>Ga0116148_1005997_pt1 | contig 9987 bp, 7 predicted proteins | sample AD_UKC055_MetaG_FD_89786 | JGI IMG/M metagenome (GOLD analysis project Ga0116148, IMG submission 89786) | Active sludge microbial communities of municipal wastewater-treating anaerobic digesters from USA - AD_UKC055_MetaG | ecosystem: Engineered > Bioreactor > Anaerobic > Digestate | place: USA... | reverse complement strand
TTCAGTTTAATGTTTAAGTGTTTGATAAAGCGAATCAATTCAGGGATTTTTTCTTCATTTTCGTCCGCATTGATCAGATCGTTGTGAATTTTGTAATAGTTTACCAGATCATCTCTGAATTCTTCTGCCAAAATGCTGTCAAAACGCTGAATCATTTCCTGGAGAGAAGGATTAAGTTCTTTAAATTCAATGTAGGCTATATCTTTATAATGCAAATATTTTTGCGTTTCACGAAGTGCATTGATCAGCTTGATTTTATCAATTTGTCTTCGTGGTAGATTATGGTAACGATAGAGCTCTGCCAGAGTCTGGTAATGATTACTGAAAAAGTCCTGATACTGTTGAAAATTCTCTTTTTTATCCAGAAATTCTATATAACGTCTTTGTTCCAGAATATCTGCAAATGGTTTGTATGTTTTTTCAAAATCTTCGAAATGTTTGATAATTTTTAATAGTGAGGGAAATTGATTTTTTTCTTCACCAGAGATTTTTTCCTGATAGTAAAGCATGAGCTCATCCATTTTTATTCTCAAATCTTCAAGAACTTCTTCTCTTAAACTGGGAGAAACTTTAAAATCATTTTCATGATGTTTTAAAAGCGTTTTGATTTTATACAGGTGATTTTCATTTAAATCAACCGGATTAAGTTCCAGACTTTCCTGTATCTTTTGCATACTTTGAACCAGAGATTGTTTCCGATTAAGCATCACTTTGTATTGCTGAGCCAGTCGGGAGTTGTATTCTTCAAGCAAAGCAACTGCACCCGTCAGTGTATTGTAATACTGCATCATCGTTTTTTCATTATGAATACAGGATTCTATAAACTCAAGACAGGTATTAAAATAACTATTCTCGACCCTGTCTCTTAGCTGATTTATTGTCTGATCATGAATCCCACTGTTTTTCATAGCATATTCGCAGGTATATATCGCGATAAGGCTTTCCTGAAGCAATGATACTCTCATAAAAGCAGTGTTTTTACCTGCTTTTTCAAAAGCAGTCCTGGCTGTTTCGAGCCATTGTTTATTAACCGTATTGATACCTATAATCTGGTTGATCAGTTTTGACTGATTTTCTGGTTTTTTATGGCTGACATGGTTTTTATAAGCCTGTTTTCTTAAATCACTCAGTAGAATAAATTCATTCATAGATTCTCCTTTTATTAATCTAACATAAAACGCTTTAACTGGCAAGAGAAATTATTGAATATTTTCAATAAAATGAGCAATTTTAACGATAATGCGCTTGCTATCGTTCATCTGATAATAAATTCTTCTCTGTTTACCAAAATGATTTCCTTTGTAATTGACTAATACTCATTCCTTTTTCAAAACTCTTTTTCCGGAACTTTCCCTATTTCAGTGGTTTAATATATCTTATGTGGTTGATGATATTGATTCACCTGTCTTGAAGTATATTAAACTATCCGTATGCATCCTGAAGGACACATTGACCTGATATCTGAGCAGGCATTACAATATCACCAGATTGATAATCATTTTTAGCTGAATATAACGTTGCCTCATGATTTAACTGGTAGTCATCCCTTACTATCTTTAATAGTTTTAATTGCACAGCCTTTTTGACCGATAAAACCGATATCAGATTTTTTAGAATTGCCAAACCAACATCCTGATTCTCATAAGCAATGGAAAAACGTTTGATCAGGGCATGAATAATCATTAGAAAAACAGCATAGGATGAGATACCTCTCTTTCTGAGGCCAGGATATTTTTTCTTATATTGCAGGGCATAAAGCGCCATATCTTTTTTAAAATGTGGATGAAGTGTCTGCCAGAGAGTTTTTGTAATCTGATTGATCTGGATAAGGTTTATATTCTGTTTCTGAAGGCTTCGAGGATTCTGTTTTCTGCTTACACAAATCCGCCCCTGCTGATACCAGGCAAGGCTCAAATCACCTATTTTCTTGGGGAAGTCATGTTGATTTTCTTTCATAATCACTTTCATCTCTATTCTCCTCTTGATATATTAATCAAAATACTTTAGAAAGCAAGATAAATCTCATATCTATCCTGTAGAAAAAAGATATGACATCTACTGCGTTCTCCTGCAATACGGTTTATATATTACCTGCTGACTGGCTGTCGTTAGAAGAAAGTGAAGCGGAATGAAAGAGGAATGTAGGGAAGAGGCTTGCTGATAGCTGGGAGAAGTGATCTCAGAAATCTGAACTCATATCAGGAGATTTTTTTAAAGTTTGCTACAGGACTTATACAAATTTATCCTTTTTTATAGCTAATATTATCTCAATTTATCTAAAATCAAAGCAGTCGTTAATCTAAATCTCTTTTGCAGATAATTCTATTTGACTTTTTTAAAACCTTGAATTATCATGCACAAAATGACATAATAAATATTGGAGATTACATGAATTTTCAGGATATGATATTAAACTTACAGCGTTTCTGGGCTAAACAGGGGTGTTGTCTTTTACAACCTTATGACTCGGATATGGGTGCAGGGACATTTCATCCAGGGACTTTTTTTGGTGCTTTAGGCTCAAAGCCAACGGCTATTGCCTATCCTCAGCCTTGCAGAAGGCCAAAAGATGGCAGATATGGTGAAAATCCAAACCGTATGCAGCATTATTATCAGTTCCAGGTTATTATAAAACCTTCACCAGATAATATCCAAAATCTCTACCTGGAGTCTCTCAAAGAAATCGGTATAGAAATCGAAAAACATGATATCCGCTTTGTTGAAGATGACTGGGAATCCCCAACTTTAGGCGCATGGGGTTTAGGATGGGAAGTATGGCTGGACGGAATGGAGATTTCTCAGTTTACTTATTTCCAGCAGGTTGGTGGTGTTGAAGTATCACCTGTGAGTGTAGAATTGACCTATGGTCTTGAACGAATTGCAATGTATATCCAAAACGTTGATAATTTTAAATATATTCAGTGGAATGATCAAACACAGTACGGAGAAATATTTTTCGACAGAGAAGTTGAATTTTCTAAGTTTAATTTTGAGACATCCAATGTAGAGAAATTATTCTCTGCATTTAAAGACTACGAGTTACAAGTCAACGAACTGATAAACCATAAACTGGTTTATCCAGCTTATGATTATCTGTTAAAGTGTTCGCATGCATTCAATCTGCTTGATGCACATGGTGTTATCAGTGTTACTGAAAGGGCTGCATATATTGGCAGAATCCGTAAAATGGCAAAAGATTGCGCACTCACATACCTGAACAATTACGAGAAAAAGTCTGAGTGAATTAAATCAGAAAGGAATTATCATGGGAAATCCGGATAAAACAAAGATTCATGAAATTATTAACAGTTATTTGATACCTGAAATGAAAGATCAGCTCTTGCAGGTAATCCTCTATAATGATAAAGATCCTCATTCTGAGGATGTATTAATTATCACACAGTTAACAGATTTATCTAAATTAAAACAAGCTCAGAACTGTGTCAGTAAATTGATGAAGAAAAATATACCTGCTCCATTTTTTATGACTCCTGAGTTTATCACGAGTTCACTGGATTCCTATCCCCTTGAATTTTTAAATATACAGACTGATTATCAAAACATTTGGCAAAAAGATGATAAAGATTATCTCAAAAACCTGCATTTTGATAAACAATGGGTCAGACTTCAGGTTGAAAGAGAATTAAAAGGAAAATATCTGCTGATTTCTACACATTATATGGCTGTCAATTCTTCTGTATCGAGATTAAAACAGCTGGTATCTGAATCAATATTATCTCTTAAACCTGTTTTAAAAGGCATTCTTTTCCTGTTTGATGAAGAGATTTCTCCCTGTTACGAAGACTTAATTAGTCGTATTGAAGGCCGGTTGAATATTGAATTGAGGACACTTTCACGTGCCTTTGATATCAGATTTGAAAAAATTAGCTTTAAACAACTTAATTCTGAACAATTTTTTGAGAACTATTTAAAAGAGTTGGAAGTTCTCTTTAAAAAAATAGAACAATAAGGATTTCCAATTGAGCTTTATTACACTTTTACTGATAGCAGTTGGTTTATCAATTGATTGCTTTGCTGTGGCAATATCCAGTGGAATTGCCTTAAAATGTTTTCGAATTCGTTATGCCCTTCGGGTAGGTTTGTTTTTTGGTGGTTTTCAGGCACTAATGCCAGTCATTGGCTGGTTTGCAGGCTTAAGTTTTAAACAGTATATCGAAAATTATGATCATTGGGTGGCATTTGCCATGTTGGCTGCAATCGGAGGGAAAATGATTTATGAGGCGACTCTTTTGGAAGAAGCAGAAAAATCATGCGACCCCCGTAATCTGTTACTTGTTTTCGGTTTGGCAATAGCGACCAGTATTGATGCTCTGGCTGTTGGTATCAGTTTTTCCGTATTAGGCATCAGCATCTTAACCCCTGTATTGATTATCGGACTGGTTTCTTTTATTGCGGCATACTCAGGTATGTATATCGGTGATAAATTCGGAGATATCTTTGGTAATAAAGTGGAAATCTTTGGAGGTATCATACTGATACTCATTGGTTTAAAAATTTTGATTGAACATTTATTTTTTTAAAAGTGCTAAACGAATGACTCTAACCAGCAAACCGGAGGAAAATTGGAATCTATAAAAGAAATCTTTAAAATTGGTTTTGGTCCCTCAAGCAGTCATACCATGGGACCTCAAAAAGCAGCAGATGAGTTCAGACGAAAATATCCTCATGCAGATTCCTATAAAGTCATACTATATGGCAGTTTAGCTGCAACAGGAAAAGGGCACTTTACTGATCAGATTATTCTGAAAACACTCGGAGACAAAAAAACAAGCATTGAATGGAGAGCCGATGACTCACTGGCTTTACATCCGAACGGAATGGACTTTTTTGCCTATCAAAATCAAACAGAAATCGGTACCTGGCGAGTGTATAGTGTGGGTGGTGGTTCTATACGTGATGAGATTAATTTTGCTGAACGTGAAAACCAGATTTATGAAATGAATACAATGGATGAAATTCTCTATTTTTGTAATCAGACTGGTCGTAGTTTCTGGGAATTAGTTGAAATTTATGAAGATAAAAGTATATGGAATCATCTTGAAAATGTATGGAAAACCATGAAAGATGTCATTAGCAGTGGATTGAACAATGAAGGTGTTTTGCCTGGTAATCTCAGAGTACCCCGAAAAGCGGCTCAATATCATATGAAAGCTGAGAATATGGGTTTTGTTTTAGGAGAAATTGGCTTAGTTTTTGCCTATGCACTGGCTGTATCAGAAGAAAATGCTTCTGGGAATGTGGTCGTAACCGCTCCTACCTGTGGTTCAGCAGGTGTTTTACCAGCTGTGTTGCTATTTCTAAAACAATCTTATCAGATTAATGAAGCCAGAATCATCAAAGCACTGGCAACTGCTGGTTTAATCGGCAATATTGTAAAAACCAATGCCAGTATCTCAGGTGCTGAAGTAGGTTGTCAGGGAGAAATAGGAACTGCCTGCGCAATGGCTTCTGCAGCTGCTGCTCAGCTATTGGGAGGATCTCCTACTCAGATTGAATATGCTGCTGAAATGGGCTTAGAGCATCATCTGGGACTTACCTGTGATCCTATAAATGGCTTTGTACAAATTCCCTGTATTGAACGAAATGCCGTTGCTGCTACACGCTCTCTGGAATGTGCCGGATATTCACTCTTTTCAGATGGCAGACATAGAATTTCATTTGATCAGGTCGTTGAAACCATGGCCCAGACGGGTCGTGATTTACAGGCTCCATACAGAGAAACATCATTAGGCGGGCTAGCCAGAGAATGGAAAGGATACCGTCTCTAGTAATTATCCGCTTCGTAAATTAGGGATTTCTCAGTTTTTACTTGACAAATTCACTTTTATCGGTTTTTCTAATAAAGGAGGCTTTATGAGAAAAATACATTTACTGCTGTTTGGAATAACGATGATTTTTTGTCTGCTTTCTGCCCAGGAAGTCATTACTGGTATAGGGGAAGACTTTCTCTTTGAAAAAGCAGATCAGAAAGCGATTATGGACTTGTGTTCACAGATCTCCGTACAGGTCAATGTACAATTTACCGAAAAAACAAAGGCCGATAATCGATCAGAAGAACAGATTTCAGAGCAGTTGATTCAAACCTATTCCACAGTTATACTTGAGAACGTTAGTCGGGAAGTGCGTCAGGCTGAGGACGGCAAATGGATCGTGAAGCGAATTCTGAATAAGGAAGACAGAGCAAAGCTATTCAATCATCGAAAACAAAAGATTTTTCAATATATCCATTTTGCTGAACAGGCAGTATCTGCAAATGATTACGGTAATGCCCTGAAACATTATTACTGGGCGCTACTCCTTTTAAAAAGCCATCCAGACAAAAACAATATTCGCTACAATGATGATCAAAGCAGGGATGTTTTACTACCCTATTTGAACTCTAAAATTCAAAATCTACTTCATTCAATTCAGATAAATGTGTACAATAAAAAGGTGGAGAGAGATTTAACGACTTTTTATTTTAATGCCGGAACAGGCTCAAACCCTCTGTCTAATCTTAAGATAAGCTACTTTGATGGAATTCAGCCGGTAGAAACCCAGTTGAAAGATGGAAAAGGGATCATTTACCTTCCCAACTCTCTGGCTAATGATGAAAATCTGACCATTCAGATTGACTATGAATACAATGACTTTTTAAAAGATATTCCTCAGGATGAAGAGGTTAAACTGGTAAAAGAAAGTCTGCAGCGGATTCCATTTGATAACCGCAAACGAATTGCCTTAAATCAAATCAGTTCTCCTCTAGTAGGGTCTCAGGATAATCTTATTATCACCAGGAATCAGAACGCCAGTCAACAATCAGCCCAGGTAAACGGGAATAAAGATATGTCTTTGCAACAAATGGCAGAAACACCTGTGGATTTAGTTCAGGCAGTTGTTAATTACATCAGTTCAGGTCAAAAAACAAAAATTGAGGATATGTTCACTTCTCAGGGCTATACTCAGTTTAAAAAAGTATTATCATACGGTAAAGTAAAGATACATCCCGGAGCTCAGGAAATCAATACATATCAGATGGGCTCTCAACAGATGGTTCGAAGCATCCCCCTTGAGATAGAATTAAAGGACAAAAACCGCAAGATACTAAAAGAAGATATCTCTCTGATACTTGAAAATAATAAAGTCGCATGGGTCAATTTTACGACAAATGATCAGTATATCAATGAAAGTCTGGCTAAAGGAGCAAAACTCGGTGATCAGGCAGAACGGCTCAAGTCAATCCAATTCCTTGAATATTATAAGACCATGTTTGCTCTCAAAGAAACAGACCGCATTGCAGACATCTTTGCTGATTCTGCACTGATTTTTATTGGTTATGTCAAAGCCAAAGCACCTGTAGATAAAAGACTGTCTGATGTGATCAATAAAGAACTTAAAAAAGAAGAAATAGCTGTTCAAAAACTAAGTAAAGATGAGTATATCGACCGTATTCGAAAAATTTTTAACAGCAATACTGCAATCAATCTGAATTTTTCTGATGTACAAATTGCTAAAAGGTCTAGAGATAAAGCGATTTATATGGTTCAGCTCAAGCAGGATTATTATTCATCTAACTATTCAGATAAAGGTTATCTGGTGTTATTCTATGATTTAACCGATACTGATAATCCCCAGATTTTTTTCCGTTACTGGCAGCCTTCTAAAATGCAACCTGAAGAGCTTGAACAGGTTAACAGAATGTCTGGCAGATTTAGATTTTAAAAAAGAACTAACTATATGCATCACAAAGGATTAGATTCTATGAAATCGTTAAAAAAGTATGCTTTCTGATATTAAGCCTGATGTGTAGTTTTACCTGTGTCCAACAAATCGAAATCAGCTGGTAACCTCTGAAATCATTCAATACAGCAAATATTTTAATACAGATTGAAGCAAAGGGTCTGGATTTCTCCAGACCCTTTTATATTCGTGGTAAAAATGATTTTTAGTTAATTATTTGATAAGGATCATTTTCCCACTGACATGGCTGGTATTGCTATGTAACTGGTAAAAGTAAATTCCGGTAGCGCATTTGTTATTGTTATCATCTTTACCATTCCAAGCAAGATGATGTTGTCCAGTTCTCAGATTGCTATATTGTTTTACTAACTGACCCTTGGAATTGAAAATTTTCATAGATGCCTGATCATTTTGTCCAACAGTTAGTTTGATATTTACAGGCTGATTTGCACTGATTGGATTTGGATATACATTCTCAATAAATGAATAAGCAGGAACAGGAGTAACAGTTTCATCATTGATAATCGTAACAGAAACAGGTCCAAAGTACTCAGAAGACCCATCACATTCAACAGATTGTAACCAGTAATAATAAGTTTGATTTGCTATTACTTCAGTGTCAGTAAATGTATATTGCTGTTCGGTTGACTGATTGCCAGCACTAATGACTTGACCATTCATCCTGTCAGCTCCTGATAAAGAGGACTGTGAATTTCTAAAAAGATAATAGCCAAAAAGGCTACTTTCTGATTGGGTTGTCCATTTGATACTAACAGTCTCTGAAGCAGTACATACAGCAGAGAATGAAGAAAGAGTAACAGGAAGAGTGGCATCAGGATTTTCACGTAATGTTGGATATTCACCAGGGTTTGTTTGCCAGATAGTATCCCAGTCCCAATTAGCAAAATTGCCAGATTGTAATAAGAAAGTCGATAAACCTGTTGAACTGTTAATGTTAGTATTAGGGTCGTTTGAACCACCAAATCCATCTATCAAAGTTGTTTCATTATCCCAGTATGTATCGTTAACATTAGAATATCCAATACTTCCGGCAATACTGCCAAAAGTATTGCTGTAAAATCCGGTTACATCGCCTGCATTGTAGCAATTTGTGATACTTGCAGTATTATTATATCCAACAAGACCACCTGCATAAGCAACGACATTTCCGTGTACAAGCCCTTTATTATAACAATTTAAAATAGTTGAGCTTTCATTTCTGCCTGCTAAACCACCAATCATAACACAATTTAATGTAGATGTAACTGAACCGAGGTTATAGCTTTCTTTGAGAACTGATGTACTGCCATTATCTCCAACAACACCTCCGACAATACCTGTAACACCACCAATATTTCCAGTATTAAAACACTTATCAATCAATGAGTTTCCATTCTGACCTGCAATACCGCCGATAAGTTCACTGCTGTCACCAATACCAGTAATCGTAGCGGTATTGATACATTTTAAAACGGAAGCGGTTGTTTGATCTGGTTTAACGGTATAACCGACGATTCCACCCACATATCTTTGAGCCGTAATTGATCCGCTGACTTTACAGTTATAAATCTGACTATCTTCATTGTAACCGGCAATACCTCCAGCATTCTGATTACCTGTGATATTCACATTTACCAGTTCAAGGTTTTTAATTCCATAAGGTTCGGTAGATGGGAGATAATGGCAAATGTATCCAAATAGCCCTGAATTCCCCCAATAAGCAGTCTTGTTTTGATACAGATTGCTAATTTTAAAACCTTGACCATCATAACTACCATAGAATTTTGCAGAACTGTTCCCAATCGAGACCCAGCCCATTGGCACATTTGCTGTATTTACATCATTATCATGATCACCTATATTCCAGCTTGCAGTAACAGTAGCATCGATGTCAGCTGTCTGAATAAAATGGTAATACCATGAAGACTGATTTGTGCTCATCCAGTACAGATTATCCAGATTAGCAATCTGATATGGATCCGCAATAGTTCCTGAACCAAGAGGTTCAACCGCATTTTGAGCCAATAAAACGATTGCCATTAAACTGATTACAATCGCAAGAAACGTTTTTTTCATTTTTCCTCCTACTTAACACACTTTTTGTGTTTTCTACATTCATTTAAAAAGTTAAGTCCCAAATGTTGGTGTAAAGTTCCAACCCTTTGTTTTCAAAGTAATACAAGATTTTTTTTCTTATATTTCACTTCTATATTGACTTTGATTACAATTTAAATTTTCTTTAGTCTA
>Ga0116148_1005996_pt1 | contig 9989 bp, 9 predicted proteins | sample AD_UKC055_MetaG_FD_89786 | JGI IMG/M metagenome (GOLD analysis project Ga0116148, IMG submission 89786) | Active sludge microbial communities of municipal wastewater-treating anaerobic digesters from USA - AD_UKC055_MetaG | ecosystem: Engineered > Bioreactor > Anaerobic > Digestate | place: USA... | reverse complement strand
GAACGTCATCGTCATCCTGATGTCGATCGAGCTGATCCTGAACGCGGTGAACATCAACCTCATCGCCTTCTCCAGGCAGCTGGGCGACCCCGTCGGGCAGGTCTTCGCCATCTTCATCATCTGCGTGGCGGCCGCGGAGGCGGCCGTCGGCCTCGGGATCATCCTCGCCTTCTACCGCAACAAGGAGACGGTGAACATCGACGAGATGAGCTTGATGCGGTGGTAGCACCTATGGACTTGATCTGGCTGATCCCCCTGATCCCCGCCGCCGGCGCCGCCCTCAACGGCGTGATCGGCATCCGCTACTTCAGCCGCCGCGCCGCGGGGCTGGCGGCGTGCGCCACGATGGCGGCGGCCTTCGCGCTGGCGGTCGCGGCGTTCGCCGGGCTGCTCGGCCTGCCGCCCGAGGCGCGCGTCCACGACGTGGTCCTGTTCGACTGGATCCCGCCGACCGCGCTCGAGACCGCCGGCGGGACGATCGGCGGGTTCCACGTGCCGTGGGCCTTCCGCCTCGACCCCCTCTCGGCGATGATGATCCTCGTCGTCACCGGGATCGGGTTCCTGATCCACGTCTACTCGATCTCGTACATGGCCGACGAGCCGCGCGGCGGCGTGGCGCGGTACTTCGCCTACCTCAACCTGTTCGCGTCCTTCATGCTCGTGCTGGTGCTGGGCGCGAACTTCCTGGTGCTGTTCGTCGGCTGGGAGGGCGTGGGGCTCTGCTCGTACCTGCTGATCGGCTACTGGTACGAGAAGAAGAGCGCTTCGGACGCCGGGAAGAAGGCGTTCATCACCAACCGGATCGGCGACTGGGGCTTCCTGCTCGGGATCTTCCTGGTCTTCTTCACCTTCGGCACCCTCGACTTCCGCGAGGTGGCCGCCGCGGCCGCCACCTGGCCGGTCGAGGCGGCGACCTTCGGGACGCTGTCGATCATCACGCTGCTGCTGTTCGTCGGCGCGACCGGGAAGAGCGCGCAGATCCCGCTCTACGTCTGGCTGCCGGACGCGATGGAGGGCCCCACACCCGTGTCGGCCCTGATCCACGCGGCGACGATGGTCACGGCCGGCGTGTACATGGTGGGGCGGACGGCGGTCCTCTTCTCCCACGCCCCGATGACGATGGAGATCGTGGCCCTCGTCGGCGTGCTGACCGCGCTGCTGGCGGCGTCGATCGGCCTGGTCCAGACCGACATCAAGCGCGTCCTGGCCTACTCGACGGTCTCGCAGCTCGGGTTCATGTTCCTGGCGATGGGCGTCGGCGCGTTCGCCGCCGGCGCCTTCCACCTGATGACCCACGCCTTCTTCAAGGCGCTGCTCTTCCTGTGCAGCGGCGCGGTGATTCACGCCATGGCCGGCGAGCAGGACATGCTGAAGATGGGCGGGCTGCGGAAGCACATGCCGATCACCTTCGCGACGATGATGATCGGGACGCTGGCGATCGCCGGCATTCCTCCGCTCGCGGGCTTCTTCAGCAAGGACGAGATCCTCTACCGCACGTTCCTCTCCAGCCGCCTGCTGTGGGGCCTGGCGGCGGCCGCGGCGCTGATGACCGCGTTCTACATGTTCCGGCTGATGTCGCTGACCTTCTTCGGGTCCTACCGCGGGCGCCCGTGGCACCCCGCGTCGCCGCCGGCGGAGGCCGAGGCCGCCGGGGACGGGCCGGCGCACGCCGCCGCGGCCCCGCACGGACACGGGCACGGCAGCTGGCACGGGCCCCACGAGGCGCCCGCCCCGATGACCTTCGCCCTGGTGACGCTGGCGGCGGGCGCGGTGCTCGCCGGGTTCGTGGGGGTGCCCGCGGCCCTCGGTGGCGGCAACGCGATCGAGCACTTCCTGGAGCCGAGCTTCGTGGCGGCCGGCGCCGCGCACGGGGCGGGCGAAGCGCTGCCGGCGGGTCCGGCCGATGCCGTGCCCGTGGCCGCCGCCGCGGCCGCAGGCGTGGCGGCCCCCGGCGAGGCGCACGAGGGCGGCGCGGCTCACTTGTCGCGCGGTGCCGAGCTGGCGCTCATGGCCCTCTCGGTGGTGATCGGCGTGGTTGGGATTCTCTTCGCCTGGCGGGTGTACGTCAGGCGGCCCGAGATCGCCGACCGCCTCGCCGCCCGGTTCGCCGGGCCCCACCGGGTGCTGAAGAACAAGTACTACGTGGACGAGCTGTACGGCGCGACCGTCATCGACGGCACGATGCGGGGCGCGGACGGGCTCTGGACGTTCGACCGCCAGGTCGTGGACGGCGCGGTGAACGGCTCAGGATGGGTGACGATCATCTTCTCGTGGATTTCCCACGTGGTGGACAAGTACCTCGTGGACGGCCTGGTGAACCTGGTCGGATCGGTGATCCAGGAGTCGAGCTTCGTCTTCCGCCGCGTGCAGACGGGTCTCATCCAGAACTACGCGCTGCTGATGATGGTCGGCGTCTTCGCCTTCGTCAGCCTGTACCTCCTGGTGCGGTAGCCAGGCCGGTGACCGAAGAAACGCTATGAACGACTTCCCGCTGCTGACGCTGATCCTCTTCACGCCGCTCATCGGCGCCGTGGCGCTGCTGCTGGTGCCCAAGCGGAACGAGGACGCCATCCGGTGGATCGCGAACCTGTTCGCGCTGGCGGGCTTCCTGGTCTCGCTGCCGCTCTGGTTCGCGTACGACCAGGCCAGCCCGTCCTACCAGTTCGTCGAGCGGCACGCCTGGATCCCGTCGATCGGGGCCGAGTACCACCTGGGCGTGGACGGGTTCTCCGCGCTCCTCATCCTGCTGACGACGCTGACGGGCGTGATCGCGGTGCTCTCGTCGTGGACCGCGATCAAGGAGCGGGTGAAGGAGTACTACGTGTTCCTGCTCCTCCTCCAGACGGGAATGCTCGGGGCGTTCGTCGCGCTCGACTTCCTGCTGTTCTTCCTGTTCTGGGAGGTGATGCTGGTCCCGATGTACTTCCTGATCGGGGTGTGGGGCAGCGACCGGCGCCTCTACTCGGCGATCAAGTTCTTCCTGTACACCCTGGTGGGCAGCGTGGTGATGCTGCTCGGCATCCTGGCGCTGTACTTCAGCTACAGCGACCCGGCGACCGGCCGGCACACCTTCGACATCGTCCAGTGGCAGCAGCACGGGTTCGACTACAACCTGCAGTGGTGGGTCTTCCTGGCCTTCTTCCTCGGGTTCGCCATCAAGGTGCCGATGTTCCCGTTCCACACCTGGCTGCCCGACGCGCACACCGACGCGCCCACCGCCGGCTCGGTCATCCTGGCGGCCGTCCTCCTGAAGATGGGGACCTACGGCTTCATCCGCTTCAGCCTGCCGATCCTGCCCGACGCGACGCGCGCCTTCGTGCCGATGATCGCCGTCCTGTCGATCGTGGGGATCGTCTACGGCGCCCTGGTGGCGATGGCCCAGACGGACTGGAAGCGGCTGGTGGCCTACTCGTCGGTCAGCCACATGGCGATGGTGATGCTCGGGATGTTCGCGCTGAACCCGGTCGGCCTGAAGGGCAGCATCCTCCAGCAGATCAACCACGGCGTCTCGACGGGTGCGCTGTTCCTCATCGTCGGCATCGTCTACGAGCGCCGGCACACCCGGCAGATCAAGGAGTACGGGGGGCTGTCGAAGGTGATGCCGGTCTACGCGGCGATCTTCGGCGTGATGATGCTTTCGTCGATCGGCCTGCCCGCCCTCAACGGCTTCATCGGCGAGGTGCTCATCCTGCAGGGCGTCTTCGTCGTGCCGCGCTGGGGCATGCTGTGGGCGGCCGTCGCGGCCACGGGCATCATCCTGGGCGCGGCCTACATGCTCTGGCTCTACCAGCGCACGATGTTCGGGAAGGTGGAGAACCCGAAGAACGAGGGGCTGCGCGACCTGAACCTGCGCGAGGTGGCGACCTTCGTGCCGCTGATCGCCCTCGCCCTGTGGATCGGGATCTACCCGACGCCGTTCCTCAACCGCCTCGACACGTCGGTGGACCGCGTGGTGGCCCGGGTGAGCCCGCAGTACCTGCAGCGAAACGCGGGCGCCGGCTGCGACGAGCCGGGGGCGCCCGCCTCGCCGTTCACGCAGGTGCCCTGCGGCGACGCGCAAGGGGCCGCTGCCGCCGCGCCGGCCGCGCCGCACGCTGACTCGGGAGGCCGATGATGCCGCCAGGCTTCGCGCCGGAAGACTTCTGGCTCCTCCTGCCGGAGATCGTCCTCTCGGCAACCGCCCTGGTGGTGCTCGGCGCCGACGCCCTGCTGCCGCGCGGTCGCCAGGGGCTGACCGCCTGGATCGCGCTGGGCGGGCTGGGGGCCACCGCCGCGGCGCTCGTGCCGCTGGTCGGTGCCCACGCCACCGCCGCCGCCGGCCTGATGGCGGTGGACGCGTTCGCGGGCTTCTTCAAGCTGCTGTTCCTGCTGGCGGCGGCCCTCACCATCCTGATGTCCACCCGCTACCTCTCGGTGGAGGGGGCGCGGCCGGGCACCTACTACTTCCTGGTCTTGTGCGCCACGCTCGGCATGCTGTTCATGGCGAGCGCCCTCGACCTGGTGACGCAGATCATCGGCCTCGAGACGATGGCCGTCTCGTTCTACATCCTCGCCGGCTTCCTGAAGCCGAACCGCCGGTCGAACGAGGCCGCGGTGAAGTACTTCCTGCTCGGCGCCTTCTCGCTTGGCCTGCTGCTCTACGGGATGTCGCTGCTCTACGGCCTCACCGGGACCACCATGCTGCGGGACATCGGCCCCGCGCTGGCGGGCCTCGAGGGCAACCGCTGGCTCGGCCTCGCGGTGATCCTCGTGGTGGCGGGGCTCGGCTTCAAGATCGCCGCGGTGCCGTTCCACATGTGGGCGCCCGACGTGTACGAAGGGGCGCCGACGCCGATCACGGCGTTCCTCTCGGTCGGCTCCAAGGCCGCCTCCTTCGCGATGCTCCTGCGCCTGTTCTTCGAGGCGCTGCCGGCGGCGAACGCCGACTGGGCCCTGCTGTTCTACGCGCTGGCAATCCTCACCATGACGGTCGGGAACCTGGCGGCGCTGACGCAGAGCAACCTCAAGCGGCTGCTCGCGTACTCCTCGATCGCACACGCCGGGTACGTGCTGATCGGGGTCGTGGCGGCGACCAGCGTGCCGCAGGTCGGGCTCAAGGCGACGCTCATCTACCTGCTCGTCTACGCGTTCATGCAGATCGGCGCCTTCGGCGTGGTGACCATGCTCCGGCGGCACGACGTGATCGGCGAGGAACTGAAGGACTTGAGCGGCCTCTTCACGCGGAGCCCGCTGGCCGGCGCGTCGATGCTGCTTTTCATGCTCTCGCTCGGCGGCATCCCCCCGACCGCGGGGTTCATGGGCAAGTTCTGGCTCTTCAGCGCCGCGATCGACGGCGGCTACTACTGGCTCGCCGTCATCGGGGTCCTCAACAGCGCCGTCTCGCTTTACTACTACTTGCGCGTGGTCGTCTTCATGTGGTTCAAGGCCGAGGCGGTCGGCTCGCCGGTGGTGCTCGGCCCCTCCATGGGGGTGCTGCTCGCGGTGACCGTCGTCGCCACGCTCGCGATCGGCGTCTACCCGCGCGCCCTGTTCGACCTGGCCGACGTCTCGGCGCGGGCCCTCGGCGCGGCCGGCATCGCGGCGATGATCCGGTGAACCGCAGGGCTGAAGCCTGCGGTTGCCGCTGATACGGGGCAGCGGGGCAGGGCCGAGCCCCTTTGTTTGCTGCCGAGAGAGGGCAGCGCCGTGAATATGCCAGGCAGGAAGCCGGGACCGCCGTCGCTCGGGTCGCTCGGCGCCCTCAGCGCCGTGGGCATCGCCTTCGTGCTCGCGCTCCTCTTCGGGTTCCTGATCGGGCGCGCCCTCGACGGATGGCTCGGTACCTCGCCCCTCTTCCTGATCGTCTTCTTCTTTCTCGGCCTTGCCGCCGGCGTCCTCAACGTCATCCGGACGGCGAGCGCCGTCACCCGGAACGATCGCAAATGACGCGGGTGCGGCCCGGGGGCGATCCCCTCCGGAGCTTCGAGCGCGACTCGGCGGTTGCCTGCCTTGCCATGGCGGGAGCCGGCTGGGCGCTGTCGGGCTGGCGCCTCGACGTGGCCGGCGGGGTGCTGGCAGGCGGCGGCCTGATGGCGGTCAGCTACGCCTTCATCAAGGGGGGCGTCGAGGGCGCGGCGCGCGCGCTGGCCGAAGCCGCGGGCACCCCGCGGCGGCGTGTCCGGCTGGCCCTGGCGGTCGTGAAGTTCCTCACAAGGTACGCTTTACTGGCCGTCGCGGCGTACGGTATCCTGACGTGTTTTCACCTGCACCCCGCCGGCGTGCTGGCCGGCGCGCTCTCGCCGTTCCTGGGAGCGCTGGGGCAGCTGGTGCGCATGTCCCGGGCGCGAACCCGGGCCGGTCGTCCGCTCTGATGGAGAAAATCCACCACACCCTGTGGATCGTGCAGTTCGTCAACGGCCTGTTGGGGCCGCTGGTGGCGTCGATGCTCCGCCCGTTCGGCATCGTGTTCGAGCCGGGGGCCGAGGTCATCCCCGACTACGTCGTCATGGCGCTGCTGATCCTGGCCGCCCTCGCGGTCCTGGCGCTGCTCATCCGGTCGCGCCTGAACGTCGAGAGCCCGGGCCGCTTCCAGATCGTCCTGGAGGATGCCCTGTCGTTTGTACACGGGATGCTCGACGAGTACGTCGGGCCGAAGGGGCGGCGCTACCTGCCGCTGGTCGGCACCATGTTCGTCTTCATCCTGATCGGGAACCTGATGGGGCTGGTGCCGGGCCTCATGGCCCCCACGAGCAACATCAACGTGACCCTGGGCTGCGCGCTGACCGTCTTCGTGTACTACCAGTTCCAGGGGTTCAAGGAGCAGGGGGTCGTCGGCTACATCAAGCACTTCCTCGCCCCGCCCGGCGCACCGATGTGGATCGCCCCCATCTACTTTCCGATCGAGATCATCAGCCATCTGTCGCGGGTGCTGTCGCTCTCGGTCCGGCTGTTCGGGAACATCTTCGGCGAGGAGCTGGTGATCCTGATCCTGGCGAGCCTCGTGCCCTTCATCGTCCCGCTCCCGATGATGTTCCTCGGGATCATCACCTCGTCGCTGCAGGCCTACATCTTCACGATGCTGACGATGATCTACCTGGCCGGCGCGGTCGTGGTGGACCACGGGCACGACGGACACGACGCCGGGGTCGAGCACGCCACCGCCGACATGGCGCACGCCTGAGGGGCGGGGCGGTGCACGGGTGGTCGAAGGAGCGGGGAGCGGCAGGGCAGAAGGCCTGCTCAACCCGACGCGGATACGGATTCAAAACGACATCGAGGAGGCGTTCATCGTGCGCAAATCGCTGGTGCCGACACTGACGTTGCTGTTCGTGGCCATGGGCCTGGTCGCCCCGGTCTTCGCCCAGGAGGCTGGAGCCACCGGCGGGGGCGAGATCGCGAAGTGGTCGATCATCACCGCCGGGTTCGCGCTCGCCATCGCCGCGGCATTCGGGGCCCTCGGCCAGTCGAAGGGCCTGAGTGCGGCGGCCGAGGCGATCGCCCGCAACCCCAGCGCGAACGCCGACATCCGGTTCGCGCTGATCCTGGGGCTCGTCCTGATCGAGTCGCTGGTGATCTACGTGCTGCTGATCGCCCTCATCCTCTTCTTCGTCAACCCGTTCGTTGGCTGACCCCTGGACTGCGGGCGGGGCGCGGCGGCCCCGCCCGTTCCTCTCCGCCCGCCGGTTTCCCCTCGCGCCCATCGACGCGCTCGTCGTCCTCGCCACGCTCGTTTGGGGCGCCAACTACTCGATCGTCAAGGTCGCTCTTCGCCAGGTTCCCGAGCTGAGCTTCAACGCGCTGCGGCTCGGCATCGCCTCGGTGCTGTTCCTCGGCGTGCTCGCGTTCTTCCCCGCCGCGCGACGGCGCGGGCAGGCGGCGGGTGTTGGGGGCGAGCCGCCGCGGCACTGGTTCCCGACCGCACGCCTCTTCACGGCCCGCGAATGGCTGGCGCTCATCGGACTTGCGGTCAGCGGCCACTTCCTCTACCAGCTCTGCTTTCTCGGGTCGGTGGCCCGGACGAGCGTGGCGAACAGCTCGCTGATCGTCGGCACCTCGCCCGTGGCCGTCTCGCTGCTCGCCGCCGCGGTCGGGCAGGAGCGCGTCTCGCGCCTCCACTGGGCCGGCGCCGCCGTGTCGCTCTCGGGCGTCTACCTGCTGGTCGGCACCGGCGCCGCCGTCTCGCGTGCGTCGGCCGTGGGCGACCTGCTGATGATTGCCGGCGTGTGGTGCTGGGCCGTCTACGCGGTGGGGTCGGCGCCGATGCTGCGCCGCCACGCGCCGATCGCGCTGACCGGCTACACGATGGCCATCGGGAGCCTGCTCTACCTCCCCGCCGCGCTCCCCGAGCTGGCCCGGCTGCAGTGGGCTGCCGTCACCCCGGCGTCCTGGATCGCCCTGGTGTACTCGGCCGTCTTCGCCCTGTTCGCTGCCTACATCGTCTGGCACACCGCGATCCAGCGAATCGGCAACGTGCGCACCGCGATGTACTCGAACCTCATCCCGCTCAGCGCCCTGGCCACCTCCATCGTGTTCCTCGGCGACCGCCTGTCACCGCGGCAGATGCTGGGGGCAGCCGCCGTGCTGACCGGGGTGGCGCTCACCCGGCTGCGGCCGGTGTGGCGCGCAAGCCTTCCCGCCGAAGAGTAGCGTCCGTCCGTCACCCGACGTATCTCCTTTGCGCCTCTGCGGTGAACGTGATCATGAATGCGGTGTGAGACGGTTGTCGTGGACATCGGGCTCGAGAGCCGGTGTATCCTGACGCCGTGGCATCTACCGAGACGCGCCAGGAGGCGCAGGCCCGTGCGCGACAGATTGACGCGTTTCGCCGCGAACTCGGCGAGCTCGATCGGGAGGGCGTGCTCAGGCTGGACGCCGGGGAGCGTGAGAGGGTCGAGCGTCACCACGCCGCGCTGCTCGCCGAGCTGGCAGACCGCTTCGACGTGGATCGCGGCGAGAGCGAGAGCCAGCTGTCGCTGGGAATGCGAATCGCCGCGCTGCTCGGCGCGCTCGCCCTCAGCGCCGGCCTCGTCCTCTTCTTCTATCGCGTATGGGGCCTGCTCGGCACACCTTCCCAGGTAGCGATCCTCGCGGCGGTTCCGCTGCTCGCGCTGGTGGCCGTGGAGGCTGCCGCCCGCCGTGAGAGGACGCTGTACGTGGCATCGGTCCTCGCGCTTCTGGCCGGCGCCGCCTTCGTGCTCGACCTTTCGGCCCTCGGGGCGATCTTCAACATGGCGCCGTCCCCGTGGGTTCTGCTGCCCTGGGCGGCCTTCGCGTTGGCGCTCGCGTACACCTACGGTCTGCGGCTGATGCTCGCCGCGGGGCTGCTGCTCGCCCTTGGCCTGGCCAACGCGCTCGTCGCGCATGCCGCGGGGATCGCGTGGGCGGCGTCGGCGGCGCGGCCGGAGCCGTTCCTGGTGCTCGGAGCCGCGGTGTTCGCCGGGTCGTTCACCGCGCTGGCCGGCCGCCGCGAGGGGTTTGCCGAGACCTGGCGCCTCGTTGGTGCGCTCTCGCTCCTGCTGCCGATCCTCTTTCTCTCCGTCTGGACGACGGTCTTCAGCTATCACCTGCTGCCCGAGACCGTGCTTCGGCTCCTCTACGACTCCGGCGGCTTCGTGCTGCCGGTCGCGGCGATCTGGACGGGCATCAGGCGCGGCTGGCCGTGGGTCGTCCGGCTCTCGACCGCGTTCCTCGTCGTGTTCACCTACGCGAAGTGCTTCGACTGGTGGTGGGAGCTGTTGCCGCGCTACCTGTTCTTCCTCGTGCTCGGGGCGCTGGCAGTCGGCGCCATTGTCCTGATGGGGCGCCTGCGGCGCCGCGTGAAGGCGGTGTGAGATGACGCGGGGCTGGTGGATCGCGGTCGGGATCGTGGCGGCCGCCAATGCCGCCGCCGTGGGTGGAGCGGCCTGGAACCGGCAGGGAGAGCCCGAGGCCGTGCTCGAGCTGACCGAACGGGAGCTCGAGCTGCCTCCGGCCGCGGCCGAGAACACGGCCCTGGCGCTCAGGCTGCGGTG
>Ga0116148_1005995_pt1 | contig 9992 bp, 6 predicted proteins | sample AD_UKC055_MetaG_FD_89786 | JGI IMG/M metagenome (GOLD analysis project Ga0116148, IMG submission 89786) | Active sludge microbial communities of municipal wastewater-treating anaerobic digesters from USA - AD_UKC055_MetaG | ecosystem: Engineered > Bioreactor > Anaerobic > Digestate | place: USA... | reverse complement strand
CTCGCGCAGGCAATCCTTCGCGCCCCGCGGGCGCTGTGGCAGGCGCTCGAGCCGTCCACGCAGGCCTCTCTCGTCGCCGCCCTGGAATCGACGCGCGCGATCCAGCCGGGGTTCAACAACTGGCTCCTCTTCTCGGCCACGGTCGAGGCGGCGCTTGCACGCATGGGCGCGCGATGGGACCGGGTGCGCGTGGACTACGCGCTGCGGCAGCACGAGCAGTGGTACAAGGGCGACGGCATCTACGGCGACGGCCCGGAGCTCCACTGGGACTACTACAACAGCTTCGTGATCCAGCCGATGCTGCTCGACGTGCTCGATGCGTGCGGCGGCACCTCCCCCGCGTGGCAGGCGCTGGCCGGGCCGGTCGCCAGGCGCGCGCAGCGCTACGCGGCCATCCAGGAACGGCTCATCGCACCCGACGGCAGTTGGCCGCTCGTGGGGAGGTCGCTCGCCTACCGTACGGGAGCGTTCCAGCTGCTGGCGCAGGTGGCGCTGCGGCACGCGCTGCCGGCGGGGTTGACGCCTTGCTCGGTCCGCTCGGCCCTGACGGCGGCGATGCGGCGATCGCTCGAGGCACCGGGCACGTTCGACACTGACGGGTGGCTGCACATCGGCGTCTGCGGGCACCAGCCGGGCATCGGCGAGCGGTATATCTCGACCGGCAGCCTGTACTTGTGCGCGGCGGTGCTGCTGCCGCTGGGCCTTCCGGAAGCCGACGAATTCTGGAGCGGGCCGCCGGCGCCGTGGACGTCGGTGCTCGCCTGGTCGGGGAAGGAGTTCCCGATCGACCACGCGGGCTGAGAAGACGGCTCACGCCTCACGGCTCAAGGCTCAGGGCTTGCCCGCCGTAGCCGCGAGAGTAGCGAGCGTTTGGCGAAGGCGGGCTCACGGGCTTGGGGCGGGCGGAAGGCAGGAGATGACCAGTCGCGAGCGAATGCGGGTGGCGATGCGGCTCGGCCAGCCGGATCGGGTCCCGGTGATGTGCCAGCTGGCCATCGGCCACTACTTCCTCCACGCCGGGGTCGATCCGCTCGAAACCTGGTTCTCGAGCGAGGGATTCGGGGAGGCGCTGATCGCGCTCCAGCGGCGCTACCGCTTCGACGGCATCCTGGTGAACCTGCCGGGGCGCCCGCCAGGCTGGCGCCGGCACGCACGCTCCATCGAGCGCGACGAGGGCAAGAGCGTCATCCGCTGGAAGAACGGCTGGTCCACGGTCTTTCCGCACGACGATCTTCCGTGGGTTCTTCGCCAGGATGGCTCGCGCTTCCGCCCGCCGTTCGCGGAGATCGATCCTGAGGCGCTCTTCTACGTGGAGCCGCACGGGCCGCTCGGGGTGCGCTACCCGTCCGTGCCGGGGTTCGAGGAGGGGGTGGCGGGCGCTGAGGCGCGGTCCGTCCAGGCATTCCCTTCCTACCAGTACGACACCATCGCCTACGTGCGACGGCACGCCGGCGAGGTGTCGGTGCACGGCGAGGTCTTCTCGCCCTTCACGCAGCTGTTCGAGCTGGCCGACCACGCGTCGGTGCTGATGGCCTTGATGACCGACCCGGGTAAGGTTCGCGCGTGCCTCCAGCGGCTGACGGCGGCAGCCATTGCCCTTGCAATCGGGCAGGCTGCCGCCGGGGCGGATGCCATCCTGATCTCGTCCGCCTTCGCCGGCGCCGGCTTCATCTCGCCCGCCCACTACCGGGAGTTCGTCCTGCCGTACGAGAAGCAGGTGATCGACGCCGTGCGGAGGTACCACGACGTTCCGATCTACACGCACACCTGCGGCGCCATCGGCGACCGGCTCGAGTTGATGATGGAGAGCGGCACGAACGGCATCGACACGCTCGATCCCCCGCCGCTCGGCACCGTGCATCTCGCCGACGCGCGCCGCCGGACGCTGGGGCGCGTGTTCCTCAAGGGCAACATCGACCCGGTGAACACAATGCTTCTCGGGACGCCCGATGGCGTCCGGGCCGCGGCACGGGAGTGCTTGTCGGTGGCGGGGCGGAGCGGCGGCTACATTCTGAGCACCGCGTGCGCGGTTCCGCCCGCCACCTCGCCCGCGAACATCCTGGCGCTGGCTGACGCCGTGACAGCTGGCGTTCGTGATGGCCCATTGAAGGGCGGGTCGTGACGAGCCTCCGTGTCTCTGTGCCTCTGAGGTTGACGTGGACAAGTAGTGCAGTGTGGGATGGGAATCGAAATTGGAATCGGCAGGCGGAGGGAGTATGGCGATCGAGACGGGGCTGGCGGGGAAGGTGGTGATCGTGACCGGCGCGGCAGCCGGGATCGGCCGGGCAACCGCGGCGTGCTTCGCCAGGGAAGGGGCGCGCGTGGCGGCCTGGGACGTCGTGGGCGCGCAGGCCGCCCTTCTGGTGGACGAGCTGAAGGCGGCCGGGGGCCACGCGATGTTCACCGCCGTGGACGTCACCGACGCGGCCGCCGTCAACCGCGCCGTCGAGGAGACGGTGACGGCGTGGGGCCGGGTGGACGTGCTCGTGAACAACGCCGGCATCCTGCGCGACGGGCTGCTCGTGAAGTGGAAGGACGGGGCATTGACCGGCCAGCTTGGCGACGAGCAGTTCGAGGCGGTGATCGACGTCAACCTGAAGGGGCCGTTCCTCTGCGCCCGCGCGGTCGTTCCGCACATGATCCGGGGCGGCGGGGGCGTGATCCTCAACGCCTCGTCGGTGGTCGGCCTCTACGGCAACTTCGGCCAGACCAGCTACGTGGCCAGCAAGGCGGGCGTCATCGGCATGACGAGGGTGTGGGCGCGCGAGCTGGGGCGCCACGGCATTCGCGTGAACGCCGTGGCGCCCGGGTTCATCGGCACGGAGATGATCCGTCAGATGCCCGGGAAGGTGCTCGACACGATGGTGTCGAAGACCCCCCTGGGGCGGCTCGGCCGCCCCGAGGAGATCGGCAACGCCTACGTGTGGCTCGCCTCCGAGGCCGCTTCCTACGTCACCGGCGCCGTCATCTCGGTGGACGGCGGCGTGGTGACGGGAACGTAACTAAAACAGGAACCTCGCGCTCAGGCGCATCTGTCGCTCGTTGTACGCCGAGGTCACCTGGCCGAACGTCGAGCTGCCGAACGAGGTGTTCGGGTTGTTCATGTGCGCCGTGTTCGGCAGGTTCCAGACGTCGAGGCGGATCTGCGCGATCCGGCTCCCGCCCAGCCCGAACTGCTTGGCCACGCTCACGTCCAGGTTGGTGAAGCGCGGCCCGCGCAGGTCGCCCATGCTGCGGGTGCGGTTGCCCCACGTGTTGGCGGCAGGCGCCGAGAACACCGACGTGTCGAAGTAGTACTTGCCCGGGCCGAAGTCGCCGATGATGGCCGGCGCGCCCGAGCTGTTGGGCCGCTGCGTGTTGCCGGGGGTGTTCAGCGAGGCCGAGCTGGCCGCCGTCACGTCGAGCACCTGGCCCGACTGGTAGGTGAAGATCCCCGACAGCTGCCAGTTGCCCAGCAGGTAGTGCAGGAAGCCCTGCTCCCGCTCGTCGAACCAGGGCAGCGACCAGACGAAGGTCGAGACATAGACGTGGCGGCGGTCGAAGTTCGAGTAGCCCCAGCTGCGCTCGATGTCGGCCGGCGTGCTCACGCCTCCGTTCTCGTTGGCGTAGTCGCGCGACCTGGCGTAGGTGTACGAGTTGGTGACGAGCCACCCGCCCCGGAATCGCCGGTCCAGCTTGAGCTGCAGCCCGTTGTACCGCGTCTTACCTTTCCACGCGAGGTTCTCGACGCCCGCGGTCTTGCCGTACTTCACGTAGAGCGGCTGGCCGTCGACGCCCGCGCCGAGCTGCAGGCCCGCGTTCATCGGGAAGCGATTGAGCACGTCGTTGCTGCGGTTGCCGACGTAGGCCACCTCGCCGGTCAGGCCCCAGATCAGCTCGCGCTGGAACGCCACGTTCCACGAGTACAGCGACCCCTGCTGCAGGTCGTTCGGCACGTGGAACAGCGAGGAGGCCTTCACCAGGTTGGCGTCCACGATCCCGTTGTCGGGAATCGTCAGGTAGGTCGGGGCGGGGAAGCCCGCGGCCATCGATCCCGCCACCGAGTACGGGTTGGGCGGCTGGTAGCTGTTGTTCTGCTTGACCGGGTAGTTGAACGCGTACCGGTTGTCGGGGAACGGCGTGGTGCTGGCGCCGAAGCCGCCGCGCACCACGGTCTTCTCGTTCACCCGGTACGAGAGGCCGAGGCGCGGGTTGAAGTTGTTGTAGTCGCGCTTGATGCCGAAGTCGTCGGCGACGTCGCCGTAGCCCGAGACGAGCAGCGAGTTGGTGGCCGGGTCGTAGTTCGACAGCGAGCCCTTGCCGGCGAGGCCGACGATCGGGTCGTAGTACTCCCACCTCAGCCCGAGGTCCACGGTGAGCTTGCTGGTCGCCTGCCACTTGTCGTGAACGAAGGTGTAGAACGCCCAGTGCTGCGAGCCCACGTCGTCGAGCACTTTCAGGTCGCGCGCCATGCCGCTCGGCCGGTCGAGCAGGAACGAGGCGAAGGCGTTCGCGATGCCGCTGTTCGCGGCCGTGTCGGCCGGCGACCCGGTCTGCGCCCCGCCGAAGGTGAAGCCGCCGCGGGGCCCCTGGTTGTCCTGCGTCTGCAGCAGCTTGTCCTTGTTGTGGCGCCAGGTCGCACCGAACTTGACGGTGTGGTTCCCCCGGATCTTCGTCAGCGTGGTGGCGAACTCCCAGGTGCGCTCCCAGCGGTCCCACGGCAGGCTGTTGACGTAGCCCATCATCGGGTTCGAGAACCCGTTCTGGATGTTGATGGCCGGCGGCCCGCTCGTCCAGTCGTCCAGGTTGACGCCCGGGATCCCGAGCTGCTCGGCCAGCTTCTCGCCGTGCGCGGTGGTCAGCGCCTCGTTGTGGTAGTAGCTGGTGCCGCCGCGCGCCTCCATCAGGAAGGTGTTCGAGAAGGTGTGCGTCCAGTTGGCGGCCGTGCTGTAGGTCATGTTGGTGCCGGTCGCCATGAACCCGCCGCCGAGAGGCCCGCCCCAGTTCCCGTATCCCTCCGCGGGGAGCTGGGTGATCTCGGGACGCTGGTAGCTGAAGCGCCACGAGAACTGGTTCGAGTCGTTCAGCGCGTAATTCAGCTTCGTATCGAAGCTGTCGGTGTTCTTGTCGCGGTAGCTGTTCACCTGGTAGTTGGCCTGGCCGAGCCCCGCGTCGGCCAGGTTCGGCATCGGGATGTTCTTCAGGATCGCGATCGCGATCGGACTGATGCGGTCGGCCGGGATCTGGTTGCCCGGGAACTCCGTCCGGCCGTTGCCGGCGGCGTCGCCGGTTGCCGGGTCGTAGACCTTCGTCGGCGCGGCGCTGAAGTCGCCGTTACGGAACGCGGCCGTCGGCACGACGAAGCGGTACGCCGACCCGAGGCGATCCTGCGTCCGCTGGTAGTCGCCGAAGAAGAAGAGCCTGTTCTTGCGGACGGGACCGCCCAGCGTGAAGCCGAACTGGTTGTAGCGCGTCGGCGGCTTCGACCGCGACGCCGCCGGCGAGAAGTGCGTGGACGCCGGCAGCGAGTTGAACTTCTCGTTGCTCCCGAACCAGAACGCGCTGCCCTTCAGGGTGTTGGTGCCCGACTTGAGCGTCACCGACGTCACGGCGCCCGCGGCCCGGCCGAACTCGGCGTCGTAGTTGCTCGTCGTCACGCTCACCGTCTCGATGGCTTCGGCCGGGGGAATGAGCACCGTCAGCAGGCCGGTCCGCTGGTTGTTGTCCAGGCCCTCGATCTGCACGTTGTTGGCGAGCCGCGACTGGCCGTTCACCTCCGAGGAGAGGCTGTCCTGGGAGTTGAAGAACTCCGAGTGCGGCCGGTACGGGCGGGTCGAGCCGGGGACCGTCGCCATCATGCCCTGGAAGTTCCTGTTGAACGACAGCGGCATGGCCGACACCTGGATGCTCTCGATCGTCCGGCCGATGTCGGTGCGGTCGGTCTGCAGCAGCGGTGTCTCGCCGGTGACCGTCACGGTTTCCTCGAGACCTCCGACCTCGAGCGCGAGATCGATGCGGACGCTGGTGTTCGGCGCCACCCGGACGCCCTCCCGCACCGTCGTCTTGAAGCCCTCGAGTGCCGCCTTCACGTTGTAGACGCCCTCGGGGAGGTTCGGGAACGTGTAGTTGCCGGTGGCGTTGGTGACGGTGTCGTAGGAGACGTTGGTCCGGGTTTCCGTGGCCGTGACGGTGATACCTGGAAGGGCGGCGCCGCTCTGGTCGGTGATCGTCCCGAGCAGCGTGGCGCGTGTGGCCTGGGCGTCCGCGGGTAGCGCCGGCGCGAGCCAGGCGAGCGCGACGAGGGCGGCGAGCACGAGCGGCGGGAACGAACGCTTCGCTGGCATCGGGGCGACCTCCTTCGAGAAGAGGGGAAGTTCCGGGAAACGCGTACAGTCCGACCGGGCCGGTGCGACGCAAGAACCACAACGCCGACGCCGAGAGCGACGCGATCGAGTCGAAGGAGTAGGGACGGAAAATGGTATGGCCGAGGCGAGACGGAGTCAATCCCAGATGCGCTGGGATCCGCCAGGATGAGGCTGAGCAGGAGAGTGGTGGAGTCGGGCTAACCGATTTGTGCCGGTTGAGCTAGGCGTGAGCGGGTGACGGGTGACGCGCGAACGCGCACGTTCTTCAGCGGCCTGCTAGTGCGCTGCTAGTGCCGGGCGCCACCGGTGCGCGGCCTGCGCTGGATGGCCTTCTGCCCCTCCGCCGGCGGCGTCCAGAAGTCGGCGGGGCCGAGGCCGGCCTCCTCGATGATCTGAGCGCAGTATTCGTTGCGGCCCAGGTCGTCGGCGCCGGCGTTGTTGGTCCCGCACGCGAACTTGATCCCGGCCTGCTTCGCCAGCCTGACGAACGCCAGGCTCGGAATCCGGTACCGGTTGTTGATCTCCATCCCGATGCCGTTGGCGGCGAGCCCGTCGACGATTCGCTTCATCCGGGCAGGCGTCCACAGCCGGTCGTAGTCGTGCGCCAGCTGGTCGGGCAGGTAGGTCGGGTTGACGTAGAGATCGATCGGCTCACCGGCGAAAATCCCCGACGCGCGATCCACCAGCATGTCCATGAACGCCTGCGGGTCGTCGATCCGGCCGACGTCCCCGGGGATCCACAACCGCATGCGGCGGCCCTTGTCGTCGGTCCAGGTCATCGCGTCGGTGAAGATGTAGTCGAACTTCTCGAGCGTCGCCCGGCCGAAGAGCCCGGCCCACTCGCGCCCCTCGGCCTGGAAGGCGACGTAGGCCGCCTTGCCGCGCGTCTCGCGCAGGAACGCCTCGAGCCCCGTGTCGTCCTGAATCGGGAACCCCACACCCCCGTTGACGACGATGCCGTAGGTGACGCCGGTTTCCTGCGAGCGCTGCAGCGCGCCTTCGAGGGTCAGTCCCCCCTTCACGTGAACGTGGTAGTCGGCCTTCGCGCCCACCGGCGCGGGCGGACGGGAGGGCTGGGCGGGAACGGCAGCGAGGGCCAGGACGAGGAGCAGCGGGGTCAGGGCGTGCATGGCGGCATTATGCACGGCCCGGCGGATCGCGTCACTCGAATCGGACGAGGCCGCGGCGGCCGGCGACCTTGAGCGCCTCGGTGCGGCTCGTCACCCCCAGCTTCTCGAACAGGTGCCCGAGGTGCGTCTTGACGGTCCGCTCGCTGATGCGCAGCTCGCTCGCGATCTCCTTGTTCGCCTTTCCATCGGCCAGGAGCCGCAGCGTCGTCATCTCCCGCGGGGTGAGCTGGACGCGGGTGACCCCCTCGGCGAGCTTGGCGGCGGCGGCCGGGGCCAGGTAGGTCTTGCCGGCCAGCACCGTGCGAATGCACGAGACGAGGTCGTCTGCAGAGATGTCCTTGAGGACGTACGCCTTTGCGCCGGCCTTGAGGGCGCGCGCGATCTCGTCGTCGGTGTCGTAGGTCGTGAGCACGACCACGCGCGCCTGCGCGTCGATCTCGCGGATGCGGCGGACGACCTCGACCCCCTCCATCACCGGCATGCGGAGGTCGAGCAGGACGACGTCGGGGCGGTGGCGCTCGTAGGCCGCGACGGCCTCGGTACCGGTCCCGGCCTCGGCAACCACCTCCAGGTCGCGCTCCTGGTTGATGATGTTGGCCACGCCCATCCTGAGCAGCGCGTGGTCGTCCACGACCAGCACGCTGGCCTTGGCCACGGCCACGCCGGCGTCGAATTCATCCCGCGACATGCACCTGTGTGGGAAGCGAAGACGGCTCCCACGCCAGGACGACTTCCGTCCCGCTCCGTGGCGCCGTGACGATGGTCAACGAGGCGCCGATCCGCTCGGCGCGCTCCTGCATGCTGGTCAAGCCGAACCCCGAGCCCGACGACTCGCGTGGGATGCCGCGGCCGTCGTCGGAAACCGATACCCGGAGCCCGATCGAACGCACCGGCCCGGCCTCGACGCGGATGCGCCCGGCCCGCGAGTGGCGCACCGCGTTGTTGAGGGCCTCCTGCACGATCGCGACGATCTCGCGCTCGACCACGTCGCCGAAGCGCGGCAGGTCGTCCAGGGCGACGTCGATCGGCGTGCCGGTGGTGCGCTGGGCGAGCGCCGCGATGCGCGCGAGCGCCTGGCCGATGTCCTCGCCGTCGCCCACGTTGGGGCGCAGCGTGCCGACTGACCGGCGCGCCTCGATCATGTGCGTGCGCGCCAGCTCGACCGCGGTCTCGAGCTTGCGCGCCAGCCCGGCCTCGAGGCGCGGCGCCCCGCGCAGCGCCGCCTGCAGCTGCATCAGGATCGCGGCGAACCCCTGGGCGAGGTTGTCGTGGATGTCGCGCGCCAGCCGGTTGCGCTCCTCGAGAACCGCCTTGCGCCGCTCCTCGAGCTGCGTGCGCTCGGCGAGCCGGCTCTGGTAGAGGGCGAGGGTCGCCTGGCGGGCGACCGCCTCGACCAGCGCGACGTGCCACCACTTGTCGCACCCGGAGATGTCGTAGGCGGTGATCGCAATCCACCCCAGGTTGTGGCTGCCGAGGATCAACGGCGTGACGATGACCTTGTCGATTCCCTCGCGGCGGTGGAACTCGCGCACCGGCTCGGGCAGGCGGGTGTCGCCGCCGGCGTACTCCACCGTCTGCTGCCACCCCGGGGAATAGGCGAAGAGGTGCGCCGACATGCTGTCGCGCGGCAGCGCCATCGCGTCCCAGCCCGCGCTTCGCGGGGTCACGAGCTGGCCGTCGAGGCAGGCCATCCAGAGCCGGCAGTCCTGCCGGTCGTCGTCGATCAGCCACACGCCGCAGCCGTGGTTGCCTCCCTTCTCGACCATGGTCTGGGTCAGCGCGCCGAAGAAGCCCTCGATGTCGGGCTCGCGCACCAGGAGGTCGAGCGTCACCCGGGCCACCTCGGTCTGGATCTTCGCCAGCACCTCGGCGCGGCGGCGCTCCGCGGCCTCGCGAAGCAGCGCGGCGCGCAGCACCTCGGGGTCGTTCGAGGAGGCGCCCTCGGGATCCGGGGGCTGCAGCGGCCGCCCGCAGGGCGTACGGCCCTGCTCGGTCGAGCTACTGAACTGGGGTCCCATCCAGCGATTATCGCGCCGGGACGCGCCGCACGATCCCACGACTTGCGGACGGGCTAACGGGCTCCGTGCGCGCGCCGCGCGGCAGACCTTGTGCATCCCGTCGAAGCCTGCACTCGAACCGAATCGCGTCGAACCCCTGCCGTAGGAACCGTCGCGCACGCGGCATCGTCCGTTCGACCGAGGGGCCGTTGTGACTCCTGCCCGATTGTCGAGCGGGCGGGGTGGCGGCACAGTGGGAGTCGGGGCAAGGGAGAAGAGGGAAGACGTATGGCCAAGCGGATGATCCTGATGCTGATCGTGACGGCGGTCTTCGTCGGCGCGCTCGGCTTCGTGAAGTTCAGGCAGATCCAGACCGCCATCGGCGAGGCCGCGTCGTTCCAGCCACCGCCAGAGGCGGTGACGACGGTCGTCGTCTCCGAGGAGCGGTGGCCGGCCACCCTCACTGCCATCGGGACGGTGGCCGCTGTGCAGGGCGTGACGGTGAGCGCCGACCTGCCGGG
>Ga0116148_1005992_pt1 | contig 9995 bp, 9 predicted proteins | sample AD_UKC055_MetaG_FD_89786 | JGI IMG/M metagenome (GOLD analysis project Ga0116148, IMG submission 89786) | Active sludge microbial communities of municipal wastewater-treating anaerobic digesters from USA - AD_UKC055_MetaG | ecosystem: Engineered > Bioreactor > Anaerobic > Digestate | place: USA... | reverse complement strand
GATTGTATAAAAAGCATGAGGAGCGGCTATGAAAGTAAAACTGAAATTTGAAGATATACTGGCTATTATTGCCTATGCACAGGTGTTATCGGTGTTTTATTCCATTGAAGATGTATAAAACACACCACACATTATGTATTCAGGGATATCAATCGCTATAAGTATATATTCCCTGCAAGATGATTCCCTATCAGTTTCCTCATTTTATCATGGCTATCGGTACTATTTTTTATTATTTTTGCTTGACAAATAAAGTTAACACTGTTAATATAACGCTGTTAATTAAATAAGGGAAAATATTAATGCCACGAATTGCACGCAACACAGAAGAAGTTGATAGTGTTAAACAGCAGATACTTGATGCTGCAGTTAAAATTATCAGTAACAATGGATTTTCAAAACTCAGCATGCGGAGGATTGCAGCACAGTTAGGGGTCAGTGCTACAACTATCTACAACTATTATACCAGTAAGGACGAACTCTACTTTTATATACGCATTAAGGGCTTTGAACGGCTGTTTGAATATTTTGAAAAAGCATATGATATACCGGTTTCTACCCGTGAAAAGTTTATAGGTATTATACATGGCTATGTTGATTTTGGTTTAACCTATCCTGATTATTATGAGATAATGTTTTTAAACCGTAATGTGCCAAAGTTTCTGGATTGTGTTGGCACACCGCTTGAGGCAGTAGCAACTAAAGAAAAAGCAGTGGCATTGAAGCCTTTCATCTTTACAGTAGAAAAGTTACAGCATCATCTGGACATTGAACCAAAGCTGGCGTATGAATTAGCCATGCAACTATGGGTGGAGTTAAACGGACTGGTAAGTTTATGCATCAGCAGGCTCCTCAGAGAAGTAAATGAAAAGCAGCAGCGTTTTGTCGATAGTTATCTGGATACAATTGTATGCCGGTATTTGCCTGTTGATATGGAATAGGTTGTGTCGTTAAAAATTTAATCGACGTGATTCTGAATCTTGCCTTGAATTCAAAACGACGTCATCATGAATTCATTACAGGATATCCGGTAATAATGGGATGCCGAATCAAGTTCAGCATGACGTCAGTGTGGAGGAAATTCTGAAACAAGTTTGGAATGACGATTTGGTATAAGATTGCGGACCAATTTCATCATGACGCTATAACTACAATTCAGGAGGTTGTCCATGTTGTTATACACCACAAACGCAAAATCAAGCAAAGCTACTAACATCATTATAATCTCGTTTTTAAAATTCATTGCTTTCAATTTCAATAAACGTAAATCCCTCAATCGCTATCTTAAAACTAAAGACGGGTGGCTTAATTTTAGCATTGGTCTGAAAACTGAAGACAATTCCTTACAGTATGGGATTTCTTTTTTTGAGGGGAAAGTTACCGTTACAAGAGCTATCGCACATGATGCAAAAGCTGTTATGATTTTTAAAAATGATGAAGCTGCACGACGGTTGCTTTTAGGTACTCCTACTGATATTATCTACATGCTTTTGAAAAGCGATGTGCGTATTGATGGCAGTGTCAGCTATGCAAATATTTTTTCGTTTTTCATCTCATTGCTGTTTCATGGTATTCAAAAACGTGCAATGAAAGCTGAACGAAATAAAGATGATAAAACAGTTAAACGGCAGCAACCAAAACAAGATAAGCAATTAAGTGATGAAATTAGAAAGCGCAGGAAAGAACGATTGCAGGGCAGTCGCGATGATGCAAATGTTTTGTTTCTTGATGATCCATATTTATCGCAGTATAGTGTTGATGACTTCCCGCGGTTACAACTATTTTTGGATGATCATCTGACAAAAAAACCGGCAGTGTGCGGTGAGCGTGCATATCTTTTAACACAATGGTATCGGGAAAATGGATTTGAGAAGGATTCATCCGGTAACAAGTGGGACCCGATTGTGCGCAACGCATTGGCGTACAAATACATGATGGAAAACCGAAAGTCAATAATTAACACTGACTCGCTCCTTGCGGGTACTACCACCAGCAAGCCCATTGGCTGTCCCGTATATCCTGATGGAAGCGGCATTATGATATGGAATGAGCTTTTGACGATACCGTACCGTACTTACAATCCGTTTGATATTGATGACCAAACACGTGAAGTTTTACACTTTGATGTTTTTCCGTTCTGGTTACATCGTAATGTCAGGGAGTGGGTGCGCGACAAATATAATAATCCGTTAAGTCAGCAGTTAGATGAACGATATGCGCTGTATTTCAACTGGAAGCAGGCAACCATATCACATACCATTCCAAACTTTCCCAAAGTTATGGCTATGGGTACTCTGGGAATGATACAGGAAATACATGAAGAGCTGAATAAAGGGTGTGGTGAGGAAAAACAAAATTGTTTAACGGCAATGATTCTGTGTCTGGAAGGTGTCAATGCGTATGCACAAAACCTTTCAAAACAAGCCATGGGCGATAGTAACCGGGAACAGAATCCTCAGCGTAAACAAGAACTTTTGACAATAGCGGATATTTGCAGTCGGATACCCATGCATGGAGCACAAACGCTGCATGAAGCAGTTATGGCAGTATGGATTATATGGATTGCATTGCACATGGAGAGTATGAATGCAGGGCTATCGCTTGGAAGGCTTGACCAGTGGCTGCAACCATACTTCGTAAACGATATGAAAAACATCCCGCTTGAAAAGCGCGATGAATACATAAAATTTGCCCTTGAGCTTATTGGTGATTTTTACATGCGCTGCACCGACCATTTTCCGCTTACCCCCGATTTAGCCAATTTTTATTTTGGCGGCAGTTCTTCCGATCAGGCTATCACGCTGGGTGGTATAACACCGGATGGCAAAGATGCAGTCTGTGATATGACCTACATCTTTTTAAAGGTAACTGAAATACTCTCAGTTCGTGATCCCAACATCAACGCACGCTACATGCCGGGTGTTAACAGTGACACCTATTTAAAGCGTTTATGCGAGGTAAATTTAATAACCGCTGCTACACCATCAATGCACAGCGACGCTGCTATCATCAAGGCTCTGACCCCCATGGGATATGATATTAACGATATACGAGACTGGTCGGCAACCGGATGTGTTGAACCAACACTATCGCACAAACACTTTGGACACACCAACATGCAGATGATGAATATGGTGGCAGCACTGGAGATGGCTCTTAACAACGGCTACCACCCTCTTACAAAGCTTGACGTTGGGCCAAAGACAGGAAGAGTAGAGGATGGAGTATTTACAACTTTTGATACGTTCTTTAATGCGTTTACACAACAGTTTGCGTTTTTAGTTGACCAATCTATCGACTACAATAATAAGTTAGCAGAAGCCCACCAATTAATACGCCCAACACCTCTGCTTTCTGCATTTATTGAAGGCTGTTTGGAAAAGGGTAAGGATGTTACAAAAGGTGGGGCGCGGTATAACAGCTCGGGTACGGCTATTATCGGGCTTGCTGATGTTACCGATTCCATGATGGCAATTAAAAAGCTGGTATATGATGAAAAACGATACTCGTTTGCTGATATAAAAAAAGCTGTTGATAGTAATTTTGCACAGGATGTTGTACTGCTTTCGCTGGTGCATAAAAAAATTCCTCTTTTTGGCTCGGCAAGTGATGAAGCCGTGGCTATGGCTAACAGGATTACTACATGGGCACATGATCATTATTCAAAAATGCCTCATTACCGTGGAGGAACATATGCAACCGGATTTTGGTCCATGTCAAATCACGTTGCGTTTGGTACGCTTACCGGTGCGCTGCCGTCGGGGAGATTAGCGGGCAAGCCGTTTACACCGGGATTAACTCCTCAGCCATTTGCTTCAAAAAATCTGCTTGATAATATTCGGGATGTTGCACGGCTCAATCCTGAAAATTGTAACAACAATATTGCGTTTAACGTGAAGGTTGTACCCTCTGCAATTGAATCGCGCCAGAAGACAGTGAATGACATGTTTTCATACGTGAAAACCTATTTTGAATTAGGCGGCATGCAGATGCAAATGAATGTTGTTACATCGGCTGTGCTGCGCGATGCAATGGCTCATCCCGAGAACTATCGCAACCTGATTGTGCGTATTTCAGGATACAATGCCTATTTTGTGACATTGAACCGTCAGATGCAGCTTGAACTTATTGAAAGGGCTGAATATGGTATATGAACAAAGCGCTGATACTTGCTATCAAAGGAAATTCACTGGACGATGGACCCGGCATACGAACCGTTGTTTTTTTTAAAGGCTGTCCGCTCAACTGCGTGTGGTGTCATAATCCCGAAAGCAAGCGGGCAGTAGTGGAATTATCATGGGATCAAAATGAATGTATTGGGTGCCTTACCTGCAAAACTGTTTGCCATGTTAATGCAATCAGCAAAAACAATACATTTTTCATAAACAGGGATACATGTACACTTTGTTTTCAATGTGTTGAAGTATGCCCTTCTGGTGCAATGGCAGGTGTAGGGAAATATATGGATGTAAATGGAGTCGTAAATGAAATAATAAAGGATAAACCTTTTTTTGATACATCAGGTGGCGGGGTTACGCTATCGGGCGGGGAACCAACATTATATATGCAATTTGCATCTGAATTGTTGAAAGCATTAAAGAAAATAAAAATTCATACACTCATTGAAACAGGCGGTTATTTCAACTGGGATGAATTTGAAGCCAATATAGCACCATATTGCGATATGGTGTATTATGATATCAAGCTTATTGATGATGATGAGCATAAAAAATATTGTGGCGTTTCAAATGCAAAAATTTTACAAAATTTTAAAAATCTTGTTGAACTGTCACAAAAAAATACTATTCAGTTAATGCCACGTATACCACTTGTCCCGGAAATAACGGCAACAAAGCATAATATAGAAGGTATTGCGCAATTTTTAAGTGAATGCGGAGTTAACCATGTCCAACTGCTGCGCTACAATCCATTGTGGCCCGAAAAATGCAAAAAAATCGGAATATCCCCTGAATTAATTGATAAAAAGCTAACACAATGGATGAGCGCGGAAGAATATGAGCAGTGTAGACAGGTTGCCTGTAAAAACGGGATGCAGATGTGAATTGCCGTATCTGCAATAGTGTCACCCCTCACGGGTTTTTCTCACATTTCGTCATTCCGGACTTGACCCGGAATCTATTGTTACAAGGGTTTCTGAAACACTTTCAGGATGACGTTTATTCAATACGTTCAAATCTATTTGTCTTCAATGAACGGTATGCGGCTTCAATCAATGACAATTCCATGCGTATGCGTTTCCAGTTGGGTTCCCATTCTTTTTGTGTGCGATAGTTCTCGATAAATGATTGGTGCATGGCGCTAAAGCCTAAAAAATCGTGGAAAGAAAAATTCATTGCGAAGCGCTTCCCCTTAACAACAGTGAAGAGTCCGTTGCTTTCAAAGGTGATGCTGCCTTCCGTACCATATATTTTTGAAAGAGCAACACCTTTCAATGTATTGGGGACATACCACGAATGAAATAATGTTGCAAAACTACCGTTGCTACATTTAACTGTGATGTGGATGGTATCTTCAAAGGGTATAGTGGTTGGATACTGCATTTGGGGTTTTACTGCAATAACTTCTAACGGTTTTGCATTACTTAACGATACAAGCTCATTAACCCAGTGACAGCCGCCTTCTAACAGTGCACCACCACCCATAAGTTTGGCATCGGTGCGCCATCCAGAGATTATGTCATGGTTATGTTTGGTTAACCGCACATACAGTGGTGTACCAATGGAGCCTTTTGCAATGTGCTTGTGGATTGTTTTTATAAATGGCTTAAAGTAGTAATTTTCGGCTACAGAAAAGCGGACGTTATTTTTGGTTACAGCTTTGATTATAGCATCAAATTCTTTGAGGTTTCGTGCTGCTGGCTTTTCTACTATAACATGTTTTTTGTTATTTGCAGCTAAGATTGCTAAATCCTTATGATATGCATGAGGTGTTGTAATAAATGCAATATCATAATCTGATGCTGCTGCCTCTTCATAGCTTTTAAATGCTGTTCCGTTAAAAATACTTGCATATTCTAATGCATCCTGTTGGTACAGACTTGAAAAGCCAAGTGTAATGCCGGGGTATAGTTTGCGCAATAGTTTAGCATGACGTTTTGCAATATATCCGCATCCAAAGAAACAGATTGATGGAAGCTGTGCCATGATGTTATCCCCTTGATTGTAAAATAATATCTGCCACTCGCAGTGCATTCGCGGCTATTGTTAAGCTGGGATTAACAGAACCTCCCGTTGGCAGGGCGCTTGCGTCGGTTATATAGCAGTTTTCAATATCCCATAATCTGCATTCTGGATTAATGGCTGAAAGGTTTTTATTGTTTCCCATTCTGCATGTTCCCAATGCGTGGGAAAAGGTAACAATAGGCATGGTATAAAAAAACAATGCACCAGCTTTGCGTAATATACGCTTTGCCTGTTTGTATAATGCAGTTCGTGCCTGAATATCTCGACTATGATAACGATGGTATATCATAACCTGTGGCATACCAAATATATCCTTGGGGTCAGAGCAATAGATTCTGTTGGTAAACTGTGGAATATCTTCCGCTATGACAAGCTGGTTTATAAGAAATTGTGAAAATGTTGCTGCAATATTTTTTAATCCAAACGGTGCATTGGCTTTTATCACGCCTTTGCCGGGGGTGGCTATATCCTGTATGATACCCCAGTTACCTTTTGGCAACATTTTACCGGAACTATCGCCAAAATAAAAATCAGAAATTGCAATGCGCTTTGCCAGTGTATTATCAGGATTTGCAATGTAGGGGACAACACCGCTAACGACGCCGTTGATATGACGCATAAGGTTGTGCCCAATTTGGTTTGTATTTGGATAACCTGTAATTCCAGATGCCAGCAATAAATGAGGTGTTGCAACGGGCCCTGAAGCTATTATCAAATACTTGCACTTTATGGTCATGACCTCATGTGTTTGCTGATTGATAACATCAACCGATTGGACTTTACTCTTTATAAAGTTAATCTTTATTGCACGGTGATTATCCAGTACTTGAGCGCCATACTGCATTGCTCGGGGAAGAACGCTTACCGAGAGGTCATTCTTTGCCTGTATTTTGCAAAGATAGTGATCGCAGGTATTGCACAGTATACATGTATGGTTGTTGCACACGCCGCTAAAATTAATTGCCATGGGGATATAAAAAGGATGCATCCCTAACGATGTTGCAGCATCCCACACCTTTTGCGAGGGCCGTGAAAGGTTTAATGGTGGTTGCTGCGGATAGTCCTTTGTACGGGGTGGCTCTGTTATATCCTGTCCCTGTATGCCTGCTACGCATTGTAGTTTTTCTGCTTTATCATAGTATGGGGCCAATGTATTATACCTAAATGGCCATGCCAGCTCTGCACTGCGTTTATCAGAATCAGGTGCTGGCGGTCCTTCAAAGTCTTCATTGCGCATTCTGAATGCTGCGGCTCCATAGAAGGTACTCATGCCTCCTACCGTGTCATCAGGCCAGTCATATTCTATTGTGCCATGTTGGTCCACTGCATACGGTGTATGCCCACGATATAACGGTTTTTGCTGCAGATGCAGTGCATATTCATCCCAGCAGGTGTCATCGCGCTTTGCCCATACTCCACGCTCAATAACAATGACCTGTTTTCCAGCTTTTGCTAATGCATACGCTGCAAATGAACCTCCAAAGCCACTGCCAATGATTACATATTCATACGAAGATTTTATTGTTTTCATTTCAGGTTAATTTACGGTAACTATCGCCCTAAGAAATAAATGGCCATATACTGAGCTGATACATGCGCACAAATAAAAACACAAATGCGCCACCTTCTAATATCCATGTCCATGCCTGTACATAGGTGCCAATGAGAGCATCCCATCCTGAATGGCCGGTATCCGCCCACAGGTTGATGGTAAAGCGTTTTTTGGTAAACGGCATAAGCAGCGGCAGCCCAACACTGCTTGGCATATCGGCTAAATAATGAACAATAAGGCTAACCAGCGAAAGCATTGCCCATGCACTGTTAAATGGCAAAAGAAGTAAAAAAACCGCAATAGCAAAAACAAGTGAGTGTGACCATGTACAGTGGAATGAATCTTTTGCCCAGCCTAATTTAATGGGAATAACATCCAGATTGGGTAACCAGTGAGAAGCAAATGCTACCAGTATACTTTCTAATGAAAATGCCTGCATGGTGCCACCGGTAATCTGCGGCGCATACGATGAAATAATAAATGATACGGCAACATGACCTAATTGCATGTGTTCCTCCAGCAACAATAAGATAGTAGCGTCAAATGTATTGTGTATGAACGATGTATGTTGCATCCATTGTGACATCGTGTGTTACCATAATATCCTGACACATGTTTTTAATCCTTACCATGTTTCATGATGACTTTACGTTGTTTCCAAATTGTTATTGAGTATGTAACTGTATACAATCCTGTAATTCCTTGATTGAATACAAAAAATTATTTGTGTCCGATAGCTCATGGAAAAAATAATCAGGGTTATGCTGAAGCAGGGTTTCAGCATCAGTCCAGCCTGTTGCAACAGCTACTGTTGTAGCTCCTGATGTTTTACCGCATTCAATGTCATAGATGGTATCACCAATGATTATTAAATCCTCGGTTGTAAAAACAGTACCGGTAACAGCCTGTAGACGTTGTAGTGCAACAAATGGCATTTCATTGCGGATGTATGTATCATCAGCAAAAACGCCCATAGTAAAATAATGAAAGATATCAAAGTAATTTAATTTTATCATAGCTCCTTTATAAAAATTTCCTGTTAAAAGTCCTATGATGAGGTTGTCATACTTTTTCAACGTATGTAACAATTCCTGTATACCAGGAAGCAAAACTGCGTCTGACTGTGGCATGGTTTGTTGTAACAAATCAAAGTAAAGGGTTTTATAATCTTCCATCCGTTCGAAGATGGTATCCTGGTTTATACCATGTGGCGTCAACGATTGCATCAGTATCAACGGATCGGTTTTCCCCTGAAAGTCAACGGTATCCATATCACCTGCAGTACCATATACTGTGATGGCAGCCTGAACCATTGCCTTTTTCCCGGCACCGTGTGTACGGATTAGCGTTCCATCTATATCAAAGAGTATTGCTTTTATGACTTTTTCTCCTGGTAAAAATTTATCTTCAGAAAGCGCTCTCGTGCTTCACGGGGGGCGGGATCAAAAAGCATGGCAATCCCCAATCCCGGTAACAATGAAAGAACGTAAAGCCATATTGCTAAACGTATGGTAAATGGACGTGCCGGGATTTCAAATAGTAAAACAATAATTATGGCAATGATCATTGCAAAAAGCATACTTAATTGTGTTGTTCGTGGTAACATAATGTATCCCTTATTTGTGATAATAGTTTCAATGTTTGTAACATTAAAAGTTTATAGCACATAAAATCAATAAAAAAATATATAGGAAGGCTCTGACCCCATTTTTTGTTTTCGCTGTGACCACCGTGTCACTGTGTGCATCTGGGCCCTTATGATATGCTCAATCAAAAATATATGCTCTGACCCCATTATTTACGTAATTTCTATCGGGATTAAAGGAAAAGCAGCGGAGGCACGGTACGCCGTAGCGCCATATGGTTCGTGCGAGGACACAGACAGGATGTTGTCCGCAGCACGATGGCAAAGACATAATAAATACAGAAAATAAGGCACACCGCCGTTTGAGGTGGCTCCACAGGGTTAGTAAGGGGGTATTTAGCGCATAAATATCCCCTTACGAAGTGATAAAACTGTTGTCGCTCAACAAAAGAAAGTATGGATAGTTATTAAGGCTCTGACCCCATTTTTTCCTCATTTTCTCAATTGTAATCCAATTTTCAATGTGATATGTATGTACTCACGCAGACACAGAACATAGGCTCTGACCCCATTATATTTTTTTACAAAAAATACAAAAAATGCACCATTTCTTTTAATTTTTTCTTTCTCCGGCGTTATGTATAGTAGGGATTTC
>Ga0116148_1005988_pt1 | contig 10000 bp, 9 predicted proteins | sample AD_UKC055_MetaG_FD_89786 | JGI IMG/M metagenome (GOLD analysis project Ga0116148, IMG submission 89786) | Active sludge microbial communities of municipal wastewater-treating anaerobic digesters from USA - AD_UKC055_MetaG | ecosystem: Engineered > Bioreactor > Anaerobic > Digestate | place: USA... | reverse complement strand
GGTCACTTCAGAATTTTTCAACGCGATCAACAACTTCCGCCATTCGCCGCGCAACTGGCATACGGGGCTCACTCACCTTCCTGAATAATGCATTATTACCGAAGATTGCCCGGGATTTAATTAGTCTTTGCCCAGTATGCTGAATGTGATATCATCAGCCGCATACGCAGCATTTTCGCGCCTGATAAATAGAAATAACAAAACGCCTGCCTGAATTTTCTGCAGTCAGAATTAAATTAAACACCACAAAGCGCAGAAATTTGCCCTGTCCTGTTTCCGTAACAAATTTGAGGAGTGAGGAATCAATGAAAACCTGGAGAGAATCAGAGACCCTTGAAAATACCAGCGACATGGAAAGGGGCTGGCCATTGGCCCTTGCGGTCAACGAAGCTGCCCGCTGCCATCTGTGTCATGATGCGCCATGCAGCAAGGCCTGCCCGGCCGGAACCAACCCGGCAGAGTTTATTCGCAAGCTTCGCCTGCGCAATGTTAAAGGCGCGATACGCACAATCAAGGAAAACAATATTCTTGGCGGTGTTTGCGCCGTAGTCTGCCCCACTGAACAGCTTTGTCAGAAGGGCTGTGTCGCCGCCGGTCTTGACCGCGCGATCGATATCGGCAGAATTCAGAGATCTCTGATCGAGTATGGCTGGCAGATAAAGTTCAACCCGGTCGAAAGTGCCGACGCCAGACCCGGTAAAATTGCGATCATCGGCTCAGGACCGGCAGGACTGAGCTGTGCCGCCGAGGTAGCACGCAACGGCTATAAAGTTGAAGTATTTGAAGGCATGGATGAACCGGGCGGCGTGCTTCGTTACGGGGTTCCTTCGTTTCGCCTGCACCCAGACTTTCTTGACCGTGAACTTCAGGATCTGAAAGCTCTCGGAGTAAAGATAACCTGCGGTAAACGTATCGAAAATGGCGGGGTCGACAAGCTTCTGGCCAAGGGATATGACGCGGTTTTCTATGCGCCCGGCACCTGGAAACCGGTCGAGGCAAAGATTCCCGGCAGTGATCTGAAAAACGTCATCAGCGCCCGCGAATTTCTGGCTTCAATGCGCAACAACCGACAAAAAAGCCTTACAGCAATGGTGAAGGGCAAAAACGTTGCAGTTTATGGCGGCGGTTCGGTGGCCATGGATGCCGCAACCACGGCCAGAGCCCTTGGGGCAAACAAGGTCTATGTTATCTACCGCCGCAGTCTTCGTGAAATGCCAGCCGCGAAGCACGACCTCGACATGGCTCTGGCAAACAACGTCAGTATTCGCACCATGTCTGTAGTTACCGAACTGCTAGGCGAAAACGGCTGCCTGAATGGCCTTAAAGGCTGCGAAACCGATTGGAAAAAGGCTGGCGACACCTCGGCGGCCAATCTGGTCAATGTGCCCGGCACGGAATTCAGACTTAAAGTCGAACTGTTCATATCGGCACTCGGCTATCAGCCTGAAAAGGAAACTGGCGAAGCGGGCAAACTGCTTAAATTGTCAGCAAAAGGTCTTGTTGAAACCAAAAAGGACGGGGTTTCAACCTCACACCCGCAGATTTTCGCGGGGGGCGACATTGTTCGCGGGCCGGCACTGGTTGTAGAAGCTGTGGCTGACGGAAAATCCGCTGGCAAGAACATAGTCAGCATGCTTGCCAAAGCAAAAAAATTGCCGGTTTCGGGCAGGGGAGGCAAATAATTATGGCCAGAATCAGAGATCTGTCGATTGAAATATGCGGAGTCAAGTTTCCGAACCCTTTTTTATTGTCTTCTTCACCGGTTTCCAACACGGCCGAAATGGTTGCAAGAGCTTTTGATGCCGGTTGGGGTGGAGTAGCCTACAAAACAATCGCCCATGACCGAACTAAAATTATTCACCCTTCGCCACGCATGGCGCCGTTCAATTACGAAAACAAAGGCCTCGTCGGCCTGCAGAATGTTGAGCAGACCACAGACCGGCCAATGGCAGACAACTGGTCAGATGTGCGCTGGCTGAAAAAGCATTACCCCCGCAACGTGCTGATTGTCAGCATAATGGGGTTCTCGCTGCAGGAATGGGTCGAACTCGCCAAAATGGGTGAAGACAACGGCGCCGACATGCTTGAACTGAATTTTTCATGCCCTCACATGACCGTCGAGGGTTCAGGCATGAAAGTCGGCCAGGCCATGGAACTGATAGAAAAATTCACATCAGCGGTGCGAAAAACCGTAAAAATACCGATTCTTGCAAAGCTGACCTCAAATGTCACCGACATAACGGTTCCGGCGCTTTATGCGCAACGCGGCGGCGCTGACGGCATTACCGCAATAAACACCGTCAGGGCACTCACCGAGATTGGCCTCGATGACTTTGTTCCCAGACCTAATATTTCAGGCAAGGGCGCCATGAGCGGCATGTCAGGCCCGGCAATCAAGCCTGTCGGTCTGAAATGCGTTACCGAACTGGCTCAGTGCCGCGAACTGAAGATTCCCATTATCGGCTGCGGCGGAGCTGAAACCTGGGTAGACATGGCCGAATACCTCCTGTGTGGCGCATCTGCGGTGCAGGTTACCACCGGCATTATCCACTATGGCCAGCGCATTGTCGAAGACATGGCCGAAGGCCTTTCAGACTGGATGGACGAGCGAAAATTCAAAAATCTGAGCAGCATTATCGGCAAGTCTCTTAAAAATGTTGTTTCAACCGACGCTTTCGATCTGACCAGACAGGGTGCCGCCGAATTCGACCTGGAAAAGTGCATCGGATGCGGTCAATGTTACATAGTCTGCCAGGATGCCGGTGGCCAGAATCTAGGCTGGAACAGCAAAAAGCGCCGACCGGAAGTCAACAGCGAACGCTGCCTCAGCTGCATGATCTGCAGCATGGTCTGTCCTGTCGACGGCCTGATAACCTACCGGCATGTTCCGGGGAAAAAAGAGGTAATGCCGGCACGGATGAAATAGCTGGCGAGACCCTTACTGAAGGCACAATTCTGCTTACATTTCTTTACACTCATTAAGACTACTTAATGCGATAAACCGGGCATTTCAGTCGAAATTTAGATCAGGGAGGTTAAGTTGCCGACAAAAGCGGCAATACTTCGAGGAATCAATTTCGGCGAAAAGTGAATGCTCAGGAGGCATTTATGAGTGTAAGCAGTATTTCAGGGAACTCAGTCTGGACACAGATGCAGCAGTTCAAAGCCGGCAAGGTCAATCTGCAGAAGTCTGATCTTGAAAAGATTCAGCAGCAGACCGCTCAGGAACAGAGCCAAACCCGGTCAAGCCAGGCAGCGAACCCATTCGACGCCTTGCTGGCAGCCTTCGATGAAATCGATCAGGATCAGAATGGCATCAGCATTGACGAGCTGCAAAGCTACGCCAGCGAAAACGGTATGACGGCAGGCGGGCCGGGGCACGGTGGCAGACCGGAAGGACCGCCCCCGGGCCCACCTCCAGGCCCACCACCGTCGATGATGAGCGAGCTTGGTCAGGCTCAAGGCCCCGGCGGGCCGCCGGAAAGCGTAAGCAAGGATGAACTGCTTGAAATCCAGTCGCAGATGGAAGCTGAAGGCATGGAGGTTCCGGAGCAGCTTAGTCAGATGATTTCGAACTTCGATTCGCTCGATACCAACCAGGACGGAAAAGTATCGATCGATGAGATGATGGCTTCACAGGAAACCAAAGGCACTTCAGAAACAGATGCTGCTGATGGCAAAAAGCTCGATCTGCTCAAACTGATCGAGCAGTATGCTCAGGAGTATTCGACAGAGACTTCTTCTTCTTCCGACAGCTCCTCTGACGCAGGCCAGGACATGGCAATACGTTTCATGCGGGCCATGAACGAGTATTCAAGGTTTACGGCCAGCTCGGCTCAAAACATGAATTCATCACTGTTCGAAATTGATGCCTGATTAACTTTTCCGATTTTTCACACATTCCGAATTGCCCTGCCTTCATGCGAAGGCGGGGATTTTTTATGTGTAAAAGCCGGTTTTGAGAGGTGCAAAAACAACCCGGCCGGTTTGGCGAAGTCTGGCTACAGAACTGTGTAAGGCAAAAAATGAGGCTGCGCCACATATGCGACGCAGCCCCAGACTGAGGTTTGGTTGTTGTAATGGCCGCATCTGAGCAACAGCCTCAGAGACGGCCTGGATTCGTTGCTTTATCTCCTGTTTTTCATGCCCGGGCGCGGGCAATCATCTTCGTCGTCCATATCTTCCGGCATCCCGTGACCGCCACGCCACGGCATCGGAGGCATCGGTGCCCGGCGGCGGGCATGCAGCTTTTTGTATTGTTCGGGAGAAAGAATTTTGCGCAGGTCCTGCTGCATCTGGAAGCGCGCCATGATTGCCTCTTCGACAGCCTTGCCCTGTTCTGCCGCAATTTTTTTTGCGTCAGCTTCAGTAAGATCCGGGTCTGAAAGCTTTTTGTAAAGCTTGCGCTGCTGCTGCCCTGAGCGCATTTTCTCGCCATTTTTCTGAAACAGAGCGCGAAGCTGAAGAAGCTGCGGATCAGATATTTCCAGCTCTTCAGCCAGTCTGAAGAAACCGAAGGTTCCGATCATGTGTGAATTGTCAAAACCTGCGTCATTAAGATGACGGGGGCCGCGGTGCATCCCCGAAAACCCGGCTCAGCCGAGTAGAGAACCAGCGATACCGTTGCCAGTGACAGTGAAACCAGAGCCAGAACAAGATGTCTTTTCATTTTTTACCTCCGTTTTGCTGCTTCAAGCATAAACAAAAACAGCTTAAGATGCGGTAAAGACAACACTAAGAAGCGTAAAGTTCGCAGCCCTCGGCCTTTACAATTCTTAACCATCAGAACTGCCCCGGATGGTTGCAAAATCGGCGTTTATTGCAGAGAATATGAATAGAGACCACAGCGAGGTTATGCCAATGAAACACATTCTGATCATCGATGACGACACCGAACTCTGCGAGCTCCTGCAGGAGTATCTGGCTTCCGAAAAGTTCGCGACTTCGGCTGCCCACGGCGGCGCAACCGGGCTTGAGATGGTGAAAAACGGCAGCTTCGACCTCGTGATTCTCGATATCATGCTTCCCGAAATGAATGGTCTCGAAGTTCTCAAAAGCATCAGAAGCTTTTCAAAAATACCGGTAATCATGCTTACCGCCAAAGGTGACGAAGTTGATCGCATTCTCGGCCTCGAACTTGGCTCTGACGACTATCTGCCCAAACCATTCAGCCCCAGGGAACTGGTGGCGCGTATCAGAGCGGTTTTTCGCCGCCTGGGCAATGCCGAGGAACAAAGCGTCAAACCCGATTCAATCAGACTCGAAATCGCCGACATCTTTATCGAAAGCTCAACCCGCACCGCCACAAAAAATGGCAGCGATCTTGCCCTCACCGAGGTTGAATTCAGCATTCTCGAAAACCTGATGCGCGCCGCCGGAACAGTGGTCGAACGCCAGGAACTCGCGCTGAAAGTTCTCGGGCGCCGGCTTTCGTATGATGACCGCAGTCTCGACGTGCACATGAGCAACCTGCGCCGCAAACTAGGCACGATCGCCGACGACAAAGAGCGCATCAAAACGATCAGAGGGGTTGGTTATCTCTATGTCAGATCCTGAAAAACCGGTAAAGACAACGGGCGAGATCACGTCGACCTTTTATGGTTCGCGGCTTTTTCTTAAATTTTTCTTATGGGTCTGGCTCACGCTCGTTTTGACTGGTATCACCGTGGCGGTTTACGGCTACTTTTACCATTTTGAGCCTGAAAAACAGCGGTTTTTCAACATCAGTCGCGAAATAATCGGCGAAAACGGCCAGACACTGGTCAATGCCTACGAAAAGCTCGGCAGCGACAGTATAAAGCATTTTCGACTGCCAGGCAGTTTCTGGCTTTATGATGCTGAACTCAACCTTATTTTTGCGGGCAAACCCGCCCGGCATGGCATGCCGCCCGGCCATGAAGGCGATGCCCCGGAAAAGCCAGGTGAACGCATGCGCCCACCCGGTGACATGCCGCCTCCACCTGATAAAATGCACCCGGAACCACCACCCGGACCGGATTCTCCGCCGCCAGACAAACCTGAGTGGGACGAAGGCAAAAAGCCATGGTTCAAAGATGACTTCAACAAATTCGAGCGCCTGTTCAGCGACAATGAGCCCGAAATACGCAATTACGCTGCGAAACTGTTGAATGAGCAGACACCCGGCAGCGAGACTGTGGCCGGTGAAATGCTGATCGGCGCTACAACGACCTCTGATTCGGGCAGGAAATATGTAATCATCTGTCATATTCCGAATAAAATGCCAATGCCGGCCAGATTTCTCATTTACCGACTGCTCGAAAACCTGCCGATTTTTCTGCTCGCTACCGGTCTTCTGTGTTTCTGGCTGTCGCGATATATGGTTAAACCTGTCATCGAAATGCGGGCAGCCAGCCGCAACTTTGCGCATGGTGACCTGAAAACCCGTGTCACCGGCGATGCCGTCAAACGCTACGACGAACTTGGCGACCTGGCAGCTGATTTTAACGAAATGGCCGAAAAAATCGAAAAAATGATCAATAGCCAGCGCCGCCTTTTCGGTGATATCTCGCATGAGTTGCGTTCGCCGCTTGCCAGACTGCAGGTAAGCCTCGAACTTCTTCAGAATCGCACCGGCGAAGCCGAACAACCGATGCTGGGTCGCATTGGCCGCGAAATTTCGCGCATGAATGCTCTTATCGAAGAACTTCTGCAGTTCAACAGGCTTGAAAGCGGCGAAATCAACGGCCAGAAACAAACTGTCGGGCTTCAGGCCGCCCTGAAACACATCTGTAATGATGCCGGTTTTGAAGGCAGAGCACGAAATCTTGCCGTCAGCCTGTCAGCCGGTGAAGAAGTGACAGTGACAGGCAATCAGCAACTTATCGAACGCGCCATCGAAAATATTCTTCGCAATGCCCTGAAATACTCTCCTGATGGCGGCATCGTCAGCGTCGAGCTCAAACGCGCCGGCAGTCAGGCCACGATTGGTATTTCCGACCAGGGCCCCGGCATTCCTGAAGATGAGCTGAAAAAAGTATTCTCGCCTTTCTATTGCCTGTCAGAAGACCGCAACCCGCAAAAAGGCGGCATCGGACTGGGTCTGGCGATTGCCGAACGGGCCATCAGACTGCATAATGGCCACATAACTCTCAGCAACCGCCCAGAAGGCGGCCTGACTGCCACAATCAGCCTGCCTGCTGCCAACTGATTCAAACACCTGCAAAATCAAGAGGAAAAGCAAACGCTCTTGCGTAAGGAGCGCGGTTGCGCTACACTTGCCAGGTAAAATTCACCCCAAAGGAATACACCCTCATGAACAAATACCGAACTCACACCTGTGGCGAACTTCGTGGCAGTGACTGCGGCAAGCAGGTTCGGCTTTCCGGCTGGATTCACCGCAAACGCGACCTCGGCGGCGTGCTGTTTGTCACCCTGCGCGACAACTATGGCATCACCCAGGTTCTGGCCGCGCCAGGCACCCAGGCTTATACTGATTTCAACAATCTGAGGGTTGAATCTGTCGTTACCATCGAAGGCAAGGTCATCAGCCGCGGCGCCAACGTCAACAAAGACATGCCGACCGGTGAGGTCGAAGTCGAAGTCAGTTCGGTAACCCTGCAGAGCGCTTCCGATGTGCTGCCGTTCCAGGTTGCCGACGAAGACAACGCCCCCGAAACCACACGCCTGACCTACCGCTTTCTCGATCTGCGCCGCGAGAAGCTGCATAAGAACATTCTGCTGCGCTCGCGGGTCATTGCCAGCATCCGCCGCCGTATGATCGAAATGGGGTTCACCGAATTCCAGACCCCGATTCTGACCAGCAGTTCTCCGGAAGGGGCCCGCGACTATCTCGTGCCCAGCCGCCTCTACCCGGGAAAATTCTACGCGCTGCCGCAGGCGCCGCAGCAGTTCAAACAGCTGCTGATGGTTTCAGGCTTCGACCGCTATTTCCAGATCGCGCCCTGTTTCAGAGATGAAGACGCCCGCGCCGACCGCTCACCCGGCGAATTTTACCAGCTCGACGTCGAAATGTCTTTCGTTACCCAGGACGACGTGTTCGCTTATCTCGAAAAGATGTTCTACGGCCTGTTCACCGAAATATCAGACTGGAAAGTCACTGAACCGGCTTTCCCGCGCATTACCTATGAAGACGCCATGATGCGCTTCGGCTGTGACAAGCCAGATCTGCGCTACGGCCTCGAAATTTCAGATGTTTCTGATATCTTCGCCGCTTCTGATTTCAACGCTTTCAAATCGGTCGTCGAAGCCGGCGGCTGCGTCAGAGCCATCTGTGTCGACAATATCGCCGACAAATCACGCAAATTTTTCAAAGACCTCGAAGACTATGCCAAAGAAATCGGCGCTAAAGGCCTTGCTTCACTTGTTTACACTGACAGCGAAATCAAGGGCAGCCTCGCCAAACCGCTTTCTGACGCCAGCAAAAATGCCCTGCGCGAACGCATGGGCGCCAAAAACGGTTCGGGCCTGCTGATCATCGCCGACGACAAAAACAAAGCCTCGGTCATTCTCGGCAAGGTCAGAATCAGACTCGCCGACGAACTCGATCTGCGCGAAAAGAACAGCTACCGCTTCTGCTGGATCGTCGATTTCCCGATGTTCGAAAAGGACGAAGAAACCGGCCAGACAGTTTTCAGCCACAACCCGTTCTCGATGCCACAGGGCGGTATGGAAGCACTTCTGACCAAAGACCCGCTGACCATCAAAGCCTATCAGTATGATATCGTCTGCAACGGTATCGAACTCAGCTCGGGCGCGATCAGAAACCACCTGCCCGAAATCATGTATAAAGCCTTCGAAATCGCCGGTTACGACAACAGCGTCGTCGACAGCAAATTCGGCGGCATGATCAGGGCCTTCAAATTCGGCGCCCCACCGCACGGTGGCATTGCACCCGGCGTTGATCGCATCGTAATGCTGCTCGCCAACGAACCGAACATTCGCGAAGTCATCGCTTTCCCGATGAACCAGAACGCCCAGGATCTGCTGATGCAGGCCCCGAACGAAGCCACCGAAAAGCAGCTCAAAGAACTGCACCTCAAGATCGTCGACTGATCTCTTAAAGCACACTGCATTAAAACGGGGTCGACCTCACAATTCTGTGAGGCCGACCCTTTTATTTTGCCTGAAAATTTACTGATAATTGCTATGATTGCTGCGAAATTTAAGTCTATTCTACGGACTTTGTCTGTGTTAATCCGTGTTTATCCGTGGCTGAAAAATTTTGAACAGCGCAATTACGCGCCTCTTGCCGGGCTGCGGGTGAGCAGTTATACTGTCTTATAGATTTCGCAATTCTGGAGAACACATGAGAACTTCAGCAAAAAAGAAGGTTTCAGAGCACTTCACCTGGGCAGATTATCTGCAGTGGCCTGATGAACAGCGCTGCGAAATAATCGAAGGACAATTCTACGATATGACCCCGGCGCCCGGTACCTCGCATCAGGAAACACTGATAAATCTTGCCTGCAGAATGCATGAATACCTCAAAGACAAACCGTGTAAGGTTTTTGTCGCTCCATTCGATGTCAGGCTTGCCGAGAAGAAAGAAAACCGCAACAACTGCTCAAACGTTGTTCAGCCAGATATTTCGATTATCTGCGACCAGAAAAAGATCGACGAAAAGGGCTGTGCCGGTGCGCCGGACCTGGTTGTCGAAATTCTCTCGGCTTCGACGGCCTCGAAGGATCAGGTCAAAAAGCGCCGCCTGTATGAACGCCACGGGGTCAAAGAATACTGGCTGATTCACCCGATCGAACGCTACGCACACATTTACGCCCTCAAAGGCGACAATTTTGAATTCATCGGCGTTTTTGACGATGAAGCGACCCTCGAATCACAGCTATTTACCGGCCTTGCCGTAAAAATGACCGAAATTCTGCCGGTTATTAAAGTAGTAAAAGAAAAAGCCGCACCCTACAAAGCTGGGAATTGATCCTAGGAAGCAATTGCAATGATAAGCTCATAAGCCATTGTTTCACTGTTTAACAATGACCCTTATCTCGTCAGACACCTCACTTTT
>Ga0116148_1005984_pt1 | contig 10001 bp, 10 predicted proteins | sample AD_UKC055_MetaG_FD_89786 | JGI IMG/M metagenome (GOLD analysis project Ga0116148, IMG submission 89786) | Active sludge microbial communities of municipal wastewater-treating anaerobic digesters from USA - AD_UKC055_MetaG | ecosystem: Engineered > Bioreactor > Anaerobic > Digestate | place: USA... | reverse complement strand
GGTATTGAAAACATGATGGGCCATCATCTCGAAGGTGGTCAGATGCCGACCGCTGCGCCCTACGGAATCCAGATCGTCCAAACGGATGCAGGGCTGGCTGATGGTGAGGGGATTGGCGGGAGGAGGAACTTTTCCCGATGTAACCTGCGGTTGAAAAACAGCGATGGAGGCGATGGTGAGGTAGATATCGTCTCTCCATCGGGCCGCAACAGGATATCTCTGGATGCGTGGGTGTCCACGGTCGGAAAAGAATGTTAGATATTTTTCTCTCATTTCATCCATATTATATTTTTCATTGAATATTGGGGAGCCTATGAAAGTATAGGGATCGCAGGGAGGGTCCCCACAAGTTTTCCTATGGGCGTCTCTGCTCCAGAAGAATTTGCCGCATTTCTCGCACTTCTTACGCTGGAATCCCTCATCCACGAAGAAGTCCAATCTATATTCATCTTTAGAGAAATTCATTAAAATGAAAATAGAAAAGAATGTATATAAAGGTTTCGGAAAAGAAGTAAGGAATAAATTTTTGCCCCTTTCACGAAAAAGGAAAGAGGATTGAAAAATCCCCTTTTCATTTCCCGTGTTTTGTGTGGGCAAATTCTATGAAATGTTACTAGTATATAAACCTTTTGGTCGGAGGAAGAAAATGATTCATTATGATAAAGAAAATAATTAAAAGTATTATTATGTTTTGTTCGAGTGTCATCATATGTCTATAATTTCCGATATTCCATATATGGTGACTTCTTCATGATTAATATTTCGGCACCATATCAAATTGTCGCCAGGAGCTGTTCCGAGATATGTTACTAAACAATTTGGTCGTCGGAATCTTGATATTTTTGCATTGATTATATTTGATATTTTCGGATTAAGTTCCAATTTAGTTTTGAAACAATCTCCTTCTTTGAATCGATTTAATGGTTTCATAATATCAAGACATGATTAGAAGTATTTAAAGATTTCTAAACATTGGTTCAAAATCGTAAAATTTGATTGATATCGTTTATTTGATTAAAATAAAAATTATGTAATGTGGTGTAAAATATGATAGATTTAGGTATTGATTTGGAAACGGCAGGGCTTGTTTTATCTGCTGTCATTGCTCTAATAATGAGCTTAAAAAATAATATGGTATTGAATGGCAGAGCCAAGACTGTCGAAATAGTGACCGAATTGGTTGGTGTCATGCCGGATGTTTCTGCTTTATTGAAGAAGTCCGTTGAAGCGCAAGCTGATGATAAGATCACTGCCGATGAATTGGATGGCATTGTTGATGAAGCTAAGAAAATCGAAGCTCATATCATTGCTATTAAGAATAAATTAGTAACTGTTTAAAATAGAAGGAAAATCTAATATGTGGATATTTACAGATAAGAAAGGTTGGGAATATAAACCATATGATCAAGTAGAAAAAAGGATCGAAGAGAAGTCGGAACCAGTTGTTAAGAAAACAAGATCCCGAAAAAAGAAAGAATAGATGCGATTCATCGATTATGATTGGAGTCAGTCACTGAATGATTGGACTGTAGATGAATTGGAAAGATTGATTTCCATATGCATGCAATTAATATCTTTAAAAAGATCATATGGAAATCGTAAAATTTGCAGTCCTTTATTAGATTGATTATATTTATTTGAATGGAGTGATTATTATACCTTCGGAGAATTTCCACGCTGCCAGAGTTTCGGATCCTTCTAGTTATAAGAAGATAGTTAGTACGGATTTGGGAGATGGCATAACTTTGTTATCGGGGGTGACTGACGAAAAAGATGAATCAAAGACAGAACCCCAAAGTTATCATTTTTCCGCCGATAAATGGAAAGCGAAGGATGTTAAGAAGTGGCTTAAAGATCATGATATTAAGCCAATCGAGTTATCTATGGCTACTAAGCCGAAAGATGATGAACAAAAAGAAAATTCTTCTATTGTTAGCAGGACTGGGTTTGTGGTAGAAGAGCAGAATCCCATTGATAGATTTCCAGAAAAAACTTTTGGCAATGTCAGACAGGATGAAATTCCAGAACTTGTTAATAGAGCCGAACATGTTGAAATAGATAATGTAGAAATTCTGGAACCTGAAATAGACGATGCAGTAGAAGATGTCGAAATTAATCCAATAGAAGAATCATTAAAAGAATCGGATTCTGAATTTCCGAATTTTACTGTCGATAAAGCCAGGACTAAATTAATTCAATGGGCCACTAAAGAAGATGGATCAATAAATAAAAAACCGTTGCTGAAATGGTTCCTTGATATTGACGGCGGAAGTGCGCAAACTCTAGATTCTTATAGATATCCAACTGGTTATGTAATAGATGATCAACCACAGTATTGCAGATTATCGTTGGACAAAAGTTGGGATTTGGCGGCTGGAAAAGAAACCGGTATTGCAAATAGAAATATTCAGAAAAAGATTATATTTATAAAAAATCGGGAAGGCATTCCGCTGACAGAGGAACAATTTGATTTCACAGAACGCCATATGTCATCGGAGAAAGTTGACTACCATGTATTGGAAGATGGTAATAGTCCCGGTGGTATTGATTTTATTCCTGAAACTGAACTTAAATTGAATTCTTCTCCTGCTGGTTCTAAAGTTATCTATGAAGATAATGATGTCATTGATGTTCCTGTTATTCCCATGCGGGAAGGTGTTTTTACTGGTTCTGATGGCATTCCAACCTTGAAAAAGTTTGAATATTTTGGTAAGGATGCGCATTGGTTGGAAGGTCAACCTATCTTGAAGGGGCATACGAAACCCACTGAAATGGTGACCTATAAGCATAACCGGATCGGAAAACTCATGAATGTTACTGCGCGGCCTGATAAGAAAGATGTTGTGGCTGTAGCCCGATATTACAAGGAGAAACTTTCTCCCGAAGATTTGAATAGAATTAAGTCAGGAAATCCATATGATGGTTCGATAGCTTATACTACGCATACTTCTTTTACAGAAGGAGATTATAATGGACAGAAATATAATGCAGTTGAAGATGGCGGTTATCACTTCTATCATTTTGCCGAGTTGGCAAATGGAACGGGAGCATGTTCATCCAGTCAGGGATGTGGATTCATGCTGAATGAATCCCCCGATGTCGAAGTTAAACTTAATGAAACCGAGACTTCTGTTAATACATTGGATTCATTCTATAATGAATTGAGACGCGCAGACATCGAGTTTAATGGATCAGGATATTCTGTTAAGTTGAATTCGAAAACTGGCGGAAATGGCATCATGGCAACGTCTGATAGGATGGAAGCCAATGAATGGGCCAAGATGTATGTCAGCAAAGGATTGATTCCCATCGAAATGAAACAGAATTATAATTGTCCTGATGCCGAGAAATCCGGAAGTGGCAAGGGTTCATGTGGTGGATCTGAAGGAAAGGGAGACAAAAAATCTTCTGGACGTTCTATAGGTCAATCTGTAAAAGCAGGATTGACAGCATCAGCGAATAGTGATCCTGGTCCCAAAGAAATTGCCAGAGCAAAAGAAATTGGCGATAAATTAGAAAAAGCTGGATTGGTACCTGGTTCTCCTGGATTTGATGCCTATTCAAAAGCTATAAACGAACAATGGGCAAAAAAGCATGGTAAAAAGACGGAAGTCCATTCTGATGTTTACAAGCCCATGAAAAATGTTGGTAAGTTTGATAAGGTGCGCCGTGTGATGGCAGCTAATAGTCCCAGTGCGGAAAAATTTGCCAAGGAATTTATTAAGGGAAATATGGGAGACCATCGCGAAGGCGGACCTACTGTCGAAGATCTTGATGCATCTAATATGTTTTGGTCGAAGTATGAAAAAGTCGGCGGAAAGACTGGTTTTGCTGGTTCTGGTAGTGATGTCTTCGTAGATAAGGAAACCGGCGAACATTTCCTAATTGAGAAAGAACCTAATGGCAAAACATTTTATGGTACTGATTATCGCGTAAGGGGAACTAATCCCGAATCTGAAAGTTCTGTTTCCGAAATGATGTATAAGAAGCCATCAATTAGTAAAGCATCAGTTGGAAAAGAAGTATCCAATGACTTGAAACCGAAGGGCCGGACCATGATGAAAGGCGGAGCCGAAATGGAATTGGTCAATGAAGGTGGCAACAAGTTCTGGAAACGGACGAAGAGAGATACTTTAAAACAAAATTCACGATCACAAACCAATTATAATACTATAGGTAATAATATGACAGAAGAATATATTCAAGCTGAGACCTCCGTTGAGGACTCCGAAGAAATTGTACAGAAAATGAATGAAGCATTTGAACAGAAACTAAATGAAAGAGATTCCAGAATCAAGGAACTTGAAACCCAAGTCGATGATCTGGTCCAGAAACAGAATGCCGCTGAAGAAGCAATTATCGCCGAGAAGGCAAGAGTTGATTTTGAAGCATTTACTATGAAATTGAATAAGGCTCACCAGAAAGATGCCCAGGTTCACTACGATGGATTCAAATCTGATGGTTGGGCTTATTTTGATGCACATCCCGGAGTTTTCAAGGCGGATGAGATTGTTAAGATGAATTCTGTTGGTGTGGCTGCTGCCGAAGGTGACAGCGCATTTTCTTCCTTACAGAATGCTAGAGAAATGTTAAAGAAATCTCAGAAAGAGCGATTTTCAAAGAGGGTTTGAAAATCGTAAATTTTATTTTTAAATCATTATATTGATTAATAGGAGTTTAAATAATTATGGCAACAATTCCAACTTATATGACAAAGAAAGGAGTGCTGACTGCTGGTCATGGTATCATAAAGACCGGTGTAGCTGCTTCTGAAATCGCATTTGGAGCAATGGTAACCAGGGCTGCTGATGGTACAATCGCGGCTACCCCAACTACTGGAACTTATGATTATCTGGGCGTCGCTGTTAATGATGATGTTCAGCAATCCCCTTACAGTGGATTTTATGCAGCCGGCAAAAAGGTGCCTTATGTGGCAACCGGAACTGCCTATGCTTGGCTATTGGGTGGACAAACTATCGATGCCGGCAATTTTGTAAAGATTGGCGGTACTCTCGGTGTATCAACATATACCGATCCCCTTGGCATACTGATTCCTGAGGGAACCCCTACTACAAGAACCGCTTATTCTGTAGGTAGAGTTCTTGATGTCGCCGATAGTGGTGATTCTGATTATGATCAAGACATTACTTCTTATACTGGTGATGTTGTTACTTTCGGATCTTCAACCATAAAGGATTACCTTGATCTCGTAGATGGCGATTATGTGGTCATTGACAGTGATGAAAAAGCGGAAATCAATATGGTAGCTGATGCTGATTATTCTAGCACCGCTTGTAAGATGGTCAAGAATCCATTATCTGGACATACCACTAATCCCAAGATGTACAAGCTGACCCAGATGGAGATTGAACTTATTTAAGCCGGTTAAACATTGGCTTAAATTTTTTATTATTATAATTATATAGGAGTTTATTAAATTATGGCAGACACAGGATTAAATTATGGTTCTTTTATCCCAACTGAAGTTGTAACCGCATGGGTACAAACCATAAATGATTATGAATTAAATTACAGACCGGAACTCATTGCAAGGAATATTTTGCCTTACAGAGATGTCGGTACACAAATTGATATCGATGCCATTACACATGTCCAGACAACTTCTGGCAGGGCTGGAATCGTAGCTAAAGGTGCGTCTCCTGATCCGATTAGCATCGCGGCTGGCGTCGAAAAGCACGAGATGTACCAGATTGCATCTGGATTTTATATTAACGAAAGAGACTTGATGAAGACCCAAGGTCCCGTGATGAAGACCGCTGAAATCAACGAAGTCATGGCCAAAATTCACGCAACTGAGGATTATATTGCCATCAATGGTGACAGTACTCTTGGAATTACTGGCATAGTCGGTGCGGCTCATGCCAATACCCGAGGTAAAGTTCTAGCTACAGCTGGTTCCCCGACTGGTAATGATGTCGTAAATATGGGAGCATGGGATTCTTCCAGTGATACTTTGGATCCTTACGAGGATATTCTGAATGCTACCAAGTTTATGGATCCAAGATTCAAGCCTTGGGGATTAGTTGCTGATAGAGCAACTATCATGAATCTGCATAAGACTGATTCTGAGAGAGTGCCTTTCAGCCAGTATATTGGAAAACTGTTTGGAAAATCAGAGGGCGACCTTTCTTGGATGATTGAATCACAGTTTACCCCTGCCGGATATGCTTATGTTATTCCTTATTCTCCGCAGGCTGCTGAATTCGTAGTTTCCCAAGAAGTTGACATTGCCGATGACTACCCGAAAGAAAAGGGCGGCAATTATTGGGTAGAAATCAAAGAATGGGCATGTCCAATTGAAATGCATAGTCCGCAAGCATTCGTAGAAATTCATACTGCGGCCTCTTGAGCATAATAACAATGAATAAACAAAAGGAGGATTAATTTCCTTCTTTATTTTTATAGCAATTTATGAATATATTATTATACTTGGAGGAAAAACAATATGGGAAAACCTTCTAAATTTTCTAAGTTAGCAGGACCTCAAAAGGTTCTTTATGCTTCTCTGGATGCTGCAACACCTACTCTAGCATCTGATAGTGTTGTATTTTTGCAAAGCGGCACTGCTAAGAAAGTAACGTTTGCCGACATGATGACCGGAGTAGATGGGACTGTTACAAGCACTGGTTTGTCTAGTGCGGATGGCGTTCTTTCTGTAAATATTGCTGGATTGGATGCTAAAGCAACCCCGATCGCCGCCGATTCTGTAATGGTTTGTGATAGTGCCGATACCAATGCTCTGAAAGAAGTCACTTTAACAAATCTGGCTAAACCTTTGGCCGATGTTATGGCTGGAACTGCTGCAACTACAGGACTAACCGATGCTTCTGGAGTTTTGACAGTAGCTGCCAAGATAGCGCATCTGGTAGCCGATGAAAAGAGTAGTCTATTCTTCGAAGCACTTGAAGTTGATTTCGGTGTTGCTACTGCTGTCGATACTAAGATCACTGATGCGGCTGCCGCAAAGGGTAAGCTTATTTTGGCATTGGGTGTAGTTACTGAAGTTTTCGATGGGGATGATAACAATACAATTTCTATTAGCAATAATACCTTATTAGGCGCTAATAAGATGTGTTCTGATATTGTCGTTGATAAGGGTAGTTGTACGGATAAGAAAGGATCTGTATTTGCTGGTGCCCCGGTTTCTGGAGCAGATGCAACAGTAACCGCTGGTAATGACATATATGCTTACAGTGCTGCAAATACTAATCGTGGCAATGGCAAGATGTATTTTGTTTTAGTGTTCCAAAAAACTGCTTAAATCAATTTTAAATGAATTGATTTAATTCTTTTTTTTTATTTTTATATATTTGTTTTGAGGTGACATAATGATTTTAACCTTGCTTGAAAAAGAAGATAGGACAGTCGGAACCGTAAATGGAAATCCCATGACAATAGGAGAAGGCGCTAAATCCATTGGATTCTTTCTGGATGTTTCTGATTGCGGAACTGATGCTGGCGATACATTGGACGTAAAGATTCAACATAGTCCTGATGGCGGAACTAATTGGGATGATATAGTTCATTTTACTCAAGTTCTAGGAAACGATGGTGATGATACATATCAAGAAATCGCATTTATTTATTTGGATTTGACTCCTGAAGACGAGATGAGAACATTATCTACATCGTCTTTAGCAGCAGGAAATGTTATCCAAGGTCCTATATTTCCATTGATAAGAGCAACTGGTACTATTGTTGATGCTGATGCTGATGGAAATTTTGAATATAGTGTAACTATGCAAGTAAATCGATGATGTTTATGTATAGAATAGGAATAATAATAATAATCATGTTGATAACATGTTCAATTGGAGGAATAGGGAACACAGAAAATCAAGTAGAATTTTGCAATGGCAATAATTTGATTGATCATGAATCAATAAATGAAATTACGAATGATTATATAATTAAGTATCCTATTTTATGGTCCAATGGAAGATGCTGTAGTTGAATGGATATCTGGTGTTATTATTATAATGACATCAGCTGTGTTTTATGTGTTATGGGACAATTCTTGTAATAAATTTAGAGAATTTGAAAATAGATTTAAGACAGTATTGAATTCACAATCACTCTGGATGGATGCAGTCGAAGATGAATTATCGGAAGTACATGGAATCAATCTATATCATATAAAACAATGTCGGGAAGATTTTGATAAACATCAAAAGGAAATGAATATTTGTATAAAGAGACCATAAAAAATAGGATATGATAATTTATGAATAGTGATTATAGAACAATAAAATTATTTATTGTTTCAATTGTTCTATTAGGAACTTTATTATTTGCTGGATTGGCTGTTACCGGAAACTTGGGCGCATCTTATGAATATTTGCAAGAAGCATGGTACAAAGGTTCCGGAACTATAGATGTAGAAGCCGGTGGGGAAAATCAAAATACTCGAATGATGGCAACTAATTCGACTGGAATAGATGCCAAGTATAAAATAACATATTCCGAAAGGACCGATCCCGTTGTTGATGAAGAAGAAGGTACCATAATATCATGGGATACTTTACAGGCCAGTGAATTCATGACGGCAACTATGGATATCGATAAAGGAGATGGAAGTAGAAAAACCAAATTCGTCTTTAGATCGAAGTCCGAAAAAGCAGAAGCCGGTGGAGAAATATTCATTGACAAGATAAACGGATCCATGCATGCTGAAGCTATATCAACATTAAATGTTGGTGAAGATGGAGTAGTATCTATTGATATCGAAAATTCTGTGACCGGAGAAAATATTTCGTTTAGTGGTAGATTCTATGATTTATCAACTGGAAGTATGAGACCGACAAAAAACGAAAGAATTCGTGGTATCGGAGAATGGGATTTCTGGCGTCATTTGAACAAGACTATCGTTCGTGACTTGAAAGGATGGCTAGAATTTTGTGATCTTGTCACCAAAGACATGATAGCTGATGAATCAGTACCGACTGGAATATATCTTGTGCCGGATGGTTATTATGTCGACGACAATAAGATGCTGCAACCAATTCCTGATGGATATATATTATCTGATGGCGAATTGTTTAAAATTCCTGATGGTTATATTATGTCAGATGATGGCAAGACTTTAGTGAAGTTAGGACGAAATCAGGGCTAATCCCCGCTTTTTCAAAGGCGGGATACAGCCCGTGCCTATTGACCAACAACTATATTAGGTAGCAATACATATTAACTGATAATGCCTAAAGTGTTTCGTTATAGATTGAAGCCCACGAAGTCGCAAGTTGCAATATTAAATAGGCAACTTGATCTATGTAGATGGGTCTACAACGAGACGCTTGCTCTGCGGAAAAATGCGTGGGAGAAAGAAGATCGCTCCATAAGCTACTTTGAATCCAAGAAGATGCTACCTATCTGGAAAGAGTCCAAACCGGAACTCACCGAAGTATATTCTCAAGTTCTACAAGAAGTAGTTCAACGGGTAGATCTAGCATTTAAGGCATTTTTCCGAAGAGTTGAGAACGGAGAAGATCCTGGATATCCGAGGTTCAAGGGCATAAATTGGTATGACAGCTTAACTTATCCTCAAAGTGGTTTTGCATTCGAGGGTAACGTTTTGCATCTCTCTAAAATCGGAGATATTAAGATCTGGTTGCATAGGAAAGTTGAGGGAGCAATTAAGAGGCTGACCATAAGAAGATCATCTACCAAAAAATGGTATGTCTCGTTCTTTGTAGAAGATGCACCCAAGAACGCCGTACCCGATTCAGAGAAAGCAATTGGTATAGATGTTGGGATATCCAATTTCGCAGTATTCTCGGATGGAACATTTATAGAGAATCAAAGGTATTTGGCATCTTGTGAAGAGAAGCTTGCCACAGCGCAGAGCAAGAAAGACAAGCTCCCTCACAAATCACCAGAACGCAAGAAAGCCGCTAAGAAGGTCAGCCATATTTATGAACGTCTCGGAAATCTCCGAGATAACTTTGCTCACCAACTCAGCCATCAGATAGTCAATGATTATG
>Ga0116148_1005980_pt1 | contig 10005 bp, 8 predicted proteins | sample AD_UKC055_MetaG_FD_89786 | JGI IMG/M metagenome (GOLD analysis project Ga0116148, IMG submission 89786) | Active sludge microbial communities of municipal wastewater-treating anaerobic digesters from USA - AD_UKC055_MetaG | ecosystem: Engineered > Bioreactor > Anaerobic > Digestate | place: USA... | reverse complement strand
CCATGCCATCTACATGGACGGCACCATCGCCTACATCGGCGGCTCCTTCACCCAGGGCGGAGGCATCGCCGCCAGCAATATCATCAAATATGACGGCTCCACCGGCATCTGGAGCGCCCTTGGCAGCGGCATCAGCGGTCCCGTCTATGCCATCACCAAGCAGGGCTCCGATATCTTTGCCGGCGGGCGCTTCAACAGTGCCAGCGGCATCAGCGCCAGCAATATTGCGCGCTGGAACGGCGCCTCCTGGTCCGCTCTCGGCAGCGGCATCACCAACGGCGCACCGGGCACAGGCACCGTCTACGCTCTGGCCAGCAACGGCATCGACTCGCTGGTGGCCGGCGGCGAGTTCAATACCGCCGGCGGGATCACCACTCCGCGCGTCGCGCTCTGGAACGGAGGCGCATGGAAAACCATCGGTCTGGGGATGGATAACACCGTCTACACCCTCGCCTACGAGAGCTTTATGTTCTACGCCGGCGGCAAATTCAAGAATACCCAGGGCGGCGGCTATTTCCTCAACTATGCCGCGCTCTGGTCCGGCGACCGCCAGGCCTGGTACGCCATGGGCACCGGCGTCGACAGCACCGTTTACGTCATGAAACCCGGCGGCGCCGGCGTCCTCTACGTCGGCGGCAATTTCACTACAGCCGACGGCCTCCCGGCCAGACGGCTCGCGCGCTGGGAAGGTTCCCTCTGGGACGGGGCGATCAGCACCGGCGCCAACGGCCGCATCCGGGCCATCGACGTGGTCGGCACCAAAATCTTCATCGGCGGCGATTTCTCCGAGGCCGGTGGCATGCCGGCCAACCGCTTCGCCATCCTCGACCTCAGCTCCGACACCTGGAGCGCACCGGGCAACGGCCTCGACAGCACGGTCTACGCCCTCGGCATGGGCGACCTCTACCTCGGCGGCGCCTTTACCGCCGCGGGCGCCAAACCCTCCTTCCACTTCGCCCAGTGGCTCGAGAACAGCTTTGTCTTTATGCAGGTCAAGCTCTTCCTCCAGGGGGCTTACGATGCCGGGGCCCACGCCATGACGACGCACCTCAATACCAGCGGCCATATTCCTCTGGTCTCGCCCTACTCGGATCACCGCACCGTCAGCACCATCCCCGCCAACGTCACCGATTGGGTGATGGTCGAACTGCGCACAACCGGCGGCACAGTCGCCGGTCAGAAGAGTTTCTTCCTGCACAAAAACGGCTATCTGGCCGATGACGACGGACTGACCGCGCAGGTGATCTTTGAGGGGGTGACGGACGGCGACTATTTTGTGATCATCTACCACCGCAACCACATCGCCGTGATGAGCGCGAATCCGGTCGCCCTCACCAGCGGCGGGGCGGTCCTCTACGATTTCACCACCAGCCTCAGCCAGAGCTGGGAATTCGACAGCGCCGGCCGGACCTGCGTCGAGCTGGAACCGGGCGTCTGGGGCTTGTGGGCGGGCGATATCAATCAGGACGGTGTCATCACCACCCGCGACTATGTCGTCTGGTACGACGCCAATTTTGCCGGCGAATCCGGCTACTGCGTCAGCGATATCGATCTCAACGGCTCGCCGGCGGCCAGCGACTATACACTCTGGAACACCAATTCACAGATCGATCCGAGATGCCAGCTGCCGTGATCCGGCCTCAAGTCCCACAAAAAAAGGGTGCGCAGATGCGCACCCTTTTTTTATGCCGGTTCCCGGCTTTCAAACCGGAATTTTATTTGAACTTGAGCGCGTTTTCGGGGCAGGCCTCGATGCAGGCGCCGCAGGCGTGGCAGTCGGGACGCGACTTTTTGCCCTCGAGAATGGAGGGAACCGTCGGGCAGGGGCTCTTTTTCACGCAGATCATACAGTTGGTGCAAGCCTCCTTGTCAAGGCGCACGCGCAGTATGGAGATATGCTCGGCGAGCCAGGTCAGCAGCCCGATCGGGCAGACCAGGTAGCAAAAAGGCCGGTAGAAAAAGAGCGCGAAGATGAAAGTGATGACGAAGGCGGGGATGATCGCCCACTCCATCTGCCAGTGCAGGAATTCAAAGGGATTGATCCAGGCGTAGAGGCTGAATCCCAGCCCGAAGAGAAAAGCGACAAACAGGAGGAAGAGCCCGATGCGGATGGCATTGGTGATCCGGAATGGGAGCTTGCCCTTCCAGCCGCGCGGCAGGGGGATCCTGTGGAGGAGCTCCTGCAGGGCGCCGATCGGACAATTCCAGCCGCAAAAAAGCTTGTTGGCGATGACGGTCATCAGCAGGATGAAACCGAGAATGGAGATAAATATGATCGGAACGCTGCGGCCCATCTGGATAACATGAGCGGCTTTTCGACTGAACACATCGGGCTCGGATGAAGTCCCATCCCCGCCGCGAACTGGCCCCAGGGCAGAAAGGGCACGACGCTGAAAGCCAGGAAAACGACGCCCATTGCGGCGAAACGCACCCAGGTCGTCACCTTGCGGGTCATGAGCAGGACAAGACCGAGGAAACCGAGGATGGCCCCCACCCAGACGCGCGGCAGGGCCCAGACCGAGAAAAAGGTCATCTGCCGGCGCCCTTCACCCTCTTCGCCGAAGAGCAGGGTCACCGCGCCGGAGAGGAGCAGCATCAACACAAAAAGTGCGAGGGTACGGAGATGGAGCAGCTGAGCGGAACGTTTCATGAGTCTCCCTTTCTTTAGTGTGGGGTCAGGGTTTGCCGGACAGAGCGACGCGAAAACCGATGAAAGGATAGGCGAAGGAGGGATCCTGGCCGGCCCGCTCCGAGCAGCGGCTGTAGGCCGGATCATCCGCCCATGAGCCGCCGCGCAGCACCCGCGAGCGCTCCATGGGCAGGGAACTGAACTCCCTGTTCGGGGGCAGATAGCCGAGATACTCCTCATAGAGATCTGAGCACCACTCCAGCACGTTGCCGGTCATGTCAAAAAGCCCAAGGCCGTTGGCCGCAAAGCTTCCGGCTGGCGCGGTGAAGACAAAGCCGTCCGTATAGCCTTTGAACCAGTTTTTAAAGGGATAGCCGGCGGCGCCGCTCTCATCGGCGAGGTTGCCGCCTTGGTCAGCGCGTGGCCAGTCGCTGCCCCAGCTGTATTTGATCTTTTCACCCCGGCTGCGGCAGGCATATTCCCACTCCTTCTCGGCGGGCAGCCGGCAGCCCGCCCATTCGCAAAAGGCCATGGCATCGTTCCAGCTGACGTTGACCACCGGATGGGAATCGCCCTGTTCAAAACCTGGATTGCGCCAGCTCGCGCCCGGAATGCGGTCGATCTTTGTGCCCGTCCAGGCCCAGCCGCTCCCCTCCTTCTCCGCTTCAGTGACATAACCGGTGGCTTGTACAAAATGACGGTACTGCGCCACAGTAACCTCGGTCTTGCCGAGATAGAACTCGCCGACCCTGGTCTCGGTGACCGGCTGCTCGTCGCTGTCGCCGTCACCAAAGGTGTCACCCATCTGGAACTGGCCTCCGGACACCTTGACAAACTCGATCCCGGTCTCGACGACCTTCTTCTCCCTGCAGGTCAGGAAGAGGCCGGCGATCAGCAGCAGAAAGAGCAGGCGCCGTATAGTGCTTTGCATAGGATCCCTCTTGCTAAAGAGTTGACGGGGTAAATGGAGATGAGCGCTGTTTTCTCCAATGTACAATTTTCCGCTGTCATTATCAACCCTTTTGCATTGGCCGGAATAAGCCGGCTGCAAGCTCTGTTTTTGCTAATGCATATCCGAATTTCACCCCAATTATCGAGGACTTGTGAAACGCTCCATCCTACTCTGGCTTCTTGCCCTGGTTATCACCCTGGGCTCGGCGGTCTACCAGCGCTTGACCGGTCCGACTCACCCCGTGCGCGGACAATTTGTTCTGGACGGCCAAAGCGCCGCCTACAAACTGCCCTGTGCCCACATCATCGGTGAAAACCACAACGTCAGCCTGCCCGCCGGCAGCGGACAGGGCCAGGCCACCCTCCACTACCGCCGTCTCAACTCCAACGACGAATGGAGCGCCGTGCCCATGCCCGCCGCAGATGGCCGCTTCAGTGCCGATCTGCCGGAACAGCCGACCGGCGGCAAGATGCAGTACTATCTCGAAATCAAGCAGGAGGGCCGGACCGTGCGCATACCGGAGACGGGACTGGTCGTCACCCGCTTCCGCCATTCCGTTCCCGCCTCCGTGCTCATCCCGCATATTTTTATCATGTTCTTCGGCATGCTCCTCTCCACCCGCACCGGTCTGGAAGCCCTCAAAAAGGGGGTTAACCTGAAGGCCTGGACCTGGTGGACCCTGGCGGTCATCTTTGTCGGCGGGATGATCTTTGGCCCGCTGGTTCAAAAATATGCCTTTGGCGAATACTGGACCGGAATCCCCTTCGGCACGGATCTCACCGATAATAAAACCCTGATCGCCATGGTGGCCTGGCTTGCAGCGGCCCTGGCCGTGCGCAAGAATCCGCAGGCGCGCAAATGGGTGATCACAGCCGCCGTCGTCACCCTGATCGCTTTCGCCATCCCCCACAGCATGATGGGCACCGAGGTGGACCACCTCAAAGCGGCGGAGACCGCCAGCCAGACCGGCCCGGCCGGAAAAACAGTGTTAAATTGAGGGGAACGCGGTTGTCATGGAAAAGGGACAGGTGTCATCTGCTTGAAGCTTGAATTCCCGGCCGCACGGGGCTGGCGGTGAGGAAGTAATTTAACATATTGTTTTTTCTCTTCTATTTGGGCCGGCAAACAGCCCATTCCTGGCGCGGGTCTTGCAATAGTTCTCTGCCAAGACCAAACGAAGGATACACCATGTTTGCCGATCTCGCAGCACTGGACCTCGATCTGCTCCTCGCCCAACCTGCCGCCGGCGCACAGCCAGCCGCCCGCGTGATTTCCGTCGGTTCGGGCTGCCGGGGCTGCGGCAAAACCGCACTCAGCTGGCTCCTCGCGCTGACGCTCTCCCGTTCGGGCCACAGGACCATTCTTTTGGACAGCGATCTCGCCGCTGAGGGGTTCTACGGCCGCGTCCGCCTCCCGGTCAGCGACCAGCTCCTGCACCATTTTCTGCAAAAGCGCAACGCCGATATCAATATCCTGCCGCGCCCCGTCGACAACAGGCATCTCTTTCTCATCACCGGCTCACCCTCGGTGCGCAGCCACGCCCGGCTCTCCCTGGCCGCCAAGCAAAAAATCCTCCTCCATCTGCACAGACTGAACGCGGAGTATATTGTGATTGACTGCGGCCAGGGGCCCAGTTATCCGCACCTCGACCTTTTTCTCGCGGCGGACTTGCCCATCGTGGTCGCCCGCCTCCCCAACGCGTCGCTCCTGGAATGCTACCAGTTCATCCGCACCGGTTTTTTCCGCAAAATCCAGTACCCCTCCCGTCACTGGCCTGAGCTCTTCAGCCGTCTCAGCAGGTGCGGCGATATCACGCAGCCGGATGAGATCCGCACCCTGCCCGCGTTCATCTCGGGGTACAGCGAGGCGCAGCCCCACCTCTGCGCAGTGATCCGGGAGGGGTTGGACGCCTATCAGCCCCGGCTGGTCATCAACCGCGCGGCTGCGAACATGGAGCGCCGGCGCATCCAGGCGATGCAGGAACTCCTCCTGCAGGTGATGGGCATCACCCTGACCGGGTGGGGCGAGGTACGGGAGGATGAAAACATCAAAAAGGGAGAGGCGGACGGGCAGACCGGGGTGCTGCTGCGGGGTGATGCGGCGCTGGACGTCGCGGAGATAGTACGGCAGCGGCTGCGCATACCCGTCTGAACCATAAAAAAAGGCCGGCGTCACCGCCGGCCCGAAGAAGTCTGCTGCTTTCAGAGGCTGCCGCCTCACTCGGCCGCTGTTGTTGCCCTCGCAGCATATTCCCCCTCATACTTTTCGAGCTCGATCACGACATCGGTCATGGCCTCTCCGGTGGTCCAGACAAAACCGCCGCCGCTGTATTGCACCTGGCCCTCCTGGATCGCGCCGACAAAGATCAGGTTCCCGCCATCGACGCCGCGGATCGTACCCGTGGCGAAGCCCTTGTCCAGCCCCAGATTCTGGTTGTAGACCACCTCCAGCCCGATACTTCTGAAAACCTGGCCATAGTCTTCCCAGGTGGGTGCGCCCGAGCTGTGCATCTCCATATGGTAGAGCGAGTCGGCCATCTCCATCCCTTTATTGCGGTAAAAGTCGCTCACGTTGTCATAGTCGGAGATGTCGACGACGGCCACCCGGATCTGGTCAAAATCATAATAGTCCACCGTGGTGGTCAGCGAGATTTCGTCCAAAAGGCCCTCAAAGGCGTAACTGATGATGTCGCCGTTCCAGCCGGCGCCGAGGACTGTAGGACGGGTGGAAGGCGAAACCAGGCCTCTGTGAGCCAGAGTCGTGTCGACCTTGTCGTTGAAAAAGATCGCGAGCCGGTTCTGGTCATAGTTGGCCGTGACCTTGAACCAGGTGCCCGGCGTCAGAACCGACTTGCTCGTCAGGGTGGTCTCGACGCTGTCCTGCTTGATCCTGAAAAAGAGCCTGGGTGTGTAGGAGAGGGGTGAAGTGATGACTCCAATGGTGTATCCGCCGGCGGGGTCGTGCCGGTCGAAGATTCGCTTCTCCCCCATTATGCCGGCGCTGTTCATCTGCATGCGGAAGGAGAGCGAAAAACCGTGCGTGCCGTTGAGCACAGCCGCCTTGCTTTCATAGGCCATGCTGAGGGCGTACGAGTTGTCGCCGTTGAAATAGAGGGCTTTTTTAAGAGCGGCGTTCTCCGAATCGTTGTACTCGACGCTGTAGAGCGAGAAATCGTTGTGGTAGGAGCTGGCGTCGGTCGCGACCGTGAGGCTCTCGTCGTCGCAGTGGAGCAGCAGCACCTGATCCTCGACCAGACGCGCTGATTTGGCCAGCACTCCGGTCTGCTCTCCCGTCCCGGGAAAGGGGGAGCGCTCCCCGGGCGGCAGAAACCGGAGGTTGAGGCGGATGGCGTTTTCCAGTCCGGGCTGGCCGGGCTGCTCTCCGCACCCGGCCAGCGCCAGGGCCAGGCAGAGAGTGAGGGCAGCGGCGCCGCTATTTGCTCTGAATCTCCTGAACATAAAAGGACTCCTGAACCTTGTCATAGACGGAATTTAAAGCCGCCCGTCGCGCGCAGGCCGGTGAGGCCGACCGCATCGACGCCGGTTTCCATCGAACCGAAGTAGAAACGCCCATCCAGCTCGAAGGAGAGATGGGGGGTGAAGGTTTTGCTCAGGCCGGCGCCGATGCCGCCGATCGTGGCTCCGCCGATATCGTAGGCATTGTTGCTGTAGATCTTGCCCTCGACCACGCCGCGCAGAGTGGTATAGGCGCTGCGGGGCAGTGTCACCATGGCGAGCAATTCGAGCTCATTGCCGTTGCTGTTCTGCCGCTCCGGGATGAGATCCTCATCGCTGACGATCTTGTTGGCGGCGCGGATGCGGTCACGGGCCATCAGGAGCAGTCCGGCGCTCTCTCCGGGGAACCAGGCCATCGCCTGCAGGGTGATGCGGTTTCCGGCCTGGAAGAGTTTGGTGCCCTCCACTTTATCCGCGGTGTAGAGGGTATAATTGGCGTCGATCATCACCTTTTTGCGGCGCGCCAGCGGCAGATCCACCGCCGCCGACAGGGTGATCTCCTCGCCCGGGTCATATTTGACGCCGCCGTTTTCGAAAGGCTCAAAAGCCCCACGCATGAGGAATCCCGCCCCCAGGCCGGCCACCACGCTGCCGAGCGGAAAGGCGGAGACCATCCCCGCGCTAAGATCGAGCCCCTGACCGAGGATGGGCATGGTGAAATCGAAAGCGTGCAGGGCGAGGATATTGGCCACACTCAGCTCTTCGCTGTTGAGGGCGTGCTTGCCGCTGGGCAGGTTGATCCCGAAGGTGGCGAGCAGCCGCTCATTTTTAAAAAGATAGCTGCCGCCGAAGCGGGTATCGGAAAATCCGTTCAGGGCCGCCTCCCCTGATCCCTCGAAGGCGCTGAAGGCGGGTCCGGCCCCGATGGTCAGCTGCAGCTGCTCGTTGACCGGATAGAGAAAGGTGAGCGGAATGGCGATCTGCCGGACCTGTTCATCCTCTACTTTCCAGAGATTCAGGACAGCGGAAGCCGATGCGGTCCCCTCCCGGGCGCGCTGCAGCATGGACGGCTGGGCGAACAGGGCCGGGCAGGCCGCGCCGATCAGGGCGAAGAGGAGGAGGTAAGCTGTTGCTTTGCGATGCGGGCTCATAGGGCTTTCCTTGCTGCTGATCGTGGCTGCTGGTTATGGTTTGACAGGCAACTGAATGCGCACTTCCATCGGGATGCCGGTGCCGATATTGATGGTGGACGATTCGGTCGTGGGTTTGCGCGATTCCACGCCGGGGACGAAGCCCGGAGTGATCTGCGCAGCGGTGCGGCTGAGCAGGTCGACGGTGATCAACTCGCCGGCGCTCGCCGTTGGGGCCGGAATGCTGACGCCGGTGGACGGAGGCGCGCCGGCCGTCGTCTCGCTCCTTCCGCCCACCTCGGCCAGAAGCGAGGGCGGGGCCATCGGCGGCCTGGGCGAAAAGGAGGCGAAAGCCGCGCTGCGCTCGAGCGCATCGATGGCGGGCTGGAAAGCGGCATCGGCGCTGACCGCAGCCCGGAACTGCTCCTGCGCACCCTGCCAGTTTCCGCGGTCTTCTTCATCAAGTCCACGGCACCAGGCCATAAAGGCGGTCAGATTTTTGGTCGGGATGCGCTGGATCGCTTCCCGCTCGCCGCGCGAGAGGCGCAGCCCCATGACGTCGATGAGGTTGAAGACCAGATCTTTCTGCAGCTGATAAAATTCCGCGAGCGAGCCCGATATTTTTCCCGCCTCGGCGGGAGTTTCCACACCCACCGTGGCCAGCAGGGCATCGATCCTGAGCGTACTGGCTTCTGTTCCCGAGAAAGCGCCCTGCACCAGGCGGCCGGCCTTGAGCAACTTGCCCATCCGCGGCGCGGTCTCCTCCTTGATCAGACCGGTCATACCCAGACCCATTTCATCCAGCAGCATCTGCATGCGCGCGCGCTCCACCACCTGCAGGCTCCTGACCTGGGCGAGATCGGTGATCAGCATCTCCGCCAGCCCCTTTTGCAGCGGGATATAGTCGGGGTTGCCGGAGAGATTGGCGAAATAGAGCACAGCGATTGAATTTTCCGGCGCCGGCGCGGCCTCGAGCGCCTCCTCCTGCGCCAGCAGCTCCTTGATCTGAGCCGCCATCTGCTGGCGGACCAGGACCTGCATGCGGCCTTCGACGGTGCGGCGCATTTTGCGGGAGGGGTTGAGCTGGTTGTAGCGGAGGTAGTGCTGAAGGGCCTGATCGATCTGCCCCTCGGTCTCATAAACCATGCCGAGGTAGTAGAGGGCCGGCATGTCCTTGGGGGCGCGGCTGAGGGCGAGGCGGAGAAAACCACGGGCGAGTTTGATCTTGCCGGCGTGATACATGGCGATGCCCATGTCGCGAATGGACTGGACATCGGTGTAATCCTGCGCGATCGCCATTTTGAGGGGGCGCACCGCCTTGGCATATTCCCCGCGTTCGATCAGTTCATGGCCGAGGTTCTGCTGGGCCGGGGCGCAGCCGTAAAAAAGGGCGAAAAAGAGGATAAAAAGAGAACCGCCGAAACGAACAGGATGTTTGACCATGGTTGCCTCTCACTGCGTTCAAATCGGGCTGGAGAACTAGTTGGCGCCCTTGATGGCCTCGAGCCGGAAGCGGGCGCGGCGGAACTTGGGATTGTGCTTGAGCGCCTGGATGTAGCACTTGCGCGCATTCGCCAGATCGCCCTTCTCCTCAAAATCCAGGCCGCGGGCGAAGAGGAGCGCGGCGTCAAAGGAACGGTTGTCGGTCTGACGGAGGGCCTTTTTCTCCTCGCCCGTCAGCTCGACATTCATGCTCTCGATGTTCCGGGTGACCAGCCGGGTGACCAGCTTGCCGAGATCGTTGGGAGAACCGGTCGCCTCCTCGGCCATCAGGGTCTTGCCGGTCTCGACCTCGACCAGGCGTGCATCAATGCGCAGTTTGCCGTCGAACATCAGCAT
>Ga0116148_1005978_pt1 | contig 10006 bp, 9 predicted proteins | sample AD_UKC055_MetaG_FD_89786 | JGI IMG/M metagenome (GOLD analysis project Ga0116148, IMG submission 89786) | Active sludge microbial communities of municipal wastewater-treating anaerobic digesters from USA - AD_UKC055_MetaG | ecosystem: Engineered > Bioreactor > Anaerobic > Digestate | place: USA... | reverse complement strand
CAAAAAGCAAAAGCTCAAGCCCAAGCTCAAGAAAAAGCCGAACTTGCCAAACGTCAAGCTGAAGCCAAACGCCAAGAAGCCTTAGCCAAGAAAGCGCAAGCAGAAGCTCAAGCAAAAGCAGAAAGTGATGGCAAGCCTGACCGTTTCGAACATTATGATGCTCAAGGCGTTATTCAGAAAGTCGAGCTGGATACTGATGGCGACGGCAAGGTGGATGAGTGGATCTTTTATGAAAAAGGAGTTGCCGTCAGAGGAGAGAAGGATGTCAACAAGGATGGAAAGCCAGAAAGTAAGTTGTTCTATGATGAAAAAGGTATCCTTGTTAGAACGGAAACAGATTCAACTGGCGATGGCAAGATCGATGAGTGGGTCTATTACACAAGCGGTGTTCCCGTAAAGGCAGAAAAAGATACAAATGCGGACGGTAAGGTCGATACTTGGTTAAATTATTAACAGAAGCTAAAAGTTGATCAATTTTAGCCCTTCTTTGTAGCCAAAGAAGGGCTAATTTTTTGAAGTCCTAAAAACATCCTCATTCTAAAGATTATGGCACCTTAATTTCTTTGGGAGAACCTAAATGGCAACATTGCATAAGATAGTTATCAAGGATGTTATGGTTAAAGAATTGATCACGATCGGCCTTGAAGCGCCATTTAGCCAGGTCTGGGAGATCTTCTCAATGCACCGCATCCGCCATTTGCCTGTTGTCGATCAGGACAAAAAACTAAAAGGGTTGGTCACTCAACGAGATTTCTACAGGATCGTTCCTTCCCGCTGCGAGGTAGAGGATAGAGGGTCTTTTTACTTAAAGGAGACCCTGGATAAATTTATCTTACAAAAAGTCATGATCAAAGATGTCCTGACCCTTTTGCCAGAAGATACTCTTGGGAAAGCCATTGATGTTATGGTCAAGAAGAAATACGGCTGTATCCCTATCGTTGACCAGAAGGGGATCTTGGCAGGTATCCTTACCCAAACAGACGCCCTAAGAGCTATCGCCCAGTATTTTCTCTAATCAGCAATCCGCGCCCTTTAGACACGCATTTCCATAAAAAATGATTTTTATTTGCTTATTGAAACCTGTATATTATAATGAGCATATGCTCATAATAAATGGGGGGTTTTAATAAGCATATGCTTAAAAGAACTTGGTAGAAAGGGATACGAACATGCAGAGTAGAGGACGACCTAAGAAAGTACGCTATATCCAAAGAATGCCAAAGGTCACGCTTTTTAGCCCTAGGGGAAAGCCTGGGCGCCCCGATGAAATACTTCTGACCATTGATCAGTATGAGGCGCTTAAATTGGCGGATCATCAAGGATTTGACCAGACACAAGGCGCTATTGTTATGAAGGTTTCAAGGCCTAGCTTTGGAAGGATCTTACGCGAAGCCCGTAGGCGTGTTGCTGACGCGATCGTAAATGGAAAGATCATTAAGATCGGTATTGGAGACACGCAGATCGGCGTCCGGTCCAAGGAGTTTATTTCGATGCGCGAAATAGGTATCCTTAAGGAACGACGCTTTGGGGACCGCCGTAGCCAGCCTGACCGCCGCCAAGATGATCTAAATACCCCTAACAAACTGCCGTAATATTGTCATTCTAAGGCTTACTTAGACTTACCGGGTTTTTCATCAAAGTTCAGTATCCTGGAACCCTATACATACATATCCGCCTAACAACGGAACAGTGGCCGGAAGCCCTACGGTAAATACCGGTAACTTTGCCCAATACACTGCAATAAATGTCATTTCAGGACAAACAGTTTCTCAGATAGATTTCGGCAGTAGAAGCCAGCCAGGTAAGTAGAAACATCCGAAATAATAACACCCATTACAGACAAAATGATGCATATTTCTCGTATATATTCTACTTCCTATAATATATCTTATGTTAACTATTGTAATAAGAAATGATTATTGTAAGGTGTTGCAGTATATGTATTTATGGAATGCTCGGAATACCCTGTGGAAAACCCATCTCAAACTTACCTGGATTATAATTTGTTATTCAAATCAGGCGTGATATTAACAAATCATTCAGGAATTTATATAATTTATTGATGAGGATCGCTATATTGTTATGCTGTATATTCCATTCTAAATCATTGCTATATTCCCCTCTTTTCTGCCATTAAAAGGAAGGGTTGATGTTCTTTTCCATTTAAGCCTTTAAAAGGCCATTCTGGCCTATTTCCAGCGGTTTTAAGGCCCGTTTAGACAGGCTTTCTTGGGCTTATTGTTCGATCTTTTTAGCTATTTTATAATGTCTTTATTTATCTCATTTCTTGTTCCTTGGCCTACTGTTTTTCTTTCAGCGATATCTATTTTTATAGCTTCTTAGCGTTATTTAGCCATGCATTTTTCAGGCATTTCTTAGGTCTTTCTAGACCTATCAACGTTCTTTATTCTATAACTATAAAATTTCTTGAAAAGATAAATGGACACGTTTAATAATTTTTTTATCTTTAGGATAAAGATAGTAAGCTCTCGAAAAGTCGTTTTATTGACCGATTTTCAGGACTTTTGTGGTATTTGAAGTTTTGATGATTCTACAAAATCCTACTGTCAAAGAGTCGATTTTCTAGCTATAAATTGCCTAAATAAATAGAATGCTTAAAAAAGATCTTGGCTTTAAAGCGGAGTTTTTAAAGGGAGAAACTAGGATGTTGTTAGGTGGAATTTTCTATTTCTTAAAAATGATAAAATGATAAAGGGGACAAGGTCATCAAAATATGACCTTGTCCCCTTTGCATTAAATACGGGGTTTAGAAGTGGCTTTTATTTTACAAAAGCGCGGATGATTTTTTGCTCCTGGACAGGTCTATCATCGGGGCTTTTCTGGCAGTTTTCGATCTTTTCAACCACCTCATAGCCCTTAATGACCTCGCCAAAGATCGTATGTTTGCCATTAAGCCACGGGGTCTTAGCGGTTGTGATAAAGAATTGGCTGCCGTTGGTGTTGGGGCCGGCATTAGCCATGGCCAAGAGACCTTTTTTATCGAAAACCAAGAAAGGATTGAATTCATCCGCGAATGGTTTTCCCCAGATGCTTTCGCCGCCGCGGCCGGTCCCAGTGGGATCGCCGCCCTGGATCATGAAGTTTTTGATGACACGATGAAAGATAATGCCGTCATAATAGCTTTTTTTAATAAGACCTAGCATGTTCTCGCATGTTTTTGGCGCGATATCCGTAAAAAGCTCTATTTCGATGTTGCCTTGATTGGTCTCAAGAACGATCACAGGCCGCTTGGCCGTGTCTTGAGCAAAGGCATTTCTGATATTAGTGGCGCAGAAAAACAGAAGAATGGAAATAATGGTCAATTTATCAAAATGCATCTTTTACTCCTTTTGTTGTTATTGTTTTGTTGGTGGAAATGAGAGTTTAAACCGTTTCTTCAGAGTCTTTCAGCTTTTCGTCCTCAGGGTCTTCCTTGAGGATATTCACATCGCCAAGCTTTGATTCAAACTCTGCAGCCGATCGATCCAGGGTCGTTTGCACAGGTTGGTCAGCGGGCTTAGGGGCGGCTGCCTTTGGCTTGTCATTCTCCATACTGAGGCGATTAAGGAAGCTTGTTGATGGCTTGGTAGAAGGTTTGGGCGTTTCAGGATTTTCATCCACTTCCAGACTGTTCAAAAGATCGACCGCTGAAGTTTTCTGGCTTTTGTTCTCGCCAAGCCAGATGACAATGATCGCTAGGATGCCAACAGCAAGGATCGCGATGTAAATAGTGGTCACAGGACAACTCCTTTTAGAATTTAGGATATATTTTGCTATAGCAAGACTTCAAAAGCTAGCTTATCAACAAAACTTTATCTATTAAACCACAAAAATATAAAATTTGTCTATACTAAAATTATCTTCTAGACTCTTAATCGCAAATAAAATTCATCGAAATCCAGGTTCCCCTTATTTCTGAAGATTTCAGAATAAACAAATTAAGACTCATTGACAAGTAGCGCAATAAGATTGTTGTAAATCTGGGACATAGAGCTCTGTCGGGCGATTGCCACAAATAATTCCTGGCTCTGGTTCGTTGGGGTCAACAACAATACATTTATAGTTAGCTGCATTAGTATCGGGCACACGGATAAAAAGATGAGCGTAAGGGCTGTTAATCGCATATGGGCTCATAATTTCCTGGATCTGTGCTCGCTCCATTTAAAATACCAGGCCAGACGCCTTCATCCATTTGGCCTTGCAGGATGACAGGTTTGAACTGATACGTGTTTACGTACATTCTAGTATTTATCTTCCAGTCGATGCGCCAGATCTGCTTGCATCCTTGATTGGAGGGATTTTCACAATAATAGGCAAAACAAAGTGTCTCAGGGCTCCCGCTTGTTTTTCCATCATAGCGGCAACGAAAAGCAACACTTCTGTTGTCGTTTCCCATGTGCTCTTTAACAAAGTTGTCAAGTTCGGCACTTGGTTCACTTCCGATATTTAGGTACTCAAGCATCGGACGGGTTGATCCGACAATCGAGGGAGAATTCCAGCACGGCTTTCCAGCTTCTATGAAATCTACGCAAAAATCAGTATTACCTGGATATGGAAGCGAACCAGGGAAATGATCCCATCTTTCTTTAATCGCGCATCCGATTGCTTTAAGAATAGAATATGTTTTTACAATGATTTCATTTTCTCTGCTAGCAAAACCTGAATGAGCGTAAGCAAGAAATATTATATGAAAGACGAGAAAGCTGATGATCATGATAATGTTATATCTTTTGGCCATGGGATTCTCTCCTTTTCCATTTATTTATTATTAAGGATATCAAGGAATATTATAAGATCATATCAAGGATCTTCAACAGCATTTTTCCGTTTCCTCGATCGCCTTGTCAATGACGACAGGATCCCAGCCGCTGTGTAAAAGTTCTTCGCGAATTTCCGTGATATTCTTTCCCTCAAAGTTGTTTCTATTTGAAAGAAAGGCACTTAGGATCTTTATATTATGGCGGCGTGCCGCATTCAAGAAAAAGGCTTTCTGTTTAAGAACATCAGGCCTGTTGAGAACAAAAGCGATCAGGGTAAAAATAAGCGGAAGACAAATCACCAGAAGGCATGAGAAAAGATCCCAGGGCTGTGCTTTGCCAAAAATAAATCCAGCGCTTCCCCAAAAAGCATCAAAAATAAAATGGCTGATGACCACGGGGATCATTCCGTATCGGACATAGAAAAAGGACAAGACAAGCCCTAAGAGCGAAACTTCAATGCCTCGAAACCACGATGGAAATATTTGATAATGCGAATGGCCGAATCCCCAAATGACAGAAGCGGCAAGGCAAGCCAGGAAGATGTTTTTGAATAATTTTTTTCCATATTCAATGCCAAAAAGCCGATACAGTGTTTCTTCGCATATGCTCGCGCGAAAGGCCACGATCAGGATCGTGACAAACGGCAAGATCGCTGACGACGCCTGGGTAACGTGAGGCCGTTCGATCCAGACACCCCAGTATGTCTGGCCGATATGAAAAATGACCGATTGCAGGCCAAGCAGGATAAGTGTGATGGCATACCCCAGCGCGATCATTGCGGCTGTATGGCGCGAAAAGAACGTTGACTGAAGATAGTGAGCAAATCCCCTGCAACGGCTGGTATTTTCTTGCGCGATGGCCTCCCCTGCCATGGCTGGAACGACCATCATGATAGCCAAAAAGGATCCTGTCACCAGAAGCCCTAAGGATAATTCAGAAAAGTAGACCTTTAAGGAAGATGTTGTCGGGTAATCATAAAGCATGTCCTGGATATTATTGAACTGAAAGATGATCAACAGCGCGCATAAAAGTACGCCAGCAGCAACATAAAATGGCTGGGTTATCTGCAGAATGAGGTTTTGGCGTTTTGTGACCAGCGTATAGGTCGCCGCGATGATCAGAAGATAGGAGAAAAAAGAGAAAATATTCGTTAATATTCTTCCAGATTGCTTGGCATTGGCGATGAACCGTTTGAAATCATCCGGGACGTCGAAGACGTTGGTGTCAAAGGAGAGAATATCATTTCCGGACGCGCGGATCTTGATTAGCAGTTTTCCAGTGCCGGCGTTCTTTTCCCTGCTCCAGGGAATGCTGACATTGTCTTTTTGCCAGCTGAACGAATGATCAGCGCGGTTATCGTATTCTTTGGTCGTTTTTTCTTTGAGCGTATAACCGTTTAAATCGGCATGAAGCTGTTGGGAAAGAAACTGTTGGGCCAAAGCATAGGATTTTTCCACGCTTGCTTCAGGCCGGTGCGCTGTGTCCTCGATCAGGTGAAGAAAGCCTGTGATCTTTCCCGTGGAAGCGCTCACGCTGATGCGGTATTCTTCCTTCTTTCCTTCCTGAAAAAAGCGTACGCGCCAAGAAAAAAGATCGAACCGATGTCCAGCGATAAATTCTTGTTCGCCAGCGAACCCCAAAGTTTTTTGCAGATAGCGATCAGCAGCGCTCTCGCTTCCTAAGACGACCGCCTGCGTGTAGATCTCGGGGTCAATGGCGCGCTGTTGGCGCAGATAGTCTCGCGCGGTTTTAAGCGCATCTTTTCTGGAAATCTTAAGGTCGATGAAGGAAAAGCTTGGGTAGCTAAAGCGTATCCATGCCCCAATGCCTAGAAAAGCAAGGATGAGATACAAAAGCCATTTCTTGCGTTCTTGGGTCATGGCAGTGGATGTCGGAGTTAAAATAAGTTTATAACCTCTGGCGGCAGACGCTGTAATTCTTGATTGCCTAGGATCTTGATCGCCCAGCGTAAAAGATCGATCTTTTGCTGTAATCGTTCATCCGCGGGGACATCATCTCTGATCTTGCGACGAGAGAGAAAAAGCATTCTACGTAGTGCGTTAAAAACGATCCGGGCTTCTCGGCTTCTGTTCTGGCCGGACTTGATGACATCGTTGACGTACGCATACGAAAGCTCGTTGACGACCTTATTGTAGTGGTCCATACGGGAGAGAAGCGGAGGCATCATGGATTCAAAATATTTATAACGGTCCATTTTGCAAAGCGCGTGCCGGATCTCGATCTCCACAAAAACAGATGAGGTGCGGTCAAGGCGTCTTAAGAGCGCTTTTTCAAAAAAGATCTTTTCCCTGGAAAAGACCGTCTGCGAGAATTTTTGATTGAAGACACGCACAGCGGCCGCACTTCGAAAGGCCGATAATGTGTCATCGTTGATCATGGCCAAGAGGACGTCTTTGGGCTCGTCAGCATATTGCGCGGCATATCCTTCCAGCAGCTGCTTGTCATCGAACATGGCAGATGGATTATCAGATTGAGCGTAAGACAGCGCGATCAAGGCTAATGATAAAAATAACGGGCAAAGAGAAAGGAATGTAATCTTTTTCATTAAATAACGATCTCCATAGAAATATTGACGGATTTTTTAGTGTGTGTTAGTGCTCCAATCGAAATGCGTTCGATCCCGGTCTTTGCAAAAGAACGGATGTTATCGAGGTTGACCCCTCCTGAAACTTCGAGCATTGGCACGCGCTTTCTTCGATCCTTTTTTGTAAAATCGATGATCCTTTTGATCTGGCTCGGTGACATGTTGTCCAGCAGGATCAGGTCGGGATTGGCCTCCCAGGCCTCCTGAAAGTCCTGAAAGGTCTCCACCTCAACGCCAATAGGTTTTTTGGTCCGCTGCTTAGCTTTTTTCATCATATCGACGATCGATAAATGCGAGATCAGATGATGGTTGTCTTTGATCAGGATCATGTCGTTTAAGTTCATGCGATGGTTAACGCCTTTGGCGCAGCGGATCGCGTATTTTTCAGCGACTCGAAAACCTGGTGTTGTTTTTCGCGTATCAACGATCTGCGCCTGGTAAGGACGCGCTTTCTTTAAGAAAGCAGTTGTGTTGGTCGCGATCGCGGATAAATGACTGATAAAATTAAGGGCGACCCTCTCCCCTATCAGGATGGTTCGCGTTTTTCCATTGATCTCAACGATGCGTTTGTTGGCCGGTATAATGTCGCCATCTTTAAAGGCGCAACAGACATTTATTTTAGGATCAAGCTTCTGAAAGACGCGCTTGACGATCTGAGCGCCAACGATGGTCGCCTTTTCATGAGTTACCATGTAGGCGCGAGATGTTTTTTGCTTTGGAACGAACAGTTCTGTGGTGATGTCACCTGCGCCGATGTCTTCGCGCAAGGCCAAGTCGATCAATCGCTCAATATCGGGATGCAGTTTTTTAGGGTCCATTCGTTCTATGCCAGGTCGCCAAGGGTTTTTTCAAGTTCGCTGATCTTGGCTGACAGCTCGGCGAACCGTGTTTTTTCTTTTTCGACAACGTCTTTAGGCGCTTTTTTAAGAAAAGAGGTATCGTTTAGGCGCTTAGAAAGATTCTCGCATGAGTGGCGGCAATTTTCAATTTCTGTTTCAATTCTTTTTTGTTCTTTCTCGACATCGATCAGGCCTTTAAGAGGAATGAAGATCTTTATTTTTCCGCATAAGGCGGTTGCCATATCCTTTGTCTTTACAGGTGCCTGCGATAGCCGCAGATCGTTAATGCCTGCCAACGTTTCGAGGACGGAGAAATTGCTTTCAAAGAAACGGTATTCATTAGCCGAACATTGCAGGATGCAGCAGAGGTCCGCGCCGTTGTTGATATGCCATTGCGCGCGAATATTACGGATGGCAGCGATCACGGCGAATAGCCCTTCCATGCTTTGTTCCATGACCGGGTTCTTGATGCGATGATCAATCGTTGGCCAGTTCTGCAAGGAAAGGATCTTTTTATCGCTGGTCATATTATGATAGATCTCTTCGCTGATAAACGGCATGAAAGGATGCACTAAGCGTAAGGATTGGTCAAGAATGTAAAGAGAAACGATTTGAACTTCTTTTTCATTGAAACGAGATTTGACCATCTCGAGATACCAATCGCAGACATTTTTCCATATGAAGTCATAGACCAGTGTTTCAGCTTCGGAGAAACGAAATCTTTCGATCGCAGTCTCAACATCCTGAGTAGTCGTCTGCAGCTTGGAGAGGATCCACTGACATGCCAGTGGAAGGTCCTTGGTTTTTAGTTTTTTAAAATTTTTATGCAGGTCTAAAGTCGAGATATCCGTGGTGTTCATCAGGATCAATCGGGAAGCGTTCCAGATCTTGTTGGCAAAGTTGCGGCCGATCTCGAATTTTTCTTTCGCGATAAAAAGGTCTTGGCCTGAATTGACGATCAGGCTGAAGCGCAGCGCGTCCGCGCCGTATTCCTGAATGATCTCCAGAGGGTCGAGGGCGTTGCCGAGCGATTTAGACATTTTTCGTCCTTGCGCATCGCGGACAGTCCCATGGATGTACACATCAGAGAACGGGATCTTTTTCTGGAATTCCATACCGGCCATGATCATGCGGGCAACCCAGAAAAAAATGATCTCAGGGGCTGTGAACAGTACTGACGTCGGATAAAAATATTTTAAGTCCGCGCTTCTTTTTGGCCAGCCCAGCGTCGCGAAAGGCCAAAGCCAGGAGGAGAACCAAGTGTCCAGCACATCAGGGTCCTGTCGGAGGTCTTTGCCCCGGCAGCAAGGACAGTGTCCAGGTTTTTGGTCCGTGACGATAGGACGGTCTTCCCCGCAGGCCTTGCAATACCATACTGGAATGCGATGCCCCCACCAGATCTGCCTTGAGATGCACCAGTCGCGGATGTTTTCCATCCAGTTAAGATAGGTCTTGGTCCAGCGCTCTGGATAAAATTTGATCTGCCCATTTTTGACAACGCGGATCGCTGGCTTGGCAAGCGGTTTCATTTTGACGAACCATTGCCGTGAAAGATATGGCTCGACGACCGTATGGCATCGGTAGCAATGGCCTACCGCGTGAAGGTGTTCATCAATTCTTTCAAGAAGGTTTTCTTTTTGAAGGGCTTCGATAACGGCAGTACGAGCTTTGAAGCGGTCGAGGCCGTTAAACTGCTTGGCATTCTCGTTCATGCGACCATCTTCATGAAGGATGTTGATAGTTTCGAGATCATGACGTTGGCCCATCTGAAAATCATTAGGATCGTGGGCAGGAGTGACCTT
>Ga0116148_1005971_pt1 | contig 10015 bp, 8 predicted proteins | sample AD_UKC055_MetaG_FD_89786 | JGI IMG/M metagenome (GOLD analysis project Ga0116148, IMG submission 89786) | Active sludge microbial communities of municipal wastewater-treating anaerobic digesters from USA - AD_UKC055_MetaG | ecosystem: Engineered > Bioreactor > Anaerobic > Digestate | place: USA... | reverse complement strand
TCAGAGATATGTATTCATGCGCAAGAATAATTACTGAGGTTATCGACTCTTTAAATTCCTCTGCCAGAGAATTCCTCTTCAACTCCGAGGAAATTTTGAGAGAAAAGACATAAAGAGAAAGTGAGAGTATGATTAGCAACCCGATTGATACAATGAAGGTTGCGTATAGTTTGGTTCTGATTTCCATCGAATAATCTGCGCTCCAGAGGGCTTTACTTTTTCGAGGGCATCTATATATAAATAAGGCATGAAATCGGGCACCTGTGTTGTTTTATACAATTGTCTTCGTATAACCCATTTGGCTTCACCTTCCAGAGTCTGGATGAGGCTTTCACTAATGGACAGATCAAATTTGACAACTCCCCAGAGAAGTCTGGTTGTGTCCAGATCTGTTTTGCTTTACATGAAAATGCCAATAACCACTTGTTACAAAAAGACATTCATTTTTGATAATCAGCTTTGATCGTAATTTTTACATTCGTGGTCGCCACGAGGGCGCCGACAATTCGTTGTGCAAAAAGCTGACCGGTCATGTTAATTCACGCGCTCACAGGCTTCAGTTCGTAATCGACCTCCAAGATGAATGTCTTCACCATGTGTGTTTATTGCGCAGCTTGAGGGACCAGATCGAATCCGAGCATCTGCGCCTGTTTCCGGAGATGAAAGACCTTCTGCGATTTGTTTCTGCGCGGCAGATAATCTTCCCCAAGATCCCGAAACACGACCCCATCCTTGATGACATGGTAAATTCCCAGCAAGATCCGATGGGCAATCGCCACAATGGCCTTTTTTGCTCCTCTACGGGCCTTGAGTCGGTAATACTTGTCCTTGAAATAGGAACCCTTCTTCTTGACCGCCGCCCAGGCCACCTCCAGCATAATGGTCTTCAGGTGATGCTTTCTGACCGGACTTTTGCCGCTCTTGCGCTTTCCGGCGCTCTCATTGTTGCCGGGACACAAACCGCTCCACGATACCAACGCCGTATCCGTAGGGAAGCTATCCAACGTGGGACCGATTTCCGCCAAGATATCGCAGGACGAAATATCGGATATGCCCGGCGCCGCCTTCATCCGATCCAATAAGGCCTCATGTCCTTTCATTGCCCGGCGAATCTCATGATCAAGCGTCCCAATCTGCGCCTCCAGCATGTTGATCGTCTCCAAGATCGTCTTGAGAACGAACCGGTGATGATCGGTAAAAAAACCCTGAATGGATCGAAACAGTTCCGTCTCTTTCCCCTTGAGTTTTCCCCGAACACAGGATTGAATATCCGCAAGGGCCAGTTTCCGATCCGCAACCAACAGTTGCATCAGATTCCGGCCCGTGACACCGAACAGATCCGATACCACCGAATCGATCTTGATGTTTGCCGACTCAAAAAGCTTATGCGTGCGCTTCCGGTAGTCTCCAGCCGACTGAACGTACTTCTTGCGCAACCGCGTCAGATCTCTCCACTGTCGTACCGTCTGCGGCGGAATAAAACTGCTCTTCAAAAGACCGTGACGCAGCAATCCGGCGATCCACCGGCTGTCTCCAATGTCCGTCTTGCGGCCGGAAACGTTTCTCATATCCCGTGCATTCACCAAGACCACTTGAACCGCTTCCTCCAAAACATTATGTACCGGACGCCAGTAAATCCCCGTGCTCTCCATCGCCACCACCGGACAAGCATGCTCCAGCAACCACTCCCGCAGTCGCGTCAGGTCGTCCGTGAATGTGCCGAACACTTTGATCTCGTATTGCTCCTCCCCTCTGTCGTCGGGAAAAATCACACAGGCCGATACGCTCTCTTTGTGAACATCCAACCCGCAACAAATGGGGTGCACGATCCTGATAACTTTGCTATCATCCTTCCGAGTCATGGTCTTCCTCCTGATAAAGTTTTTTCTTCCAAAATTACCTATCAGTGGATTACCGTGACTCACCTTATTTCTGCAAGCACCCCATTTTCATCCTTCGTTGTGCCCGATCCCGGGCATGGCGGTTAATGATGAAATAGCTCAGGTAATCGTGACTTTCGTTGACATCACCGACCGAAAGCTTACCGAGGAGGCGCTGCTTGCAAGCGAGACAAAGTATCGTGGTATTCTGGAGAACCTGGATGATGCATACTTCGAGATTGACCTGAAAGGGAATTTTGTATTTTTCAACAAAGCCCTTGTTTCACAAACCGGTTATTCCCGTGAAGAACTCGTAGGCATGAACTATAGGAAATACATGAGCCCTGAGATGGCTAAGACGGTGTCAATGATTTTCTCTGAAATATACAGAACAGGTCAGCCCGTCAGACTTTTCGAATATGAAATAATAATGAAGAACGGACAACTAAGAAACAATGAATCATGGACCAGTATTGTGTTCGATGATAATGGCAAACCTATCGGTTTTAGAGGCGTGGCTCGCGATATCACCAAGCGCAAGCTGGCGGAGGAACAACTCAAAAACACCCTCGAAAATCTTAGAAAAGCTTTTATCGCCAGCATACAGCTCATGGTGTCCGCCGTTGAAGCCAGAGATCCTTATACTGCCGGTCACCAGATCCGCACTACGAACCTTGCCCGTGCCATTGCCAAAGAGATGGGATTACCCCAGGAGAAAATCGAAGGCCTCCGAATGGCAGGTGCTATCCATGATATCGGAAAAATCTCCATCCCCGCGGAGCTCTTGTCCAAGCCGACAAAACCGACAAACGTTGAATTTTCCCTGATTAAGGAACATTCCCAAAGCGGGTTCGAGATGTTAAAGGATGTAGAACCGTCCTGGCCTCTGGCGGAAATCGTTCACCAGCACCACGAAAGATTAGACGGCACCGGCTATCCCAGGAATCTGAAAGGGGATGAAATTCTCATCGAAGCCCGCATTCTGGCTGTGGCGGATGTTGTGGAGGCCATGGCATCTCATCGTCCATACCGCGCGTCACTGGGAATTGACGCAGCGCTGGAAGAAATCGAAAAAAACAAGGGGATTCTTTATGACAACGAGGTTGCCGATGCCTGCCTGAAGTTATTCCGCGAGAAAGGCTACAAATTAGAATGATTTCAGTTATAAAATAAATGAAATTTGCGAAAAAGTTACTGTTAGTGTTATAAGCATACCTAAAATTTATTATTTTCCTTTTTAGGAGATTATCGTGACATCAACGACTAAGATAAAAAATATATTAAAACAGAAAATCATGATTCTGGACGGGGCAACGGGCACCGAATTGCAGAAGAAGGGATTACCGGCCGGTATCTGCCCGGAAATCTGGTGTCTGGAAAATCCTCAGATTATCAAGGCTGTCCATAGTTCTTATAAAAAAGCAGGTTCACAAGTCGTCTATACCTGCACCTTCGGGGCAAACCGTTATAAACTCAAACAATACAATGTAAAAAAAGATGTCTACACCATGAACATGGAACTGGCGCGTCTGGCCAAAGAAGCTTGCGGAAAAAACACCCTGGTTGCCGGATCCATAGGTCCGACCGGTTTATTTATCGAACCTTTTGGAAATCTGGCTTTTGAAGAAGCAGTTGATGCCTTCAAAGAACAGGCGCGCGGACTAATCGACGGCGGTTGTGATTTGATTGTTATTGAAACGATGATTGATATACAGGAGGCGCGCGCGGCTCTGCTGGCCGTCAAAGAGTTAGCCGATATTTTTACGATGGTGTCGATGACATACGAAAAAGACGGACACACGCTGGGCGGGACGCCTCCGCAAAGCGCGCTGATTACCCTGCAGAGTCTGGGTGCGGACGTTGTCGGCTGCAATTGTTCAGCTGGACCCGAACAGATGGTCGAATTGATCGCCGTGATGAAACCCTGCGCCAACGTGCCACTTCTGGCAAAGCCCAATGCCGGAATGCCGAGATTAGAAGGTGGAAAGACAGTTTTTGAAATGGATGCAAAAAACTTCGCCACCTGCAGCCGAAAGCTTGCCGCAGCCGGCGCTAATATGCTTGGCGGATGCTGCGGGACAACACCGGAACATATCCGGGAACTTACAAAAGCCGTTGGGGCAAAGAAACCGGTTCTACCCGTCCGTAAATCCATTTCCGCGCTCTCTTCCGCGCGCAGCTTTCTCGAAATACAGGAAAAAGAGCCTCTTTATCTTGTCGGCGAAAGAATCAATCCCACCGGTAAAAAGGCTCTTCAGCAGGAATTGATCGAGGGGAAGCTCTCCATTATCCGGCAAATGGCACAGGAGCAGGAAGATCAGGGCGCTTCTCTGCTGGACGTTAATGTCGGCCAACCAGGCATTGATGAAGTTCAGACCATCAGGAACGTTATCGGACTTTTATCCACCTCAAGCCGGCTGCCGTTGGTAATTGATTCCTCCAAAATTGAGACGATTGAGACCGCGTTGAGACTTTATCCGGGCAGAATACTTATTAATTCCATTTCCGGAGAAAAAGAAAAGATGGCCAAACTCCTGCCATTGGCCGCCAAATACGGTGCGATGTTTATTCTGCTGCCTCTGGCCGGCAAAGAAGTCCCGGACACAGCGATAAAACGACAGAAGATTATTGAAAATATTTTCCTCAAAGCAAAAAAATTCGGTTTTACCAAGGATGACTTTGTCGTTGACGGCCTGACGATGGCTGTCGCTTCAGATAATCAGGCGGCAAAGGAAACGCTGGCAACGGTCAGCTGGTGTAAAGACCGCTTCAAGTGTAAAACGATTCTGGGACTTTCCAATGTTTCTTTCGGAATGCCTGGCCGTCCCTGGATAAATGCCGCTTTTCTGGCCATAGCGCAATATTGCGGACTTACGATGGCCATTGCCAATCCGGCCAATGTGGAATTTATGAATGTGAAAAAGGCGGGAGATGCGCTCACGGCGCGTAAAAATGCTTCGCTGCACTTTATTAATCATTTTTCACAACAGACGGCTACTCCCGCGCCAGTCGTAGCCGCTAAACTTTCCCCTGAAGAAAAAGTGACGGCGGCTATTGTGAATGGTGACAAAGATCATATCAATGCCTACATTGATGAATCATTGAAATCAGGCCGCTTAGCTTCCCAACTGGTGGATGAGTTCATGATTCCGGCCATTGTACGGGTGGGTGATCTGTATGAAAAGAAAATCTATTTTCTGCCGCAGCTCATGGCGGCGGCGGAAGCCATGAAAAAAGCACTGGCTTTTCTTGATCCTTATCTGAAAAAAGCCGCGGTAGCAGATAAAGGCAAAATCATTCTGGCTACCGTTCGCGGAGACATTCATGACATTGGAAAAAATATTGTTACTCTCCTTTTGAAAAATTACGGTTATAGTGTTATTGACCTGGGCAAAGATGTATCCGATCAGGCAATTGTCGACGCGGCTAAAAAGGAAAATCCTGATGTTATAGGCCTCTCCGCACTCATGACCACCACAATGGTCAACATGAAAAACATTATAACCCTGGCTCGCGCCCAAGGGCTCAAGACGGATTTTCTCATCGGTGGAGCAGTGGTTACGGACGCTTATGCAAAATCCATCGGTGCGTTTTTTGCCCGTGACGGCGTTGAAGCTGTAAAAGTTGTGGAAAATTTAATCAAAAAACAATAGCTTTCTCCCTAATGGAATCAATCAAGATTAAAAAAGAAAAAGTTGGAATCCTGCCGGCAGTTTCTCTTTCACTACTGATTCATATTTCGCTGGGAGCATTTCTTTTTTTCATATTGTCAAACAATTCAATCTTCTCTCCGGTTTTAAATGGACTAAAGCCGGTCTGGGTTTCTTTGGATTCCAAAACCGGCGGTATCGGCCGGAACATTCATCATGACCATTCCGGACAGTTGTCACCGGCGATGAGAACCGTAAATGAACATTCAATGAATACCGGATGGGCAAAAAAAGATGCACAGGTTCCCGGTGATAATAATACCGCTGACGGAATCATGGCCAAGACATCCCATCTGGGTAATGTAATAGCCTATCCTCTTTATAAGGAAAACGCACCTCCCGTATATCCGGAAATAGCGCGTGTTCGGGGATATGAGGGAATCGTTCTTGTTTTTGCGGAAATACTGCCGGACGGGCGGGTCGGCAAAATAAAAATCGGAAAATCTTCAGGATATGCCATTTTGGATCAATCGGCAATGACAGCGGTAAAACCGTGGAAATTCGAACCGGCAAAAAAATCGGGCAGCCCATTCACGGCCTGGGTGGAATTGCCCATCAAATTTACTTTAAATAATAATTCTCAATCATAATGATTTGCGGAGGAAAAAGAATGACCATACAAGAGATGAAAGAAAGACTGGGAGAAATCATTCTCGAGAAGTCTTTCAAATACAGCGAAAATCCGCCCTTCACACTGGCGTCCGGAAAGCAAAGTAATTATTATTTCAATTGCAAACCGACCACGCTTGACCCTGAAGGGATGAATCTTATCGGCGCTATTATTTTTGACATGCTCAAAGACACCGGCATCACGGCGGCAGGAGGATTGACGCTGGGAGCCGATCCGATTGCCAATGCGCTTGCCGTCATATCGTACCAGAAAGGGAAACCGATTAAATCTTTCATTGTCAGAAAAGATGTCAAAGATCACGGCACCAAAAGCGCCATCGAAGGCAGTGTTTCGCCCGGTGATAAAATCGCAATAATCGATGATGTGATCACAACGGGCGGCTCCACCATTACAGCCATCGAGCAGGCCCGCAAAGCGGGACTCAATATCGAAATGGTCATAACGCTTATAGATCGTGAGGAAGGCGGCAGAGAAAATATCCTTAAGCATGTTGATAATATCAAATCAATCCTGACCCGAACAGAAATCATGAGACTTCGCGCAAAAAAAATCAACAGCTAAGGATTATCAATGAAAAAAGTTTTTATTGTTTTAGTTTTTTTAACCCTGCTTTTTTCTGGGGTTACGGGATCGCCTGCCAATGCTTCTGTTTTACCCGTAACAAAATTTACGGCAGCGGATATGGCAAACGATGTTCCGGCCGGATGGAAGCTGGATATAAAGACCGGTAAGCCTTCGCTGGAAATTAAAAAAGAAAATAACATCTTTTACCTTCACCTGATATCCGCGGGCAATTCTTCATTCGGCCTGCAAAAAGAATTCAATGTGGATGTTAAACAATTCCCTGTATTATGCTGGCGCTGGAAGGCAAACAAACTGCCTTTGGGCGCGGATGTCCGCAAATCAGCCACAGACGATCAGGCCCTGCAGCTTTATGTGGCATTCAAATCGACCGGATTTCCGGCGGTGGCTCATACACCGGTCATCGGCTATATCTGGGACAGTGAAGCTCCCAAAGGGTGGAGCGGCCGCAGTTGTCAGATAGGCGGCGATAAACTAAGATACATCGTTTTAAGAAACAGAACGGATCAAACCGGACAATGGTACACGGAACGGCGCAATGTCTATCAGGATTACAAGAAACTCTTTAACGATATGAAAGGAGGAGAACCACAGGGATTAACAACGGGTCTGCAAATTCGTATCAACTCCCAACACACGAAGAATCCGGCCGACAGTGAAATCGCTGAAATATATTTTAGCGCTGACCCCAAGGATATTGCCCTGGCGGAATCAACAAAGGAAATTAAACAAACACAGGATTTGAAGATTTCCGCCGTAAAACCGCCGCCTCCTCCCCGGCTTTCAGCAGTTAAAAAGCCGAGACGAAGCGATTGTCTCAATATCAGCATAGAGTTCAGTCCCAAATCAACTGATATTAATGTTAAATATCATAGTCAAATGGAGAACATCGTCAAATATTTGATAAAAAATCCAAGAGCTAAAATTACAATCGTCGGTTATACGGACAATACAGGTAACGCTCAAAACAATCTGGACGTATCAAACAAACGTGCCACCAGCGTTAAAAATTACCTGATAAACAAATTCAATATCGATCCCCAGCGTTTGAACATTAAGGGTGTCGGCTTGGTTCCATCAGCCAGTGATAAAAATACGGAAGAAGTCCGAAAGGATCATAACAAAGTTACGATAGACGAATGTCCATAATAATGAGATATTTCGGACCTAGCCGTGGGATTGCAAATAAATGGATTGACAGATTAATCACCCTATTTTATGTACATTATCGGAGAAAAATATGACTAAAAAAATTATATCTCTTAGTGTTTTAGCTTTAATTTTTTTTACAGGATGCAATGCAGCGATAAATGTGAATGATAAAATTATCGGCGTACATTCCGGGCATTTTATTTATGAGGATGGAAATGTTATCAGCAAATACAAGGCGGACATTGATCCTGTCTCGGAGGCCTGCGTCAAAGCCTTAACTGAATTAAACGCAAAGGATATTCAGATGGAACGTAAAATTTCTTCGGGAACGATCAAGGCCGTTATTCAGGATGAAAAAGTAATTATAAAAGTAGAATACGTGGAAAGAAATTTAACTTCCGTTTCCATATTTGCGGGAATAGCAGGCAATAAAATGGTTTCCCGTCTCATTCACGAAAAAATAAGCGATATTCTGGCAAAAAATTAATCATATAAGCATAAACAAGAACAGGAGCCTACGTCCTTATATCTGTATCCGGTTTTCTCCATGATAGTCTGTTTTCCGCTCTTGTTTAGTATATGCAACGTTTATTTTGCTTTTAACTCATCATAACCAGCAGTAATCCCTTAAGATAACGGCCTTCCGGATGACCGAACAAAGTGGGATGATCGGGACCGGCTTCCAGCCTCGACAAAAGCTGCAAATCAGCACCGGCATCCTGTGCGGCTCCCAGAACAATTTTATAAAACAGAGCTTCATCAATAAAATTGGAGCAGGAAAATGTCACCAGTATTCCGCCTTTTGTAAGATGCTTTATGGCCTGTAAATTTATTTCCTTATAGCCACGGGATGCTTTCGACACATCCCGTTTGGTTTTGGCAAAAGCCGGAGGATCAAGAATAATGAGATTGAAATTTTCCTGCGTATTGCGAAGATACGCAAACACATCCGTTTCCTCTACCGGAAAATTATCAACTGAAAACCAGTTCAAATGCAGATTTTTTCTGGCGGCCATACAGGCGGATTTGGATATATCCAGAGAGACAACCCTTTTAGCACCACCCTCGGCGCAATAGACGGAAAAAGCGGCTGTATAGGCAAAACAATTTAACACCGTAGCGTCACGGCTTAAAGCGCCTATCTTTTCCCTGTTTATCCGCTGGTCAAGAAAAAATCCCGTTTTCTGACCTGAAATAACGTCGACTTCAAATCGCATCCCGTTTTCCATGATTTCGACAAGGCCGCTTTTGTCTTCGCCCAATGCGATGCCAACGCTGTTTTCCAAACCTTCCAATGTGCGCGACCGGCTGTCACTCTGTTCATAAATTCTTGACGGTTTTAGCTGGGAAATAAGAGCGTTCAGAATATGACTTCTTTGTTTTTCCATTCCGGCCGTAGCAATTGAAAAAACAAGGGTTGTATTATAGACATCAACAATCAATCCCGGAAAGCCGTCTCCTTCGGCATTGATCAAACGATAGGCGTTTGTTTCCTCTCCGATAATCCTTTTGCGTAATCTGCATGCGGCGTGAAGACGGGCCTGCCAGAAATACTGGGAAATATTTTCTTTGCATCTTCTTGTTAAAACACGGAAAGCAATGTCCGTTTCAGGGTTAAAAAATCCCAGTGCCAAATTATTTCCCGCAGAATCCCGGGCTAAAACAATATCACCGGCTTCAGGATTACCTTTAATTCCGGCTATGGCGCCGGAAAATATCCATGGATGACCGCGCAGGAGAGCACCTTCCCGTCCCTTTTTTAAAGTGATGACCGGATATAGTATTGCTGACATGACCTATAAATTATCTTTTCTGGCTTGAAATTGCAAGACACATTATATTATAAGTATTTGTGTATTTTCATGCTACTCTCAAAGAGTCGGGGAGATAAAATCATGTATGCAGTCATCATGGCCGGTGGAAAAGGCGCAAGATTCTGGCCGCGAAGCAGAGAAAGAAAGCCCAAACACCTATTGGATATCCTGAGCGAAAAAACCATCATCCAGGAAACGGTCGACCGGATAAAACCGCTGATTCCTCCGGAAAATGTTCTGGTAGTC
>Ga0116148_1005970_pt1 | contig 10019 bp, 3 predicted proteins | sample AD_UKC055_MetaG_FD_89786 | JGI IMG/M metagenome (GOLD analysis project Ga0116148, IMG submission 89786) | Active sludge microbial communities of municipal wastewater-treating anaerobic digesters from USA - AD_UKC055_MetaG | ecosystem: Engineered > Bioreactor > Anaerobic > Digestate | place: USA... | reverse complement strand
GCTGCTCTGGCGCGGTGGCTGCATTATCAGAGCCCGCTTTCTCGGGCATATCAACGCAGCCTTCAAAGCTGACCCGACTCTGGCCAACCTGTTGCTGGCACCATATTTCAGCGAGGTCGTCACCCGTGCTCAGATCAGCTGGCGCGAAACCGTCAAACTCGCCATCGACTGCGGTATACCGGTACCCGCTCTCAGCACCGCTCTGAATTACTACGACGCTTACCGCTGCGGGCGTCTGCCGGCCAATCTGCTGCAGGCCCAGCGCGACTACTTCGGTGCTCACACCTACGAAAGGCTCGATCGGCCACGCGGGCAGTTTTTCCACACCAACTGGACCGGCCGCGGCGGCAACACCGCCTCAACCGTCTACTGAGGCGGCTTGAAAAACGAGTTGGGCTCTACAGGGTTTTTAAATACTCCTCATAGCTGATGCCGTAATCGATCAGGCCGGCCGGGGTCAGTTCAATGACTCTGGTAGCGATAGTTTCGTTGAACTGCAGATCCTGCGAGGTGAATAAAATGGTACCGGTGAACTTCATCAGCCCGTTATTCAGCGCTGTAATCGATTCGAGATCGAGATGATTGGTCGGCCCGTCGAGCAGCAGCACGTTGGCACTGCTCAGCATCATTCTGGCGAGCATACAGCGAACCCTTTCCCCGCCTGATAAAACGTTCGTCATTTTCAGACCTTCTTCGCCTGAAAAAAGCATGCGGCCCAGAAAGCCACGGACAAAGCTGTCGTTTTTATCTTTGGAATACTGCCGCAGCCATTCAACCAGGTTCAGGGTGCTGTCGCTGAAGAAAGCCGAGTTGTCTTTGGGAAAATACGACTGGGAAGTGGTAACGCCCCAGTTGAACGACCCCGCATCCGGCTCCATTTCACCGGCCAGGATCTTGAAAAGGGTGGTGGCAGCCAGTTCATTGCTGCCGACAAAGACGATCCGGTCATTTTTATGGACCGTAAAAGTCACATTGTTGAGAACCCTGTTGCCATCGATGGTTTTTGTCAGCCCCTGAACGCGCAGAAGCTGATCGCCGGCTTCTCGCTCGGGTTTGAAGGCAATGAAAGGGTAGCGGCGAGAAGATGGTTTGATGTCTTCAAGGTTCAGCTTTTCCAGCTGCTTGCGCCGCGAAGTTGCCTGCGATGATTTTGATTTATTGGCGCTGAATCTGGCAATAAAGGCTTTCAACTCTTCGGCTTTTTCGGCAAGCTTCTTGTTCTGATCCTGCTGCAGTTTCAGCGCCAGCTGGCTTGATTCGCTCCAGAAGTCATAGTTGCCGGTGTAAAGGGTGATATTACCGTAATCGATATCAGCCATGTGCGAGCAGACGTGATTAAGAAAGTGGCGATCGTGCGAAACCACGATGACCGTTTTATCGCAATTGACCAGAAAATTTTCGACCCAGCGGATTGCGGCGGCGTCGAGGTGGTTGGTTGGCTCGTCGAGAAGCAGAATGTCAGGATCGCCGAACAAAGCCTGTGCCAGCAGCACCTTAACCTTTTCTGAGCCGGTCAGTTCACGCATCAGCAGGTTATGCAGCTCGGTTTTGATGCCCAGGCCGGCCAGCAGAACGGCAGCGTTCGATTCCGCTTCCCAGCCGTTCATTTCGGCACACAGGCTTTCGAGCTCGCTCGCACGCACACCATCAGCTTCAGAAAAATCGGCTTTTCCATAAAGCTTTTCTTTTTCCTGCATTACGGCATAAAGTTCCGGGTAGCCCATGAGAACGACCTGCAGAACCTGGGTATCTTCATAGGCAAAGTGATTCTGCTTGAGAGTGGCGATGCGCTCACCGGGGGTTATGTTTACGTTTCCGGAATAATTGGTGATTTCGCCTGAGAGTATTTTCAGGAATGTTGATTTGCCTGAGCCGTTGGCCCCAATCAAGCCGTAGCAGTTTCCGGGGAGAAACTTGATGTTTACCCCTGCAAAAAGCTTGTTGCCGCCAAAACTGAGGCCCAGGTTTTCGGTGCTGATCATTATTTTCTCCGATGCTGTGATTAAAAAGATGTATCCTTGCGCCCGACTGATTTTCCTACTATCCCCGCCAATTCCACTTTCCGAAAAGGCTTGTTCAGAAACCCGTTCACTCCAAGCTTGTTCAGTTCTGTCATATCTTCTTCTTTGGCAAAGCCTGAAGCAATAATGATGGGAATGTCTGAACGAATCTCGCGCAGTCTGGAAAATGCCTCCCGGCCTCCCATGACCGGCATAATCATATCCAGAATTATCAGATCAATCTGCCCAGACATCTCACGGAATATATTGACACCCTCAAGACCGTTATCAGCAACGATAACCCGGTAGCCAAGCGACTTCAAAATTGATGAAGCTATAAACCTTATCAACTCTTCGTCATCGATCACCAGCACCGTGCCAGAACCGGTAACAACAGGTTCAGCCTGCTCTTCACTGCGCACCTTTTCAGCAATAACCGGCAGGTAGACGCGAAACACCGTTCCCGAGCCAACTTCAGAATTGACCGTAATTGCTCCATTATGCTCCTGTATCGTGCCATAAACTGCCGACATGCCGAGTCCAGTGCCCTTGCCCTGTTCCTTTGTAGTAAAAAACGGTTCGAAAATGCGCGACAGAACCTCAGGAGGCATGCCGCACCCGGTGTCACGAATGGCAATTTCAAGATATTCGCCCGGCTTGATTTCAAAGGGAGAGAATTCACAGTATTCTTTATCAAGTTCCAGATTCTTCAGCGTAAAGGTCAGTCTGCCGCCGTTCGGCATAGCGTGACTGGCATTTATACCCATGTTCATAAACGCGTTCTGGAGCAATGAATCGTCACCGGCAATCGACGTATGAGCCGCATGGTTTTCCATCGAAACGAAAATATTTTTATTGATTGTGTGTTCAAGCAGCGAGACAGTATCGCTGACAATTTTGACGCAATCGACAACCGTATTTGTCCTGCTCTCTCTTCGAGAAAACATGAGCAGCTTTCTGGTTAGGTCTGCAGCTCGTGTACAGGTGGTGATAATAATGCCAAGAAACTCGTCCTGTTCATCTTTGCTGAAGTTTTGAGACCTGAGCAGCTCGGCAATACCCATAATTCCACCCAGCGCGTTATTGAAATCGTGAGCAACTCCACCACCAAGTTGACCGATCGCTTCCATTTTCTGTGACTGGTGAAGCCGTTCTTTCAGCTTTTCCTGCTCCTTCTGAACACGGCGGATTTCGGTAATATCTCTGGTCACACCCTGAAAACCAATTGGCGCGCCTGACAAATCACGAATGAACTTCGCATGATTTGACACGGTAACCAGCGAGCCGTTGCGGTGATACTCTTCTATTTCCATAACCCGGCTGCGATTCGGGTCGGCCGATGGGTCTGACTCCAAGGCTATTTCCTGTGCCAATATCTCACTGATAATGTGAAGACTTTCAGGGGTATAGCGTTCCCGCGGTGAACGCTTTCTGTATTCTTCGGGCGTGAAACCCAGAAGCCGCTCTACAGATGGACTGACATAGATTGTATTAAGATCGAGATCAACTGTGTAGACCACATCGGTCATATTGTTGGTAATCTGCAGAAGGCGTTCTTCACGCTGTTTCAACTCAGCCATCTGAGATTGAATCGCGTCGCGCATCGATGCAAAATTGTGCGCCAGCAAAGCCAGTTCGCCTATGCCGGAAGTCGATATTTTCACCGACAGGTCGCCGGCGGCAATGGAATTCGATGCCTGTGTCAGTAAAGCGATTGGAGCAATAATGCGTTTAACGATTACAACGGTTACAAAAATAAAAAAAACGGTAATCAAGAGCATAACCGGAAGCAGTACAAGAAAAAACGCTGTTCTGTCAGAATACTTCTCCTGCTCGGAAACTGCATAACATAGTGTCCAGCCCCATGGCCTGAAGAGGGCTGCGTATATCCACGTTCCATTAATCGTACGGCTTAATCGACCGGTAGATTCGACTCCGGAAAGCTCGTGCCAGATAGATGACAATGACTCAGGAGCATGCCTTCCGTCTGCCACAATTGTCTGACCGGTTTTTGAAAAGAGTATAGGGGCACTCTTTGTATTGGCAGAATTTGCCAGGAATAACCCTTCCAGCTCCAGAATAGCCTGCTTTTTAAAATCATCTTCATAAACTTCAGGCATTCCTGTTTGTATCAGCCGGTCGTAGCGCCTTTGCAGAAGAGCGATAACAGCCTCGGCCCGCTGTGCGTAAATTTTTTCCTGGCTTGAGGCAATAATGGCCGTCAGGTTGAAATATGCAAGCACGGTTGTCGCCATGATCAACAGAACCATGGCAAGAGACACAACAAGTGCCAGTGCCCCGACAATCGACAGCCTTGATTTCATTGGGTTTTCCCGTCACCTATAAAAAATGAGGAATCGATCAGTGACGTAGGCATCTTAATAGAAAGCCTTTTCATCAGCTCGGTATGAACATATTTCACAGATCGTACGTTTTTTGTCATGGCAATTTCTGAAATCGGTTTGCCTGAAAGCACAGCAAGGGCCTGTTCCCCGGCCCACCAACCCTGCTCTTCTGCAAGGCGCGCGAAACTTACCAGAGCTATTCTGCGAATCATGGTTGTGGTCGTGCCCGAGGGAACTTTTGTTTCGTTGATGACAAATTTTTCCATCTCGGCATTGTTCCAATCAGGGATACCCACATAAGAAAGAATAATTACAACATCACAGGTTGTTTGCAGGCGACAATAAAGGTTTTTCCAGGCCTCAACACTTTTCACCAGACCACCATCGTGAAATGAAATTTTAAGCGTATTCTTGTAATGATCCAGTTCTTTTGCTTCAGAGAGAACATCCGCGCCGATATATCCGATTCGTTTTCCCTTCGCCAGAGGAACCAGAAACTCGATCAGTTCACGAACCGGAGCCACTTCAACCATGCCGCGAATATTCGAGGTGGGAAATCCATATACGGATGCATCCCAGTTAAGTCCACAAAAGAGAACCGGCTGATCAGTATTAATATAATGAGGAACCACGAGATACTTGGCGGCATCGTCGTCAGCAGCGATTATCAAATCTGGCTTCCACTGATTCAGCTCGCTGAAGGTTTCCTTGGACCGCTTTGTCACGAGTTCCTTTGCCGGATTCTTTTTGCCATCGAGATAGAAAAAACGAATATGCAACCCTTCTGTATTGTATTCATCCTTCCCGGCAAAGTCACTGACACCAATTGATTTTAGAAACGCCTGTTCGATTTTGTCGCTCCATTCATAACCACGATGGTATGAGTTGATAAACGCAATTTTGCCGGTAAAGGCCGATACAAAATTGGCTGATTCAAGAAAATCTGCCGAAAAGGTGATTCCAAGTTTTTTTGCAATTCGAGTATTCAGCGTACGATTGGAACGAATATTTTTCTCGTAAGGAAGCGACTGGGGAGGTGTGCCGCTTAAAATCTTTACAATGGTTTTTCCTGCGTATTCGCCGAATTCTCCGTTATCTTTGGGGTAACAGAGCAGCGTGTATGGGCTCATGTGAAGATTCGGGCTCCCAGTGGGAATTAGAGTTTCAGCAAGACAGAATGCCTGGGCTTCCCGGTCATCCCAACCGCTGATACCTGAGTTCTGGCGCACAATCAGCAGATCAACCTCGTTCTGCAATCTGCGAAATTCACGTTTCCAATCATCAAAGGTCGTTACAAACGCCTGTTCAGCAAACGAGATACCCAGAACATCCTTATACGCGGAAATACTTTTTTCATCCGTTGCAGATCTGGCCGTAAGAATACCGATGCGGGAACCCCTGGCAAACTGCTGCAGGTCAGAAACGAGTTTTGAGAGAACTTCAACTTCCAGCTGACCAGTAAGAGGGGCTTGAGAAGCCGGTGGATATTCCCAGTTCACGCCGATAAATACGAGGGGAATTTTTTGGTTCGTAAGAAACGGTTCTGCCACCCATTTCATAATGGGATCATCAGCCAGAACGATAACATCGGGCGTGATAGAAGCGATCTCATTGAAAATTGCCAGGCCGCGCTGATGAAGAATTGCGGTGTCGCTGGTATTTTTTTCGTCGAGATAGCGGTACACAATCGACGCGCCGGTATCTTTCAGTTCGTTTTCCATGGCACGCCGGGATTTTATATTTGGCTCATAAGACTCGTGATAAGAGTCGAGAAACAGTATTTTTTTTCCGGGGAAAGCGACTGACCGATTGCCCGACAACTGCTTTGCGCTTTCTTCTGCTTTCTTTTCACAGCCAATTGCAAGAATAGCCAGCAGCAAACTGATGGTAAATGCCAAAACTTTCATAAAAAGCCTGTTATAAGGGTTTACGACACCAGACAGAAATTCAGGCACGCCATGGATTTTTTGAATCATGTTAATCAAATCGCAGAGCAGATCTCTTGATATCCTCTCAAGACGTTTATACAAACACGACAATAAATGTGATAACGGAATCTAGTCTGACACCTGAGATCAGGCTCTCTGACGTCAGATTTGAGTATACCCCAGAATGAACGTGCAGGAAACTATAAATTCGCATGTTTTAACTGTAGATGCTGTAATTTATTGCAGGTTATGTGACTGCATGGTACTATCGCCCTGAAAAAATCAAGAGGACAAGAGGCGAACCCATGCTCAAATCATTGCGTTACATCCTTCTTTTTATCATTGCCATTGCTTCTGCAGCCACGCTGCAAGCCGATAACAGCGGTTTTATCTGGCAGGGCGCAGCCGACAAAAAACCGGTAACCGCGACGTTCAAACACGATGGCAAGCAATTCACGACACTTCAGATAAGGCTTAACGAAGTTGCTGACCGCCTCAACCTGAGGATTACGGCAAAACAGGAATACGGCAAAGCTGTCTACGAAACAAAACTCTCCGCCAACATTGACGGCAAAAACGGCCTTGAACAGACAATTGACCGACTGTGCCAGATGCCCGGCGACTACGAAATACAGATTTCAGGAAAAGCTGCCTCATGCACGATTTTCACTGAACAACATGCGCCGCTTGACCAGTTTACCGCCGGCGAGCAGCCAGGGGAACTGGTCGTAACCGGCACTGGCGGTGCAGCCGTGTCGGTCGAGCCCGACATGTTCTCAGTCAAGCACCCGGACTTCAAAAAAGGCATGAACAAAGGTATCGCCAGCCCCAACGGTGACATCTTCTTCAGACTGCCGGCTGGCTACTGGGTATTGCAGCGCAGCGGCAGTGGTAACGGTACAGGTTACGCCAGACTTATGCCAGTAAGCAGCGGGGGCAGAACAACGGTGCGATGGGCGGCGAGCCCTGAGATAAGTATCGAAAGCCAGACGCCGGCTTCGGTCAGGCGGCTTGAAATTCGAGCTGTGATTTCTGAAGCTGGTTCAGAAAATGCTCTGTGCCGATTTTCGGTTCCGGCGGGTCTCTCGACCCACACACCTGCTATTGACCAGCTGCAGAGCTTCGAGCGCTCACTGCCGGCTGAAATTATCGATATCAAGCAGTCAGAAACACCGCTGCACCTGGTTATGCTGCTCGACAGTTCAGGCTCGATGAAAAAATCAATGAAAGCGGCCATCGACGGCACGGTTAAGTTTGTCGAAGCGCTGCCGAATGAAGCCAGAGTAGAAGTCATCGACTTCGATACCAAAGCAAAGCCGGTTAAGGCCGCCAGCCGAAGCGACCTGATCAAATCGATCAAAGCCATCAAAGCCGATGGAGCGACAGCGCTCAGAGACAGCGTTCTGCTCGGGCTCTCACAGTTGAAAAGTTCGCCGCGCCCGGCACTGGTAGTTTTCACCGACGGTTTCGACGCAAACCACAACGACACGGCACCTGGCAGCAAAGCCAGCGAAAAAGAGGTATTCGAAGCACTTGTAAAAGCGCGCATTCCGGTTTTTACCATCGGTTTCGGCGATGGCGCCGACCGCGAAACCCTGGCTCGCCTCGCCGATCTTTCGGGCGGCCTGTTTCAGACAGCCGACGAAAGCAATATCAACGAAGTTTTCGCCAGACTTGAAGCCACAGTCGCCCGCGAATATCTTCTCACCTACCGCCGGCCTCAGAAATCCGGTTTCGGCATTCGGCCGGTTATCAGTATCTGCGTCGACACCAGCGGTTCTATGGCCAGCGGCCTTGAAGGCGGCGTTCCGGGCAGCAGACGTGATGTTGCCAGAAATGCGCTGCATGACATGCTCAAAAAATTGCCGGAAAACGCTCTGGTACAGATTCTCGATTTTGATGCAAACACCCGCATTACCCAGACCGCTACCGCCAACCGGGCGAGAAACCACGCCGGCCTGGCCGCTTTTGACGACGGTGGCGGCACCGACGTTCTCAAAGCGGTTTCAGTGGCCATGCAGGGGCTGCTCGCAGTGCCGTCAAACCGTCGTTACATGCTGTTTCTGACCGATGAAGCTATTAAAACCAACAGCAAAAAAGATGAAGAAATGTTTAACCGGCTGCTGGCGCGCATGAAAGATGAGGGCATCTTTTCGATGTGGATCGGCATGGTCAAAGAAAACGAAAATGGCGAATTTCATAAAACCGCGGCAAAAGCTGGCGGTGAAGCAATTATCGCCGACAACTTTGCCGAAATGAATCAGATCATCGAGCGACTGCTTACCAGAGTGGCCGAGCCTGTTGATGAAAGCACGGTTCCATTTGAACTGGTCTGGAACATGCCGCAGAACGACAATTCTCCGGTTGCCGTCTCAGGCAACGGTATTTTCGATCTGCCGCCGCTCAAGCAGACTGCATCAGGAACAGAAGAAGCAGTAGACACTCTGCAGATAACCTGCGCCAACCTTCCTGCAGGCTCTGCAACAACCGTTTCGACTGCAGCGGCCGGCAACCAGGCAGGTGCCAATCAGCAGCTGACAAAGACCGGTGATAACGGTTCCGCACCAGGTAATGCAAGCATCAGTCAGACCGCAGGCAGCGCCAGAATGGCGATAGACATGGATCTTAAAGGCCAGAACAGCGCCTGTGCATTTCACATCCGAAAAATGGCTCTGTATGACAGTCTCAATGGCGTACAGGCGCCCGCAAAAAAACTGTTCGCTGCTTTTGACATCGAGCTGAGCAACATTCTGCCGGAACAGGATGTCGCGGTTTACCCTGACGGCGGCAACCACCCGGCGCAATGGGTCGGCCGCAGCAACGACAAGGTAAAAATTATCAAGGCGATACCGCCATATCAGATCGGTGATCTGGCACGACATTTCTATCTGCGCTGGAACAACGACCCGGCGGTGCCATGTTCCCCGGCCAGCTGGCTGTTCGAAGATTCACTTTCGCCTTTTGGCAGCCGATCGGTCACGGTAAACCCGGGTAAACCGGTGCGCGGGCAGATCGTCTTTATCGTTTCAGACGATCAGGGGCTCAGCGACGGCGCCATCGACTTATTCGACCGCAGCTACGGGCATCTTTCGCTGACAATTGCGGGCAAAATGGAACCCGCTGATCTTAAAGCCGCAGGGCTGCCGGAAGCGCCGCAGGGCAAGCTCGGTTCTGCTTTCAGCATGACTGTTAAAAGCCTCGCCGATGTCGCTTCGCCTCTGGCGGGAGCAACCGCCGGCAAACATCTGCTCTGGCGGGTTATCGACGGCGAAATTGAATCGCAGGTGCAGGCTCTGCTTGATATCGACCCAAAAGTACGCATGCATCTTGCCATACCGACAACAGCCGGGCCGGTGCGCCGGCCGCTATCGGCAGTGACCGGCCTGCTGCCCTTCGGGTTTTATGACCGGGTTAAACTCTCGCCCGGCTCGAACAATTATTTCACACAGGCGTATCTGCTGCCGGCGGAGCTGGCGGCAACCGCTTCGGGCAGCCTCTGTATCGACATGAAAAACGACGATGTCTGCATCGCCCTGAACCCGGCCGAAAATTTTATCGACAAGCCGGCAGAACGCAGCTGGTCTGCCGAAGGCAATGGCATGAAGCTGGTCATCAATACTCAGGCTCGCCTGCCGCTCCTGAACAACCGCAAGGGTGACTGGCTGGTCGTCGATGCCACCGTTGCAGATATGCCCGATGGCAGTGCCACCCGCATCGACAAATTGCTGTTTCTCGGCCGGGCCGAT
>Ga0116148_1005950_pt1 | contig 10036 bp, 7 predicted proteins | sample AD_UKC055_MetaG_FD_89786 | JGI IMG/M metagenome (GOLD analysis project Ga0116148, IMG submission 89786) | Active sludge microbial communities of municipal wastewater-treating anaerobic digesters from USA - AD_UKC055_MetaG | ecosystem: Engineered > Bioreactor > Anaerobic > Digestate | place: USA... | reverse complement strand
TGTCCCAGGCGAGCGGGGAGTTGAAGTTCACCCACAGCGGGCCGCGCGCGTTGGGGTAGGGAACGAGCCAGTAGGCGAACCAGGGGCGCCCGAGGTGGATGATCGGGAAGATGCCGGCGCAGGCGACCGCGAAGAGCGTCATCGCCTCGGCCGCCCGGTTGATGCCCGTCCGCCACTGCTGGCGGAACAGGTAGAGGACGGCCGAGATCAGCGTGCCCGCGTGGCCGATGCCGATCCAGAACACGAAGTTGATGATGAACGAGCCCCACCCGACCGGCTGGTTGACGCCCGCGATGCCCATGCCGGCGTAGAAGAGCGTGGTCAGCGAGAAGACCAGCAGGCCGAGGAACGCCAGCGCGACGCTGAACGCGATCCACCACCGCCTCGTGGGGAACCGCTCGGCGTGCATGCAGATGTCCTGGTCGACCTCGGCCCACGTCTTGCCCCCCGTGACGAGCGGTTCGGCGACCTCGAGGTCGCCCCCGTAGGGGCCGGCGCCCGGAAGCACGATCGGCCGGCCGGTCAGCTGGCCGTCGTCCATCACGGTGGCGTAGGGACTCACCTCATGCCTTGTCATGACGCACCCTGGACAGGTAGGAGATGGACGGCTCGACGCCGAGCGCCTCGAGGAGCTTCATGGCGCGTGGCCCGGCGGCAAGCGCCGCCACGCGCGAGTTCGGGGCGTTCGCGTCGCCGAAGACGATGGCGCCGGTCGGGCAGGCCTCCATGCACGCCGTGACGACGGCCCCGTCCTCGAAGTGATCCCTCGGCTTTCCCTCGCGCGTCGCCTCCGACCGCGCCGCCTTGATGCGCTGGACGCAGAAGGAGCACTTCTCCATCACGCCGCGGCTGCGGACGGTGACCTCGGGGTTGTTCTTCATCTGCATCGGGCTGCGGGCGTTGAGCGCCGCGTTCCGCGCGATCCGCGGCTCGAGCCAGCGGAAGAAGCGGCTCTCCTGCGCCTTGCTGTACTCCCAGAAGTTGTACCGCCGCACCTTGAAGGGGCAGTTGTTCGCGCAGTACCGGGTGCCCACGCAGCGGTTGTAGATCTGCTGGTTCAGTCCCTCCTCGCTGTGCATCGTGGCGACGAAGGGGCAGACCGTCTCGCACGGCGCGTTCTCGCAGTGCTGACAGAGCATTGGCTGGAAGAGCGTGCGGGGCTCTTCCACCACCTCGAGCGGGCCGTCCCAGACCTCGGCGTCCCACCCGCCGTCCTTCTTCGGCGCGTCGTAGTAGCGGTCGATCCGGATCCACGACATCTCCCGCCCGTCCAGCATGCCCCGCCGCCCCACGACCGGGACGTTGTTCTCGGCCTGGCAGGCGAGCACGCACTTGCCGCAGCCGTTGCACAGGCTGAGGTCGATCGCCATCGCCCACCGGGCGTTCGGGTAGGGGTGCTCCGGCCAGGCCGACGGCCCCCCGTGCTGCTGCTCGGTGCCCGAGCGAGCGTCGGCTTCGAAGGCCGACAGCGTGGTCACGGGTACCAGCGGCCGCCGCGCCCGATCGATCACGTCCGAGCCCTGGGCAAAGGCCAGTTCCTCGCGGCCGCCGGCCTTGCGGATCGAGACCGGCAGTCCCGACGAGACCAGGCGGCCGTCGAGCAGGCGCCGCAGCGGGAAGGCGTTCGGGCCGACGCCGGCGCCGATGACCCCGCAGGCTGCGCGGCCCAGCCCGAGGGGAAGGGCCACCTGGCCGTGATGCATGCCGGCATGCCGGTACGCCGGCGCGACCACCTTGGCGTGGCCCGCGTCGATCTCGACGAGGTCGCCGTTGGTCAGCTTCATCTCGTCGAAGCGCCGCGGGGCGATCGAGAGGGCACCGCCCCACGTGATGCGGGTGATCGGGTCGGGCAGCTCGTGCAGCCAGCCGTTGTTCCCCGAGCGCCCGTCGCCCAGCGCGAGGTGCGGGTAGAGCTGCAGCTCGAGGGCAGGAGTCGTCTTGATCTCGGCCCCCGCCAGCAGGGTGAGTGCTGCCGCCGAGACAGGCCGAGCGACCGCCGACTCCGGCTTGGTGGCGGTCGCGAGTCGCGCCGTAGCCGCGGCTGCGCTCGGATCGGACGCGGCTGCGGCGAAGGCGGACCCCGTCCTGAGCACCTCGTTCCAGGCCGCGTCGAAGGCCGGCGTCGCCGGGTCGAGCGCCAGGCGCGCGGCCCAGGCGGCGCGCAGGTAGTGGAAGGCGGGGCTCGGGCTTGGGGCCGGCGCGGCGGCTGAGGGAACCGGCGCCACCTTCGCGGCGGCGGCCGCGGCGGTGACTGCTGCCGCGGAAGCGGGGTCGCCGAGGGCCGCGCCCCATTCCACCAGCACGTCGAGCAGGCCCCGGGTGTCGAAGAGCGGCTGGATGACCGGCTGCTGGATCGCCGTCCGGCCCGCCGGCAGGCTTGCGTCTCCCCAGCATTCGAACGGATGACTGGCCGGCGCCAGGAGGTCGGCGCTCGCCGACGTTTCGTCGAGGCGGTCGTTCAACGAGACGACGAACGGGACCTTCGCGAGCGCGCCGGCGAAACGTGCCTGCGAGAACCCGTCGTACACGGGGTTCGCACGAGCCACTACCAGCACGTCGACCTGTCCGGCCGCCATCTCCTCGGCCAGCGCCGCCAGCGCGGCGGCGCCTCCCGCGAAGGGTTCCGCCGCCGCCGACTCGTCGAGCAGCCCCGCGTCGAAGGCGCCCAGCGTGACGTTCAGGAGGATCGCGGCCAGCTCGAGAGCCGGGCCCGAGGCCGAGGCGCTCGCGGTGCCGCCGGCCACCACGATGGCCTTGCCCGCGGCGCGGGCCATCTCGTCGGCCAGCGACGCGAGCGCCTCGGCGTCCACGCCTGCCGGTTTCGAGACCGCGTCGATCGAAAACGGCGCGAGCGCCGCCGAGACTTCGGCAAGCGGCGCGAGCGGACCGATTTGCCGCGTGACGATCAACTCGCGCGCCAGGGCGGCGGCGACGGCCGCGAGGTGCGAGTCGCGCACCCGGATCCGGCGATCGGCGTTCGCGCCGGTGAGCGTCAGCCGCCCCTCCAGCTGCACGAAACGGCTCATCGCCGCGGCGCCTTGTGCGGGCGACCGCCGCGACGCGAACTCTCGTTCGAACCCCTCGTCCGGCCGGTCGAGGAACTCGGCGCCCAACCCCACGATGAGGCTGGCGCGATCGAGGCGGGGACGCGCGACCTTGGCGCTTCCGAACGCGTGCTGCCAGGCCACGCCGGCCGCGCCGCACTCGAGCGGCGACCAGGCGACATGGCGGAGCCCGGTCTTCGCCGACAGCCCCGCAATCGCAGCCTCGACCGCCGGGCTCGAGACGGGGCCGGCGAGCAGCACCGCCTTCGGGCCTGCCGTCTTCAGTCTCGCAACCACTTCGGCTCCCACGGCCGCCCAGCTCGAGGCCACGGGCGCGCCTTTCCCCCGCCTGACCGACAACGGCCCCCGCGCGCGATCGGGATCGTAGAGATCCATCAGCGCCGCGTGGTGCCGCGCCGAGAGGCCGCGTCCGCCCGCCGCGCCGGCCGGGTCGGGCACCACCAGAATCGGCCGCCCCTCGCGCGTCTTGACGAGAACCGGGGAGCCGTCGATCACGGTGCGGAAGAACCGTGCCCGCCCGAGGCCGTCGACGAGGCTCTCGGGCATGTCGTGGAACGGGACCGTGGCTTCCTGCGGCGGGCTGCACGCGGCGGTGCCCAGCGCGCCGGCTGCCGCGAGAACGCCGCTGAGCCGCAGGAACTCCCTTCGGTCGAACTCGCCGGCGGTCTCGGGCTTGTGCCCGGCTGTCTTCTTCGGCTTCATCGTCATAGCGCTCACCGGTGGCACGTGACGCAGTCGGTCGAGGCCTTCGTCTTCGGATCCCGATGGCAGTCGAGGCACCACTGCATGTTGAAGGGGTGCTGCACCGAGACGATCTCCATCTCCTCGACCTTCCCGTGGCAGTTCTGGCACACGGCCATCGGCCGCCCGTTCTCGTCTGCCAGCGCGAGGATCGGCCGGCCCTCGTCGTCTCTGGCATTCACGTGGGCGGCGTGGTCGTAGTAGACGAAGTCGGGCAGGTCGTGCACCTTCACCCAGGGGATCGGCTCGCCGCGATCCCAGTACTCCTTCATCTTCAGGACCCACTCCTTGTTCAGACCGACGCTCGTGTGGCAATTCATGCAGACGGCGGTGGAGGCGACCGTGGAGTGGCGTCCCTTGTAGGGCATCGTGTGGCAGTAGACGCAGGGGATGCCGAAGCCCCCGACGTTCACCCGCTCGCCCTTGTCGTTCACCTGCCAGACGGGAGCGCCGGCCATGCGCGTGTGCCTGAAGAGGATCGGCTGACGCGGCTCGTAGCCCTTGCGCACGTTGCTCACCCCGTAGGCCACGGCGCCGGTCGCGACAAGCGCTCCCGCGGCGGCGAGCAAATACCCCGCACGCTTCCTTCCGTTCATTCGGACACCCTCCGCTCAGGGTTGGGGATGGAATCCCGATTCCCGAATCCTGAGTCCCGAATCCCGATTCCCGGCTCCTCATCGAACAGCATGCGCACCGCCGGCGTGTCGAGGTCGTCGAACTGCCCGGTCCTGGCTGCCCAGACGAAGAAGCCGACGGCGATGGCCGCGATGAGCAGCGCGAGCGGCAGCAGGACGAAGATCGTCTCCATCTCACGCCACCCCGCTGGCCGCCGAAGCCTTCGTGGAGGCGGCCTTCCCGAAGGTCGGCGACAGGGCCGACGAGAGGATCACGACCAGCGACGAGCACGGCATCAGGATGGCCGCCGCAAGCGGCGTGATGGCCCCGGCGACGGCGAGCATGCACGCCACCGCGTTGTAGATCAGCGAGAAGCCGAGATTGCGGCGGATGACGCCGCGCAGGCTCCGGGCGCCCTCGAGGATCTCGAGCAGCGGCGAGATTCCCTCGCGGGTCAGCACGATGTCGGCGGCCGCGATTGTCGCCCCCGTCCCGCCGTGCACGGCAATGCCGACGTCCGCCAGCGCCAGCGCCGCCGCGTCGTTCACGCCGTCGCCCACCATGACGACCGAAGGCCGGCGCAGAGGCCGGCCTCCCTTCGAGGGGCCTTGCTGCGGTCCGCCCCGCTCGCCCACCAACGCTGAGACGAGGTCGAGCTTCTGCTCGGGTGTCAGCCCGCCGTGCGCAGCGTCCTCGGGAACACCAAGCTCGCGCGCCACCCGACTCACGAGGCCCGGATGATCGCCCGAGAGGATCCGGACTCGCACGCCGCGCGCGCGAAGCGACGTCAAGGTTTCCTGCGCGTCGGCACGGACGCGGTCTCCGATGGCCGCCACGCCTCGAACCGTCCCGTCCACCGCGACGAAGACAGGGCTGAGGTCTTCGAGTACGGCGTCGGCCGCTGCGGCGGCGAGGCTCTCGGGCACCGCCGCGCCTCCTCCAGCGACGTAGGCTCGTGTGCCCACCCGCACGTCGTGGCCGTCGAGCCTGCCGCCAATGCCCCGGCCGGGGACCTCGGTGACCGTCTCGACCGTCCTGACGAGCCGGAGCGGCCGGCCGAATGATCGCTGGAAGGCCCGCGCCACCGCGTGCGCCGACTCGGCCTCGAGGGTCCGCGCGAGGTCGAGCGCCAGGTCCTCGCCCTGCCACCGCACCACGGCCGGGCGACCCTCGGTGATCGTGCCCGTCTTGTCGACCAGCAGCGTCTCCGCCTGGCGCATCCTTTCGAGCGCGTCGGGGTCTTTCACGAAGATGCCGGCCCGGGCCGCGCGCATCAGGGCGATCGACACGGCCAGCGGGATCGAAAGACCGAGGGCGCACGGGCAGGCGACGACCAGCAGCGCGATGAGCCGCTCGATGGCCACCTCGGGCCCCTTGGGGAGCCACGCCGCGCCGGTGATGACGGCGAGCACGAGCACCGCCTGGACGAACCGCCGCACGAGGCGGTCGGTCGTCTGCAGCAGAACGGGCTTCCTCGCGAGCGCCTCCTGGACGATGGCCAGCAGCGTTCCGACTCTCGTCGTCACGCCGGCGGCCTCGACGCGGACGACGAGCCGTGCGCCAAGGTTGGTGGCTCCCGCGTAGACCGCGTCGCCCTCTTTCACGGGCAGCGCCGCCGCCTCGCCCGTGAGGACCGCGTTGTCGAGGGAGGAGCGGCCCGAGAGGACGACCCCGTCAACCGGGACCAGCTCGCCCGATCGGATCTCGACCCGGTCGCCCGGCACGAGAGCCGCGAGCGGGACCTCGACGGCCGGTGCGTCGGGGAGGCCGCCCTCGAGGCGTCGCGCGAACTCCAGGAAGGCCACGCCGCGCAGGCTGTCGGCCCGCTCGAGCGCCGAGCGCTGGCTGGCACGCTGCAGCTGCCGGGCGCCGAGGAGGGCCGCCACCAGCATCGCGAGCGAATCGAACCAGAGTGCACCGCTGCCCCGGACCGTGTTCACCGCGCTTGCGGCGAACGTCACCGTCAGCGCGACCGCGATGGGCAGGTCGATGTGGACCATCCCCGCCCTGAGGCCGGCCACGGCCGTCTGGTAGAACGGGCGCGCCGAGTAGAGGATGACCGGCAGGGCGACGCCGAACGAAAGCCAGCGCAGGAAGGTCTCGTAGGGGCTGTCCATGCCCGAGTGTTCGCCGGCGTAGATCGCGCCGTGCAGGAACATCAGGTTCATCGCGCAGGCGGAGGCGACGCCAACCCGTGCGAGGCCGGCCCGGTCCTCCGCCCGCCGCGCCTCCTGGGCGCGGGAGGCGCGGTGGACGTGCGGCGTGTAGCCGAGGCGATCGAGCGCGCGGCCGATGGCCGAGAGGCGCGTGCGATCCGGCCGCCAGGTGACCTCTGCGACACCGGTGCCGGCGTTCAGGCGGACCTCGTCCACCCCGTTCAGGACGGCGGGAAGCTTCTCGACGAGCCAGACGCAGGCGGCGCAGTGCACGCCCTCGAGATACAGCCGCGTCCTGAGACGCCCGGGCCCAGCCGGATCGGTCGCCTCGGCCCGCACCCGCTCGTCGTCGAAGTCGTCGAACGAGCGGCCCGTCACCTTCGCCGGGCCGAGCGCTGCGTCCTGCTGGCCCGCGATGCGGTAGTACTGGTCGAACCCCCACTCGTGCACCAGGGTGTGGACCTGCCGGCAGCCGCTGCAGCAGAACTGCCGTTCGCCGCCCTCGCGCAGCAGCCTGGCGGGAACGGGGAGACCGCAGTGCGCGCACCGGCAGGACCGCGCTTCGACGCTGCCCTCGCGTCCCGGGGCCTGGGCAAGGGCTTCACGGCCACGACGGGCGCTGCCTGGATGCGGCAGGAAGCGACCCTTCACCGCGTCCCCCCCGCGGGGAGGGCCTTGTCGGCCGGCACCATCAGCCGCTCCGCGTAGACGAACCGGAGCGCCTGCTGGCGCGCATCGAGGCGCAGGTCCCACGTGCCGGGCTCGTCGATCCGGACGAGCGTCCGGTACGTCCCGGGCTGGTGCGGCAGCTCGGTGAGGTGTCCCGATTGGTCCGGGTGCGGGTCGGAGGGGCGAACGGCGAACAGGCTCCCTGCCAGCCCAGAGACCGGCCTTCCGTCGCGATCGGCAACCCGGACGTCCACCGGTCGCGGCATGCCCGGGTAGTGGGGGATGTCCGGCGGCAGCTCGAACCGGACCGTCCACCCCATCCGCCGGCTTGCCTCGGCGACCGCCTCGCCGGCGTCCCACGCCCTGGCGGCCTCGTAGTAGCCCGCGATGGGGCGGGGGCTGTCGGGCCGAGTCGCAACCCACACGAGCACCGCGGTGGCGACGACCGGCATCGCGAGCAGCGCGCCAAGGTAGATCGGCCAGCGGTACTCGGAGATGACTCTCAGGGCCAAACGGATCCTTCCGCCCTCCGCCCTCCGCGCTCCCCCTACGGCCGTCATGGCTTTCCCCCGGCGGAGGAGAACGGCCCGAGCAGCATGAACTCCATTTCCTTCCGGAAGCCGCGATCGGAGCGGACGAGGTACCGTGCGGACACCTGCCCGTCCGTGAAGGCGGATTGCGGCACCGTGGTGACCATGTTGACCGTCACCACGGCGTCGGGCGCGGCCACGATCGGCGAGTCGGCGACGATCAGCCGCGCGCCGGCCGGCCCGAGAAGCTCGATGGTGAAGCGCTGCGTCTCGGCGATCTGGTTGGTCACGCGCACGCGCTGCTGGTTCGCAACCTCACCGCCCGGGAGCAGCCGGTAGGCCTCGCGTCCGCCGCGCACGATCTCGACCAGCGCGTCGGCGCGTGTCAGGACCAGGGTGCCGAGAGACCCCCACGCCACGGCCATCAGTGCCAGGTAGACGAGCGTGCGAGCGCGCCAGAGGTGCCTGGCGCCTCCCTTCTGCTGGCGCTCGGAGGTGTAGCGGATCAGGCCGATCGGCTTGCGCTGCGCCGTCATCACCTCGTTGCACGCGTCGACGCACTGCGCCGTGCCGATGCACTCGGGCTGCAGGCCGCGGCGGATGTCGGTGCCCGTCGGGCACGCGTTGACGCAGGCACGGCAGTCGATGCAGTCGCCGGCGCGAACCCCTTCCACGCGGTCCTTCAGCTTGACCTTCGGATCGCCCCGCTTCCCGTCGTATGCCACCAGGATGGTGTCCTGGTCGGACAGCACGTTCTGCAGGCGCCCGTAGGGGCAGGCGATCGTGCACATCTGATCGCGGAACCAGCCGAAGTCGAAGACGATGGCGGTGGTGAGCAGGCCGATCGCGAACAGGGGCCCCGTCCAGGCGAGCGGGCTCGTGGCGAGCCCGTGGGCGAGCGGGCCCCACCCGGCGAAGTACGCGACGAAGGTCGTGGACATCAGCAGGGCGAGGACCGTCCAGGCCGCCCACTTCGCCGTCTCGATCGCGATCTTGCGGCCGCTCCACGGCGCGTCGTTCAGCTTCCGCTGCTTGTAGGGCCCGCCTTCCAGGAACGCCTCGATCGGGCGGAAGAAGAACTCGAGCCAGACCGTCTGCGGGCACGAGTAGCCGCACCACATGCGGCCGAACGACGAGGCCACGAAGAACACGGTGACGATCACGCCGAAGCAGAGCGACAGCAGGATGAGGGTGTCGGTGGGGTAGAAGGTCGCGCCGAACACGTGCGTCCGGCGGTTGGCGAGGTCGAGCATGACGGCCGGGTAGCCGCCCACCCTGACGTGCGGCAGGCCGAGGAACGCGGCGGCGAGGGCGTACGCGATTGCCCGGCGGATCTTCCAGTACCGTCCCTTGTGGACGACCGGGTGCATGAACTTCCGCCTGCCGTCCGCGGAGAGGCTGTAGAGCAGCTCCTCCTCGGGCGCGACGTCGAAGACGGGCGCCTCCCTCGCGAGCTCGAGGGGCAGGGCGGCCGCCCGCGTCGGGGTGGTCTCGGCAGCCTCCACGTCAGCTCCTCGGCGGGATCGGCTCGGGTGCGACAGGGTCGCCCTCCGGCGGGCGGGCATTCGGCGGGTTCGAGCCCTGCAGGCTTCGCACGTACGAGGCCAGCGCCGCAAGCTCGTCGGGCTTCAAAGCGCGTCCCCAGGGCGGCATGCCCTTCGCCGGCCAGCCCTTCGCGACCGACTGGAAGATCTGGTCGACTGAGCCGCCGTGAATCCAGCGATCGTCGGTCAGGTTCGGGCCGATCAGCCCCTCCGCCCTCTCGCCGTGGCACGAGGCGCAGGAGCGGGCGAAGCGGGCCTCGGCGACCTGGAGTACGGCCGGATCGGCGGCGCCGGCGAGCAGTGCGGCGGCCGAGGGCGCCACCAGCGGGTTGGCGTCGAAGTGGGCCTGGACGGACGCCAGGGCCCGCTCCGTCTCGCGCCGGTACTCCGCCTCCATCGTGCCCTCGCCGAAGCTGAGCGCGTAGAAGATCAGGTAGGCCGCCGAGAAGACGAGCGAACCCCAGAAGATCGCCATGAGCCAGCCGGGCATCGGGTTGTCGTACTCCCGGATCCCGTCGAGCTCGTGAAGGACCTTGTCTTCGAACTCCGGCATGGTGCGCCTCGGCTGGGAGCTAGACTTCCGAATCCCGATTCCCGGTTCCCGACTCCTGATCCCCGTTATCCAACGGCATCCGGGCGCGCCTCGCCATCTCCTCGGGGTGCTTGCGCACGACCCAAACCACGATGGCGACGAAGACCGCCAGGAAGAACAGCAT
>Ga0116148_1005944_pt1 | contig 10045 bp, 8 predicted proteins | sample AD_UKC055_MetaG_FD_89786 | JGI IMG/M metagenome (GOLD analysis project Ga0116148, IMG submission 89786) | Active sludge microbial communities of municipal wastewater-treating anaerobic digesters from USA - AD_UKC055_MetaG | ecosystem: Engineered > Bioreactor > Anaerobic > Digestate | place: USA... | reverse complement strand
GAAAGACTTCGCGATCAGCGGCGGAGGGGTCTGATTGGCCGAGTGACGAAAATGTGTTCCTTCAGCCCGCCCAAGGCGACCGCACGCCTCCCCAGTTCATACTGGCGAAGAGTGCTTTCCGTGTTTTGAAAACACCTTCTGGAGCGTGGACTGGCGCACGTAGAAGCAGGCATCGCGCCGCACGTGATCGCAGGTGACTTCCTGCCGGGGCATATCCATCAGACAGGGTCCCTGCGCAATGTGTCCCGCACCCTCCCCGCCAGGGCCGGTACCATCTGCGTTTACGTCTCGCCACTCAAACATGTGCTCTCACAGGTTCTTGGGGTCTGCGTTGAACGCCTCTGGCCTTCACCATGGAGCGGCGCTGTCTGCGTCGAAGCCTGCCGTCACGCGGCAAATCCGCGACCCAGGAACAGCGCCATGCCCCACTTCCCTGCATACTGGCGGGGTCCACCTGAGTTACTATAAGGACCCGACCACGTCAGTTGGCGTCCTCTCCTGCTTTCGCAAAAGCGCCCAGAGCAACAGCCATATTCTTGCTGACCGGCGGTTCCCCGGGATACCGCTGGAACTGGACGTGTCCGTCCATATAGAGCACATTAGACCCTCCGGGAATGTGGTTGAAGGCAGAAACGATGGTGGTGACCACGTCCCACATGATCGGGATCTCGCTCTGTGCCCGTGCCGAGCCGGCAGGGTTATTGATGTCGGTGATCATGAACCGCTCGATCCCTTCGCGCAGGCGGTAGACCGTTCCGCCTCCGCCGTTTCCATTTCCGGTATCTACCGGAACATCGCTTGCTGCCACACCCCGAATGAAATCGGGTACCCGATACGGAGGAAGAGAAAGCGCCTCGGTTACTTTCTCATAAAAGACGTAGTCGCAAAGGTCAAGGAATTGGGCAGGCACTGCGGCGTCGAGGGGAACCCACGGAAACCAGGCTGTAAGTGGAGAAGAGCCCCACAGGCGCGTGTTGTAGTTGTCGCCGATACGGTCAAAAACCCAGCCCAAGTATTGATAGCTCCCGTCGACGAGAAGAACTCCGCGATCGCTCGGTTCTCCGCCCTTGCTGTAAGGAATGTTAAACTCAAACTCTCCTGTCTCTTGATTCTTCAGGTTATCCGTCGTAAATTTGGAGTCTGACGGGCAGACGACAATACTGGGATCGGTCAGGTATTCCGGGTAGATCGTTGACACACACGGGCCCATCGCCCAGACGAGTTCGAAGGTGTAAGGCACGGGGGGCCAGCCATAGTCCCACCCCTGGTAGGTCAATTCAAACGTGTATTGCATTGGCGGGTATTGTTCGCCTTTGGCCTCATTGGCATACATCTTGTAAACCAGGCCCCACTGCTTCAGGTTATTGGCGCAACTCGCCCGGCGGGCGGCTTCGCGCGCGCGCGCCAGCGCCGGAAGCAGAATTGCGGCGAGAATCCCGATGATCGCGATTACTACTAGCAATTCAATCAGCGTAAAACCCTTGTTACGATTTCGCATGGCACACGTCCTTCCTTTCCTTAGTCTTCAATCTTGTTTCATCAGTTTACGAATCCGCGATGACAATGGGTAGCGTTTCGATAAGCAAGTTCCAGACCCTCCGAACGGTGTGTCCATCACCCTTCTGTTGCAGGTCATCTCACTCACTCTGTGAATTCCTGACGCTTTTTCTTGTATCAGATTCTTTCACCGCGGGTTTTGCATTTTCGACGGATTCTTGGCACTTCATTGCCCGCCGGGACCATGCCGACTATACGCAGAATCGCCCACAACGCTCTGAAGGACAACAAGCCCAGAAAGAAGGGGTCAGAACCAAACTACCCCAAACTGACTCGGAAGGAAGCTACCTCCAAGCGGTCCTGTTGGCGCTATGCCTTCTGGTGCGATTGCCCTGACATGCTTGAATGGAACCCGCCGGCGGGGAAAGCTTGTCGCGCGGTTCTTTTGGAAACAGAACAGCAGGGCCAAGCTTATCCTATAAATTGGCAATTCTACATCGAAAATGAAAAGCGGGAATGCGAACTGCTCACTAGAATGCGTTCAGATGTGCTCTTTCAGAAGCACCCGGATGCAAGCGGGTGCCTATCGTGCCTCAAACGGCCTCCCTGACTTCCGCGAGCGGTGTTGTGTCCACGCCGCGTGGTTCCGTAAAGATCGAGCGGGAGGCACCAAACAGCCGCCTGCATGGAAAGGTGGAATTGTTGGCAGCAGTTGCGCATCCTCTGTCTTGGCGGGAATCGGGGTTGTACAGGCTGGTGCAGGTAAACCGGAAAGGAGAACAAGATGCGACTCAGCATAGGCGGTTACAGTTTTCACCGCATGCTCGACGCGGGCAAGCAGGACGTCTTTCAATACATCGCCGACTGCAAGAGGTTCGGCGCCACCCAACTCGACCTTTGGAATGCGCAGTTGACGCCTATTCGAAATGCTGACCACGCCATTAAGGCAAGTCTGAACGCGAAAAATGCGTCGTTGACGCCAGAGGACAACGTCTACCTGCAACAAGTCCGCACAGCGGCCGGCGCCGCAGGAATGCCATTCGGCTGCATTGCCGTGGATGGCTGTCATATATACGAACCCGACGGACAAATGCGTGAAATGCACGTCCACTTGGCTGATCGGTGGCTGCGGGTAGCTGAGATTCTGGGGGCGCCGCAGGTCCGAATCGACGCCGGCGGACCCCAGGAAATGCCGGATGACGTATTCACGATCATTGTGGCGGGATATCGGGATCTGGTTACCCGAGCCCACAAGAAGAACATTGAAATCCTGATGGAAAATCACTGGGGTCCGACCGTGGTCCCCGAGAACGTGGTGCGAATCCTGCAAACCGTAGATGGGCTGGGATTGCTGTTCGACTCGTGCAACTGGGCTGGCGGCATGCACGAAGAGGGCTGGGCGATGTGTGCCAAATATGCGCGGTCGACCCATTTCAAGACGTTCAGGTTTGACGCAGAAGGGAATGATCCGACCTTGGACAATCCCACGGCGATTCGCCGGCTGGTGGAAGCAGGCTACTCGGGTTGCTGGGGAATTGAAAGTGTGCCCGACGATGGCGATGAATACGGGGCAGTGGAGAAGACAAGAAACCTGATTCGGCGCACCTTGACCCAGTTGGGCGCCTTGGAAACGCCGGCATGACAACCGTTCAAAACCAGGACAAGACGCGAATCGCCGTTATTGGCGTTGGACAAATCGGAAAGGTCCACCTTCAGAACTACCGGGCCGTGGCTAATGCAGAAATCGTTGCAATCGCCGATAGTGACGAGGCTGAAGCCCGCCGCGTGGCTGACCATTTCAACATTCCATCGTTCTATGGCGATGCCCACAGCCTGCTGGCCCGTGATGACATCGATGCGGTTGACATTTGCCTGCACAACAACCTCCACATGCCGTATACCGTGGCCGCGCTCAAGGCAGGAAAACACGTGTACTGCGAGAAGCCCATGGCGGGCAGCTATCGGGACGCCAAAGCCATGCTCGATGAAGCACGCAAGCAGGGCAAGATGCTCTCGATACAGCTTTCCACCTTATTCTCGCGGGAGACCAGAGCCGCCAAAGTCCTGATTGATGGGGGCCATCTTGGGCGGCTGTACCATGCACGTTCGACCGGCTACCGCCGCCGCGGCCGGCCCTACGTGGATGGCTACGGCACGGCCAGTTTCGTCAAGAAAGAAATCGCTGCAGGCGGCGCCCTGTTCGACATGGGCGTCTACCACATTGCCCAAATCCTGTATTTGCTGGGCAATCCGAAAGTGATGAGCATTTCAGGCGGTACCTATCAGGAGACGGAGATGGACGCCCTGCGTTTGGCGTCGAGCGGGTACGATGTCGAGGAACTCGGCGTCGGCTTTGTCCGATTCGCGGGTGGCGTGAGTTTGGATATTATCGAGGCGTGGGCAATACACCTCAATCCGTTTGAAGGTTCGTTTGTGCTGGGCAGCGAGGGTGGTGTGCGGCTCGACCCGTTTGGTTACTATCGCAACATCGGCGATATGGAAGCCAGTGTGTGCATCGATTTGGGCAGTTTCGACTATCGACAACATACGGTACATTGCGTGGGAGATGCCTACGACAGCCCCCAGCACCACTGGGTGGCGGCCCTGCAGGGGCGAGCCGAACTCCTGCCAACAGATGAAATCGCTTTGAACGCCATGCTGATCTCGGAGGGCATCTATCTTTCCAACCGGCTCGGCCGGGAAGTGAGGGCAGATGAGGTTGGGGGTGTTTGTTCTGAACAGCTTTCCCATAGTGGGACGGCCGTGTCGCCCCCGGTTTAAGAAAGTCCAGGGTAGAGTGGTGCGGGGACTTTCTCCGTGCAAGCGTAATACGGTGGCCTCCTTTTGCTTATTGCGAAGACTCACCGATAAGCTGCCTCTTCGCAATGATCCAGAGGCTCGCGAAGCATGGCAACCCTTGCGTTGTTGCCCAAGAGTGCACGATGAAGTACATCAGGCTGTCGGTGTGCGGAATCCAAACATGCGCGGCGTTCCTCTTTGGACAATCCTGATAGGAGTGAACCCGGTCGTTGTGACGGGCGTTCGAGACCAACCCCCGCCTCAACGGTCTGAGTTGGGCGCGCGGGGCTGCAGCGAGACCTCACGGGCCGCTAATCCTGGCATGGAGAAACGGCCGGCCAGTTGCGGATTGCGGCATCTGCGCCGCCAAATGTAAGGGTTGAGTTCAAATCCAACGCATCCCACAAAGGGTTGAAAGTGGCCTTCGATCGAGACAACACGGGTCCGGTCCAGATGCTTGCGGCCTTGCATCCATTCAGACAAAAAGCCGACTGTTCGGCCAAACAGCAACAGCCGATGATAAGATAGAGATCGATGATTACAAATGTGTTTCCAAGGTGAGCCGGTTCTCTTAGGTGGCCATTCTGGTGAAGGATTTCCCACGTGAGTTCAAAGAAACCGTTCTTGAGGCAAGACCTCCTTGCTTTGCGCCCGCAACCGGCGTACTCGGGACGAAACCTGGACTTGATTTCCTTTCCTCTGGGAGGAATTGGAACGGGGTCGATTGGGCTTTCCGGCCGGGGAGGCCTTGTTGATTGGGAGATATTCAACCGGCCCAACATCGGTTCGAGCTTTGCCCGGACCTTTCCCGTCATCTGGGCGCGCCAACACGGCGAGCAGCCGGTCTGCCGCGTGCTCATGGCCCCTCCGAATCCGCCGTATCAGTATAACGGGATGGGCGAGCCGTGTGCCTCCGGCGAAGGCCTTCCTCATATGGATTCCTGCACGTTCCGCGGCGAATATCCCTTTGCTTGGATTGACTTTGCGTGCCGGCGCCTGCCTGTCAAGGTGGTTCTGGAGGCGTACAATCCCTTTGTACCGACTAATCCGGAAGACTCCGGATTTCCCGCCGCCATTCTCCGCTACACGGTTGCGAATCGCACGAAACGGCCTGTGGATCTGACCGTTGCCTGGAGTTTGCTCAATATGATCGGTTCGCTGGGACAGGCGGAAAAGGATCCTGCGGCCAAATGCCTCGAGTACGGGTTTGGAAACAACATCAATGTGCGCGTGGACGATGCCCCTCTTCGGGGCCTGGCGTTTGCAACCGGGAAATATGCCCCGACCCATCCCCGGTTTGGGTCGTTCGCTCTTGTTAGCCCCGACAGGAAAATCACGGTGCTTCGCCAGTGGTCCCCAGATGCCTGGTTTGCTCCCATGCATCAGTTCTGGGATACCTTCTCGGCTACAGGTGAATTTCCGGATACCGATCTTGGCCCGTCCGAGGACGGTAAAACGCACGCGGGCGCCTTGGGCGTCCAAACCACCCTCCGGCCCGGCCTTTCCAAAACGCTCATGTTCTACTTCGCGTGGTACTTCCCGAATTTTGAGAAATACTGGGGCGAGGCGTCTTTGGAGAGCGGCGAGTGTTGTGCGGGGGCCAGGTATCGACCGGTCTGGAAGAACCACTATGCGGAACACTTCACCGATGCGCTCGACGTTGCCCGCCTCCTCCACCGCCGTGAAAAGAAACTGCACCGCCTTTCCTTGGACTTTCATGATGCCGTTTTCAATTCCAGTGTGCCCCCGTATGTCATCGACGCCGTATCCAGCCAATTGGCTACTCTGAAAAGCACGACGTGCATCCGCCTCACCGACGGTACGTTCTACGGGTTCGAGGGATGCTGCCAAACGGCCGGGTGCTGCGAAGGCTCGTGCACCCATGTTTGGAACTATCAGCAGGCTCTTCCCTTTCTTTTCCCATCACTTGAGCGCTCCATGCGGTCCGCAGACTACCGATACAATATGCGTTCCGACGGCAGCATGTGCTTCCGGCTCCAGCTCCCCCTGGGTGCGACCCCAAACAGTTTTCACGCCTGCGTAGACGGCCAGCTGGGCGGCATCATCAACATCTGGCGTGACTGGAAGGTCTCCGGTGACGAGGCCTGGCTTCGAGATATGTGGCCCGGTGTTCAGCGGGCTCTTGAATACGCCTGGCGGCAGTGGGACACCGACAAGGACGGCGTGATTGACGGTGTTCAACACAACACCTACGATATCGAGTTTGCCGGCCCCAACCCTCTGAGTGCCTGCATTTATCTTGGCGCACTTGAAGCCGCCGCCCAAATGGCGGAGCATTTCGGTAATCCGTCACAAGCCGCAGGGTACCGCGCGATCGGCGCCCAAGGCCGCAGTTGGGTCGAGAAGAATCTTTTCAACGGCGAATACCTGGTTCAAAGGTATAACGCCGGGCAATTTCCCAAATATCAGTTTGGAAACGGCTGTCTGTCCGATCAGCTGCTTGGCCAATGGTTGGCGAACGTGGCGGGGCTTGGGCATGTCTTGGATGCGCGCATGGTCCGGCGCGCTCTGAAATCGGTTTTCACGTTCAATTGGCGCAGCGGCCTGAAGGACCACGCCAATGCGCAACGGGTCTACGCCCTGAGCGACGAGGCTGGACTGCTCCTCTGTTCGTGGCCCAGGGGTGGCCGCCCTGCCGTCCCTTTCCCCTACAGCGATGAAGTCTGGACCGGGGTTGAGTACCAGGTGGCCTCGCACCTCATCACCGAGGGCATGCTTTTCGACGGGCTCGCGATCGTCAAAGGGGCTCGTCAAAGGTATGACGGCCACCGCCGGAACCCGTGGAACGAGTTTGAATGTGGAAGCCACTACGCTCGCGCTATGTCGTCCTATGGACTCCTCCTTGCCCTCTCGGGCTTCACCTATGACAAAGGGGCCGGACGCCTCGGTTTCGCCCCAAAGATACACGCCGGCAACTTCAAGACGTTTTGGGCTCTTGACGGCGTTTGGGGAACCTACTCCCAGAAGAGGGCCGGGCAAAGAACCCGAATTTCGATTGAAGTTCATTATGGCCGGCTGCGTCTCAAAGAACTCGAGGTCACGCCAGTGGAATCCCGCCCAATCCGGAAGATCCACTTCCGAAAACCGAGAGTCGTCAGGCAGGGCGGAATGTTATCCTTGACAATCTGAGTCCTGCGATGCACAGGAGGCATGTATATAAAAGAACACGATTCCGCGCCGGGCGTTCCTTGCCATAACGACAGCCGCCGCCGCGGGGTGTGCCAAACAGAAAATCCGCGTCGATACCGCCCGCACGGACATGAACGAGACCGGGTGTGCGCGCCTTGAAGTCTCTTCGGCCAAGGATGGTTCCCAAATGCTATGACAATCCTTCGGACAGCGCGGTAAAGTGTTTTGAAACAGGACAATTTGCAGGCCGGCAGTCATGATTCGGAACACAATTCAGAAGAAGAGCCTATTGTCACCAGTGCTCGTTCCCCTCCCCCTTGGGACCATCCGGCCGCGGGGATGGTTAAGAAATCAACTTCAGATTCAGGCGAACGGCCTCAGCGGACACCTCGATGAATTCTGGCCTGATGTCCGGGACTCCGGGTGGATTGGCGGCGACAGCGATGGTTGGGAGCGTGGCCCGTATTGGCTCGACGGGCTCGTCCCTCTGGCGTTCCTGCTTGGCGATGCAAGGCTTGAGGCCAAGGCGCGGCATTGGATGGAATACATCCTCAGCCACCAACGGGAAGATGGATGGTTGGGTCCGATCAAGGCGAAGCGGTCAGGGAATTGGTATGGACCGGCCTACGACCCCTGGCCGGTCTTCGTCTTTCTGAAAGCGCTCACACAATACGCTGAAACCACGGGAGAACCCCGCGCAATTCCTGCTATGACAAGATTCCTGCAGGGTCTGGATGTGCGCATCGATGAGACTCCCCTCTTTGAGTGGAGCCGTTACAGATGGCAGGACCTCATGCTTAGCATATTCTGGTTGTATGACCGTGCTCCTCAGGCGTGGCTGCTTGAACTCGCGGCGAAGATACACAGCCAGGGCTTCGGCTGGCGCGCACATTTTGCCGACTTCAAGTATCTCGACAAGACCCCGCCGGAGGCATGCGGCATGGAGGCCCATGCGCCCAACAATGCCATGGGCATCAAGGCACCGGGCGTGTGGTACCGCTTCTCGCACGACCCCGAAGACCGGGAGTCCGTGTTTCACATTCTTGAAATGCTCGACCGTTATCACGGACAGGCCACTGGCATGTTCAGCGGAGATGAACATCTTGCAGGCAAACATCCCTCGCAGGGAATCGAATTGTGCGCCGTGGTTGAGTACATGTTCTCGCTCGAAGTTCTTTGCTCGGTCCTTGGCGAATCGATACTGGCTGACAGGCTGGAAGAGATCGCTTTTAACGCCCTTCCCGCGACCTTCTCTCCTGATATGTGGGCGCACCAATACGACCAACAACCCAATCAGGTAATCTGCCGTATCGCGGAAGACCGCATTTACACAAGCAATGGACCCGCCGCTAACATCTTCGGACTCGAACCCCACTTCGGCTGTTGCACGGCAAACATGCACCAGGGCTGGCCAAAGTTCGTTTCGCACTTGTGGATGCGTGTTCCGCCCACGGGAGCAATCAGCGAAGGACTGGCGGCCGTAGCCTATGCGCCGTGCCAGATAGTAACGGAGGTCGGCGGGACCCCAGTACTCTTGGATGTAGATACTGCTTACCCGTTCAGTGAAGAGGTGCGCATTTCGCTTAGAGCCCCTCTAAGAAGACGTTTCCCGCTTTTTCTGCGCATTCCAGCGTGGGCAATAGAGGCAAGCATTTCGGTTGGGAACGAGAAGGCAAGGAGTTGTGTTGCTGGCCAGTACTTGCGCCTGGAACGGGAATGGCGGGGTGAGACAACCATCACGCTGCGTCTTCCCATGCGCCCAAGATTTGAGCGGCGATACAATAACGCCATCGCGGTCCACCGCGGCCCGCTGCTTTATGCGCTGAAAATCGCCGAGGAATGGCGGCAAATTGGCGGCAAGCTACCACATGCTGACTGGGAAGTTCTTCCTGCAGGCAAGTGGAACTATGCGCTGAACATCGATGCGAAACAGCCGGCCAATTCTCTCACGTTCGAAAGGGGTTCCATTGGTGAACAACCATTCTCGCCCGAAGGTGCGCCCGTTCGAGTAAACGTCAAGGGCCGGCCTGTGTCTGAGTGGAAGATCGAACACAATGCCGCGGGAACACCACCGGCAAGCCCCGTGAGATCAGATTCTCCACTTGAAGAGCTGACTCTGATCCCGTATGGCTGTACCAATCTTCGGATAACAGAGTTTCCAACGCTGGCATGATGAAATTCTTATATTCACCAATGTTAACGTATGCTCTGGACTGAAATCTCAACCCATGGAGAACCGACGATAATGTCTAGCGCACGTCCAAGAACCTGGACCCTCGCCAGCAAGCTGCTGCTTTTCTTCTTATGGTGCGCCGCTGCCCGATGTGAACCGATGCAGGCAGACTTCAACGAAGCGATTGAACGGTGCATCGCGTATTTCCCCATGCTTGCTGGGCAAACGCACCTCACGATGGATATGAATCGCGATGCGGTCAACTGGACCCAGGACGCAGCAGAGCTTTACCTCATTCACGTCGTGCTCGGAAACCCGGATTGCCCCACCATGCTGAGGTGCTCGAGGCTTGGAAACATAACCGCACACAGATAGCCGAAGATCTGGGCGGCGCCGGCTCCAAAGAAGATGCGGCGCTCGGAGACT
>Ga0116148_1005940_pt1 | contig 10048 bp, 5 predicted proteins | sample AD_UKC055_MetaG_FD_89786 | JGI IMG/M metagenome (GOLD analysis project Ga0116148, IMG submission 89786) | Active sludge microbial communities of municipal wastewater-treating anaerobic digesters from USA - AD_UKC055_MetaG | ecosystem: Engineered > Bioreactor > Anaerobic > Digestate | place: USA... | reverse complement strand
TAGCCCTGAAAAGCATAGCCCGCGCGCGCAGGCTTTATCTGTCCGTAAGGCAGGGTTTCACCAACATACGCGGTTATGCTTGCAGTGCCGCCGCTTCCGCCGTTGGCGAAGAGCGTCACCGTGTAAGGGATCTTCTGCGTGAGAACTATATTCTTGCCCCAGACGTTGCCGGGCGTGGAGCCGGTGCTGCGCTTTACGGTAACGGCGGTCTCTCCGCTTTTCCAGCCGTTCCCCGTTGCGGACAGCGTTGCGCTGACGGAACTTGCCGTCCCCGACCAGAAGAAATTGTAGATCCCCTTGCTGTCCGCCGTCCCGGTTGTGCCGTTGCAGGTGACCTTAGCCCCCGGAACAGGGGCACCCGATGCCGACAGAACGCGTCCGCTGAGGAATTTCTTTTCCGATGACGGGATAATGTTGTACGTGATTCCATCAAGATAGGAAAATGTCCCCAGCGCCGTATTCACGTCGGGTGAACCGTACTCGGGGAAACTGTACCAAAGATTCTGATATCCGCCGTTCCCGTTCTTGTTCCACCCCATGTTCAGGTGGATGTAACGCGCGCTGCCGCTGAACCCGTAACCGTCCGCCACAGCCGCATGGCCTCCCGCTCCGGAGATGCTCATGATTATGGGATGCCCGCAATCGAGGTTGGCAAGAACACCGTTTCTGATGTCCGATTCGGAAACGCTGGAATCCATGCACGCGCTGGCATACCTGAACGTACCTTTCAAGGCTTCAGGCATTTTGTTAGCGAAGGAGCTGGAACTATCCGATGCGTACTGCATTCCTACGGAAACGCCGCAGTCGTAACACAGTTTTCCGATCGCGGCACGCACACCTTCGCTGGGCGCGGTATCCCCCCCCTCGTCAGGCTGGAGCACCATGTTGCTCCATGTGTATGTGCCGCCCAACATAGACAGGTTCAGGTATTTCCCGTCGACCACGCATCGGACAATCTGAGCGGGGACGGATGCTGTGGGATAACGGTGGTACCGCATGACCTGCGCCATTGCCGTTGCCACGCAGCCTGCAGGATACCCGTATGGCGTATAATAATTGTAGCAGGGGTAATTGCCCCAGAAACCGCCGACCGTGGACTGCCCCCAGTGCGACTGAACGAGCGGCGATACCCGTGTGTCGCTAACAGAGGAAAGACTTTTGAGCATGATGCCGCCGCGCTCATCCAGAAGTTCCGCCCACTGAGCTTCCGGCGATTCCGGATCCCCGGCCTTCGGGACGGCCAAGCGCCCCCGCGGGGCGCGGCGGACGGCAGCCGCACTCTTGCGTCCGGCCATATCCCTGGTGAGCATTGCGTAAAGCGGGCTGTCAGCTTCGACTGCGCCTTCGCCCTCCTTAGAGAAAGCGATGACGGGCTGGATGCCGTCGTCCGCCGACATGACAACGTAACCGCCACCCTCCAGCGTCACGACATGAAAAACCGGCGTCTTGTCGGCGGCGTTGGTGTGCGTGGAAACGACGCGAACGGCCGTTCCGAGTGCCGCTCCCAGAGGCGCGAATTCGCGCGACCGCCAATTCCGAACAGCCGTCAACGCCTGCTTTGCTGTGATCTCCGCCGCGCCGAGATTCCCGTACATGCACACCGCCAGCGAAAATGATGCCGCCCACTGTTTCAGGATTGGACTCGTCATATTGTCGCTTCCCTTTTCTCACGAATGGTCATGAAACAACACTCGCCCCAGGTCTGCAACCGGCGCGTCACCGCGTGCACCCTCTTCGAAGCCGACTGCACTGCTCATAATTAATGCCCTATTTGAACTATACATGAAGATGCATGTCTAGGTCAACGAGAAACTGTCCGTCACGAAAAAAACGCACAACGCATCAAAGGGCGTTCTGTTTACTCGCCTTTCCGCGCGTTCAACTCCTCGGCTCCTCCATCGGCGCCGAGCGTCCATGACTGGAGCTTCTCCCGCGCTTAACGCCTTCGGTAAGCGCGGGGGAAGCTCCCTTCCTTTTTCGCGCAACAAAAGGAGGAAACCGCCATGATCACAACATGTATCGACACCGCCACCAAAGCCGCGCGCCGCTACGTCAGCCCGCGCACCCGCCCGCTCACCTCCGAAGAGGCGCAGATCCGGGCTCTCGCCTACGCTATCAAAGACCCCGACTGCGACCGGGACCTGATCGAAGCCGCCGCCCGCGAAATGGCGAAGCTCATCGAAGGCGAGCGCGGTTACCTCGTCCCCGTGCCGTCGCACACCCGGTCCACTGTCGCCACCCGCCACCTCGCAAACGCCGTCGCGTTCTGCACGGGCGGCAAATTCGAAGTGACCGACGTCCTCGACCGCAAAAGCCCGACCGCCTCGTCCTGCGAACTCCACCGCCTCAAGCTCCCGCCCCTCTCGGAGCCGAAGAACAGCCAGTTCTTTTTTCCGATCGCGTTGGGCCGGATCGCGTTCTCGACGAGGTTGTTGTCGATCTCCATCTCGCCGTCGCCTGCGTACATCGTCAATCACAGATCTCTTCAAAGTGTTAATAAAACTCATTTCAGTACTCCATAAACAATTTCCGCAAGCTGTTTGGCGAGGTATGGCGGAACGGCATTACCAACTTGATGATACTGATCAGTACGTCCACCTTCAAAGCAATAGTTGTCAGGAAAAGTCTGTATACGTGCAGCTTCGCGAACAGTCAGACTTCGGCACTGCGACGGATCGGGATGAATGAAATAATGCCCATCCTTTGAAATATGGCTCGTTATCGTTGACGCCGGATGATCCCAAACCTGTACCTTAAACCGATCAGAGAACTTCTGATCTGGCAATGTGATGTCGACATTCTGATGATTCGGGAGTAATTTCTTTGGAAAATCTTTCAGGTGGGGTGACTTTCCGTTGGCCTTTCCGTAAGCCGCCACAAAAAGATACCGCCCCAAATCATCATCCATATGTGACCGGGTCGCGTGACCCAACAAACCTTTCATCGACTCATCAGTGTACCAGCCGTAAACTTTTAATGAAGCGGTCACTATTCGCGCGTTTCTTGATGTATCCACACGCCTCTGCTATAGTCGAAACAACATGAATGGAATGAGAAGACGGTATGAGCTCTACATGGCGACCCTGAATCAAGAGGGAAGCAACAAGGCTTCCTCTTACGTTCGAGCCCTTGAACTTCTTGGCCCTATACTCGCCGCGCACTCGCCCCATTTTGCTCACTGTGAAGATCTCTATGCCATCGACTCTCCGAAGCTTATTGAGCAACTCTACGCCTTCATCCTCGAGCAGCAAAGTCTGGGCGACAAAGGCATCTTCACTTCCACCTTCAAGCCGAGTTATTGGAGAAGCGGCTTCTATTCCGCTGCACTTAGGAGTTACAAACAATTTCTCGTTGTGCAGCGGCATGAGGACACGCTCTGGGCCATCTATAGCGAGCCCGGGCTCGATCCGAAAGAACTCGGGAGACGATTACTCTGTCAACCGATTGACGCCAAAGCGCTGGTTAATGACGATAACCTTGATTTCACTACGCGCGAAGGCAAAGAGGTACTGCGTCAGGTTAAGACACGCATGAACCAAGCGTTTTTTCGAAAGATGATCCTGCGCAACTACGGTTCGCGCTGTTGCCTCACTGGACTGCCGGTTCCCGAGGTGCTCCGCGCTAGCCACATCGTCGGCTGGGCCGAAGACAAAGAGAACCGCATGAACCCCGCCAACGGGCTCTGCCTGTCCGCCACCTACGACGCCGCCTTCGACCGCCACTTGATCACCTTCGACGACGACTTACGCCTCGTCCTTAGCCCCTCGTTGAAAGAGTACTATATCAATGATGTGTTTACGAAGTTCTTCCTTGACTTCGAAGGATGTCACATTCAATTACCCAAAAACTTCCGACCCGATCAAGCGCTGCTTGAAAAACATAGACACGGAACACATTAGTATGCGTGCAGCTTTGTGTTTTACCCAAAGAGAATACAACCTTCTGTTGGTCCGGGTCCACACACAACGCTGTCTAATGAGTTTCCGTTATAGGTGAGGGACGGGCACGGGGAAGACGGCTGAGAGGGGAAGAGCCGACAAGGCAAAGGTATTGACACGGCGACGAGGGGAGAGAGAGGCGATGGCCGGGGCGGCCGAGTGGTTGTGCTGGTTGGAAAATTGCGCCGAGAATTGCGGCGAAAGCTTAATCACATGTGGTGCGTACCCGTTGTGGTGCGTTTCGACTGTCGTGGCGTTTCGACTTGATACGAGCATCCGCGTTGTCGTATTATCACCCCGTTTACTTTCCAGACTTTTTGGTAAGTGGGCATGTTTTCTCCTTTCGCTCAGGTGCTTTGCGGTTCCTCTTGCGACAAGGGAAGTGCCCCAAAACCGTCCCAGCTTGTCAAATAGCACTGGAATTAAGAAACGCTTATATCAGAAAACGTCTTTTATAATCAATAAATTAGGCCAGCATAGCTCAGTTGGTAGAGCACTTGATTTGTAATCATGAGGTCATCGGTTCGAACCCGATTGCTGGCTCCACTCAAAAACCCCGCGATCAATGCCTCGACATCGGATTCGCGGTAGCCGAGTACGCGTGAGCTGCCGCGTAATTGCCGGAGTGGAACATTGAATTTGACTTGCGGGTGCTGGAGTGGACCAAAGCGTTATGAATCAGAAGCGTCGGCCGATATGGGCAACGCGAGCTGGCAAAGAGTGGAACGCCAATTCTCCCTCAACGCCGCGCCCCCCAGCCTTCGGGTTTTCAGTGCACGACCACGATATAGAACCGGGTACTGTCATGTCTATCGGCAGTGTAGGACATTATGCCCCCCGTCCCCGGCACGTCAATGAAATCGGGCACATCGGGCCATTCGGGTTGCGCCAGGTCTGCCGTGCTGCGAAGGGTATAACGTCGGCCGAGCACGCTTTTCCACAAGATCACGCATTCACCGTATACAGCGGTGTCCATGGCCTCAACACGAAACACATCGGACGGGTCGGCAGGATCGGTGCCGGCAATCATTTCCAGATTGTCATCCATGCCGTCCGCATCAGAATCGGCAAGAGACGGATTGATGCCGTACAAATAGACTTCATCGTAATCTGAAAGGCCGTCGCCGTCGGAATCCTGCCCGGACGGAGCGTATTCGAACGCACCGATATCGCAGGCCGGCACCGAGTCGCCATCGCCGTCCAGCGGGCGTGGAATGCCGTCCCGGTCGCGATTCGGCGCGCCGTCCGTCGTGCCGGCGTCCACGCAGGGTGAACCGGTCCCGATGCGATAAGGGCCGAAGGGTGAATTGACAAAAAGCGGGGCGGCCACGATGTTGCCGGTGCCGCTGAGCGTTTCGTCGCTGCAGCAGAAGTCGAAAGAGCTGTTGAAACCGACTCCGGTGGCGAAAACCACGCTGTCGGCGGCATTCGAGACGATGATGCAGTTGTGCAGGTAGGTTGAGCTGGCGGCGCAGTAGACGCCCCCCGGCTGAATGCCGCTCCCCAGCGGCTTGTTGTCCACGATCGTCGAATTCCACACGGTTGCGTTGATTCCCCGCAGTCGAATGCCCGCGCCGGTGTTGAGGGCGCGGTTGTCGTAGACCAGGCAATTGACGACGCGTCCGCTGTTGAGATCGATCCCGCCTCCATCTCCCAGCAGCGGATTGTTCCAATAGGCGGTGTTGTTGCGCACCACGCAGTTGCTCATGATGCTGCCCGGCTGATAGACTTGGGCGCCCGCGCCGTAGGCCCCTTCACAGTCGACAATCAGACAGTTGTCCGCAATGCCCGCGCCATTGATGTAAATGCCGCCTCCCGCCCAGGACATGCAGTTGCTGATGACACAGTTGCGGATCAGTCCATTGGCGCTCAACGTCACGCCCCCGCCATACTGCGTTCCTGAGGCGCTGCCGGCATCGGAAATCGTAAATCCGTGCACTACGGCCTCGGCATGTGCGACATTCACCCCCCGGTGCTGATAAGGCGACACGGGGCGGATTCGGGGCGCCCCTGCTCCGTTCACGCTCTGCAACCGCATGCCGGCATCCACCTCAAGCTGCGCGCCGGTGAGATAGGTGCCGTTGGTCACCAGGACAAGAGTTCCATCTCCGGCTGCGTCCACCGCGATGTTGAGATTGGTGGCCGCCGTCTCCCAGGTGTCGTAAGGGTAGGTTTGGTTGCCGTCGGGTGAAACACGGATCACGGCCGGGATGACGACGACCAGGTCGGGCTTTGCATGCTGGCAGCTTTCGCCGATGGCATTGCGCACCACGAGGGTGACCGTGTACGTGCCGGGAGCGTGGTAGGTGTGGAGCGCCGAAGCATGGGAACTCCCTTCGATGTCCCAGAGGCTGTCGCCGTCGACATCCCAGTGATAGCTCAGCCCCACGAGATTCGTGCCCTGGACCAGAGCGGTGAACTGCACCGTCAACGGGTTCGTGCCGGCAACCGGAGCCGCGTCAAACCCGCACACCATTTCACCCGGGATGTATTCATAGGCACCGATGTCCGCCACGCCATCAATGATCCTGGGGTTTCCATCAAGGTCGGCCGCCTCATCCATCCAGGCGAGGTTGGCGCCCGCGTTGACACAGGGCGAATATCCCAGAAGGCGGTAGTCGCCCCCGGCGGGATCATCGAACCGCGGGTCGGCCGTCACGGCATCCGACCCCAGCCCTTCGGAAGAGCAGACATGCGAGATGGAGTCGGCGCTGGGATCTTCAGCATAGAGGTCCTGGCCGACCGCACCCGCCACGTTTCCCCACACGATCGTATTCCTCAACCCCTCTGCACCATAGCTCAGATAGATGCCGCCACCATATCCGGACGTCGGGTACTGGCGGGCCGAGTTGTCCGCGACCGTGCAGCTTTCGATGGTCGAGCCGCTGCTCGCAAAGATTCCGCCTCCGTTATAGGCCGAGTTCCGATCGAGCAGGCAATTGCGCATTTCAGCCATCCAGCCGACCCAAGCCCCGCCTCCGCTATAATACGTCGCGGTCTCGTTCTGGTGGATGTGACAGCCTTCGACACGACCGCCTTGATCGACATAGACGCCACCGCCCGCCGACACGCTTGAATTGCCGAAGATGTCGCAGCCAATGACGAGGCCTGGACCCGTGACGGCCACTCCGCCACCCGACCAGGAGGAGTACCCGTTTGCGATGTTGGTGCTGATCGCGCAATCGGTGACGCTCCCGCCCTGATCGCAGAATATGCCTCCGATGCCGGCGGCCTCGTTGCCGGTAATCACGCAGTGGTCCACAGCGCCCGTTCCGTGCAGCCAGATGCCGCCGGCGGCCTCCAGCCCCGCATTCCCACCCGTGATCGTCAGCCCGCGAACCCGCGCGCCGGCGCCCGAGATTTCCATCACGCGGCAGACGCCTCCGGCGTCCAAGGTCGTGGCTCCGGCTCCGTTGACGCTTTCGACCGTGATCAGGTTTGTGATGATGACCGGACTGCTCACTGTGTGGACGCCGTCGGTCACGATCACGCGATCTCCGTCGGCCGTGCAGGCGATAGCGTCTTGGATCGCGTGAGCGGCCATGGTCCAGTTGGTATAGGGCGGGGTGTTGGAGCCGTGAGCCGACACGTAGTGCGATATCGGCGTCGATTGAGGCGTCCGACTCCCGTCGCCCCCTGTTCCCAAAAGGGAACTCGCAGCCGAGGGGAACACGGCGAACAGGGACAGAAACCCGGTTGACACAACAGGCAGAGGGTTCATAGCAAACCTCCTTTCGGGTGACGCAATCCCGTCTTTGAACAAACAACCCCGCGCTGCTTTCAGTATGCACGCGGCGGCGCGCCAAGAACAACACCTTTTTTTGCTCTGCAATTTTTTTCAGAGCCGACAAGCAGAATCGACGAGCTTGCCTCGCGCAGCCGGCACGCGCTACACTGGGACGCGCAACCACCATGAGTGTTCAATCTCCATCTTCTTCCGCCGGCGCGCACGTGTTCGGGCATGTGATCTGGGACTGGAACGGCACGCTTCTGGACGACACCCAAGCCGGCGTCAACGCGGTCAACGGCATGCTCCGGGCGCGCGGCCTGCCGCCGCTCGACCTCCCGCGCTACCGCGACCTGTTCGGCTTCCCGGTGCGCGATTTCTACCGTTCCGTCGGCTTCCGGCTGGAGCAGGAGGACTGGGACGCAATGGCGCGGGAGTTCCACGCGCGCTTCCTGGCCGACACGACACTGCGGCTGCACGTGGAGGCCGCCTCCGCGCTGGGCGGCTTTGCCGGCGACGGCATCGGGCAGTCCGTGTTGTCGGCATCCGAGCAGTCGATCCTCGAAGCGATGCTCGCGACCTTCGGCGTGGCCGGGTATTTCGACCACGTCTGCGGCGTCGACAACCTCTACGGGCATTCGAAACTCGATCTGGGGCGCGCGCTGCTGGCGCGGCTGGCGCTGCCGCCGCACCGCGTGCTGATGATCGGCGACTCGTTGCACGACCATGAAGTGGCCGACGCGCTCGGCACGCGTTGCCTGCTGGTCGCGCAGGGGCACCAGTCCTACGCGCGCCTCGCGCGCAGCGGCGCACCGGTGCTGGAGAGCCTGGGCGATTTGCGCGCGTGGCTGGCGAACCGCTAAAGGCCGCCGATTAAGGGTTCTGCATGCGCTGCACGGCGTTCAGCGCGTCCTGCACCGCCCGCTCCGCCTGCACCTCTGGCAGCTTGGCCTGCTCCGTAAGCTTGTAGCCGTACGACATCACGCTGAATGAGACCAGCAGCGTCACAATGCCCAGTCCGAGCAACGTCTTGGTCCGTGCGCCCACGCCCTTCCACTCGCCGAGCAGCACGCCGACCAGCGAACTGAAAAAGATCGCCGAACCCATCACGATCGCGAACCCGACATAGGCCAAGTCGCCCATAGCCGGCTCGCCCATTTTCTGACAGACAAACTGCATCGCCCAGATCACGCCGGCCAGTCCCGCGAAGAAGATGTTCGACACCACCGGCGCGCCAGACTTGGTATAGTCGCCCAAGGTCTTGTTCTTCATGTTCTGCTGCAGGCACCACACGACGTTCACCATGAAGCCGCCCAGCAGCACGACCACGAGAACAGGGATGCCCTGCCACTTGGACAGCGTGCCGCCCCGCACCGCCGCCTCCTGCAGCACATCGCCGCTCTGCAGGCCGAAGTTCATGCCCGCGCTGGCGATACCGGAAAAGAGCGCCACCAGCATGCCTTTCTTGAAATCGAACTCCGCCACGGCCTGCCGTTTCTGCTCGTCAGACAGTTCCGCCTCTTTGGACTTCCCGGCCAGCCCGACCAGCGCAATGCCGACGAGTGAGACCACCACGCCCAGCAGCACCACGACGGCACCGGTGTCCTTCACCAGATCGGCGGCCTCGCCGGTCACGATCGGCGGAATCAGCGTGCCGGTCGCCGAGCAGAGGCCGCACCCGATCGCCAAGCCGAGCCCGATACCCAGATAGCGGATCATCAGGCCCCACGTGAGGCCGCCCAGCCCCCACAGCGCGCCGAAGCCGAAGCAGCGGGCGAGCACGCCGGCCGGCGCCTGCGTCAGCACCTCTTTCAAGTTCGGCACGGTCAGGACCGCCAGCACCCACGGAAAAATCACCAACCCGAAAATCGCGTAGAAGAGCCAGTAGCTTTCATACGCCCACGCCTTGACGCGTTTGAACGGCAACGCAAACACCGCGCCGGCCAATCCGCCACAGGTGAAAATCAGCATACCCACAGCAGGATTCGTCGCATCCAACATCATGTGTCACCTCGTTTTTGCGCCGCACGTCACGTGTCAGCCTTTTGAATGATGGAGAGATCATACGGAGAGAACGTGCAAAAGGGAAGAGCAAAAAGCGGACTTTACAGCACGCCGGAATACAACACGCGATCGCGCTCCGCTTGCTCAAACTTATCCCGGTCGATCAGACGCTTTTTCGCGCGGCGCTCGGCCAGCACCCGCATGGGGTCGTCACCCAGCGCCTCGGCCAGCGCCTCGGGCGAACGGCGCACCGGCACCTCGATCTCGCCGTTCAATTCCGCCTCGGCACAGAACGGGAAGATCAGCGCCGCTTCGGGACAGAGCCGGGCGCAGGCCGGGCAGCCGGTTTTGCAGTTCAGCGGAGCCGCGACGCGCACGC
>Ga0116148_1005939_pt1 | contig 10048 bp, 7 predicted proteins | sample AD_UKC055_MetaG_FD_89786 | JGI IMG/M metagenome (GOLD analysis project Ga0116148, IMG submission 89786) | Active sludge microbial communities of municipal wastewater-treating anaerobic digesters from USA - AD_UKC055_MetaG | ecosystem: Engineered > Bioreactor > Anaerobic > Digestate | place: USA... | reverse complement strand
TTGTGGCAGGAACTTACATTTACCGATGACAAAGTGTATATGAGAAAGCTGGACGAGGATGGAAAAACAGTATTCCAGCTTTTTAGAAAAATTCAATAAAAAAAGAGCACCTCAAAATAAGGTGCTCCAGTCTTTTACTGCAGGGGGGCTGCTTCTATCATATAGCGTATGGAAGTTCCGTTTGCATCTGCAACCTTCTTTTCCACAAGAATAACAATATTTTTCCCCTTCTCATCGGTCCATACCTTTTCTATAGTGTAATCAATAATACCTTTTCGTTTATAATCGGGGGTGCCGATCACCTGCCGGCTCAAAACCTTATTTTGAGCATCTTTTTTCTCAAGAACTATGTAAAAAGATGATTTGGTATTCATTCCGCTTCCCTCTTTAAACATAATCCGCTGCAGAGAGTAAGAAACATCATCAGCTGATGTAACTTTCTCATAATCTTTAAAACTTATAATCTCATCGCTTTTTTTTGATTCATTTCCGCGAATATACATAACCTTATCTATTGAGACGTCATTAGCGGTATAATTACTTAAAACAGCCTTGTTTTTCTCGTAGAGCGCTTCAAATACTGCGGTACCGGATTTTCCGCTTGTCGCACTTGAAGGATTAGTCGAGAAAACCGCAGATTTTACATAGGTATTCGTAAGTATATCAACTGTAAAAATTTCTGCCCATGCCTGAAAGCTTTTATCTGCAACCCCGTACTGTGCAAAAACAAATTTTGTCCCGTCGCTCGAAAAACCAAGATCTTTGTACTCAGCAACATCTCCGGCAAAACAATATACTACAGCAGATAACACGAGCATCGCTAAAAGTAACAGCTTTTTCATAAAAACCCCTCATAATAACATTAAAATATGAATGTTTTTCCACTCACTATTTCTATATGTCTATGCTACTTATATCGGTTTTTTACGTTTTTCACTTTACATAAATTTCACTAAAGGCTATTCTGTTTCTATGACACTGAGATTACGAAATAGATTTTTACGTGTTTTTGTGGCAGGCACATCTTTAGCTGCCGCAGCCGTCCTTATTGCCTTTGTTTTCCTCTTTTTTACCGGGGGTCTATCCAGTCTGCGGACACTGCCGAGAGCTATAGACTTCTCCTTTAAATCGGCACTCTTTGAATATAATCTTTATGTGAGTATCGTGTCGCTCATTCTTTTAATGCTTTTTGTTCCTGCATCAGGTATATTTCTCATTTCAACCTTTGAAAAAACACAGTCTCCCGAAGTTATTTATTATGCAGGCTTTTTAGCAGGATGTTTTTTACAGACAATACGCCTAAGCATACCGCTGTTCGATTTATGGATCGGGTACTCGTCATTTCTAGTATTTACCGCACGCGCTAATTTTGCAGGGCAGATTATCTGCGCATTGTGTCTGTGGTTTGCCTCTTTTTTCTCGGATGAAGACAGTGTGCAGGAAGCCGACAGAAACCTCGCAATAGCCCTCGCAACAGCAGTTCTTTTTTCTCTCTTTATTCCGGTAAATCCTGCAACACTTAATTCGGCCTTTTTGCTTTCATCCGGGTATAAATTTCTTTTTGAACTGATATTCATAATTCTTTTTCTTGTAAGCTTTTTTGCATTCATTATCCGCGGTAAACAAAGAAATATGATTTCCTGTATGCGCATTGCAGTTCTTTTTCTCGTATTTTTTACAGGATATAGGATTCTTTCACTTTCCGACTCTCTATTCACACTGATTACAGGCTCTGGTTTACTGTACACAGGATCATTTCTATTTTTGAATACCCTTCATAAGTCTTATTTATGGAAGTAAGTTTCTTTGAATACCAATCAGCGTAAAAACTGAGCCAAAGAGGCCAAAGCAATAGGAATTAGAAGATTATCAAAATCTTTAAGAGGCAGAACTTCTATAAGCATTCCTGCACAGGCTATAACAAGAGATAATTCTGAGTCTTGTGTAATAAAAAAAGTTGCTACAAAGATAGCGGCAAAACAGGTCACGCTTCCTGCTGCGGTTTTTCCATTTGTAAAGGGTATTGCGACCTTTCCGCACATTTTTCCGGCAAGACTTGCAAGTCCGTCGCCGAGGGCTAAGGCGCAGATTCCTATTGAGGCTGGAACGGGATCAAAAAAAAGCGCCGTAATTAAAACACCAGACGCAAGAGTAACCGGACCAAGAACAAATTTATTTTCATCGCGCTTTCTTGCAGCTGTCTGCGTAACTGTTGATATAATTGGAACAGTGATGCCGTTAATTCTCAGCAGCTCAGTTATGATGTAAAAAACCAGTATAAAAGATAAAGAAATAAGAACAGGGCGGTACGCTGCTTCAAGTAAAAGAGGCACAAATACTGTACACAAGTGAATGGATTTTCGAAATAATTCTTTTGCTATATCGTTTGCATAACGGCGTAACTGAATACCCGATGATTTTTCTGCTGTATAATGACACATCTATTGTTAGTTTACAGCCCTTTACCTCTAAAGTAAAGCGCCTTCTCCTTTTATTTTACTTAGCAACAAGGTGAATTTAGTCTTTGATAAATGACTGTTCTAGCATTTTTTCGCCGTGAAGAACACGGGGAATTGCACTATAAATAGCCGGCTCAAACACACTTACCGGAGAAGTAAGGTACTTAATATTTTGGGCTGCGAGATTACTTCCTTCCAATCGTATCATAGTATCCTGATTTCTAGTTAATGCATCCCATGCGCGCAGCGATTCAGATAACTGAACCATAGCTTTTGCATTAAGCGAGCTGTCCCCGGTTCTTTGCGACAGACGGGATAAGGTAACACCAAGATTATTGGATGCCTTCATATATAAGTCCACCAGCTCGCCCTGATCGCTTCGTACCTGCGGTAAAAGAATACCAAGACGGCTTCTTTCAAGATCGAGCATATCAATTAAACGTTCATAATAACCTTGCGCGGCAAAATTGTCGCCCCTCATTGAAAGGGTATTACCCAGCGATAATAAAATATTGCGGTCATCATATTTATCGGAAGCACTTTTAATAAAGGAGCCGAGCGCTTCCAGATAATTTTTATTTGTATATTGAATGTAGCCTATTCTATACCGTACCGAGGCTGTGTCGTACTTGTTTTCGACCGCCTTTTCATAATTTCTTCTTGCCTGAATAAGATCGCCTGAAATAAAGTAATCAATGTCGGCAATGTCGGCATAAAGTTTTCCTACATCCGGCACACTCGGAAGAGAACTTAATTGAGCCTCTTTTTCAAAGAGCATTATGCCCTGCCCGAGAGTTTCCTCAGATAAAATATACTCCTGCTCATCGGTATACAATTCGCCAAGAAGCCTGTAACTGTCTATATGTTTGTATATTCTCTTTTGCTTTCGTATTTTTGCCTCATCAAAACGGGTTATAGCTGTTTCCAACAGGGTTTTTGCCGCAGTTCTGCTGCCTGTTTCAAGGAAATAACGGGCAAAATTGTAGTGTGCTTCCGGAACACTCGGATCTGCTTCAATTGCATCTTCCAGAAGCAGCCTCACGTCTTCTATATAAGAGCGCAAATATTCATCTTTTGCAGGAAGATCTCCGTATAATTTATCTAACAGAAAGGCGCTTAACTCTACAAGATCGGAAGATTCAAGAGCCTTCTTTTTCGTGAGAAAATATGTTTTTAATGGAAGCACTTCTCTGAGGTTATCGGTGCGAATATAATAGCGTAAAAGCCGCTTTGTATATTCATCTGTATTTCCATATAAACCAATTAAATCCATGTATTGATTATAAGCGTCCGGAAAACGGGAGGAATCCCTTTCTGTTGCCCACTCTAAATACACATCTCCGAGAAGAAGCATTGCATCTTTATCATTAATATGATGATCGAGTATTTTACGTTTTACAATTTCTTCTGCAAATTCATAGTTTGCAAGATCATATAATTCCATACGGGCATATTCCATACCCGCAGTTTTATCGTTATTAAAGCGGGCCAAAATACGCTCATACATTGTCCGGCTGCGGTCATACTGATACTTATCTCTATAAGCCCGTGCATAAGAAAAAAACCACTTTTTCTTCGGTTTATACGACACCGCCTCGGCAAACGTTAATTCAGCCTGCGGATACATACTTTCCTGAAGAAGCTCATAGCCTTCGTTATAAAGTTATTCTGCCATCAAGGGCCGGTATATAAATTTATTCGTTAAAAAGATCAGTGTCCATATAACAGCTATTGAAACAACCGCTACAACAGCTGCGGGAATTATGCGGTTTTTTAATTGATATTCGATTGACTGCTTATAAGCTTCATACTGGCTTACAGATCTTCTTTCAAAATCTCTTGGAACGTCCACAGAAACATCCAAATACTTGGACATAAAGGACGCAACCTGCCGGGCTGTATTGCGCTGCAGAATTTTCTCAATTAAACCGAATACTGCATCATCGGTGAATTCATTTTTTACAATGACTTCTTCAATTGCCATTTTTAAATTCAAAGGGTACTCTTTTAAGTTTTCTTTAAAAGTTTTGTATTCCTGCTCTGTAAGAGATTCCCTTGTTTTACCCTGTGATTCAGCCTGCTTTTGAGAAATCTCTGCAGCAGGAGCAGAAAAATCATCTTGAAGATTAAAATCTGAAAACCCGGGAATGCTGTAATCATCGAAGGAAGCTTCATCGTCGTCACTTCCGGCAAGAACACCGTCTGTTGTTTGAAAATCATCAAGAGATGAAAGAGAAGAAGGGGATGCAAGATTATCAATATCAAAATTCTCAAGACTGTCAAGAATAGAATCTTTTTCCTGAACAGGTTCAGAATCTGTATTTGTGCTTTTAAACGGATTTTCTTCTGAAAATTCATTGTCCGCAGAAGGCGGCGGCATATCATCAAACTCTGATCCCCCAAGATCCATGGGGGGAAAGCCTTCAAAATCATCATTGCTTGAAGGTTCCGGAGTCTCAAAAGATGGGACATCCGGCATAGAAAAATCTGTTTCCGGCGGAGTACCGCCTGCAAAGGATCCCGGGTCAGACAACAGGTCTTCTGTTGAGTTAGGGGGTTCTGGAGAAAAAGCAGAAGGGGCATCCTGTTGAGGGACGAAATCTTCAATTTGAATACCGTCAAGATCAAAAGACTCATCCGATGAGGCTGTATTTAGAGGTTCTCCTGCAGGCCCAGAGAAAGCGTCCATCTGATTTGGAAGCGGAAAATCCTCTTCTAGTTCTTCCAAAGGAGAAAGCTCTTCTGCATCTTCGAGAGAAGGAAGATCTTCATATTCTTCAGCTTTTTCTGAGTCCTCCGGTATTTCCGGTATCTCCGGCATTTCAAACGCTTCAGCCGCTTCCGGAATTTCAGCCGCTCCAAAGGCTTCAGGTGTTTCAGAAAAATCCGGCATCTCCGACGCCCCGGGCATACCAGAGGCATCAAACAAAGACGAAATATCGTCCGTTACCGGAGGCATAGAAAAATCATCAGCAGAAAGGTCAACAGCGGTCTGTGCCGCACTTGAGGATTCATCTTCGAGGTTTTCAAGTTCAGATAGTATATTAAAATCGGCTTCATCGTTTTCAGATTCTACATCGGGTATAGAATCTGCATCGAGTATGGAGTCTGCATCAGAAGACGGAATTTTCCCGCTGTTCTCTTGAGGCGGAATAAGATCATCAAAATCGCCGAACGCATCCAAATCCGGTTCTACTTCGGGAAGGACAATATCATCCTGTACCAAACCGAGAAGTTTAGAAATATCCGGATCGTATTCCGGTTCAGGAAAAGCCGAATCAGCTGCGGATGATCCCGGTGCTGATTCAGAATTTGACTGTCCGCCTGGAACAACAGCTTCGGGCTGAAGAGAATTTCCTTCATCCTCCAGAGGCAGACCTAAAAGGAAGTCGTCGGAATCATCAATGTCCGGAACATCGCTTGGTATAGGTACCGTAACAAAGGGTTCTCCGCGTTCTGCGCGAATAGAGGATTCATTTCCTAATGCAGTAACATCCTGGCTGAATTGTTTCAGCTGTTTTAAACCGGGCATAGATTTTTAATTGTACCTCACAAAGTCTCTTGTAACAAGCGTTTTCTGCTTATTACTACTCTATAGCATAATCGGCAATTTTTCTTCACTATTTTAGAATAAAATCACACTGCCGGGGAAAAAATAACAGAATTTCAGCCTTAATTTTTTCGTATCTTATTCCGATACTAAAAGAGTGAAAAAGATAGTTATAGTTATGCTGGTTTTTTTAACAGCAGTTCCTTTTTTTGCACTGTCAGACGACAGCTACGATGTTCAAAACCTCATTGCCGGTATACAGCGTGCCGGTCCCCCTGTAGTAAAAGACGGGTATGTTATTTTTACCGCAGAAAAGATGCATCGTCATGTGGGTGTAGCCTTTAATTTTGAAAACTATAAAACGGTGCATTCCTTTGAAAGGCTTGTTTTTTATAACAGTGATTATGAAATCGTAGATTCCATCCTTTTTTATGTAGCCAAAGTACCGGAAAACACCAATACACTGGCTTACAGACTTGTAATTGACGGCTTATGGACTATTGATCCGCTCAATACAAACAGTTTTTTTGACTACTCAACAAATCTCAAATTTTCATACGTTACTATAGAAGAAAAAACTATTCAGGCTACGAAAAAAACAAATACAGGAAGTGTCCGTTTTGTCTATGAGGGTGAAAGCGGTCAAAAAATCCGCCTTGCCGGAAGTTTTACCAGCTGGGATCCCTATGTGTATGAACTACAGGAAACCTCCAGGGGATTTTACGAGCTTGAACTATATTTATCGCCGGGGACATATTATTACACCTACTATAAGGGACTCACCGCCTTCGTAGATGAACGCAATCCGGACAGGGCTTACACAAAAGAAGGAAAGGTTGCATCAGTATTGTCTGTGCAATGAGTCTCCTCTTTTTTTTCTTGTAAATTTTGAAAAGGTCTTATACAATGTTTTGTTGCAGTGAGTTGAGCCGCTTGAAAAAGTCTGTTAACTTTTGAAAGTGCCTAATTTAATAAATCTTCATATTTTTTAATCAGGAGTAATTATGGAAACGTTTGCAGAGGCAGTAGCGTCAATTAACGGCGCGGTAAATTCTGTTGTATGGGGCATCCCGATGCTTGTTCTAATTATTGGAACCGGTATTTTTATGACCATTAGAACAGGGTTTTTTCAAATTATCCGTACTAAAGAAGTCGGCGATAAGACCTTTTTTGCCATATTTAAAAAGAAATCTGTCCGTAAGACAAATGATAAAAAAGCAATCACCCAGTTTCAGGCCCTTTCTACAGCCCTTGCGGCAACTATTGGAACCGGGAATATAGCAGGAGTTGCAACTGCAATTTCCATCGGCGGTGCAGGCGCAGTTTTCTGGATGTGGGTTTCTGCATTCTTCGGTATGATGACTAATTACGCAGAAAACGTACTGGGTATTTTCTACCGGAGAAAGAATATAAAGGGCGAATGGACCGGCGGGGCTATGTACTACCTCCAGCACGGTCTAAAGAAAAATAAGGCGCTTTCTGTATTTGCAAAGCCTCTTGCAGTCCTTTTCTCGATTTTCTGCGTGCTTGCATCGTTCGGCATTGGAAACATGACACAGGTAAACTCTATTGCAAGCGCAATGCACGACTCATTCGGCATTAATACACTTGCTACAGGCATCATCATTGCAGTCCTTGTTGCTCTCGTAATTATTGGCGGTATTAAAAGAATCGGCAAAGTTACCGAGAAAATTGTTCCTTTCATGGCCTTTGCATATATACTTGGGGCGCTGTGCATTCTGTTAATCAACATAAAACATGTTCCTGTTGTATTCTTGCAGATATTTGAGGGTGCATTCGGATTTGATGCTGTTGCAGGAGGAATTTCCGGAACACTCATTAAAAAAGCAATTACCATGGGATTTAAACGCGGAGTTTTTTCAAACGAAGCAGGACTCGGATCTTCAGTTATGGTTCACTCAGCAAGCGATGTTAAGGAACCTGTTGTACAGGGTATGTGGGGTATCTTTGAAGTATTCTTCGACACAATTATTGTCTGCACACTCACCGCTTTCGCAGTTCTTTCTACCGGTGTAACAGATCTGGGCATTACCGGTGTTCCCCTTGTCAGTGCAGCCTTTTCTCACGGTTTTGGATCCTTTGCCGGAAAATTTGTTTCGCTCGCTGTTTTTCTATTTGCCTTTTCTACTGTTCTCGGATGGTCATTTTATGGTGAAAAAGCAATGGAATATCTATTCGGTACAAAATCAACTATATTTTACAAGATAATCTTCGTAGCCTTCATCGTCGTCGGTGCAACTATGAACCTTGCGCTGGCCTGGGATATTTCCGACACCTTAAACGGTTTAATGGCTATTCCAAACCTTATTGGTGTTCTTGCACTTTCCGGAACCGTTGTTGCAATTACAAAAAACTATACTAAACGCAAGATTAAAAAAACTGATGTTAATGAAGAACCCATGCTTTCTGCTTTTGAGGACATTCAGGCGGAACAGCTTGCAAAACTCCGTGAAGAAGAAATAGAAGAAGGAGAAGAAGCAACGGGAATCCCCGAGTCCGACGAGGAAACAGGAGAATAAGGGTTATACTCCTTTATACCTCCTCTACAAGAATAAAGGTCTGTTTCCAAGACGGAACAGACCTTTATTTATTTAAAAACCTCTTTTAAAAAAGCACTTGATTCTATAAGCTGATCTTCCAAAAGCCAGGGAACGCCCATAAAAAACAAACCGGATCCGGTCATTCCAAACTCATCGCTGCCTGGTTTAACTATTAATTCGCTGCACAAATAAGGGGTTTTGGTTCTTTGACAAAGATCTTCCAAAGAAGATTTCATTGCTAAACGTTCCTGAGTCCGGTGATTTATTATAGGATACCATAGTATCTTAATACCCTCTGCCCACTTTTTATGAACAACTTCCAGAGAATGAACGGTATTTTCATAATCGCTGTCAACTTCATAACTGGGATCCATAATAAGAAGACCGCGCCGGGGAGAGGGAGGACACAGAGCGCTGCAGGCTTCATAGGCATTTCTAAAATGAATATGTATTCTGGGATCTTTGCCGCCGCCTTCCATTGCAGCTCTTAATATATTGATTTCTGTTGAGTGAAGTTCAATCAAGGTAAGACAATCATTATCCCTTAAAAAACTCCGTTCAATTTCCGGCGAACCAGGGTACCTGTTACTTTGAATGTAGGGTAATATAAGCGATATATAGCGACTGAGAGCAGACGGAGGATTGTGTTCTTTACAATACGAAAGGAGCCTGACAATACCGTCATTTGTCTCCCCTGTAAGCAAGGCTCTTTCATCATCAAGGGTATACAAGCCCGCTCCAGCGTGCGTATCTATAACTGAAAAAGGTTTTTCTTTTTTACAAAGACTCTCAAGGCAAAGCATTAACCCGAGGTGTTTATGTACATCGGCAAAGTTTCCGGCATGAAAGGCATGTCTATAACTTAACATTCGAGCAGTATACCGGCTTTTACTCTTCATTGGCAAGTCTGCTCTTTCTTGAAATAACCCGTTTTTAATGCTATTCTATATTTATGCTTTCATTCATAAAACGTTTATTTTCAAAAAGAAATAATGAGGAAGAAAAAGACTTTTCCGCAACAGTATATGAACAATGGACCGCAGACTTTTCTGATCCAAAAACGGGGCGTTTTATAGAAGAAGACGGAGACGGATATTCTGTCCGCATGGACAAAGGACTCTGTCTTAAAATGTACCGGAAAAACCTTTTTGCATGGACAGTAAATCCCCGGTATCAGTATAGGAACCTTCAGATTGATGCGGTAATAGATTTTTCTGCATGTAAAAACATAATACCCGAAACCCGTTTTAAACCTGATGATCAAGCAGGAATCTGTGCTTTCGGTTTTTTACTCCGTTATGTTGATGAGGCAAACTACCTTTCTGTTCTCGTATCTGATAAAGGCTTGTTCCGAGTCGATGCAGTTTTTAACGGAAGCCGGCTGCCGCTCATCGGATGGACAGCAGCTCCCGCCATGCCGAAAAAATATGCAAAGCATTATGAAGACCACCACATTCCAGTACAAATAATTCTCAATG
>Ga0116148_1005938_pt1 | contig 10051 bp, 9 predicted proteins | sample AD_UKC055_MetaG_FD_89786 | JGI IMG/M metagenome (GOLD analysis project Ga0116148, IMG submission 89786) | Active sludge microbial communities of municipal wastewater-treating anaerobic digesters from USA - AD_UKC055_MetaG | ecosystem: Engineered > Bioreactor > Anaerobic > Digestate | place: USA... | reverse complement strand
GAATGGTGGGGAGCACCTGTCGGAGTTTGTCCGCTCTGCAAAAACAAAGACTATTCCGAACTTTTTGCAGGAGATGTAAAGAAAATCCATGATTATCTGGGATTGAAAGGAATCAAAGTGGCAATGTGGGGCGATTATCTTCTTGAAAGTGTAAGAGAGAAGGAATTTCAGAACAGGACATCTTCAACGGGTGTAAAATATCAGACACCGGGCGCTGTACGCCCTGAAATTGTCAGGTCAACAATTCCCAAAGACATTCTAATATTTAACTGGTTCTGGAAGGATCAGAGTAAAGAGGTCGAGCTGCAGAATTTTGGATTCAAACAGATTTACGGAAATTTCACTCCGAATATAAGCAACTGGTCAGAAAGAATTAAAAAAGTTGATCTTCAGGGAGGAGCGCCTTCATCATGGGCCTCCACAAATGAATTCAATTTCGGAAAGGACCTGATACTTGATTTTCTGGGCTGCGCTAATTTCGTATGGTCAACTCATACTGTTAACCAGAGGGAACTGATAATTATTGTTACCGAACAGCTTCCTTATATAAGATCAAGACTGAATATCAGCAGGATCCCCTCAAATGACGGAGATCCGGTTGAATCAATAAATATTTCAGAGGCATTTAACCTGTCAGAAAATTCAGGCATTTTTAAAATTGACCTGAACTCCATGAGAAGTGGAAAAGCAGGGGTCGGGAAAAAGATTTTTACCATCGGCCCGGTCGATAACTCCGGAAAATGTGCAGTTGTTGCAGGTGTTAAGGGAAGGGATGAAAACCCTCTTCCGGCAAGAGTGGAAGGTATTCCGGTCGGTGAAGATGTAAGCAGCCTGATATTCCTGCATGCCTGCGCACGTCCTTCCGAAAATCAGAAGGCATATTTCAATATTCCTGATTTTTTCGACTCGGCAGACCTTCTTGGCTGGTATGAAGTTGTTTATGAGGATGAATTCAAAATTACAATACCTGTTCAGTATGGGGTAAATATCCTTGAAACAAATCCCGGGGGAGAAGACAGACTTGATCTGAATGAGGGAGAGACAGGTTCAGCCCAGAATGTTTATTGCTATAATGCCGACCCGGTGATCTGCTCAACAGGAGATCCCAATCTTACATTTTATGCATTTGAGTGGGTCAATCCAAGATATGGAAAGATAATAAAAGAAATAAACCTTTGCGGAACACAGGATTATCAGGCTACACAAACTAATTACGGTACACCCGAATATGCCCCCATGAAAAGCAATGCAATAATCCTGGCAGGATTGAGCAAAGTTGTTAAGAGACAACCCTATATACCAAAAGCGGAGTGATTTAAAAAAGAATTAATAAATTTTAAATCTATAACCAAATAAATAAAAAGACTATGAGCAAAAAGGAATTAATGTTTACAGGATCTGACACCGAAGGCGGAATAACTTCTGGTTATCAGATGAATGATGGGGTAAAACTTAAAGTTCCCTATTCTTTTTTCGGTTCCATTTATGATGAGATGGAAGAAAAAGCCCTTCTGGCAGTTCTTAAGCAGGATTCACAGACCATGGGACCTCAGGTTGCATTGTTCCAGAAAGAATTTGCCCGGGAATTCACAGTAAAGCATGCACTTGCGACATCAAACTGTACAACCGGAATGCATGCTGCCACACAGGCTATGGGGATAAAAGCCGGTGATGAGGTAATTGTAACCCCAATAACTTTCATAGCGACCTCACTGGTGATCCTTAAGGAAGGTGCAAAACCGGTCTATGCCGATATAGATCCGAAAACCTTCAATATCGATCCGAAGGATATTGAAAACAAGATCACTAAAAAGACAAAAGCGATCTATGTAGTTCACTATGGCGGTCAGATGTGCGATATGGATCCGATAATGGAGATTGCGCGCCGGCATAATCTTTTTGTTCTCGAGGACTGTGCACATGCACATGGAGCAAAATACAAAGGAAAACAGGCCGGCAGCATTGGTGATGTCGGGGTTTTCAGTTTCCATTCGCTTAAAAATATGGTGACCCTTGGTGAAGGGGGAATGATCACAACCAATAATGATCAGCTTATTGAAAAAATTCAGCGGATGAGGGTAATGAGCATTACTCACTGGGATCCCCAACAGACTGATTTTGAATTTGCCGGTATAAAGCTTCAGAAGAAAGATGTGAAAGATTACTGGATACCTTCACATTTCGATGTGATCGATGACGAAGGCAAATGGGGGAACAACTACAGGATGTGCGAAGCCCAGGCTGCCGTTGGCCGGGCACAGTTGATGAAGCTTGATATGCTGATTGAGAAAAGAAGGGCAAACGGTCATCGCCTGACCGAAGGAATAAAGGGAATAGAAGGAATTACCCCGACTTATGAGGATCCCAACTGCTTCCATGCATTTCATCTTTATACACTTTGTGTGGAGCCTGAGGTACTTGGAGCTTCAAGAGATGATTTTATGAGAGTCCTGTATCAGGAAGAAGGCATTCAGGGTATTCTCCATTATCAGCCGACATACCATTTAACAGGCGTGAAACGCACTTATAACTACCCTGATAAACTTTGTCACAATGCCGAAAAATTCTTCTATGCCCGGCAGTTGAACCTGCCAATGAACCCCCGGCTGACAAATAATGATGTCGACATGATGATTGAAGGGATCAGGAATGCTGCTAAAAAAGTGAGAAAATAGGAATTATGACCGGCCGGTAAATCATGTTGATTGTGGTGTAAGATAAATAAATGAGGAAAATAATTATTTCATGGGTTCTCCTCTTTGCCTGTAATCTTATGTGGTCATTGCAGTTTACCTGCATAAAGCTCACACAGGATCAGGTAGGCCCTTACTTTACGGTATGGGCGCCAATGCTTTTTGCCGTCCTTCTTCTGGCTCCCTTCGTTTTCAGGGATTTCAGAAGGGGAGGCAAAAAGTTAAAGGACATCCTTATATTTGTCCAACTCGCGATCCTGGGCGCATTTCCTGCCCAGGTACTCATGACATGGGGAACTCAGTACTCACTTGCAAGCAACTCCGCAATTCTTACTCTTACACTTCCCGTCATTACTGCGATTTTTGCATTCCTCATTCTGAAAGAAAAAATGAACAGGATAAGATGGCTGAGCTTTATTATTGCAATAACCGGCGTACTTCTTCTCTCAACCGGCGATATTAAACAACTGAATTTCGGTACAAAGTATGCAATCGGAAACCTTCTTATCTTCCTGGCTATCATCGGGAATTCATATTATAATGTCGGCTGTAAAAAAGTTTCTTCGCGGTACAGCGAAATAGAAATGGTGTTTTATACCTATACCGTAGTTGTCATTTTGCTAACCCCGCTTGTGGTGCATTTTGAGAGAGATGTTTTTACCAGGATCCCTGTATTCACCGTGCAGACCTGGATCGGAATGGCGCTGCTTACGTTTTTCCATAATTTTCTGTCAATGGTGCTGTTTTTCAAAGCCCTAAAAACGCTTGATGCAATGCAGGTTGCCCTGTCAAATTACCTCATAGCCTTTTTCGGACTCCCTATAGCGGCTATCTGGCTGGGAGAGAGGTTGAACGCTCAGGCTGTCACCGGAGGAATACTTGTACTGCTTTCCACATTGCTGATCACAATTGCCGATTACAAAATGAGCAGGGCTGCGGTTGAAAATACCCGGCCGGCTGGCAAAACTGAATAAAAAATTGAATAACAATAAAAAAATGAAAAATAAAATAAAATGGGGTGTTATCGGTTCCGGCGGGATTGCTAAACGCAGGACCATTCCCGAAGGAATAATGAAAGCTGGTAATGCAGCGCTTATATCGGTTTATGATATTGATCATGAGGTTAACAAAAACGTCGCGGCCCAATTCGGAGCTGTAGCTTCACCCGGAATAGAAGAACTTCTTGACTCCGGGATTGATGCTGTATATGTAGCTTCTCCGGCAAATAATCATCTGGAACAGGTCATATCCTGTGCCAGGGCAAAAAAGCATGTTCTGTGTGAAAAGCCCCTGGGAATGACGGTAGCCGAAGCTGAACAGATGATCAGTGTGTGTAAAGAAGAAGGTGTAACGCTTGGTGTGGGACTGATGATGAGATTCGTTGAACAACACAAGGCAGCTCTTGAGCTTATTAAATCCGGGAAACTGGGCAAACCGGTCTATGGCAGGGCGCAGCTATCCTGCTGGTACCCTCCGATAGCAGGCGCCTGGCGTCAGGATCCCATGACCGGAGGAGGCGGTTCACTGATGGATATGGGCAGCCATTGTATCGATCTGCTTGAGATGTTCTTCGGAAAGGCAAAAAGCGTAAGTTGCTTTATCAATAATATTGTCCATCCGTATAAATCTGAAGACAGTGCGGTGGTTTCAATCTTCTTTGAAAATGGTGCTCTCGGAACGGTTGATACGTGTTTCTGTATTCCTGACAACAGCAGTAAGAATATTCTTGAATTATATGGTTCAGGTGGAAGTATAATTGCCTCAGGGACCATAGGACAGGGTGCGGCAGGGGAGATGACTGCATATATAGAATCAGATTTGACGGGATATGATGCCGCTCAGCAACGCGGCGCCGGGGAAGGAATGAAGATCAATCCTGTTCCTGAAAACACATATATGGCAGAAATTGAGGAGTTTGGGAAGTCCATTTTTGAAAACAGACAACCTTCAAACAGCTATTCCCTGGGTCTGCGGAGCCAGCAGGTGCTTGAAGCCTGCTACCGATCAGCGAAAACAGGATCAGTGGTAGAAATTAATTAAAAACAAACATATGAATAAAACATTACTTGCCATTTTTGCCCATCCTGACGATGCGGAGATAGTATGTACAGGAACATTGCTGCTTATGAGAAAGGCGGGATGGAACATACATATCGCAACAATGACGCCCGGAGATAAGGGTACAACCGAGTATACAAAAGAAGATATCGGCAATATACGGCAGAGAGAAGCTGCTGAAGCAGCAAAGATCCTGGACGGATCTTATTCCTGCCTCGGACTCGAGGATGTATATCTGATGTATGACCGTGATTCCCTGAACCGGACAATTTCACTGATCCGGAAAGTAAAACCTTCAGTGGTTATCACCGCCAGTCCCAACGATTATATGGTTGACCATGAAATGACTTCCAGAATAGTTAAGACCGCCTGTTTTGCTGCAGGTATTAAAAACATGGAATGTATGGAATCTCCTCTGAATTATATACCTTACCTTTATTATTCAGATCCGATGGAGCTGAAAGATATATTCGGTGTCAGGGTTAATCCTGATTTTTTCGTAGACATATCGGGGGTAATGAAACTCAAGGAGCAGATGCTGGGATGCCATAAAAGTCAGAGGGACTGGCTGCTGGCACACCATAAAGTAGATGAATATATCCTGTCAATGAAGAATTACGCTGAAATCCGGGGAAGAGAAGCCAATACAATGTATGCAGAGGGTTTCAGGCAGCATCTTGGTCATAGTTTTCCGCAGGATAATATTATTCACTCTCAGCTCCCTGATCTGTTTATAAAGAATGAATCCCTTGACTTATTAAAAATAAGATGAGATGGCCCGTAAACTTAGTATGCTTGCACCAGGATGGTGGGATTATACCACCCTTGATGATGAACTTCTGAATGATGCCGCAAAGCTTACCCCGGAGGACTTGCCTCAGCTTTCAAGAGAAGGATTCAAAGTAATTATCTATGATACAATTGAAGATTTTTATCTGGCAGAAGCGCTGGAGTATATTACTGCCTGGAAGCAGGCAACTCCGGATAATCCGGCAGGTATCTGTGGTCCGATCGGCCCGACGGAACAGCTTCCGCTCGTTGCCAGGATTGTAAATGAGCTGAAAATGAATCTTTCCGATGCACATTTCTGGGGAATGGATGAATGGTATGTCAACGGCAGGGAAGTACCGGTCAGCCATCCTCTCTCCTTCGAAAGGGCCGACAGGGAAATGTGTTTTAACCTTATTGATAAGAAGCTCAGAATGCCGGATTCAAATCTTCATTTTCCGAAAGCCGATACAGACCCGTACATTAAGAGCTGGGAAGATGGCGTCAGATGCGTTGTAATGCAGGGCGGTCAGGGAGATACGAAACACTGGGCTTTCAATGATCCTGTAAGGAGGGAAGGAAAATATAAAGATAATCCCCCTGCTCCGGAAGAATTCAGGAAACTTACAACAAGGGTAGTGGATCTTCATCCCATAACATGCATGCAGAATGCCAGAACCAGCGGGGGAGGGGTGGTAACCGGTGTTCCGGTACAGGCATTGACTGTTGGTCCTGTACAGACCTGGATGGCTGAAAAGGTATCAATATGGCATGCAGGCACTCATGATAATGCCTTCGGACAACGACTGACCGCCCTTATGATAAGCAAAAGAATCACTGACAGCGCCGTTCCGATGTCATTACTTGCTGATCACCCGAATGTTCAGTTTAACTATTATATTGGAGGACTCGGAACCTGTGTACCGGAAATGCATTAATTCATGAAATAACGAACTGAATATGTAATTTGATGAAAGAAATTTTGAAAAATATCCTTAAGGATGCAGGCTTATTACTGCTTGATTTTTTCAATAATCCTGTTACTGCCATACAAAAAGAGTCACAAAGCAGTATTGTTACAGAAGCTGATCTTGGAAGTGAGAAGTTGATTGTCGATATTATCAGGTCAGAATTTCCTTCACATAATATCCTGTCGGAAGAATGTGGTTTTATTGATAACAAGTCGGAATATACATGGATAATTGATCCTCTCGACGGTACATCAAATTTTGCATCAGGGATCCCATGGTTCGGGGTGCTGATCACACTTTTCAGAGGAAATCAGCCGGAAATGGCAGGAGCATATCTTCCCATAACCGAGGATCTGTTTTTTGCTGAAAAGGGTAAAGGTGCCGTAAAAAATGACAATCCTTTTTCATTACCGGCAGATAAATCACTGAAGGATTCTTTATTTGCATTTTGCGTTGATTATACTGAAGATCAGGATTTTCTGAACAGAGGTCTCGAGACCTATAAATTTATTGCACAGCATTCCAGAAATATCAGATCAACAAATTCGCTTGTCGATTTCCTGTATGTTGCAGAGGGAAAATTCGGCGGAGTATTGAATCTTTTCACGAAGGTCTGGGATATCTCGGGTCTCGGATTAATAATTTCCGAAGCCGGCGGAGTAATGAAAAATATCAATGGGAACGACATTCATTTTTCTATTGGTAAGGACCTGATAAAAGAGAATTTTCCGGTTATAGCTGGAAATAGAAATATTGTGGAACAGGTTTTATCAATTAATTCCCTGCGGGAAAGATAAGATCCGTAAAAAATGAAACAAATCCTTCATATCCGTGTCTCGTTTTTGGTTTGTATTTGCCTTCTGTTATTGGTCATTGCCTGCAGAAATACGCCGGAACAAATTTCCGTTTCTACCCTTGAGGTAAGAAATTTAACCCAATCCGGTGCTGTTACCGGCGGAAAGGTTGATGCAACAAAACCCGGTATTGTCGTATCCAGGGGTATTTGCTGGAGCACAGATCCAACGCCATCACCCGTGGATAATAATGAAAAAAGCGGGGGAGGCCCGGGAGATTTTTTTATTACGATCTCAGGTTTGCGGCCGGAAACGGAATATTTTGCCCGCGCTTTTGCCATAACTGTTTCTGATACGATCTATGGTGAAATTGTTTCATTTGAGACTCCCGGATTTGGTACATTAACAGATATTGACGGGAATGAATATAAAACTGTCACAATAGGAACTCAGACATGGATGGCAGAAAACCTTTCAGTTACGACGTATAATGATGGTAAGGTAATTCGCCTTGTGACTGATTCCTTAATATGGACTTCGTTATCTTCACCCTCATTCTGCTGGTACAATAATGATGAAGAAGTTTATAAAAAATCTTATGGTGCATTATATAACGGATACACCGCCGGAACGGGGAAATTATGCCCTGCCGGATGGCATGTGCCGTCTGATGCGGAATGGGATATCCTGGCAGCTTCCCTCGGTGGAGCGGATGTTGCAGGAGGCAGGATGAAAGAAGCCGGAACATCCCGCTGGGTGAGACCGAATACAGGCGCTTCAAACATGAGTAATTTCAATGCCCTTCCCGGAGGCCTCAGATATTATGATGGAAACTTCCGCGATCTGGGTTTCGGGGCTTACTGGTGGTCTTCAACTCAGCTTAACCCTGAAAGGGCTTTTTTCAGGTTCATTTTCCATGAAGAGAGTACAATATTCCGTTTTGATAACCTGAAAAGAATAGGTTTCTCTGTAAGGTGCCTGAAGGACAAATAGTCCTGTCTGGATCTTAGTATAATTCTTAATTCTACTTTGACAGATTTGAAAAAAAGTCCTGTTTTTACCCTTGATCCATAAAGGGAACGGATCGGTTTTTCAGCTTTCTCCCTTTATGGCATAGCCGTCAAATTAAGAAGTTTTGGGTATAAAATTTTCCCCTCCTTTGAAAGGAGGGGAAAATTATTTAATTATATTTCAGATAATTACATTAGTTTTAGTTATTTAAACATTTCTTAGGTTGACGGCTATGCCCTTTAGGGTCGGGGTAAAAAGCTGAAAAACCGATCTGTTCTGTAATCTCTTAAAGCAGAGTTAATAAGTAAATAGTAAAAATTAACTATCCAAAGGAACTTATCATTTTTTAATATTTTCTACAGCACCTATATCCGGGGCAGAACCTGATATATGTTTTGTATCAACTTCTATTAATGTCTTGCCATTAAGAACATAATTTTGTTTTCCGGCATCAATACATTGACTGTTGGAAGCTGGTTTGAACGTAATGTTATCCATATATGGATCCGCTGAGAAGATATTTCCTTCCTTTATAACTGACTCAGCAAAATCGACAAACGTATCCTCCGCCTGAACCTTCAAAGCTCATTGCGTCAAGATTACCTGAGAAAAGATTGTTTTTTATGCTTGCTTTTGCCATTATATTGAGCGGGTGATCCCCATTAATGATCCTGAGGCCGCTGATCTCAACATTATCTTTCATTATGTTGAAAAGAATTGAATCCTGCGAATCAATTATGGTTTCATTGATTTTAGTGCTGTCGCCGGTCATTGGTTATCGTCTTTGTTTTCTGCTGGCAGGCAGCAATTAAGAGGATACTTAAAAATAATAAAAGGTTCTTTTTCATACGAGTTTTTATCTGGTTGGGGTTTTTATGTTCTGTATCTGAACCCATTGCACTTATTTGGTGGTTTTTAAAATATTTTTTATTGTTTCAGCAATTCCTTTGTTGTATATGCTATTAAGAGAAAATGTGTATGCTTCAGTAAAAGGTTCTGATCTGATCAGGTCTCCAAAGATGGATTCTATCCTGAGGAATGCCAGATTATCCCTGCGGGAGAGAAATGCTTTTTCAATCAGTATATCTTTCATGTCGTCCTCAACCTCATATCTTTTTCCCGGTTCATCAATCCCTTCGGCAAATCTGCACCATGCGGCTGTTATCAATGCTGAAATCATCACAGGGCCTCCGGCAGATAACTGATCCCTTATCGTCGGAATGAGAAACTTCGGGATCTTGGCAGAGCTCTGGAGACAGATACGTGCCACCTGATCCCTGATATTATGATTACCAAACCTTTCAATAAGACTATCTTTATATTTATCGAGGTCTATATCGGGAACTTCATCAAGAACAGGTGTTACTTCCGTATCCATAAATTTTCTGAGAAGCGCTGCAAAAAGCTGGTCGTGAACCGTTTCATGGATATATGTATATCCGTAAAGGGCTCCTGTGAATCCAAGCAATGAATGACCTGCGTTCAACAGACGGATCTTCATTTTTTCATACGGAGCAACATCATTTACGAACTTAACCCCGACAGATTCCCATTCAGGTCTGCCGTTTGAATATTTATCCTCGGTAATCCATTGGATGAAAGGTTCACAGACTACCGGCCACTTATCCTCAATGCCATAAACCGATTTCAATCTGTCAATATCAGTCTGCGTTGTCCTGGGAGTTATTCTGTCGACCATGCTGTTTGGGAATGTAACATGCTCACAGATCCAGTCTTCCAGAGCAGGTTCGGCTTC
>Ga0116148_1005936_pt1 | contig 10054 bp, 7 predicted proteins | sample AD_UKC055_MetaG_FD_89786 | JGI IMG/M metagenome (GOLD analysis project Ga0116148, IMG submission 89786) | Active sludge microbial communities of municipal wastewater-treating anaerobic digesters from USA - AD_UKC055_MetaG | ecosystem: Engineered > Bioreactor > Anaerobic > Digestate | place: USA... | reverse complement strand
TATTACCCTGCCATATTGTATACAGCAATATTATGAGCCATATCATCAACAGACTTTGCATATACCCCATAGTTTTTTCTATAATCTATTTTCTTAATACTTGAAAGCCATTCATCAGTCTTTTCTTTAGGGACAATACCTTTTGTTTCAATAATGCAGGACATAATCTCCCTTACAGCAAAATCATTTCCATCTCTTATATTTGGAAGCTGGTTACAGCACATATCCATAAGCTTTATCCACAGACTGTAGTATTCCTGTTTCTTGCCTTTTGAAATGAGTATGCCAAGAACGGATGTTATTCTGGATATTCCGTGCTCTTTAATCCCGTTTTCCAGATTTTGCTTATACAGTTCTTCTAAATGCTCATAACTGTATGAGTCAATGGCTGTCTTCATTAACTCTAGATACTTTTGCTTCACTAATTAATTCTCCGCAATTTTCCTGAATCTTCTGTATAAATCTTTCCCTTCTTCTACTGTCATGGGACCTCTTAGCAAAAATATGACATTTCTTTTTTTGTAAGGCCAGGTTTTGGATGAAAGTATTTTTTTAGCCATATCTGATGACAAGGATAAAGACTGTAAAATAGTTAGATCATCAGGCACATTTTCCATAGTTTCCTCTATATCATGCAAAAGACTGTCATAATCAATACCTGTAATATGAGGTATTTTTGCCATCTCTTCTATTACATTCTTTGCTGTACCGCAGTAATGCATTCTGGCTCCGTTCATCTTTTCAATAAGTTTCATATCATATTTCATTACATGGTCAATATATAGGTCTCTTCCTATCATATGTAACGAACAGTTGGATATTCTGGCATTCCCTTTCCATAAGGCTGACCAGTCATACTGCCATCCTGCTTCTGTTTTAATCCACTCCCGCTGGGCTTTGGCATATTCAATCGTTGCATCCGTGACGACATCCATAAGTTTATAGAAAGCATCAATATCATCATACATATCGAAAAAGATATCTGTCCCTCTTACAAGATGCGCATTATTAAACGGTCCCTGAATATCCGCCATCATCATATGACAACCATCTGGCAAATTCTTAACGAAATATTCCGTCCACTCCCTTACCTTCCTATATGGTGCTGATTCAATATCAGGAACTTTCAATGAATATATCTGTTCTTTTGTTTTAACTACATGGTCTTTTGCACAGGGCAGATTATTTACAGGATAGAATACCTCACATCCGAATGCGTTAGCTACCACGCAGGTACCAAAATCCACCCTTGCACTCAAAACACAATCATCCTCTACTTCCAAATGAGCTAAGTTGCTATAAAGATGATGTTTAAGCATTATCTCCTTATCAGAAAGCATCTCTTCCCATGTGGGATTAAAAGTCCCTTTTACTGGCATAATGAATTTCGGTATACAGTTCTTAGGATCTGTATACATTTGCTTGTATTCATCATCCAGCTTTTCGTATCTCTTTAATTGTTTATTACTGAGCTTATATGAAGATATATCTATCATGATGACTCCTTTTGAATATTAAGAAGATTATATCATCTTATATGCCGATAGAGGATAACAACATGGTTAAGAAAGAAGAGATATATATAACGAAGAAAAGTAATTAATATTTAAAACTACGTATAATCCAACATGACATGTTGTATTATACGAAATAGTATGATAAAATGTTCATACAGCACAGGAGGTTTTCATGAACTGGATTAATAGAACGATAACAGATTATCTAAAAACAACAATAGATACCTTCCCTGCAGTTCTTATAACAGGTCCTAGACAAATAGGAAAATCTTCATTATTGCAAATGGTAGCAAAAGATTACGAGTATATAACCTTTGATAATCCTATTCATCTGGAGCAGGCGAAAAAGGATCCAGGGTTATTTCTTATGAATCATTCCTCAAAACTAATCTTGGATGAAATACAATACATTCCAGAACTGTTTTCTTATTTAAAAATCAAAATAGATGAAATGAGATTTTCTGCTCTACAGAATAACAAGTCACAGGAGTGTCTGTTTCTCTTGTCAGGTTCACAGGCATATGGTCTTATGCAGAATGTAAGCGAGTCTTTAGCTGGAAGATTAGCTATATTACCGCTTCAAGGCATATCTTATCGTGAACGTAGTAATATATCATACTCAAAACCTTTTATTCCTACTGAGGAATATCTTTACTCCCGTAATAAGGAAAGTGTTGAGTTAACAGATATTTGGTCAATAATGCATAGAGGGTATATGCCAAAGCTTGTTGCTTCGAATGATGACTGGGAAACCTTTTATTCCAGCTATGTCTTAACATATATTGAACGTGATGTTAACCAGATATCAAACATTGATGATAAGATGGATTTTGTCCGTTTCATGGCGTCCGTTGCTGCACGAAGTGGCGAGTTATTAAATTACGAAAGTATATCAAAGGATCTTGGTATTTCTTCAACTACAGTAAAAAGGTGGATTCAGATACTGGTAACTTCCGGCATCATATTCCTGTTATATCCATATTACAATAACCATCTGAAACGTATGATAAAGACACCGAAAGTATATTTTATGGATACAGGATTAATGGCTTGGCTGACCAGATGGGTTACACCGGATACTATAAAGCATGGCGCAAAAGCTGGCCAGTTTTTCGAAACATTTGTGATTTCAGAAGTTATAAAATCATATTTGAATGCTGGAAAATCATTACACAATTTATATTTCTACAGAGATGCAGATCAAAAGGAAATAGACCTTATTATTGAAGAAGGTAGAACCATTTATCCTGTAGAAATTAAAATGACTGCTAAACCTGAAAGAAGACTGGCTCAGACTTTCCGCGTTTTAGAAGCTATAAAAGCTGACGATATGCAGGTAGGTGATGGAGCAGTTATTAATCTTTATCAAGGACTCATGCTGATAGATAAAAATGTACGATCAATACCGGCAGGATACTTATAAATCAATTTATCCTCTGTTTTAATTGGGAATTAAAACCCTTATTATGAGTTTAAAGAGTTTTGAAAATAATTTATTAAGTAAAAAATAGAAATAATATAAGGACAAACAGCAGAATAAGGAATAATAGTGCTTAGATGCTCCCCTATCATTGATGCACTGCAATTTTTCCTGTTACATATACCTTCCAAAAAGGAAATTAATATTCTTGGTGCCTCCTTGCCAGTATGTATCCTTCACATTGAATATGTCGAACTTAGTGTAAAGAGATTTGGGAAAAATATTTGCTAATTCTGCTTGTCTTTGTGTTACAATATCCATGAGAGAAGTCCTTTCTGCTATTTAGTAGATAATCTGAACCTGGAGAGATTCAAATGAAATTACTCTTTTATTTTATCAATCCCCAAACAAGTTTACACTATCCAAGTACTCTATCATTTGACATTATTTTAATTGTATAATATAATTTTTTTATTAATATACTAAACAGGAGGTTTCATTATGAAAAAAAGGGAATGGTTTTCTGTTATACTTGTTTTTCTTATGCTATTTACAGTATTGTCAGTTTTTGCTGGCAGCAATTCTTTTAGCGCACCTTTGGGTTCTGGATATTGGGGCGGGTCAGTTAGCGTATCTTCAACAGAAGCAAATGCAAATACATATTTAGATCCGCTACCTCCAAGTAACGAATGTATATGCCGGAGTGTCATTAGGCGTTTATGTTTTAGACCAATCAGGAATCTTGCACTATAGTTATATAGGTGCATATGAAGATTATATAACATATGTTGGAATAAATGGTTACGCGTCACAAGGGTATACATGTTATTCTTCGCATAGTAATCATAGAGGTTATATAAATGGAAATGAGGCATTTCAAGATTTAAATGCATATTAGTTTTAATAAGTATTTATTTTGTCTAAATTCAATTCAGTATTGCAATACTATTGATGAGTAATATGCGCATTAATAGATAATTTATTAATTAATTGAATTTTAATAATTATGAAAGACTACAGAGATGAAGAAATTATTTAAAATTATACTACTCTTATTAGTTTTATCTCTAATGAATTCTTGTTCCGGACCTGTTACAACCATAACACAAGAACCTATTACATCTGCATTGCCAGAAAGAACAATCACTCTTGATAATGATGGCAACTTAGATTATGAGGCTATGTGGCCGAATAAGAATGTACTTGTGTGGGCATATAGTGATGTTTATGAAATTAATCACTATATTGAACAACTGAAGTATAACGAAAATGACAGAAGGCCATATGAATATGCTATAAATAATAACCTTCTTGTAGCATATAATGATTATTTGGTTTCAAAAGGATCGGAGTATGTTATCAAACCATTGAATGAAATGTGTATCATCGACCGGATACTGGAAGACTATCAGTCTCTTGGGGATGATGAATTTGCGAAATCGGTTTTTAAGGCAAAAAATGTATGGACATATTTTTATGACTTAATCCGAGAAATGAAAGAAGAAGGCAAGCAAGTAGATATAATATCTACAGGTACTCAAACTAAATATACAGTTGTTAATTACAAAAATGGAGTAGAAGAAAAAACAAGTGGTGTCGCCTTAGATAATCCAAGCGATGAAGCCATTAGAGATGGTCTTTTATTAGATATTTCAGATTATATATTAAGCAAGGATGATACAAGATTGTATAATTCATTGCCTTGTGAATACTGGAAGCTCTTTTCCGAATATAATGGTATATACGGACTGTATAATAATGGTCTTGCATTATGCCAGACTTTTCACTTAAGAAATGATATTATTGAGAAATATAGCATTGATGTTTCGAATTTAAACACAATAAATAATATAGATATTCTTTGTGATAAGCTTTTTACGGATTACTCAGATGAAATATCCGAAACAGATTTAATGCTGATTCAAAACAGAATAACTCCAAATGGATATCATAATATTATAGGCATACATATTAATGAAAAGAATCAGTTTCTGGCTTACAGATATGACAACAACAATAATCCAATTGCAATTAACAGGTTTACTGATGCTGATTATATTAACCTGAATAATCTTTTAGCAAAATGGGTGGATAAAAATTATTTTAATGGCAGCGAATATAAAGAAGTGTTAAATTCTTTTTCATATTCGGTTTCATCTTCACCTAATAATGACAAGCCAAAACAATTCCTTTCATTCATTTCATATAATGATTTATCATCATCATGGAGTGATGCAGGATACATTCCTGTAGAAATAAGCAAATATGTTTTGAAAGATAGCAAAATAAACCTGATCGGAGTAGCTTCATGGTCAAAAAATGCTGGTTATGCATATGATTTTTTGTCACTCTTATACACTGATCCTGTTCTTACTAACCTGATGTACTATGGTGAGGATTATACATTAGTAGATAATAAGATAAACCGGCAAGGATTAGCTAACAGAATGTCATTGGTATGTAATTACTTAATATATCCAAATAAACCCGTTAGTTCAAGCAGACAGGACATATCTGAGATTGTTAATGATTTATACATTCCTCCAGATTATGCTTTTGAGCCGAATCTTGAAGGAATGGAATATGATTTTTTAAATATAGACAAATTATGCAAGGAAGCTGATGCGCTTTGGAGCAGTAACCCAGCAGATATTGACAAAAGGATGAGTGAAATAGTTCTGCAACTTGAGTCACTTGGATATGATAAGCTGATTGAGGAGATTGATGGGCAGTTGAAAGAACACTGTAAAGATGAATTTATAAAACCAGAATAAGGAAATGAAATGAGTGAATTTAAAAAAAAATTAATCATGTGTATTGTGTTTGCATTATCAGTCGGATTAATATCTGGATGTGACAACAGAATAATAAAATCTAATGACAGCTTATATGGTGGAGTAGATGTCGCTCTCGGCTACAACGGCCTCATATCATACAGGGATGATTTGCTTGTTTATTATGATTATACTTCAGGCGAAGCAACAGTTTTTTGCAGTCATCCAGAATGCGAGCATGAAAAATTCAATGCTGTAACTAATCCTGATCCGAAATGTCCGGCTGTATCTCCAAAAGGGTATAAAATATTAGCTGCATTTATGTCAGAAAACCACTTATATATGATTACAGAAGATAACTCGGCTAATAGTATGATAGTATATAGAGCTGATGCAAATGGAGAGAATAGAAAAATTATCGGTGTAATAAGTGCTGAAACAATACTAAATGGATATCTTATATATAATAACCTTCTTATTTTTACTGGGGTCGAAATGGCTTACAAAGAAACTGATGAAAATTTATTAGGTGTTGCATTTAGCAACATTTTATCCACATGGATTATTGATTTGGAAACACTTGATGTTGTATATAAAAATCCAATAAAAAAAATTGATTACAATATTATGTACCATGCAAACAATAACATACTTTATTATATCTACCATGATAATGAAACAGAAACACACGAGATTAAATGTGTTGATTTACAGACTTTCTCGCCGCTTGAAAGCATTTCTATACCGAAGTATGCAACTAATGAATATGCATATGTTGTTTTTTATAACGAATCTGGTTATTACCTGAACAAAAACCAGAATGAAGAGTCTGTTGATGTTGTTAAATTGAATCTTATTGATCACAAACATGAGATAGTGCTGTCAGAATTGCATATAAAAGGGAATGCTACATTATTTTCTGTTGTTGGAGATTATTACTTCATTAATTCGGTTTATGAAGATACCGCATCGGCAAACAATTGGCAGAATTATATATATAATTCAAAAGACAAACAGCTATATGGAGTTGATATGGCCTACAGCGGTGTCGAAACAAGATTCATGTCATATTTTATTAGTCCAGATGGCGAGCATATGATTTTTATTACTTTTCCAGGCATGCAAGCTGAGTATAGGTATATGAGAATTGATGATTTTATAGCGAAATCATCTAAATATGTTGATTTAAGAATCAGTTTGAAATAGGTAATTGTGATATGGAATTAAAAATCAATGGAATTAGCAAACAGTATGGTTCAATCAAAGCGCTTGACAATTTTTCTGCCACTCTAACGGATGGAGTATATGGGCTTTTAGGTCCAAATGGCTCAGGCAAGACCACTCTTATAAGAATAATAACAGATAGTATTAATAGCGATTCAGGCGAGATTCTGTTCAATGGAAAAGACATAAAGGAACTAGGAGTCTCATTCAGATCTTTTTTAGGATATATGCCGCAACATCATGGCATATATCCTTCATTTACTGCTACACAATATCTTTCATACATCGGCTCTCTGAAAGCACTGGGTAAAAATGAGATTCATCAGCAAGTATTATATGTTTTGAAAGCTGTTAATCTTCTTGATGTAGCGAACAGGCGTATTGGAGCATTATCGGGTGGCATGAAACAAAGGCTGATGCTTGCACAGGCATTGATAGGTAATCCGAAATTGATTATATTGGATGAACCAACCGCCGGACTGGACCCAAAAGAGAGGATTCGGATAAGAAATCTCATATCAGGTTTCGCACTTAACAGAATTGTAATAATAGCTACGCATGTTGTATCCGATGTTGAATATATTGCTAAAGAAATCATGCTTATCCAGAAAGGCAGACTTATATACCACGATACGCCAGACAGATTGTGTAAATCGCTTGAGAATAAAGTTTTTGAAATAGAGACTGACGAAGAGAATCTTGATAAAATATTATCGCAGTATGAAGTCTGCAATATCCATAAAAGTACAGACAGTATTATTGTACGTATTTTACTCAATGAAAATCAAAACGAACAAAGAGATATGTGTGGATATGATTACAAGAGAATAAGAGCATCTGTTGAGGATGTATACCTATCCGTATTTGATGAAGAAAGGGAAACGGAGTTTGTTAAGTGAATCTGATAAGTTATGAATTAAGAAAAACTTTTTTTAATAAGACTACAGTAATATTTCTGGTTTGTCTTGTAATCATAAATATGTTGACACTATATATTCAAGAAAGAATTAATTTCGAATTTGATGCGGATATTAGCAGTATAAGAAAAATTGATTATAAACTTATGAGCATGGACGAATTACAAGCGGTTACCTATCTCAATGAACATATCATAATTCATACCATTGCCTATATGAACCAACAAAGCAGTATTAATTCATTAGAAAAGCAATATCCTGATTACAACATTATAGAACTGCTGAGTAGATATAATCAAGGTAATTATGATAGTTATACAGGTATTATACATAAGGATTTAAGTATATTCAGACACAAACTCATGGAGGTTGAAAGCGTATATTCATATGATGAATACATGAAGTCTATAAACAACCGTGCTTCTCAGCTGAATCAGTCACCTTTATTCAGTGATACTCCTTTTACTATCAGAAATGCAACAAAAACTGCTGATGACTATAATAACCTTAATGTTTCAGATATCCGTTTTAACAGTTCAAATGGAGTTATATGTGCAACTGGCAACAGCATTACTCCCATGCTTTTGTGTGTTTCAAGCATATTTATTTGCATACAGATATTTGTAAGAGACAGAGATAACAACAATATTGAGCTTCTTAAGACAATGAAAAGAGGAAGAAAATTTCTTATGTCCTCTAAAATGATAAGTATGGTTTGCCTTGTGTCCGTATGTGTAATAGTAACTGTATTATCATCATATATCATAAGTCTGTTCATATATGGTTTTGGTGATATATCAATGCCAATCCAATCAGTTTACGGATTAAAATCATCTATTTTTGGAATCAGTGTTAGTCTATATTTAATATTGCATATGCTGCTTACGGTTCTTGCTATGATATTCATTGCATCTGTAATAATGTTGATTTTCGTTTCTGTTCATGATTCTCTTATTGGCATATCTGTTTTTTTGGGGTTTATGGGAATATCCTTTATATTAAATAGAGTAATTTCATCAATATCATTTTTCAATGTCTTTAAATATATAAACGCATACTATTTTTTAAATACAAGTAAGATAGTAAGTGATTATTTGAATATAAATCTGCTTAATTATCCGGTATCTTTATATCCTCTGTTTTATATCACTGTTTTATTTGGCACTGCATCAGTTTTTTATATATGCATAAATATTTTTGAAAAGCAAAAAGCAAAAATATATTCAAAATCTGGTGTCTTTCGCTTTAAAAAGGTAAAAATAATACCAAAAGCGGGAATCTTTAAGTATGAAGTATATAAAAGCCTGATAATTAATCCAGCATTAATTATACTTCTTATTTTTTTCATATTCCAGATTGTAACGGTAAGACCTCTTGAACCTATTGAGATGTTGACAAAAAAGGAATTTATACATATGAAGTATATAGATGTTCTTGAAGGTCCGATATCTAGTTCCAAATCCGAGTTTTTGGAAGAAAATCTTCTTGATGTCCGAAAAATGCAAAGAGAGGATATTTATGACTCATATGCTGACCAGATTGAAGTCATAATGTCCATAATTGCACACGATAAAAGGCTTCATAATATTTATGAATCAACAGATGATCTGAACATTAAGCAGAATATTTCTTTTATTTATGAAAAAGGATATAAGGAATTCTTCACCGACGGAAGCACCACAAGACTTACCGCATTATATGTATCAATTCTTATAGTGCTTTGTATGTCAGATATTTTTGCTAATGAGATAAAAAACAATACATATGATGTAATAACATATACTGTTTATGGCAGAAAAAGAACATTTTGGTATAAACAAATAATCACGCTTATTATTTCTTTAACTGTATTAGGAGCAGTATATATTCCTTATATTCACAAATTCATGAAAGAAAGCGGATTTAACTGTCTAAATGCTCCAATGGCATGCATAACGGATTTTGCAAATATACCATTGAATATATCTATTTTGGAGTATTTTATCTGTTTATTTCTATCTAAGTTTATAGGGGTACTTATGATAGCAACATTTATCAATCTTATTTCTCATATGACAGGAGAGCCTGTAGTAACTGCATCTATATCATTGTTTATTTTTGTTGTTCCAGCATTCTTATCTTTTTCAGGGGTCAATATATTATCTGATTTATTTATGAATGTATTCTTATATGGCAATAAGCTGATATCATATGATGATGCAT
>Ga0116148_1005930_pt1 | contig 10064 bp, 8 predicted proteins | sample AD_UKC055_MetaG_FD_89786 | JGI IMG/M metagenome (GOLD analysis project Ga0116148, IMG submission 89786) | Active sludge microbial communities of municipal wastewater-treating anaerobic digesters from USA - AD_UKC055_MetaG | ecosystem: Engineered > Bioreactor > Anaerobic > Digestate | place: USA... | reverse complement strand
GCCGGGCGACAACATCACGATTTCGGCCGAGCTGATCACCGAGATCGCCATGGAAGAGGGTCTTCGTTTCGCCATCCGCGAAGGCGGCCGCACCGTGGGCGCCGGCGTGGTGACCAAGATCATCAAATAGCTGGATTTCAAACTTTTATCTGGCAGGTTCAATCATGAGAGATCTCGTAATTCTGGAATGTTCCGAGTGCAAGCGCCGCAACTATTCCACCGACAAGAACAAGCGCAAGCAATCGGGACGTGTGGAATATAAAAAATATTGCAGGTGGTGTAACAAGCGGACGGCTCATAAAGAGACCCGTTAGCTTGGCTCAGGTCTGTAGCTCAATATGGTAGAGCATCGGACTCCAAATCCGACGGTTGGGGGTTCGAGTCCCTCCAGACCTGCAATAGATGGTTAATCCGGCAAGGGAGCACCCGGCCGGGCGCTCCCTTGAAGAATCAGAGGCACCCTAAAACAGAGCTGAGGCCATGTTCAAAAAGCTAGCCAATTTTGTCAGCGATGTCAAAACCGAGATGGCCAAGGTCAGCTGGCCCAGCAAAGATCAGCTGAAGGGTCAGACCCTGGTGGTCATCTTTGTCTCGCTCTTTTTTGCGCTCTTTATCTTTGCGGTCGATCATCTGCTCTCGCGGCTGCTGAGTTTGCTCTACTAGCCCCCGGCCTCTTGCGCCGGCCGGGCGGATGGATGGGCCCTCGGACTGCGGCTTACCCTTCACGGGCATAAAGGATTGAACAAGTGGAACAAGAAGAATTAAGATGGTATGCCATTCACGTCCTCTCCGGCCATGAGAACAAGATCAGGGCCTATCTGGAGAACGAGATCAAGCATTCCAATTTGCATGAAAAGATCGACAAGATTCTTGTTCCTTCCGAAGAGGTCACCGAGATGCGCGAGGGGAAGAAAAAAGTGCGCACCAAGATCATCTTCCCCGGTTACATGCTCGTGCACATGCTGATCGACAAGGAGACCAAACACCTCATTCTCAACACCCCCGGGGTGACCAATTTTGTCGGCAGCAAGAACGAGCCCACTCCCCTGCAGGACGAAGAGGCGGAACGCATCCTCGGCCGCAGTGAGGGAGCGGTCAAGGACCGCTCGCGCATTCCCTTCCATCTTGGCGATCCGATCAAGGTGGTCGACGGCCCCTTCACTGATTTCACCGGTTTCGTCGAAGAGGTCAACGAAGAGAAAAACAAGGTCAAGGTGATGGTCAGCATCTTCGGGCGCGCCACACCGGTCGAACTGGATTTCCTCCAAATCGAATTAGAACAATAAGGTATCCCCATGGCAAAAAAAGTAGTTGGCAGCATCAAACTGCAGATTCCTGCCGGCGCGGCCAATCCGTCGCCCCCCGTGGGCCCGGCTCTGGGTCAGCACAGCGTCAACATCATGGAGTTCTGCAAGCAGTTCAACGCCAGGACCCAGGAAAAAGCGGGCTTGATCATCCCGGTGATCATCACGGTCTATGCCGACCGCTCCTTCTCTTTCATCACCAAGACCCCCCCGGCAGCCGTGCTTCTCAAAAAAGCGGCCGGCCTGGACAAGGGCTCCGGCGAACCCAACCGCACCAAGGTGGGCCAGGTGACCACGGCCCAGGTGCGCGAGATCGCCGAGCTCAAAATGCAGGATCTCAACGCCAGCACGGTGGAAACCGCCATGAGCATGGTTGAGGGAACCGCCCGGAGTATGGGTATCACGGTTGTTTGAGCCTAAAAGTCAGCGAACAATTAATGATGATTCGAAGTGTTTTGGAGCACTAATGAAACATAGCAAGCGTTATAGCGAGGCGTTGCAGCGGCTGGACCGCCGGAACTCGTACCCCCTGACCGAAGCTGTGACCAAGGTGAAGGAGCTCGCCACGGCACGGTTCGATGAGTCGATCGAACTGAGTGTCCGCCTTGGCGTCGATCCGCGCAAAGCGGATCAGATGGTGCGCGGCACGGTGATCCTGCCCCACGGCACCGGCAAGAAGGTGCGCGTTTGCGTGCTCACCAAAGGCGCAAAGGAGAAAGAGGCTGAGGAGGCCGGTGCTGATGTCGTCGGCTCCGATGAGCTCATCACCCGCATCCAGGGCGGCTGGCTTGAGTTCGATGTGGTCATCGCCACACCCGACATCATGAGCCAGGTCGGCAAGCTCGGCAAGATCCTTGGCACCCGCGGCCTGATGCCCAACCCCAAGAGCGGCACGGTCACCTTCGAAATCGGCCAGGCCGTCAAGGACGCCAAAGCCGGCAAGATCGCTTTCCGCGTCGACAAATACGGCATCGTCAACGCCGCGGTCGGCAAAAAGTCCTTCGAACCCGTCCAGCTCAAGGAAAACGTCCAGGCTTTCATGGAGATGATCAACCGCCTCAAACCCACCTCGGCCAAGGGCGTCTACATCAAGAGCGTGACCATTTCGAGCACGATGAGCCCGGGCATTCGCCTGGACAAAAGCCAGATCATGGACGCGGTCTGAGCACGATAAACGTTATTTCGAAGTAAAGGATATCCTCCATGCCACAAGCCAACAAAGTTGCCAAACTGGAAGAGATCAACGCCAGCCTCGAAAAGGCCAAGAGTGTTTTTCTCACCGATTTTTCCGGCTTGACCGTCGAAGAGGTCACCCGCCTGCGCAAGGAGTTCCGCAAGGCCAATGTGAAATATCTGGTCGTGAAAAATACCCTCGCGCGCATCTCGGCCAAAGAGAATGGCTATGAAGCCCTGATTCCTTTCCTGCAGGGGCCGACCGGCATGGCCATCGCCATGGATGACCCGGTCGCTCCGGTGCGCATCATCTTCGATTTCAAGAAGGACAAGGAAAAACCCTCGATCAAAGCCGCTTTCCTCGAGGGCGAACTGCTCGACCAGAAAACGGCCGAGGAGGTACGTAATATTCCGCCCCGCGAAGTGCTCCTGGCCCAGGTCGCTTCGGCCTTCGCCGCCCCGCTCTCCGGCTTCGTCGGCAGCCTCAAGGCGGTCATCTCCAATTTCGCCAACGTGTTAAGTCAAGTCCAAGAGAAAAAAGAAGCTTAATCCACTTATATAGTACTCTAACGGGAGGTAGAAATGCCCGAAAAAGCAGATGTCGCAGTTGCTCAGGATGCCAAGGTCGAAGAAATTCTCACGGCTATCGAGCAGATGAGTGTCCTTCAGCTCTCCAAGCTGGTCAAAGCCGTTGAAGATCGTTTCGGCGTCACCGCCGCCGCCCCGATGGCCATGCCCGCCGGTATGATGATGGGTGGAGCCGCCGCGGCCGCTCCGGTCGTCGAGGAACAGACCGAGTTTGACGTCGTCCTCAAAGCCGCCGGTGCCAACAAGATCAATGTCATCAAGGTCATCCGCACCATCACCAACCTCGGCCTGAAAGAGGCGAAGGACCTGGTCGACGGCGCTCCGAACAAGGTCAAGGAAGGCGTGACCAAGGACGAAGCCAACGACATCAAGGCCAAGCTCGAAGAAGCCGGCGCGGAAGTCGAACTCAAGTAGTTCAAACTGAAAACCGGGCCCGTTGCGCCCGGTTTTTGTTGACCGATCTTATCCGTCACCCATCAAAAGGAGTTCTCCTTTGGCAGTTGGCTTAAAAAGAGAACGACACTCCTTCTCGAAGATCAAGTCCATCGCCGAAATCCCTGACTTGCTGGACATCCAGCTCAAGTCATTCAGGGACTTTCTCCAGGCCGATGTACCGCCAGATCAGCGGCGGGATGTCGGCCTGCAGTCGGTTTTCAAGAGCGTCTTTCCGATCATCGACAGCCGGGAAAATTTCGTCCTCGACTTTATCGAGTACTACATCGACCCTCCCAAGTACAGCGTTGAGGAGTGTCAGGAGCGGGGGATGTCCTACTCGGTAGCCCTCAAGGCCAAACTGCGTTTGGCCATCAAGGACGAGTACAACCCCAATGACCCCCTGGCCAATTCCAAGGAACAGGTGGTCTATCTGGGGTTCATCCCCTTTATGACCAATCGCGGCACTTTTATCATCAACGGCGCCGAGCGCATCATCGTCAGCCAGCTCCACCGCTCGCCCGGCGTCTTTTTCGACGAAATCGCCCATCCCAACGGGACCAGGCTCTACTCCGCGCGTATCATCCCCCTGCGCGGCTCCTGGGTGGAGTTCGCCACCGATATCAACGAGATGATGATCGTCTATATCGACCGCCGCAAAAAGTTCCTGGTCACCACCCTGCTGCGCGCCATCGGCATCTCCTCGGATCGCGATATCCTCTCGACCTTCAACCTCATCCATGAGACCGAGATCGGACCGGAGAATATCGAGGAACTGACGGGCATGCGCGTGGTCGAGGACATTATCGACCGCGAGACCGGCGAGATCATCGTCGACAAGCTCCACGAACTGACTCCGGAGAAACTGCAGCAGCTGATCAACGCCGGTATCACTAAACTGGAGCTGATCCGCAGCGACAAGATCTTTGGACCGGAGATCATCAGTAACACCCTTTTGAAGGACCAGACCCATTCCCAGGACGAGGCGCTGGAGACCATCTACCAGAACCTCCGTTCCGGCGAGGCCCCGGACCTTGATACCGCCCGCCAGCTCATCGAGCGCCTCTTCTTCAATCCCAAGCGCTACGATCTCGGCGATGTCGGCCGCCACCGCCTCAACAAAAAGCTCAACCTGGCGGTCACGCCCGATACCACCGCTCTGACGCGGGAGGATATTGTCGGCATCATCCAGTACCTGCTCGATCTCCGCAAGGGCAGGCGCACCCCGGATGACATCGATCATCTCGGCAACCGCCGCGTACGCACCGTCGATGAACAGCTGGCGTCGCAGATGAGCGTCGGACTGGCGCGCATGGCCCGCACCATCAAGGAACGGATGAATCTGCGCGAAAGCGAAAATCCGACCCCGCAGGATCTGGTCAATGCCCGCACCATCCTTTCAGTTATCAATACCTTTTTCGGCACCAGCCAGCTCTCGCAGTTCATGGACCAGACCAACCCGCTCTCGGAGCTGACCCACAAGCGCCGGCTCTCGGCCCTCGGCCCGGGCGGTCTGACCCGCGAACGCGCCGGCTTTGAGGTGCGCGACGTCCATTATACCCATTACGGCCGTCTCTGCCCCATCGAAACCCCGGAAGGGCCGAACATCGGTCTGATCTCCTCTCTGACCACCTACGCCCGCATCAACGAGTTCGGCTTTATCGAAACGCCCTACCGCAAGGTTGTCAACGGCGCCGCGACTGAACAGGTCGATTTCATGGCCGCCGATGACGAGGAGGAGCTGACCGTCGCCCAGGCGAGCGAAATGCTGGACGAGAAAGGGCGCTTTATCAACGAGCGGGTCAAGTCGCGCGTGCGCGGCGAGTTCCCGATCGAGGATCCGCTCAAGGTCGACTATATGGATGTCTCGCCGACGCAGATCGTCTCCGCGGCTGCCGCTCTGATCCCCTTCCTCGAGCATGACGACGCCAACCGCGCCCTCATGGGTTCGAACATGCAGCGCCAGGCTGTGCCCCTGCTCAGCCCGGCCGCGCCTTTTGTCGGCACCGGCATGGAAGGCAAGATCGCCCGCGATTCACGCGCGGTCGTGACCTCCGAATATGACGGCGTGGTCGAAAAGGTCGATGCCCGCAACATCGTCATCCGCCGCAAAGAGACCGCTTCCAAGAAAGAGATTCTCGAAAAACTCGGCGATTTCAATGACACCGGGATGATCACCTATTCGCTCACCAAGTTCATGCGCACCAACCAGGACACCTGCATCAACCAGAAGCCGATCGTCTCCGAAGGCGATGTCATCAAGGCCGGGCAGGTGATCGCCGATGGCGCCGGAACCGAGGCGGGTGAACTGGCCCTCGGGCGCAACGTCCTCGTCGCTTTTATGCCCTGGCGCGGTTATAATTTTGAAGACGCCATCGTCATCTCCGAGCGCGTCGTGCGCGACGACATCTTCACCTCGGTCCACATCGAGGAGTTCGAGCTGCAGGTGCGCGACACCAAGCGCGGCGAAGAGGAACTGACCCGTGAAATTCCCAACGTCTCCGAAGAGACCACCAAAGACCTCGATGAGAACGGCATCGTCCGCACCGGAGCCGAGGTCCTCGCCGGCGACATTCTGGTCGGCAAGGTGACTCCCAAGGGTGAGAGCGATCCCACCCCCGAAGAGAAACTCCTCAAGGCCATCTTTGGTGAAAAAGCCGGCGACGTCAAGGACGCCTCGCTCAAGGCCACTCCCGGACTCAAGGGCGTCGTCATCGACACCCGCCTCTTCTCGCGCAAGAAAAAAGATCCCTCCACCCGGCGCAAGGAGAAAAAGAGCCTCGACGAGCTCGAACTCTGGCTCGAACAGGAGAAAAGCCGCGTCCGCACCCTGCGCACCGACAAGATGATCGCGGTCCTCAACGGCCAGACCAGCAACGGCGTGCGTGAAAAGTCCTCCGGCAAGGTCATCATCAAGGCCAAGACCGTGCTCAAGGCCGCCAATCTCGGCAAGCTCGATTTTGATAATATCGAATACAGCTCCCCGCTCACCGATGATGAAGAGACCAATCGCAAGATCTCCCTGGTCAATGCCCGTTACTATACCAGAATGACGGCGATCGAGGATGAGTACGAGCTGGGCAAGTTCAAGATCACCGTCGGCGACGAACTTCCTCCGGGTATCGTTCAGCTCGCCAAGGTGTACGTCGCCAAGAAGCGCAAGCTGATGGTGGGCGACAAGATGGCCGGCCGTCACGGCAACAAGGGCGTCGTCTCCAAGATCGTCCCGATCGAGGATATGCCCTACATGCCCGACGGCACCCCGGTCGACATCGTCCTCAATCCCCTCGGCGTGCCTTCGCGTATGAATCTCGGCCAGATCCTCGAGACCAATCTCGGCTGGGCTGCGGCTCAGCTCGGATGCTATTACGCCACGCCGGTTTTCGACGGGGCGACCCTCGACGAGATCCGGGCGGAGATGAAAAGGGCCGGTATCCCCGAGAGCGGCAAGTCGACGCTCTACGACGGACGCACCGGTGAACTGATCAACGAAGAGGTAACCGTCGGCTGGATCTATATGATGAAACTCTCCCATCTGGTAGAGGACAAGATCCACGCCCGTTCGATCGGACCCTACTCGCTGATCACCCAGCAGCCCCTGGGCGGCAAGGCGCAGTTCGGCGGCCAGCGCTTCGGCGAAATGGAAGTCTGGGCGCTCGAAGCCTACGGCGCAGCCTATACCCTGCAGGAGATCCTCACCGTCAAGAGCGATGACGTCCGCGGCCGTTCCAAGGCCTACGAAGCCATCGTCAAGGGCGAGAGCATCCCCGATCCGGGACTGCCGGAATCGTTCAACGTCTTGATACGCGAATTAATGGGCCTCGGCCTGGATGTGGAATTGATCAGCAGACCTGGGAAGAAATAACCAGCCCGCATGGGTTGTCCCCTCAATATATCAGAGGTGCGGCGGATGCAAGCCAGACAGGATATCCGCCTCGCCTCTTTATGTGTTTTCCTTAACCAGGCTCGTTCACAGAGTTTGGAGGTGACCATTTGAATTACATGTTCGCTCAGGAACATCCCGTACAGGATGCCAATTTTCAGGCCATCTACATCGGTCTTGCCTCTCCGGACAAGATCCTTGAACGCTCTCACGGCGAGGTGACCAAGCCGGAGACCATCAACTATCGCTCCTTCAAGCCCGAGAAGGACGGCCTTTTCTGCGAAAAGATCTTTGGACCGGTGCGCGACTGGGAATGCCACTGCGGCAAATACAAGCGCATCCGCTACAAAGGCATCGTCTGCGACCGCTGCGGCGTCGAGGTGACCATGAAGAGCGTCCGCCGCGAACGCATGGGCCATATCACCCTGGCTGTGCCCGTGGTCCACATCTGGTACTGGAAATCCCTCCCCTCCAAGATCGGCTACATCCTCGGCATGAGCATCAAGGAGCTGGAGAAGGTGATCTATTACGAGTCCTATGTGGTGGTCCGCCCGGGTAACAGCGGCCTCTCCCCGCGGGAGCTGATCACTGAGGACGACTATCTCGACCTCGTCGAGCGCATGCGCGACGCGGAGAACGACCTGCCCGAAGAGCATCGTTTCTACGCCGAGATCGGCGGCACGGCCATTCACGCGCTGCTGCGCCACGTCAATATCGACGCCCTTTCGCACGAGCTGCGCTACATGGCGCGCAGCGAGACCTCGATTCAGCGCAAGGCCGATGCGCTCAAGCGCCTCAAGGTGGTGGAGGCTTTCCGCCGCTCCAACCGCGACCGCGAAAACCGTCCGGACTGGATGGTCATGTCGGTCATCCCGGTGGTGCCGCCCGAACTGCGCCCCCTGGTTCCCCTCGAGGGCGGCCGCTTCGCGACCTCGGATCTCAATGATCTCTACCGCCGCGTGATCATCCGCAACAACCGTCTGAAAAAGCTGCTCGAGATCAAGGCCCCCGAAGTGATCCTGCGCAACGAGAAACGCATGCTCCAGGAGGCGGTCGATTCGCTTTTCGACAACGGCCGCAAATCCTCGGCCGTGCGCAGCGACGGCAACCGCGCCCTCAAGAGTCTCTCCGACATGCTGCGCGGCAAGCAGGGGCGTTTCCGCCAGAACCTGCTCGGCAAGCGCATCGACTATTCCGGCCGCTCGGTCATCGTCGTCGGCCCTGAGCTCCACCTCCACGAGTGCGGCCTGCCCAAGGAGATGGCCCTCGAGCTTTTCAAGCCCTTTGTCATCCGCAAGCTGGTCGAACGCGGCCTGGTCAAGACCGTCAAGAGCGCCAAAAAATATGTCGAGCGCCGCGGTGCTGAGGTCTGGGATATCCTCGAGGAGATCATCGATGATCATCCCGTGATGCTCAACCGCGCCCCGACCCTCCATCGGCTCGGCATCCAGGCCTTCCAGCCGGTGCTCATCGAGGGCAAGGCGATCCAGATTCACCCCCTGGTCTGCGCCGCTTTCAACGCCGACTTTGACGGTGACCAGATGGCCGTGCACGTGCCGCTCTCTTTCTATGCCCAGATCGAGACCAAGATCCTCATGCTCTCGAGCCACAATATCCTCTCTCCGGCCCACGGCCGGCCGCTGGCCATCCCCAGCCAGGATATCGTGCTCGGCATCTATTACCTCACCAAGCGCCGCACCGGCGTCCTCGGCGAGGGGATGACCTTCGCATCGATCGACGAGGTGCTGATCGCCTATAACGACCAGCGCATCGCGCTCCACGCCCCGATCAAGGTGCGTTTCGGCGGCGAGATGATCGAGACCACCGTCGGCCGCGTCATCTTTAACGATATCCTCCCCGAGGAATTAAAGTTCGTCAACGTGCTCCTGACCAAAAAGGCGATCGAGGATCTCGTGGCGCGCGCCTACAACAAGCTGGGCAACCACCGCACCACACAGCTCCTCGACAATCTCAAGAATATCGGCTTCCATTTCGCCATGAAGTCGGGCACCACGGTAAGCCTCGATGACGTGCTGGTTCCGCCTGAAAAGGAGGAGCTGCTCGGCCAGGCTTTCAAGAACGTCGAGGCCATCCTCAAACGCTATGAGCGCGGCATCATCACCGACGGCGAGCGCTACAACCAGATCATCGACATCTGGACCCACACCACCAGCGCGGTGGCCGAAAAGATGTTCGAGCGGCTGCGTCAGGACCGTCAGGGCTTCAATCCCATCTTCATGATGGCCGATTCGGGCGCGCGCGGTTCCAAAGAGCAGATCCGCCAGCTCGCCGGCATGCGCGGCCTGATGGCCAAACCGCAGAAAAAGATGACCGGCTCGATGGGCGAAATCATCGAGAACCCGATCACCGCCAACTTCCGCGAAGGCCTGTCGGTGCTCGAGTACTTTATCTCCACCCACGGCGCCCGCAAGGGTCTGGCCGATACCGCCTTGAAGACCGCCGACGCCGGCTATCTCACCCGCCGTCTGGTCGATGTCGCCCAGGATGTCATCATCACCCAGCCCGACTGCGGCACCATCCTCGGACTGCGCGTGGCCGACATCAAGGAGGGTGAAGAGGTGATCGAGTCGATGCAGGACCGCATCATCGGGCGCGTCGCGGCCGAAGATATTTTCGATCCTGAATCGGGCGACGTCATCGCCGAGGCCGGATCCCTCATCAAT
>Ga0116148_1005927_pt1 | contig 10069 bp, 7 predicted proteins | sample AD_UKC055_MetaG_FD_89786 | JGI IMG/M metagenome (GOLD analysis project Ga0116148, IMG submission 89786) | Active sludge microbial communities of municipal wastewater-treating anaerobic digesters from USA - AD_UKC055_MetaG | ecosystem: Engineered > Bioreactor > Anaerobic > Digestate | place: USA... | reverse complement strand
GAAGAAGCCGTTGCCGTAAGGTTGAAATCCTCGTCTCCGACAGCTTTCTGTGGTATAGGGCCAAATGTTATTGTCTGGTCACCTTTGTTTACAGTAAGTGTTCTGGTGAATTTTGCAGGAGCATAAGTTGCATTTCCTGCCTGGCGGGTTGTTATTTCAGATGTTCCCAATCCCTTAAGTGTACAACTGCTGCCGGCTATGGTAGCTACGGCGGGATTTGAACTTGAATAGGTCATTGCAAGACTGCTTGATGCTGTTGCAGTGAGTGTAAAAGGTGTCAGGCTGTATTGCCGATCAAGCGATTGTGCCCATGTAATGGTCTGGGCAGTAAGAGTAACGGCCAGATCGTCAAAGGAAAGCAAAAATCCGCCTGAAGTTGCCGTAACATCACCCTGGGTATAAGAGACAAGGACTGTCTCAGTTCCTGTAAGAGGTGTTGCCAGATTAAGTACTATTGTATTGGGATCTCCTGCTTTAAGAGCGGCAGAATTAATTGTAACCGGTGTTCCGTTTGACTTGACTGTGAACTGAGCCTGTTTCCCGGAAGGATCAGACATGGTTCTGTCGAACTGGATCTCAACGTTAGTATTTTTAGCGGTATACAAAACAGCAGGAATCCCGGGAGGACTTACATTCACTGTAATTGTTGCTTCCGGAGAATCTCCTGTTCCATCATTTATTTTAAAATTGAAATTTCCAACACCATTACCGGCAGAACCTGAAGCTGCATAAATTACATTTCTGTTGGCATCTGTGATGGTTGCAGGAACAGCAGTAATCTGAGCTCCTTTGGTTCCGGCATTATACTGGTATAGTGTACCCTGGGCAGGGAGTGAAGTCACAATTGCAGTTTTCGGGCTGGCATCTCCTCCGGTATAATTTAGTTTGATCGTTTTATCCTGACCCTGTTCGGCCCAGACGGTAACAGGGACAGCGGCAAGTGGAGGTGTGGAAGATGTTGTAAATTTCCTTATTTCACACCAGGTTGTACCTGTTGCATTTGATGCAAATACACCCCAGTAATATGTTGTTCCTTCAGCCAATCCGGTAACATCATAACTCAGACTTGTACCTGCATCATAGCTTGTGGCTCCGCTCAGGTTTGAATTTGGTGAGATCCTCAATGAATAATTTGCCGCATAATTGGAAGGATCCCACTCGAATGTATGACTAGTTCCGATTATTGCATTTTCAGTCGGACTTGTAAGCGCGGTAATTCCAGGATCGGGCAGAGTTATATTTGTTGTAAGATAAACACCATCATAAAGTGAATTATCATCCATCGTATATGAAGCTCCTGAGGGAGTAAAGGATATCGCTTTTCCAGTGTTTGCTGCAGCGCCATTATGGTGTGCATACTGGACACCAGCGGTACCGTCGGAATTTTCAATTCCTATTGCAGCAGATTCTCCATGTGAAAGGGGGACAGAAGGAAGTATTATTACCCTGTACTGAACCTGTATCTTGTTGGATGTTTCAAACAGAATAACAGAAAAAGTACCCACGTAAACAGGTCCTGAGTAGAATCCCATATTTTTGAACTGAACAATAAGTTTTCTGTTTGGAGCTGCACCGATAGTGGTATAAAGTATATTTCCAGAGGGATCAATAACCAGGTCATCCCAGAAAGCTGCAACCATATTATTGGGAGTTGCTGCTGTCGGGATTGGATCTTCCGAAGGATCAATGGAACCGGCTCCGAAGCTTACCAGTCCGTTTGATGAAACATAAAACTGGTTATATATATTGCCGAAATATGTAAAATTAAACCCGATATTAAAAGGTCCGTATGATTCATTATTTGCATATCCGGATTTAACTACAGTTCCGGAATAAGTTGTTTCACTCTGTCCAAATAGAAGACCGGAGAACATTAATAAAATTCCTAGGGTAAAAATCCTGGTTTTCATCTTATATGGTTTTATTCAGGTTAATACTGCATATATTATAAACCCTAAAGGTACTAAAATAGTTGCATCAGTAATTATTTACAGGTTCAATATGTGACAAATGTTGTAATGCGTCAGGTTAACAATATCAGGTATTAGATTAATACTCCTGTAATTTAATGGTTTTAAGATTTTGTCTTCCCTTTGTCTTCTACCCAAATCTTTTACTATTATAAGCTAAAAGAGCACCTCTGACAGTGCTCTCATAATATTTCGAAATATATTTATCATTCAAATGGTTTATCTCCGAATGGACTCTCGAAAGGAGAATCGATACCTTTACTTCCTCCTTTAGGCGGTTTCCCCGGTCTTATAGGAGGGTCAGGAGGGAAACTTGTCATCATAACCAGCGATATTGAATTATCAAGGATGATCCTTGTAACTTCAGGTTTGCTGTATGTTTCCTTTATGATTATATTACGAACAGTAGTCTTCAAATGTGGTTGATTAAATTTGAATTGTTACAAAAGTACATATAAATTTGTTAAGTGCAAATCTATTTTAAGGTTTTATGGCGTTACGGTCTTATGGCTTTACGGCCATTATGCCGTGACGCCATAACGCCGTAACACCTATCTTACCACCACCTTCCCCACATATCTCTTAACTCCCGACCTGATTTCCAACATGTACAATCCGTTTAACGCAGGAGCCTGCACCTGTGTTACACCTGTTTTACTGAATTCAGTATTGCGGAGATCTGAAACAGTTTTTCCTGAAATATCCATTATCCTGACAGAACCTCTTTTCCCGTCCCACTCGTCTGTAAGCGTCTGGATGTTGATCAGGCCAAATCCGTTGTAAATGTTAAACTTATTATCTCCTGTTTTTGGATTTTCGAAGCCTGTTGTTATATTGCTGATCTTTATGACGAAACGGTTATTTATCAAACCTGCCGTTGAAGAAAACGATAAGGATGATGTTTTATTAAGATCTGCTTCAATTCCGGTGGTTTTATCGATCAGGTATATATCATAATCATCAAGTGCCTGTATGCTTTTAAGGGTGATTGTGTGGTTTCCGTCTGCATTTACTTTCACCGATAGTGGTATCTCGATCAGAGATTCCGGTTCGAGGAGGGGTTGTCCGTTAATGGAAAATTTATAATTTCCGGCCAAAGTATATAAAGCTGGTCTGTTATCAGGTATGAACATTTTCACTGCGTCATAGCTGTAGTCCAGACCTATTTTTGCTTTTTCAGCAAATCTTACCACTGTTTCATCTGAAAATTCGTCTTCAGAAATACTTAGTCTAAGCAGTGGGATCTCAGAAGTTCCCTTGAAGCGTGGCCAGATATCGTCATGTGATCTTGCATCAGTTGTCAGGTTGATAACATTGTCTTCCGAATAGGTTTTAACAAAGAATCCCTGCATTGGGGGGATCACACCCGAAGGAGGCTCTCCGTTATCGGGAACCATTACCCCAGCTGTATAATAATAATGTTGGCCGTCCTTGATAAAAGCAATACCCTGGCTTGTATTATCCGGATAAGCTGTATTTTCAACAATGTAGTCCCAGTCAAGACCTGATGGAAATGGATTTCCAAGGAGATTATATCCATTTTCATCTAAAAAATATCCTGCGAAATCGAGTGTAACATCAACAATGCCGGTGTTTAAAATGCCAGACAAAGAATATATTGTATCATTATCATACCATAAATTGTACCCTTTACCGGGAGTCAGGTTGGAAAATTCATATTTAGGATCAACTCCACCGGTTATATACATGTATCCATCGTATGCCACCCATCCTTCTCTTATTGATCCGGCACCTTGAATTCCGTCGACCCATTGGGCAAGGTTATAAGTGGTTGTGGTAAATACAGGGTCGATGGGAAAATTTTGAACAGGAGAAGAGATATAGTGCCATTTTGCCGGCATATCTTCGTCATCATCAACATATCCTCCCGTAATGCAGAGCTGTATATCTTCTGTTGCACCCGCTCCTTTGGTGTACGAGTTTAAAATCAAAGAGGACAATCCGGAGGCATTTGCATTCATTTTTAAGGTACCGTTATTTGTAAGGTTATTGAGTGTGACTCTTGCACCTGGTTCGATAATCATTTGTTTGCCGGGACCGATAGTAAAATCTGGACCGGGTGAAGCTGTTGGAAACGGTGACGCTCCTGTTGGGATTATTACATCTCTGGCTACAGTAGGCACCCCTCCATCCCAGTTATCAACTGTATTCCAGTCATTTGAAGCGGCAGCTGTTTTCCAGCGACTGTACTGGACTTCATAGGCGCCGATATCTGTTGTAAGTACCCGGTTATTACCAAGATAATCAGCTGTTGGGATAATATTTGGCGAACTATAGCTGTTAGTACCTGCATCCCGGCATGGCGAAATGTATTTAATTGACCAGTCTGAACCGGCAGTGGTAAAGTTTGGGCCTGCAGGATTGGAATTATCGGAATTGAGGTTTATACACCCTATCGAACCTGAAGGATATCCTCCCTGTATAGCACAATTAACAAAATTGGAAGAAGTTGCACCATAATAAGGGGTATTTGTACCCCATAAAATTGAATTTATTACCTTTGCATTTGGAGATGTGTAATAAAGAATTTCATTTGCCCTATAGCCTGCAATATTATTGGCAAAAGTGCAATTTATTAATTTAAGAGATCCAGTAGTGGGCCCGATAAAAGCGCCACCACCTCCAAACTGAGTGGTACTTGTAACAGAATTGCCATAAACAAGGCAGTTGGTGACAACAGAATATGAATCATTCCAAAAATATAATCCACCTCCTCCAGTTGAGGCAGTATTATTTTTTATAATACAATTATTGATAGAAGGATTTTGAGTCTTGTTCACAAAAATTCCCCCTCCCCATACTGCATTGTTATTTTGGATAGTACAATTTGAAATTGTTAAATTGCTGGTATTCGCATGTATTCCACCACCATATCCTTCAATTAAGCTGCCTGTTTTGGACCCATACTCAACTATGCAATATTGCATGATAGAAGTACCTGTAGAAGATTCAAAAGTGATGTGGCCCCAGGTCGCCTGGACATTTCTTGTAAAAGTTATATAATCTGCAGAGGATCCGGTTGCATTAAGGACACCTGTTCCTGTAATTCTTAAATCAGAAGCTGTATTACAAAATTTTACGCTTATACCCTGACTTATGGTTAAAGTCCCTCCTGTTCCTATTTCAAGATCATTCTGGCCGGCAGTTGAGCGGCCGACGTAAATAACACCATCTGGATAATTGGCAATATTCCAGTCCTGCATTGCATTGGAGCTGTTAATTATCCCATAATATGCTGTATTTGCAGATAGTCCGTCTCCATACCATTGTGCTGAAAGAGTCAACGGGATGATAAATAATATAATAAGAAGTAAATTTTTCTTCATGTAACTATTGGCTTTAGTTAATTATGTAAACATTAAAGAAGATACACAGTGTAATAATTGAAATATAAATACAAATATAATTTTTATTGACAAATCGATGAATAGAATGTCTTATTAATAATAGAAATTAAAGATTTTTGGGTAATATTTGCCGTAGATTTTTACAGAAGTTAAAGTAACCTCCATTAGTTCAAAGGTATCCTGATCGCGTAAAATAATTCTTGCAAAATTCAAAACATCGAGTAATTTTGTTACTCGTTAAACTGATCTGATGCTTAGTAGTCTTATTACTTCAGAGACGCGGATAAAATTGCTGATCAAATTCTTTCTTAACAGCAGTACAAGGGCCCATTTAAGGGGTCTGGAATCAGAATTTGGAGAATCATCAAATGCTATCCGGGTAGAACTTAACCGGTTCGAGGAGGCCGGACTTCTTAATTCTCTATGGGAAGGGAATAAAAAGATTTTCCAGGCTAACAATAAACATCCACTTTATGATGATATACACAGCATTATCCTTAAGGAAACAGGCATTGACCGTGTAATTGAAAAAGTAATTCACCGTCTTGGAAATCTGATTTGTGTTTATCTTACCGGTGATTTTGCACAGGGGAAAGATAGCCAGGTTATTGAGCTGATACTTGTAGGTAAAGATCTTGATCGTGAATACCTGACCCGGAAAGTTGTTCAGGCTGAGGAGATGGTTGGAAGGAAAGTAAGCTATATAGTTTTGGAACCTGATGAAGCTGAAGCATATTTATTGAAATATGAACAGACAGATCTTCTTCCACTATGGAATTGTGACGGAAGTACTGCGAATTCAAAATAAAAGGGAATTGTAACCCTACTGCGATTAATAACGCAGTGATATACAGATATATAAAGCCAGGTTACTCTTAATATACAGATGGGAGCGACCTGGCGTAAGCATGCTTTAATGAAACGAATCGCCATTCTCCAATCCAACTATATTCCATGGAAAGGCTATTTCGACATTATTAACTTTGTTGATGAGTTCATTTTTTATGATGATGTCCAATATACGAAGAATGACTGGAGAAACAGAAACCTAATAAAAACTGAAAAAGGTCCGAAATGGATTACAATTCCATGTGGTGCAAATGAGAAAAGACTGATCTGTGAGGTAGAATTAAAAGACAAGAAATGGCAACAAAAACACTGGCAACAATTAAAGATATATTATGGTAAAACAAAATATTGGGGAATTTATAAAAATTTTTTTGAGAATTTTTACCTGAATAAAGAATGGAAGTATCTGTCTGAAGTAAATCAGTGCATGATTAAAACAATATGCCGGGAAATACTAGGTATTAAAACAATCTTCAGGGATTCCCGTGAATTTAATCTTGCTAATGCTAAAGGAGACAGAGTTCTTGAACTGGCAAAAAATACTAATGCTACAACATATTTATCAGGGCCCTCCGCAAAGAACTACATTGATGAACAGAAATTTTTTAAAGCAGGTATTAAAGTCAATTGGATGGATTATTCAGGGTATCCCGAATATAATCAACTATATCCGCCATTTGACCACAAAGTGAGCATTATTGATCTGATATTCAATGTCGGATCTGAAGCCCCGAAGTTTATGAAATCCTTTATTAATGGGTCAGGTAAAATATAGTGTAGTAGTACCTGTTTACAGGGGAGAATTGACTTTACGAAAACTTGCTAAAGAATTAATTTTTTTTTTCAATTCAGAGAGATTTTCATTCGAATTAATATTTGTTGATGATTTTGCCCCTGATAAATCATGGGATATTATTAAATCTATAAAAAAGGATCATGAAGAAGTAATCAGGGGGATAAGGCTTTCAGGGAATTCTGGCCAACACAACGCTCTAAAATGTGGCATATTAAATGCCACCGGCGAATACATAATTACCATGGATGAGGACCTCCAGCATTCTCCATATGATATTATCAAACTTATCATGAAGCAGAAAGAATCTGATTATGATTTAGTGTATGGCTCTTTCAGAAAGCTAAGTCATAATAAATTCAGGAATTTAACTTCCAGAGTATTGAAAAAACTTCTCAGGGTGGGACTGCCTGGATTGCATCCTGATTACTCACCATTTCGTCTTATAAAATCTAAAGTAGCTAGGGAAGCACTGTCAGGTAAAACTTCTTATGGTTTTATTGATGCATATTTATCATTGAGTAGAAGTAAAACTGCATCAGTGGAAGTAATCCATTCAAAAAGATATGCCGGGAGGAGTTCATATAATCTTCGAAAACTGATAAGCCATTCGATTAATATCTTCATTAATTTTTCGGTTCCGTTAATCAGAGTTTTAGCATGGAGTTTCTTAATTCTGATTTTACTTCTTGCCATTAGTGGAACATTAGTCGTACTGCAAAATGTTTATCACAAAATTTTTGCTTCAGGTCAGCATTCAATTTATAATATATGTATGATTTTATTTCTACTCATTATATTTATTACAGTAGTGATTTATTTAGCTTCCATGGTATGGAGCATTTTAAGGAATAAAAAAAACAGCTTCAGTATAAATGAAATCATTTGAGTATCAATAGTATGAAGGTAATAATTATTGGGGGGATAGGTACCGCGGTAAATATTGCTGAGCAAATTATTGATGCTAATAAGAACTATAATTCAGGAATTGAATTTCTAGGATATGCCATTGATGACGCTACCCTCGGGGAAATTATTAACGGTTATCCAGTCTTATGTAAGATAACAGAAGTAAGCCAAAGATATAGATCTGATGAAATAAAGTTTATATTTTCTTTATATAAACCAGAGATGATGAAAGGAAGGATTAAACTAAGAGAAGATTTAAATATACCTGATAACCGTTTTGCCACATTTATTCATCCATCGGTTTTCATTGCACAGAGTTCCAAAATCGGAGCCGGAAATGTTATTTTATCCAATTCCACTATTCAGCAAAAAGTTACAATTGGCAATTATAATATAATAAACTCTAATGTAGTAATTGAACATGAAACAAACATTGGGAACAGCAATTTCATTGCGGCTTCAGTGTGCGTAGGGTCAAAAGTTAAAATAGGAAATGGGAATTTTCTGGGATTGAACAGTACATTTAAAGAAAAAGTTGAATTATATGATTACATATTTATTGGGATGGGTTCGAATGTAATAAAAAGCTGTGTTACCCCGGGGATTTATTATGGCAATCCATGTAAACAGGTAAAATGATCACTTTTGAAAGAAGAGCATCGGTAGTTCTTTATAAATATTTGGTTTCTATTAAAACGGAAGGAATATTCTTGTTACCTGCCAATATTTGTCCCATAGTACCTATAACATTTCTAAAAGCCGGGGTAATGTTTGAATTTGTTGACATAAGTATAAATACTCTTTGCATTAATGAAAAACTCATAATTGAAAAGGTCACAAGAAACCCGGATAAGGTTAGTGGAGTGCTATTTAATCATACTTATGGGACCAAATATTCCCCGAAAGGGTTTTTCTCAAGACTAAAAGTTTTAAATCCATTCCTGAAGATTATTGATGACAGATGTTTATGTTTACCATTATTAAAAGAGTTACCCGGTGAATTGGATGGAATTGACCTTATTTTGTATAGTACAGGATATTCAAAATATACAGATATTGGATTTGGCGGAATAGGTAAACTTAAGGATAATGTAAATGGTGAACTAACAATAGGTTATAATCCTCAGGATCTTAAGGAGCTATATATTACATACAAACAATCATTAAAGAATAAAAGCTGGTATAATTATCATGACTCTAACTGGCTGGATTGTAGAAATCCTTCACTAGATTTTGATGAGTACTCTAAACAGGTTAATTCCTTGATTATTAAAGTTGGAGAACAAAAGTCTAAGATAAACAATATTTATTCAGCAAATATTAATCATAAAATCCAATATCCATCTGAATTCCAGGATTGGAGATTTAATATCAGGGTTCCCGGTAAAGATGAACTTTTAAAGAGAATTTTTAATGATAAATTGTTTGCCAGCTCCCTTTATGAATCATTGGGCGATGGCGTTTTTTCACAAAGCCATTTCCCTGTCGCATCAAAAGTCAATAGTGAAACAATAAATCTGTTTAATGATTTGTATTTTGATGAAGAAAAAGCATTCTCGGTTTGCAATATTATTGATAAGCATCTGCGCAGTTATCAGAACATTTAAAATAAGTATGATTCCATTCAACAGGCCATATATCTCAGAAAAAGGGTTGGATTATTTAAAAAGATGTATCAATAACGAACATCTATCGGGGAATGGAGCTTTTACTTTTTATCTTTAAGTGTACTTTTGTCTTGTGACTTTTGTCTTTTATCTTTTATTTTAATTTGCAACTAATGAAACACATTCCCCTCCTATTAACTCTTGCTCTTCTTCTCGCAGCCTCCTGTACTTCCCAACAAAAATTAGCCTATTTAAATAACCTTTCTGAAACTGGTGGTCCGGAAACCTTTACAATGGATATCCCTGATTACAAGATCCAACACCGCGATATATTGTATATTACTATTAAAGCAATGACCCCTGATGGAAGTATTAACGATTTTCTTTCTCGTTACAGTGGAACAATGGGCACATCTACCCAGAGCGAAGCAGGTCAGTACCTTTATGGATATGATGTTGGAAGCAGCGGAGATATTTTACTTCCGGTTCTTGGCACTATAAGGGTAGCAGGATCGACACTGGAAGAAGCGAGAGCAATTATTCAGGATGAAGCTGATAAACGTTTTAACAATT
>Ga0116148_1005919_pt1 | contig 10079 bp, 8 predicted proteins | sample AD_UKC055_MetaG_FD_89786 | JGI IMG/M metagenome (GOLD analysis project Ga0116148, IMG submission 89786) | Active sludge microbial communities of municipal wastewater-treating anaerobic digesters from USA - AD_UKC055_MetaG | ecosystem: Engineered > Bioreactor > Anaerobic > Digestate | place: USA... | reverse complement strand
GGGATGAGCCGCCGGCTTGCCGCCGTCGGGCGTCCAGGGCTCATGGAGCCAACTGGTGAGACGGGGCGGCTTTTCCGGGGTCATCCCCTCCCACCAGACATCCCCTTCCGGGGTGAGGGCCACATTGGTGAAGATCGAGTTCTCGCGCATGCTCAGCATGGCGTTGCGGTTCGAGTGCATCGAGGTGCCGGGCGCCACACCGAAAAAGCCGAATTCGGGGTTGATCGCATAGAGGCGGCCGTCCTCGCCGAATTTCATCCAGGCGATGTCATCGCCGACCGTCTCCACCTTCCAGCCGGGCATGCTCGGGATGAGCATGGCCAGGTTGGTCTTGCCGCAGGCACTCGGAAAAGCGCCGGTGATATATTTTTTCTCGCCCTCCGGGCTGGTAAGTCCCAGGATCAGCATATGCTCAGCCAGCCAGCCCCGCTCGCGCGCCATCACCGAGGCGATGCGCAGGGCGAAGCACTTTTTGCCGAGCAGGGCGTTGCCGCCGTAACCGCTGCCGTAGGACCAGATCATCTTCTCTTCTGGAAAGTGGACGATGTAGCGGTTCTCAGGATTACAGGGCCAGGGCACATCTTGTTCCCCGGGCTGCAGGGGCTTGCCGACAGAATGGAGGCAGGGGATGAAGGGATTATCGCCCAGGACGTCCAGCACCTCTTTGCCCATGCGCGTCATGATGCGCATGTTGGCCGCCACGTAACCCGAGTCGGTCAGCTCGACGCCGATCTGGCTGATGGGCGAGCCCAGGGGGCCCATGCTGTAGGGGATGACGTACATGGTGCGGCCGCGCATGCAGCCGCGATAGAGAGGGATCAGAGTCGCCTTCATCTCGTCCGGATCGCGCCAGTTATTGGTGACACCGGCATCATCGCGCTGGCGTGAGCAGATAAAGGTCGACTGCTCCACGCGCGCCACGTCACGGGGATCGGACTCGCAGAGGAAGGAGTTGGGCCGCAGGCCGGGATTGAGGCGGCGGAAAGTGCCATTGTGTATCAAAATTGAACAGATCTGATCATATTCCGCCTGTGATCCGTCACACCAGTGCACCCGGTCCGGCTCACACAACTCCGCCATTTCTTTAACCCATTGTTTTAACCGCACATTAGAGGTCATTTCCGCTCCGCAGTTGATGAGTAGTTTTTTAGCGTGATAACATACTCAGTTTTTGCGTGATAGTCAAGCCCAATTGAGCCACCCGCCGGTTATGCGCTCTTTTGTCTCATTACGAGACATGGAGTTCATCCAGAACGCGCCAGCCGTGAGCAGCCGGCAGTTTTTTATTGTTTTTATTTTAATTAACTAAGCTTTCTTTTTGTGCCGGAGGATGTGACCGGGCGCACTTTTCATGCGGGAAAATTGGCCTGAAATGACTCAATCCATCGGAGGCGCCTCTCCGGGTTGCCTCATTTCAATCCACTTTCCCCCTTTTATCGTTCCGGCTTCCCTCTGTCGGCCCCATTACAAAAAGGTAATTTGGGCAGATAAGGATTGACTATTTGTAATATTATCCTTATATTATCGGCTGCTTTTCAAAATACCCCGGCTGATACTGCTTTTTTTGGCATAGTGTTTGCTAAAGGTATTATTGAAAGCGGAGCGTGCGGGGAATAGAACCTTGCACTCTCCTGTTAAACCTCCTCGATGCGCATGCTGTTGTAACCATTTTACACCGCGGTGCTTGAAATGGACACGAGAACACGACAGCGAACGCATCAGGAAGGTTGGATTCGGACCAAATAAGAAGAGAAAATGAAAGCACAACTTCAAAAATTAGTTACAAAAGAACAGCTCAAGCAGAAAGTGGCGAAGCTCAATGCAACCGTGAAAGCCTCTAAAGATCGGAACCAACGATTATTGGAGGGCAAAATGCAACTCGGTAAAAATGAGCTGAGGATTATCGCCGGATTGGTATTTCTGACCAGCTTCATATTCATCGAAGGTATCAGCCTGATGTCCAGCGATTTTCTGGGCTCTTCCCAGACCGGCGGGAGCGACACGATCAGCGCGCTCCTGAAGGAACAGCAGACCATGGCCGCCATCGATTCACAGCGACGCACCAGTGTGAACAAGATCACCGGCATCATCTCGCGCTACAACCGTACCATGCCCGAGGCCGAAAAGATCCGTATCGCCAATGAAATCTACGAAATGACCAAAAAGTACCCGAACCTGAATGAGGATTTCATCTGCGCCACCATCACCCATGAGACCGGCAAAACCTGGAATCCCAGGGCCACATCGCCCATGGGCGCCATGGGGCTGATGCAGATCATGCCGGCCACGGCCGCCTTTCTGGCGACCCAGGAGGGTATCGATTGGATCAGCGCCGACCAGGTGCTCTACAATCCGATCAGCAACATCCGCCTCGGCTGCCGCTACATGAGCGAACTGGTGGGCACCTTCAACCATGACGGCGCCCTCGCCGCCTATAACGGCGGGCCCAAGCGCGCAGCCCTCTGGCTGGCCTCCAACCGGAACGACAGCACCCTTTTCAGGGAGACCCGCACCTATGTGCCGGCGGTCAACAAGCTGTACGACCAGTTCCGCAGTGAAGGCATGATGTAATCCATCCGCCTCCGGTGCGGATTTCCAAACGCAAGGCGGCGCCCAACCGGCGCCGCCTTTTTTTTATCCTCTTCCTCACCCTCCGGATTGAAAAACAAGTTGTTTATCTCGCGATTTTTTAATAAACTTTAGCTCATTTTTTACGGAGAGCGCAGCATGCAGCCCATCCTTCTCGACGGCCACTCCCTCACCCTTGCCGATCTCTACGCCATCGCCGGCGGCCGTCCGGTCGCGATCGCGCCCGCAGCCGTGGCGAGCATGGCCGCCTCCCGCGCCTGCATCGAGGGAATTATCGCCGAGGGCCGGGTGGTCTACGGTGTCAACACCGGCTTCGGCAAGCTGGCCAGCATTCATATCCCTAATGACGAGCTCGACCGGCTGCAGCTTAACCTTGTGCTCAGCCACGCCTGCGGAGTCGGCGATCCCATCCCCGCCCCCGTCGTGCGCGCTGTGCTCGCCCTCAAGATCAACGCCCTTTGCAAGGGCTTCTCCGGCACGCGGCCGGAGCTGGCCGCCTTCCTCCAGGAGATCCTCAACCGCGGCATCATCCCGGTCATCCCCTGCAAGGGCTCGGTCGGGGCCTCGGGTGATCTCGCCCCCCTGGCCCACATGACCCTGGTCATGCTCGGTCTCGGCGAGGCTTTTTTCGAGGGCGAGCGCCTTGCTGGCGCCGAAGCCCTGGCGCGGGCAGGCTTGACCCCGGTGGCCCTCACCGCCAAGGAGGGACTGGCGCTGCTCAACGGCACCCAGGTCCTCACCGCCTATGCCGCCATCTCTCTGCAGCGCGCCCTCAATCTGGCCAGGCTTGCCGACATCGCCGCGGCGATCAGCGTCGAGAGCCTGCTCAACAGCCGCACCGCCTTCGACCCGCGCATCCAGCAAGCCCGCGGCCACAAGGCCCAGATCAGAGTGGCCGATAACCTGATCCGTCTTCTCGCCGGCAGCGAGATCGTCGAGTCCCATGCCGACTGCGGCAAGGTTCAGGACGCCTACTCGTCGCGCTGCACCCCGCAGGTACACGGCGCCGTGCGCCAGGCCCTCGCCTATGCCGAAGGGGTGATCTCCACCGAGCTGAACGCCTCGACCGACAACCCCCTGATCTTCGCGGAAGAGAACGAGGTGCTCTCGGGCGGCAATTTTCACGGCCAGCCGGTCGCGCTGGCCGCCGATACCCTCGCCATTGCCGCCGCCCAGTTGGCCAACATTTCGGAACGCCGCCTCGAGAATCTGATGGACCCGGTCCAGAGCGGCCTCCCCCCCTTTCTCGCCGCCGAGAGCGGCACCAACTCCGGCTTTATGATCGCCCAGGTCACCGCCGCCGCCCTGGTCTCGGAAAACAAAGTGCTCACCCATCCCGCTTCGGTCGATTCGATCCCGACCTCCGCCAACCAGGAGGACTTGGTCAGTATGGGGACCTTTGCCAGCCGTAAAGCGCTGGAAGTGGTGCAGAACTGCGAGACTGTCATCGGCATCGAGCTGCTCGCCGGCTGCCAGGCGATGGATTTTCGCACCGGGCTGAAATTCGGCCAGGATCCCTTTACCTTCCGCTGCGCCCTTGAGCCCGGCCGCGGCACCGGGCCAGCCTGGCGCCTCATCCGCAGCCGCATCGGCTCCATGCCCCATGACCGGCTGCTGCACACGGACATCTGCGCCATCGGCGCCATGGTGCGGGAAAATATCATCGTCAAAAGCGCCGAAGAGACGGTTGGGGAGTTGTAAAGGAAAGCGCAGCCATAAAACACACCGGTGCGCCCGGCCTCCCCGGCGGGAGCATGAAATGTCAGCCGGTGCTGACGTCCACACCTAACTGATAGCATAACGGAGAGCGAGAGCGATGAACAAGATCATGGGTGAAGGGTATACCTTTGATGACGTCCTGCTGGTGCCGAACAGATCGGACGTCCTTCCCAAAGAGACCGATGTGCGCACCCGGCTGACGCGCAAGATCACCCTCAATATCCCCCTCCTCAGCGCCGCCATGGATACAGTGACCGGGGCGGATCTGGCCATCGCCATCGCCCGCGAAGGCGGCATCGGCATCCTCCATAAAAACTGCTCCATCCAGGAACAGGCGGCCGAGGTCGACAAGGTCAAACGCTCGGAGGCGGGGATGATCATGAATCCCATCACCCTCGCGCCGGACCGCAAGCTCAGCGAAGCCCTCGAACTCATGCAGCGCTACCGCATCTCCGGCATCCCCATCGTCGACGGCCAGAAACTCACCGGCATCCTCACCAACCGCGATCTGCGCTTCGAGACCGATCTCAACAAGCGCGTCTCCACCCTGATGACCGGCAAGGAACGGCTCATCACCGCCCCGGTCGGCACCTCCCTCGATGAAGCCGAAAAACTCCTCCAGCAGCACCGCATCGAAAAGCTGCTGGTGGTGGACAAGGAAGGCAAGCTCAAGGGGCTGATCACGGTCAAGGACATCCAGAGCCGCAAGCGCTTTCCCTCCGCCTCCAAGGACAAGCACGGCCGGCTGCTGGTCGGAGCGGCGATCGGCGTCGCCCACGACACTCCCGAACGGGCGGAGGCCCTGATCGAGGCCGGTGCCGACGTGCTGGTGGTCGACACCGCCCACGGCCATTCCCTCGGGGTGATCAAAACCGTGGAGGCAATGAGAAAACAGTTTCCCGCGATCGAGATCATCGCCGGCAACATCGCCACCCCGGAGGGGGCTGAAGAGCTGATCAAGGCCGGGGCCGACGCCATCAAGGTCGGGATCGGCCCGGGCTCGATCTGCACCACCCGCATCGTCGCGGGCACCGGGGTACCCCAGCTCTCCGCGATCATGGCCTGCGCCGAGGTCTGCCGCACCTACAAGGTCCCCCTCATCGCCGACGGGGGCATCAAGCAGACCGGCGACATCGCCAAAGCCATCGCCGCCGGGGCCGACACGGTCATGCTCGGCAACATGCTCGCCGGGACCGATGAGAGTCCGGGCGAAACCATCCTCTACGAGGGTCGCAGCTTCAAGGTCTACCGCGCCATGGGCTCGCTCGGGGCGATGCGCAGCGGCCGCGGCGACCGTTATTTTCAGGAGGGGATTCAGGATGCCAAGAAGCTGGTGCCCGAGGGGATCGAGGGGCGCGTTCCCTACCGCGGCAAGGTGGCGGACGTCATTTACCAGATGATCGGCGGACTGCGTTCGGCCATGGGCTACAGCGGCGCCGCCACCATCGCCGATCTGCAGCAAAAGGGGCGCTTTGTCCGCATCACCCAGGCCGGGCTGCTCGAGAGTCATCCCCATGATATCATCATCACCAAGGAAGCGCCCAACTATATGATTCAGGGCAGGTAGAGGGGGGGTACACCGGCCGCCGGGAAGAGCGCGCGGCCGGAACGCGACGGTCGGCGCCATCCCGGAGAGCAATAAAAAACCCCGGCAGAAAACTGCCGGGGCAAATGGGGTCCAGAACGCGGCGCCGGAAAGGCGCGCAGCGCGGAGAGAGCTAGCTCAGCTTGTTGACGACGGCAGCCAGCTTGGCTTTCTGATTGGCGGCTTTATTGCGGTGAATGATGCCCTTTTTCGCCAGCTTGTCGAGCAGCGATGCGGTGCTGCGGAAGAGCTTCTCGCCCTCTTCCTTGCTGGTGATGGCGCGGACCTTTTTCACCGAGGTGCGCAGTGCGTTTTTATAGGCCTTGTTGCGCTCGTTGTCGCGCGTATTGGTCTGGATTCTCTTGACAGCAGATTTGTGGTTCGCCATGGGTCCTCTCTCGTTTTTTTTATAGCCTGTAATAATAGCAATTTTTATATTAAAATGCAATAGATTTTTGCACAATTCCCCACTCTCTTTTGCCATTCCACGGCTTCCTCAAACCGAAAGGCCAACCATGGAGAGCATCCGGATTCAACGCGTCACCACGGCAGCGGAACGCAAGCAGTTCATCAAATTTCCCTGGCACATCTATCGCCATGATCCCCTCTGGGTCCCGCAGCTGATCAGCGATGAGATGAAGATTCTCGATCCGGCAAAGGGGACCTTTTACACCTTCGGCGAGGTCGCCCTCTTCATGGCCTGGCGCGGCAGCGAGCCGGTCGGCCGCATCTCCGCCCAGACCAATCATCAGTACGAACGCTATCACGACAACCACACCGGCTTTTTCGGCTTTTTCGAGAGCATCGAGGACCAGCAGGTGACCGATGCCCTGATCGGTGCCGCCACGGACTGGCTGCGCAGCAAGGGCAAAAAACGCATGATGGGGCCCATGAGCCTCTCCATGTACGACATCAGCGGCACGCTCATCGACGGCAACGATACCATGCCCTGCATCCTCACCGCCTACAATCCGGCTCACTACCAGCAGCTGCTGGAGAGCAGCGGGATGAAAAAAGCAATGGACTGGTACGCTTTTCTGGTGAGCAAGGACTCGCACCTCCGGCCGGGGCTGCAGCGCATCGCGGACCGGGTAATGCAGCAGGAGGGGCTGGAGATCGTCCCCCTCGATATGAAGATCTTCGACCAGCGCGTCCGCGAAGTGGCGCGCATCTTCTCAGACGCCTGGATGGAGAACTGGGGCCACGTCCCCCTCACCGACGGCCAGGTTGATGACATGGTCAAAGAGCTTAAAATGGTGATCGTGCCCGAAACGACCCTCTTCGCCCTCTACCATGGCGAATGCATCGGTTTCTCCCTCAGCGTCCGGGATGTCAATCCCGCCCTGCAAAAAGCCAACGGCCGTCTCTTCCCCCTCGGCCTTTTCAAACTGCTCTGGTATATCCGCAGGACAACGCGGCTGCGCACCATGGCGATGGGCGTGCTCAAGGAGCACCGCCACCGCGGCATCGATATCGCCTTTTATCTCAAAACGTTCGAAGAGGGGCTCAAACTGGGTTTTGTCGACAGCGAATGTTCGATCATTCTCGAGACCAACCGCCGCATGATCGGTGCGCTCGAGGATCTCTCAGCCCGGCGCTACAAGACCTTCCGTTTTTATGAGAAGGAAATCTAGCATAACGCAGCTTCTGCAATGCAGAGAAGCGAAGCCTTTGAATCCTTCCATTTGCTCAATGGCGCTATTGATGTCAACGAGCACGGAGAGATCGCCTATATCTCAAGGAGCGGCAAGAGGGGTCAGATCAGCAGCGAACGCAGCTCGCCGGCATTTTGCGTAAAGGCTTCCTTGAGATCGGTCATGGGGAGGGGATAGCCGCTCTGCCACAGTGAGGTTAAAAAATCACTGTGCGTGCGGCCACGGCGGTAGCCGGGCTCCCGGGAGGGATGGGTGAGGTAAGCGGTAATGCGGGCAAGATCGGGGTTGAGCAGCAGCGATCCCTGGTAAAAATAGAGCCGGCGCGACTTGAACATCGAGCAGCCGAGGATCTTTCTGCCGGCGAGGGCGATGTCGCTGATGCCGGCCGGCTCCAGCCCCTGGAGGCTGAACCGTCGCGCCAAAAGGTCGCTGATGAAAAGATTGATCTGCTGAAAAAAATAGTAGGGTGAATCGCTCCTGCCGCTGAGAAAGGCGCAGCTCAGGCATAAAACCCCGGGCATGAGCACAACAGCGCCCCCGCCGCCGCGGCGCCTGATCACCGCCACACCGTCCCGGCGGCAGGCCGCGAGATCGACCTCCTGTGCCGCGTTCTGGCCATGACCGATCACCACTGCGACACCCTCCGGCTCCCAGATTTCGAACAAAAAGGGCTGCTCAACGCTCACTCTTTCATACAGATGATCGTGTATCTCCATCATCCACCATCTCAGTCAGGCAGCCGTCCGTTCCCGCGTAACCCGGCTGCGGCGTAAAAAACGCTCCGCTGCGCTCCCTCGGCCCGCAAATTGCGCGGGAGTTAGGAATTGGCTGGAAATTATCAATATTTTTTCTATATTAGGCAAAGCAATCCAGCATCACTATCCGGCGGCCAAAGCCATGAGCGAAGAAATCAACCACAGAAAATATGACCATATCCGCATCATCCGCGCCGATGACAGCACCGACCGCGGCAAAAGCTATTTCGATGCCATTCCATTGCAGCATCGGGCGCTGCCCGAGATTGATATGAAGGAGATCGATCCTTCAACGCGCTTTCTCGGCAAGACTCTCAGCTTCCCCCTGCTGATCTCGCCGATGACCGGCGGCGACCACGACCTGGTGCGGGCGATAAACAAGAATCTGGCCCGGGCGGCGGAGGCGACCGGTGTGGCCATGGCGGTCGGTTCACAGCGGGTGATGATCACCCATCCGGCCGCGCGCGAAAGCTTCGCTCTTCGCCCCTTTGCCCCCAAAACCGTGCTGCTCGCCAACCTCGGCGCCGTCCAGCTCAATCACGACTTCGGCCGCAAGGAGTGTCTGCAGGCCCTCGAGGTCCTCGGCGCCGACGGGCTCTATCTCCACCTCAATCCGCTGCAGGAAGCGATCCAGCCCGAAGGCGATACCAATTTCAGGGGACTGGCCGACAAGATCGGCGCCCTCGCGGCCGAACTGCCCAAGCCTCTCCTGCTCAAGGAGGTCGGTTCGGGCATCTCTTTCCGTGATGCGGAGATGGCCGCCGCCCGGGGCATCCGCTATATCGATGTCGCCGGCAGCGGCGGCACTTCATGGAGCCGGATCGAGCATTTCCGCCAGCATCCCGGCCGCGGCAGCGACGGCGGCCGGGCCGGACTGCTCTTTCAGGACTGGGGCATCCCCACACCCGACCTGCTCCGGGATCTGGCACCGCTTCGCGATCGCGTCACCTTGATCGCCTCCGGTGGCATCCGCTCGGGCATCGACATGGTCAAGGCGATGGTCCTGGGCGCCAGCCTCTGCGGCATCGCCAAGCCCTTCCTCGAGCCCGCCCTGCGCTCCACCGATGAGGTCATCCAGCTCATCGAACAGCTGCGCAAAGAGTTCATCATCACCCTCTTCCTGCTCGGGATCAGACGGCCGGAAGAGTTGATCGGCAACGAGAGTCTGCTGGTATGACCATGTGCCGCTCCTCCCCTTTGCGAATACTCTGCCTCACTCTCCTGCTCGCCGCAACGCTGCACGCCGCGGAGTGGGGAAGCAGCTGGCCCGATCATCTCTGGCGGGGGAGTGCTGCAGGCCTGAATAATCCCCACCTGCTCTTCGCAGCCGGGGCGATCGCCGGGCTGAGCGCCTGGGACCGTGACATCCGGATGGCGGAGCCAAAACTCCTGCCCGATGCGCTGGCCCGATTCGGCAAATATTACGGCTTCGGGACCAACTATGCGGCCGGGAGCCTCTTCATCCTGACGGACGGCCTGGGCGGCTGGCCCACAAGCCGGAGCGAGCGGCTCGACAACTGGCAGACCTTTTCCGAGAGCTATGCCGTCAACATGGCCGCCACCGCAGCACTCAAGCTGGTCACCCGCCGCCTGCGGCCGGACGGAAGCGGCCGCGACTCGTTTCCCTCCGGCCATACCTCGGCTTCGGCCTGCGTCGCGGCCCATCTCAACCGGCGCTACGGGGCAGCCGCCGGACTGCCCGCCGCCGCCGCGGCCCTCATTGCCGGAGCTTCGCGGCTGCAGCATCAGCGCCACTGGTTCTCGGATGTCCTGGCC
>Ga0116148_1005914_pt1 | contig 10085 bp, 10 predicted proteins | sample AD_UKC055_MetaG_FD_89786 | JGI IMG/M metagenome (GOLD analysis project Ga0116148, IMG submission 89786) | Active sludge microbial communities of municipal wastewater-treating anaerobic digesters from USA - AD_UKC055_MetaG | ecosystem: Engineered > Bioreactor > Anaerobic > Digestate | place: USA... | reverse complement strand
TCGGCATGATCTGGGCGTACGAGGTGCTCGGCTGGGGCGGCTACTGGGGGTGGGACCCGGTCGAGAACGCGGGCCTGCTGCCCTGGCTGACGGCCACCGCGTTCCTGCACTCGGTGATGGTGCAGGAGCGGCGCGGGATGCTGAAGGTCTGGAACGTGACGCTGGTGATCGTCACCTTCTTCCTGACGATCTTCGGCACCTTCATGACCCGCTCGGGCGTCGTGCAGTCGGTGCACGCCTTCGGCGAGGACCGCCAGCTGGCCTGGATGTTCACGGTGTTCATGGCCGCCATCCTCGCCGTCAGCTTCGGCTACCTCATCTACCGCCTGCCGGCCCTGCGTGCGCGGCACGAGCTCGACTCCTGGGTGTCGCGCGAGGCGGCCTTCCTGGTGAACAACTGGGTGCTGCTGTTCGCGGCGCTGTTCGTGCTGTTCGCCACGATGTTCCCGACGATCAGCGAGGCCCTCACCGGCGAGCGGCTGACGGTCGGTCCGCCGTTCTTCAACAAGTGGATGCTGCCGATCGGGCTGATCCTCCTCTTCCTGACCGGGGTGGGGCCGCTGCTGGCGTGGAGGAAGTCGACGCTCGCCAACCTGCGCGACCAGTTCCTGTGGGCGGCCCTCGGCTTCGCGGCCGCGGGGGCCGGGCTCGCGGCGCTTGGCATTCCGTTCTGGCCGGCCGGCTTGTGCTTCGCGCTCTGCGCGTTCGTCGGGGTCACCATCGTGCAGGAGTTCGTGCGCGGCGCGGAGGTCAGGCGGCAGGCGACCGGCACCGACTACCTGACGGCGATGATCGGCCTGGTGGCCCGATCGAAACGGCGATACGGCGGCTACATCGTCCACCTGGGCATCGTGCTGATGTTCGTCGGGTTCGCCGGCGAGGCGTTCAAGGTGGACGAGCAAGTCCTGCTGAAGCCGGGCGAGCAGTCGCAGGTGGGCAAGTACGTCGTGCGCAACGACGGCGTGCGGGTGACCGACGACGGGCAGAAGCAGATGATCACGGCGCACGTCGCGGTGCTGCGCGACGGCAAGGAGATCGACAAGGCATACCCGGGGCGTTGGTACTACCGGAAGCACGAGCAGGAGCCGGTCAGCCAGGTGGCGATCCGCCGCGGGGCCGCCGAGGATCTCTACATCGTCCTGCCAGGCTTCGACCTCGAGACGCAGTCGGCGACGCTGCAGGTGGTCGTCAACCCGCTGGTGAACTGGATCTGGGTCGGCTTCGGCATTCTGGCCTTTGGGACGATGATCGCCCTGCTGCCCGAGCAGGTTTTCGCGTTCGCGGCCGCGAGGGCGCCCGCGGCGGCCGGCACGAGCCTGCTGCTGGTTGCGCTCGTCGCCGCGCCCGGCCCGGCGGCGGCGCAGCACGTCGAGGACCCGGCGTTCCGGCCGGTGGTGCCGAAGACCGCACTCGAGAAGGATTTGCAGCGGTCGTTGATCTGCATGTGCGGCACCTGCGGCCGGCAGCTGGTGGGGGAGTGCACCTGCGGGTACGCGGCCGAGATGCGTGCCGAGATCGCGAACCTGGTGAAGATGGGGCTGACGCGCGAACAGGTGCTGGACTACTACATCAAGAAGCACGGCAGCCAGGAAGCGCTGGCGATGCCGATCGACAGCGGCTTCAACCGCCTGGCCTGGCTGCTGCCGTACGTGCTCGGTGCGGCCGGCCTGAGCCTGGTCGGGGTGGCGGCGGCGAAATGGTCGCGCCGCGTGTCGCCCGCAGCCCCGCAGGTTCCGCGCGCCGCGGCGCCGGCCGATCCCCAACTGGAGCAGCGCCTGGACGATGAACTCCGAGACCTCGACTGATCGCGCGGGCGACGACCGCATCCACGGCTTCCAGCCGTGGCACCTGTTCCTCGTGGGGTCGCTCCTGGCAGCGTCGGCGGCGGCGCTCGCGGTGCGGGGTACCGCCCCGGCGAACGTCGTCTTCATCTGCCTGACGGTGTTCGGCGCCGGGTGGTCGGCGTACCTGCTCTACAGGGCGTTCCGTCCCCTCGTGGAAGGACAGGCCGACGAGGCGCCCGAAATGCTGAGGGGGCGCACGCGCGCCGCCCTGGAGCGAGAGAAGACGCTGACCCTGCGCGCGATCAAGGAGCTCGACTTCGACCGGGCCATGGGCAAGGTCTCGGAGGCCGACTACCAGGAGATGACCGCGAGGCTCCGCGGGCGCGCCGTCCGCCTGATGCGGCAGCTCGACGAGGGCCGGAACGTCTACCGCCAGCTGATCGAGAAGGAGCTGGCATCGCGCCCACCCGCTGCCGAGGCGCCGCGCAAGAAGGCCGGCTCGGCCGGGACGCTGGTGCTTGCCGTCGCGTTCGCCCTGGCTGGCGGACCGTCCAACGCCCTCGCCCAGATGGCCGGTGCCGGCGGGTCGGGGATGCCCGATCCGCGAGCCATGTCCGGCATCCCGCTCCCGTCCAGCGACGCGCCGGCGGGGACCGTCACGGTGCGGCTGGTTCGCGCCAGCCTCACCAACCCGATTCCCCGCCACCCCGTCCAGTTCGTCCTCGGAGGGGGCCGCTCCCAGACCGTCGACACCGACGAGAACGGACGCGCGACGCTCTCCGGCGCATCGCCCGGCTCGCTGGTGCGGGCCGTCGCGGTGGTGGACGGCGAGCGGCTCGAGTCGCAGGACTTCGAGATCCCCTCGAACGCCGGCGTCATCCTGCTGCTGACCGCGAGCGAGAAGGGCGCTGGAGGCCAGGCGGCGGCCGATGCCGTCGCCGGTACCGTCGTGCTGTCGGGCCAGTCGCGGATCGTCCTCGAATTCCAGGACGATGCGCTGCAGGTGTTCTACCTTTTCGACATCGTGAACCGCGCGGCGGCCCCGGTAAAGGTGGACGCGCCGCTCGTGTTCGAGATGCCCGAGGGGGCGCAGACCACCACCGTGCTCGAGGGGTCGTCGCCGCAGGCGGCGGCCAGCGGCCGCCGGGTCGTGGTCCAGGGGCCCTTCGCACCCGGAACGACGTCGGTGCACATGGCGTGCACGATGGCGCCTGGCGCCGACGCCCGGATCCGGCTCCACCTGCCGGCCGCCCTCGACAGCCTCCTGGTGATTGCCGAGAAGGCCGGCGCAATGGTGCTGCATTCGGCGCAGCTGCCGGAGGTGCAGGAGTCGATGGACGCGGGGCGGCGCCTGCTCGTCGCGCGGGGCCCCGGGCTGCAGGCTGGTGATGTCCTCGCGCTCGACCTCTCGGGGCTGCCGCACCACCCGACCTGGCCGCGCAACGTGGCGCTCGTACTGGCACTCGGCGTGCTGGCGGCCGGCGCCTGGTCGGCGACGCGGGCCTCGGCCGGCGCTGCGGCGGCGCGCGCGCGCCAGCAGCTCGAGGCCCGCCGGGCGAGGCTGCTCGACCAGGTGGCACGGCTCGACGAGGGCCACCGGCGCGGGAAGGTGACGGACGACGAGTACGGCGAGCGCCGCGAGGCGCTGCTGGCGGAGTTGGAGCGGGTGTACGGCGAGCTGGACTTCGAGACCGCCCCCGGCCAGGAAGCCACCGCGTGAAGGTCGACTTCGAGGAGGTTGCGGTTCGCGAGCTGTCGCGGCACTACGGCAGGCGGCGTGCCCTGTGGCGCGTGTCGCTCACCTGCCGCGCCGGCGAGGTGCTGGGGCTGCTCGGGCCGAACGGGGCCGGCAAGTCGACGCTGCTCGCGATCCTCGCGACGCTCCTGGCCCCTTCCGCGGGTGAAGTCCGCTACGGTGACATCGGTCTCCGCGACGCCGGTCCGGCCCTTCGCGCCCGCCTCGGGTTCCTGTCGCACGACCTGCACCTCTACCCCGAGCTGACCGCCCGCGAGAACCTGCGCTTCTTCGCCCGGCTCTACGGCCTCGACCGGGTCGCGGAGCGTGTTGGTGAAGCGCTGGCACATGCCGGCCTGTCGGAGCGGGGCGACGACCTGGTGTCGGGGTTCTCCCGGGGAATGCGCCAGCGCCTCGCCCTGGAGCGCGCGCTGTTGCACGAGCCGCGGTTGCTGCTGCTCGACGAGCCGTTCACCGGCCTCGACGATGCCTCAGTCGGTGCGCTGGTGGCGCGGCTCAGGGCGCTGCGCGAGGCAGGACGGATCGTCGTCGTGGTGACGCACGACCTCGACGTGGCCGAGGCGCTGCTCGACCGGCTGGCGGTCCTGAAGGACGGCCGGCTTGTTGCCCTCGAGGACGCGAGCGGGCGGATCAGGGAGCATTACCGCGCGTCCATCGTGAGCCGCACGCCGTAAGCCTTGAGCCTGGTCTATGTTCTTTCGCGTTGCCTGGCTCGTGATGCGTAAAGACCTCACCGTCGAGGTGAGGAGCCGGGAGATCCTTTACACGACGGCGTTCTTCGCGGTCGCGTGCGTGCTCGTGTTCTCGTTCGCGCTGGTGAAGGAGGGGCGCCCCCTCGAGGACGCCGCGGCCGGGATCCTCTGGATCGCCGTCGCGTTCGCCGGCACGCTGGCGCTCGGGCGCACCTTCGAGCGCGAGCGTCACTCCGAGACGCTGCGCGCGCTGATGCTGGCGCCCTCGCCGCGGGCGGCCATCTACGTCGGCAAGCTGCTCGGCATCGTGCTGCTGCTGCTGGTCGTCGAGGCCGTGCTCGTGCCGCTGATCGGGCTGCTGTTCAACGTGCCGATCCTCGCTCGGCCGCTGCTGCTGACCGGGCTGCTGGCCGCCGGGACGGTGGGGTTCGCCGCGGTGGGCACCCTGTTCGCCGCGATGCTCGTGCGGGCGCGGAGCCGCGACGTGCTCCTGCCCGTGCTGCTGTACCCGATTACCATCCCGGTCGTGATCGGCGGCGTGCGGGGCACCGCCGCGCTGTTCGAGCTGCCTCCCTCGGGCGAGGTGGCGGGCATGTGGATGGCGCTGCTGCTGTTCTTCGACGTGGTGTTCGTGACGCTGTCGCTCTGGACCTTCGAGCCGCTGATGACCGAGTGATCCCGATGAAGCGCTCCTACCCGTTCCTCGTGCTCGCTGCGGTCGTCCTCTTCGCCGCGGCGCCGATCCTCGTCGACCGGGCGCCGTACGAGTCGACGATGGGGCTGGTGCAGAAGATCTTCTACTACCACGTCCCCTCGGCGATGGTGATGTTCCTCTCGGCGCTCGTCTGCGGTGTCGCCAGCGCTCTCTACCTGTTCAGGAGGAACGCGGCCGCCGATCGCTGGGCATCGGCCGCGGCCGAGCTGACCGTGGTGTTCGGCCTGATCGTGCTGGTCACCGGGCCCCTGTGGGCGCGCAAGGCGTGGGGCGTGTGGTGGCAGTGGGACGCGCGCCTCACCTCGACGCTGCTGATGTGGATGATCTTCGCCGCCTACCTGCTGGTACGCCGTTTCGGGGGGCCGGGAGCGGAGAAGCTCGCGGCGGCGATGGCGGTCTTCGGCATGGCGAACGTGCCGTTCGTCTACGTCTCGGTCAACATCTGGCGGACGATTCACCCGACGACCCGCGTGGTCCCGACGCTTGCGCCCGGCATGCGCGGCGTCTTCTGGTTCGCCGTCCTCGCCTTCATGGTGCTGTTCGCGCTGCTGCTGGCGCTCCGGGCCCGCCTCGAGGCGAGGCGCGCGGAGGTGGAGGAGCTGTACTTGATGGTGGAGGAGGACTGAGACGTGTCGTGCTGGGGGTGCTGAAGGTGCAGAAGGTGCCGGAGGTGCTGGTGCTGAGGGTGCAGACGGTGCCGGAGGTGCTGGTGCTGAGGGTGCTGGTGCTGAGGGTGCTGCAGAGGGTGCTGAACGCGATCGAGGTGAATGCCATGTTCTCGTTCCGATTCGAGTGGAGGAGCGCGGTGCTGCCGGCGGTGGTCGTGCTGGTCCTGCTCGCTTCGGCGGTGCCGGTCGCGGCGCAGCCGGAGCAGCCGTCCCCGGCCGGGGCGCAGGAGGAGTTCGTGCCGGTGAAGGACCTGCCGCACCAGGAGCAGCTGCCAGGCGGCCCGCTGGTGCTGGCCGCGTATGGCTTCGTCTGGGCGGTCCTGCTCGTCTACGTGTGGACGATCTGGCGGCGCCTCGGGAAGGTGGAGCGGGAAATGCGCGCGCTTGCGGGTCGCCTGAAGGGGCAGCAGCGAGGAATCGAGGACAGGATGTAGACCTCCTTGCATCCTTCCTTCACATTCTCCATTCCTACGTTCGCCCAGTCCCTCCGTCCTCCCTCCTTCGCGCCTCGCGCTCCTCGCGCCGCCTCAGCTCGGCCGCGAACGCGTCGCGTGCCGCCCGCGATCCGAGAATCCACCCGATCACGATGCCGATGAACAGCACCGCCGGAATGTAGATGAAGTGTCCGGCACCCATGTCGCCCACACGGTCCTCCAATCGAGAGGGGGACGCTGGTTGGTCCCGGGCCCCGCCAGCTTCGGTCACCGCCCAACCAGCAGCCGCTGCGCCAGCACCTTCGGAAGCCCCGCCGCGAGGATCCGATCGTGGGCCTCCTCGACCGGGTAGGCGATGCGGATCAGCCGAATCTCACTGCTGTCGCCGTCGAACAGTGCGCAGGCGGCGCGCGGGTCGCCGTCGCGCGGCTGACCGACCGCGCCGGGGTTCACGAGCATGCGGATCCCATCGTCGAGCCGCACGGGGTCGTGGTCGCCCGCGCCCTGCCGGAGCATGTCGAGGTCGCCCTCCGGCGTCAGCGCGACCACCATCGGGTAGTGGGTGTGACCGAAGAAGCACAGGGGGTGGCGCGCTCGCACGAGCGCTTCCGCTACGTCGCCTTCCCCGAAGATGTACTCGTCCTCGTCCACCGGCGACCCGTGGCAGATCTCCATCCGGCCGTCCACGACCACCGGTCCGCGCGGCAAGGATGCCAGGTATGCCCGGTTCTCCTCGCGCAGGGTCGCCCGCGTCCACTCGGCCGCGCGCTGCGCCGCAGGGTTGAACGTCTCGGCGCCGTCGAGCCCGGCGGCGACCTTGTCATGATTGCCGCGGATGATGGCGTGAGGCGCCAGCTCCCGGACGCGCTCGACGACTTCGTTCGGCTGCGCGCCGTAGCCGACGAGATCGCCGAGCACGAGCAGCCGGTCCCACCCCGGCGACGCCGCGAGCACGGCCTCGAGCGCCTGCAGGTTCCCGTGGACGTCGCTCACGATGAGGTATCGCACGGTTCAGTATCCCAGCCAGTCGAGGATCCGTTCAACCAGTTCCTGCACGGGGACGCCGGCGGCGTCGAGGCGCCAGTGGGCCAGGCGGTAGGCCTGGGTGCGACGCCAGTACAACTCCTCGAACGACGCCCGGTCCGCGGCGAGCGGCCGGCTGCCGCCGGGCGGCACTCGCTCGACGGCCACCGGCAGCGGGACATCCAGCCAGATGGCGGTTCCGTCGGCCAGGATGTCGGCCCGATTGTCGGGGTCGGCGAAGGTGCCGCCCCCGGTGGCGACCACCACCTGGCGGGCGGGGAGCAGGCCGCGCAGGACCTCACGCTCGGCCGCGCGGAAGTAGGGCTCGCCGAGGCGGGCGAAGATGTCGACGATGCTGGCGCGTTCGCGTGCCTCGATGGCCTCGTCGATGTCCTCGACGCGCCACCCCAGGCGCTGGCCCAGCGACCTGGCGACCGTGCTCTTGCCGGCCCCCATGAACCCGACGAGGTAGATCTTGTCGGTCCGCATCGATCAGGAATCAGGATTCAGGAATCGGGAATCAGGATTCGGAATCGGCATCGGCGTTCACTCATGCGGTCAATGCCGCCAGCGTCTCGAAGAAGCCGGGATAGGAGACGTCCACCGCGTCGGCGCCCTGGATCACGCTTGGACCTACCGCGCCCAGCGCCGCGGTCGCGAACGCCATCGCCAGCCGGTGATCGCCCGAGGCGTCCGCGGTGCCGCCGCGCAGGGGGCGCCCGCCGCGCACTTCGAACCCGTCGTTCTGCTCGTCCACGTCGGCTCCGAGGGCTGTCAGCCCTCGGACCAGCGCGGCAATCCGGTCGCTCTCCTTGTGGCGCAGCTCTCCGGCGCCGGTGACCGACATCGAACCCCCGAAGGTCGCGAGAGCCGCCAGCGCAGGCAGCTCGTCGATGAGCCCGGGCACCTCCTCCGGCGCAATCGTGAAGGACCGGTGGCTCCCGTGCCTCACCGAGATGCGGCCGCGGGGCTCCTCGCCGTCGCGGAGACCCTGCTCGGCCGACACCTCCACGTTCGCGCCGGCCCGGCGCAGCACGCCCAAGATCGCGGTGCGGGTCGGGTTGAGGCCCACACCCTCGATTTCGACCCAGCCGCCGGCCATGCCTGCCGCCGCCGCCATCCAGAAGGTTGCCGACGACAGGTCGCCGGGCACGCGCGCGTCGACGCCGTGGAGGCGCGCGCCTCCCTCGACGGCCGTTGCCCCGCCCGACAGCTCGACCGCGGCGCCGAACAGGCGCAGTGCCAGGCCGGTGTGGTTGCGCGTCGGAACGGGTTCGATGACCCGGGTCCGGCCGCGCGCGTGCAGCCCCGCCAGCAGGACCGCGCTCTTCACCTGGGCGCTCGCCACCGCCGGCTCGTAGTCGATGCCCTCGAGGCCGCCCCCCTCCACCCTCATGGGCAGGTGCCCGGCCTCGAGCGAGACGCGGGCTCCCATGCGGCGCAGGGGAGCCGCAATCCGCTCCATCGGGCGGCGGGAGAGCGAGGGGTCGCCGACGAAGGTAACCGTCAGGGGGAGGCCGGCCAGCAGGCCGGCCATCAGCCTGGCCGTGGTGCCCGAGTTGAGCGCGTCGAGCGGCTCTTTCGGGGAACACAGTCCACCCGGTCCCCGTCCGATAATAGTGAGTGTCGGGAAGTCGGCGCGGATCTCCACGCCCAAGGCCCGGAGACAGGCGCAGGTCGCACGGGCGTCCGCACCCGGCGCGAAGCCGTGAAGCACCGAGTTCCCGTCGGCTACGGCGGCGAGCATCGCGTAGCGGTGACTGATCGACTTGTCGCCCGGGGCGCGCACCCGGCCCCCGAAACGGGCGGCCGGCCGCACCAGGACGTCGTTCGGCGGCATGGAAGGCACTATAGCATCACGATGTCTCTGGACCCTCTTCTCGCGCCTGTGTTACTTTGTGCCGACCCGTCCGGGGCCAACGCCGCAGCCGTGCCCATACCCGATATCGGTCACACCGTCCGCCTCGAGATCCCCAGCATCTTCGAGATGATCGACCTGGCCGAGGCGGTCAGCGACTCGCTGGCCCAAGTCATCGGGTTCGACGAGGAGGCGCAGCACTGGGTCAGCGTGGCGGTGCGCGAGTCGGTGGTCAACGCGATCAAGCACGGGAACCACTTCGACCCCGGCAAGCTCGTCCTCATCGAGTTCACCTCGCGCCCGGCCGAACGCCCGACCGAACTGGCCATCCTGGTCAGGGACCAGGGGCAGGGTTTCGACCCCGAGGCGCTGCCCGATCCGCTCGCCCCCGAGAACCTGCTGAAGGACAGCGGCCGGGGCATCTTCTTCATGCGCAGCTTCATGGACGACGTGCAGATCCGGCGGGGCGCCCACGGCGGGATGGAAGTCCGCATGGTGAAGCGCTTTCCGGCCGCCAACGCGGGAGGCGCCGCCTGACCGACCCCCTGTTCCTCGCCACGGCCGTCGAGGCCGTCGTCCGCGCCGGTGAGATCCAGCAGTCGCACCTCGGCGGCGATCTCGACGTCAGGAAGAAGGGCCGCATCGACCTGGTCACCGAGGCCGATCTCGCCGTCGAGCGGATGTTCCGATCGATGATCGCCGAGCGGTTCCCCGACCACCAGGTCGTGGCCGAGGAACTCGGCGGGGTCGAGGCGGTTCGCGCGCGGCACTGCTGGGTGTTCGACCCGCTGGACGGCACGACCAACTACGCGCACGGCCTCCCGATCTTCTGTGCTTCCCTCGCGCTCGAAATCGACGGCCGCGCCGAGGTGGCGGCGGTGTACGACGTCACCCGGCGCGAGCTGTTCACCGCAACCCGCGGCGGCGGCGCCTTCCTCAACGGCACCCCGCTCGCTGTCACCGCGACGGATCGGCTGATCGACGCGCTGCTGGTGACCGGCTTCTCGTACAAGGTCCACGAGGACGCCGGGCCGCTCGTGGCGCTCTTCGGCGCCTTCCTGCGCACGGCCCAGGCGGTCCGCCGCCTCGGATCGGCCGCCCTGGACCTCTGCTACGTCGCCGCCGGGCGCTTCGACGGATTCTGGGAGCAGAACC
>Ga0116148_1005904_pt1 | contig 10096 bp, 9 predicted proteins | sample AD_UKC055_MetaG_FD_89786 | JGI IMG/M metagenome (GOLD analysis project Ga0116148, IMG submission 89786) | Active sludge microbial communities of municipal wastewater-treating anaerobic digesters from USA - AD_UKC055_MetaG | ecosystem: Engineered > Bioreactor > Anaerobic > Digestate | place: USA... | reverse complement strand
GGTCCGGCAGGATCGGCGCCGCGGCCTGACGGTCTTCGACCAGGAGTACGTGGAGCACCGGGGGAGGCAAACCGCGACGCACCGCTTCTCCCTCACGTTCCGCACGCTCCCGCTGGCCGAGATGCTGGCCCGGATCGAAACGGCCGGGTTCGAGGTGACGGCCCTCCTGGGAGACTACCGTGGAAGGGCCTGGGACATCCGGGCCGACGTCTGGCTGATCCTGGCGTCGAAGCGCCGCTGAGGGCGTCGCGCGGCCGGCGAGCGGGCCCGGCGGGGAGGCCGCCCGCGGACAGGCCGGGACGGCTGTCCGGCCGCGCGGAGTCTGTGGTACAATCTTGCCGCTTTTCCATTGATTTAGCTGGAGTTTCCCGATGTCTGGCCATTCCAAGTGGCACACGATCAAGCACAAGAAGGGCGCCGCCGACGCCAAGCGCGGGCGCATCTTCACCCGGATCATCAAAGAGATTACGGTGGCCGCCCGCGCCGGGGGCGGCGACCCCGATTCGAACCCGCGGCTGCGCACGATCGTGGCCGAGGCGAAGTCGGTCAACATGCCCGCCGAGAACATCAAGCGGGCGATCCGGCGCGGGACCGGCGAGGAGCCCGGCGTCAACTACGAGGAGGTCACCTACGAGGCCTACGGTCCCGGGGGAACGGCGATCATCCTCGAGGGGCTGACCGACAACAAGAACCGCACCGTCGGCGAGCTTCGACACCTGCTCGACAAGTACAACGGCAAGATGGCCGATCGGAACACCGCCCTGCGCAAGTTCAGCAAGCGGGGCCAGATCGTGATCGAGAAGGGGAAGGTGGACGAGGACACGCTGATGGCCGCGGTCCTCGACGCCGGCGCCGACGACATGCGCGACGACGAGGAGAGCTGGGAGATCCTGACCGCCCCCGAGGCGTTCGACGCGGTGCGCGAGGCCGTGCGGGCGCTCGAGGTCGAGCCGGTGAGCGCGGCGGTGGCGATGGTGCCCTTCGAGTACGTCAAGCTGACGGGCAAGGAAGCGCAGTCGATGCTCAAGCTGATGGACGTCCTCGAGGACCACGACGACGTGCAGCACGTGTGGTCGAACTTCGACGTGGACGAGAAGGAGATCGAGGCCTCGCTCTCGTGAGGATCTTCGGCATCGACCCCGGCTCCGAGCGCACCGGCTACGGGTGCGTGGAGACCGACGGGAGCCGCCACCGGCTCGTGGTCTGCGGGGCGATTGCCGTGCCCCCCCGTTGCGGGTTTCCCGCGCAGCTTCACGCCATCCACCAGCGGCTGGCGGCGCTGCTGGCCGAGCACCGCCCCGAGTGCGTCGCGATCGAGAGCGTCTTCCACGCCGTCAACGCCCGCAGCGCGCTGAAGCTGGGGCAGGCCCGCGGCGTCGCGGTGCTCGCGGCGGTCGAGGGCGGCTACCCCGTGTTCGAGTACGCCCCCGCCGAAGTGAAGCGCGCGGTCGTCGGGTACGGCCGCGCGGAGAAACGCCAGGTGCAGGAGATGGTGCGGATGCTCCTGGGCCTCGACGAGGCCCCGTCGCCGCACGACGCGGCCGACGCCCTCGCGCTGGCGATCTGTCACGCGCACGCCGCGCCGGCGAGCGAGGCCGTGGCCGCGGCCATCGCCGGGGGGCGGGAGGGCGGCGGACGGCGGGGCCGCGGGCGGAGCTGGCGCGAGTACCGGCCATGATTGCCCTGCTGCGCGGGCGCCTGCTGCAGAAGGAGGCGACGCGCCTGATCGTGGACGTGCACGGGGTCGGATACGAGGTCCTCGTGCCGCTGTCCACCTTCTACCTGCTCCCGGACGCGGGCGCCGAGGTGACGCTCCACGTCCACACCCACGTGCGCGAGGATCAGATCGCGCTCTTCGGGTTCCTCAGCCCCCTCGAGCAGCAGATCTTCGAACGCCTGATCGGGATCAGCGGGGTCGGGCCGCGCCTCGCGCTCGCCGTGCTCTCGGGCATCGAGCCGGCCGACCTCGCGCGCGCGGTGCAGGCCGGCGACGTGCACCGCCTCACCCGGATCCCCGGCGTCGGCAAGAAGACCGCCGAGCGCATCGGCCTCGAGCTGAAGGACCGGCTCCCGGCCGAACTGGCGGCGGCGGTTGCCGGGTCGCCCGCCGACGGGAGCCTCCTGCGGTCGGACCTCCTCTCGGCGCTGCTCAATCTGGGATATCATCGGCCCCTTGCGGACAAGGCGGTCGACGCCGCCCTCGAGGCCGAGGGCGAGGGGGCCACCTTCGAGCGCACGCTGAAGCGGGCGCTGCAGCACGTCGCGCGATAAATGGATTCCCGCATCATCACGCCGGCGCGCGTCGAAGAGGACGCGCAGTTCGAGGCGGGGCTGCGCCCGCGCTCGCTCGACGACTACGTCGGGCAGGAGCGGGTGCGCGAGAACCTGCTCGTCTCGATCACGGCCGCCCGCCAGCGGAACGAGGCGCTCGACCACGTCCTGCTCTACGGCCCCCCGGGCCTCGGCAAGACCACGCTGGCCTACGTGATCGGCAACGAGCTGGGGGTGCCCGTCCGCTCCACCTCCGGCCCGGTGCTCGAGCGGCCCGGCGACCTCGCCGCGATGCTCACGAACCTCAAGGAGCGCGAGGTCCTCTTCATCGACGAGATTCACCGGATGGCGGCCACCATCGAGGAGATCCTCTATCCCGCGATGGAGGACTACCAGCTCGACATCATGATCGGGCAGGGCCCGAGCGCCCGGTCGGTGAAGGTGCCGCTCCCGCGCTTCACGCTGATCGGATCGACCACGCGCGCCGGCCTGCTCACCTCGCCGCTGCGCGGCCGCTTCGGGATCGTCCACCGCCTCGACTTCTACACCGCCTCCGACATCCGCGAGATCGTGATCCGCTCGGCGCGCATCCTCGGCGTCACCCTGCAGCCCGGGGCGGCCGAGGAGATTGCCGGCCGGTCGCGCGGCACCCCGCGGGTCGCCAACCGCCTGCTGCGGCGGGTCCGCGACTACGCGCAGGTGCGCGCGCAGGGCGAGATCACCCCCGACGTGGCCCGCGCGGGGTTGAAGCTGCTCGAGGTGGACGAGCACGGCTTCGACGAGATCGACCGCCGGCTGCTGCGGACGATCATCGACAAGTTCGGCGGCGGCCCGGTGGGGCTGAACACGATCGCTGCCGCCATCAGCGAGGAGAAGGACGCCATCGAGGACATCTACGAGCCCTTCCTGATTCAGATCGGGTTCCTCGATCGCACGCCCCGCGGCCGGGTGGCCACGGCCCGCGCGTACGAGTACTTCGGCCTCAGGACGCCGGACCGCGATCACCGGCTCTGGTAAGCGATGAAGGAGGAGTAGTGCAGAAGGAAAGCCAGAACGCCATCCCCGACCACCGGCCGGCCGGCCTGGGCTGCGGCCGTCCCACCGAGATTACCGCGCTCGCGACCCACGTGCCGCCTCGGCTCCTGACCAACGCCGATTTCGAGAAGATGGTGGACACCACGAGCGAGTGGATCCTCCAGCGCACCGGGATCGTCGAGCGCCACGTCGTCGAGCCGGGCGTTGCCTCCTCCGATCTCGGCGCCGCCGCCGCCACCAAGGCGATTGCCCAGGCGGGACTGACCCCCGACGACATCGATCTCATCATCGTCGGCACCACCACCCCCGACATGTTCTTCCCGAGCACCGCCGCCCTCATCCAGCACAAGATCGGCGCCTCGCACGCCTGGGGGTTCGACCTCGCCGGCGCCTGCTCCGGCTTCACCTTCGCACTCGCCACCGGCAGCCAGCTCGTCTCGACCGGCCGGCACAACCACGCGCTGATCGTCGGCGCCGACGTCATGTCGTCGATCGCCGATTACAAGGACCGCGCGACCTGCGTGCTGTTCGGCGATGGTGCCGGAGCGGCCGTCGTAAGCGCCGCCAAGGACCCCTCGCTCGCCATTCTCGACTTCGCCCACGAGGTGGACGGCTCCGGCGCTCCGTTCCTGCAGATGCCGGCCGGCGGAAGCCTCCGCCCCGCCACGCACGAGACGGTGGAGCAGCGCCTGCACTACATCAAGCAGGACGGCCAGGCGGTCTTCAAGTTCGCCGTGCGCAAGACCGAGGAGATCAGCCGCCTGATCATGCAGCGCAACAACCTGACGCCGGACGACATCGACCTGTTCGTCTCTCACCAGGCCAACATGCGGATCATCAAGGCGGCCGGGGAGCGGCTCGGCTTCCCGGAGTGCAAGGTGATGATCAACCTGCAGCGCTACGGCAACACGACCGCGGCCACCATTCCCCTCGCCCTCACCGACGCCCTCGCCGAGGGCCGCATCAAGAAGGGGAGCCTCGTGCTGCTCGCCTCGGTCGGCGCAGGGTTCACGGTCGGGTCGGTGCTGCTCCGCTGGGCCTACTGACAGTCCCACCGCAGGGGCGACCCTTGTGGCCGCCCCTGCGGCCTAGCAGGCCGTCGAAAAATGCGGCCTGAATGCCGCCCGCCGTGCGCTGCCCTACTCACCCAGCAGTTCTGCCAGCCAGGTCAGCTCTTCCACCCGGTCGCTGATCGCCTTCAGGGCGAGCATCATCGGGACGGCCAGCAGGACGCCGGCCAGCCCCCACAGCCACCCCCAGAACAGCAGGCCCACGAAGATCGCGACCGCGTTCATCTGCGCCGCGCGGCTGGTCAGCCAGGGGGTCAGCAGGTACCCCTCGAGCGAGGTCACCACGACGGTGATCCCCGAGGCGGCTGCCGCCATACCCACCGTCCCGAACTGGACGAACCCGACGACGAAGACGACGGCCGCCACGATCACCGGCCCGAGGTAGGGGATGATGTTGAGGACGCCGGCCGCCACCCCCCACAGCGCCGCCTGCTCGAGGCCAATCGCCCAAAGAGGCAGCCACGTGAAGACGGCCACCAGCACCGTGATCACGAGGCGGACGAGCAGGAAGGTCGCGATCTGCCGGTCGATCTCGTCGAGGATCTGGACCGTGATCTTCTTCTCGGAAAGGGTCGTGCCCACCACGCGCACCAGCTTCCGCTTGAACAGGTCTCCTGCGGCGAGGAGGTACAGCGCGAGGAAGAGGACCACCACGGCCTCGGCGGCGACGGCCACCAGGCTGAGCGAGCCGGTCATGAGCCACGCGTTCAGGTTCAGAACCGGGCCGTTGGCCGCCCTCGTGCGGCTCCTCGCGGCGACCGGTGACTCGCCGGCCGCCTCGGCCGCGGCCGCTTCCAGCGTTTCTGCGGCCTGCTGCACCTGCTGAACCGGGCTCGTGGCGCCTCCCGAGCGGCGCAGGTCCCTGAGCGTCTGCCGCATCCTGTCGGCGGCCTTTGGGAGCTTTGCCGCGACCGCTGCCACGTCGTCGGTCATGGAGTAGACGAGGTAGCCGGCTCCGGCCGTCATCACCGACAGGACGAGCAGCGCCGCCAGCGGGCGCTGGATGCGCCAGCCCACGAGCGTGGTCACGACGGGATTGAGGGCATAGCTTGCCAGGATCGCGAAGGCGAGCGGGATCAGCACGGGAGCCGCCAGGCGCAGCGCGGCAAGCGACAGGAGCGCGGCGATCACGGCGAGCGCCGCGCTCCGGATGTCGATCGGCGCGGGACGCGGCGGCGTGGAAGTGGCGTCGGTCGCCGTGTCGGCGACGTCGCCCAGGTCGGTGCCCTGGGCGTCGGGGTTTGGGCCGCCGGCGGCGGCGGAAGAGTCCTGCATCGTTGGTGACGTAACCAGCTCCAGCGATAGCAAGGACACAGCCAGAAGGGGCTCAAGGCTCACGGCTCACGGCTCAGGGTGGCGAAGGCGGGAGCATCACGATCGTTGGGCGAAGGCGAGCTCATAGTGTCTGAGCCCTTCTGGCACAGAGCTCTGTGCCGTTCTGGGACAGGCCATTTCGGCGTTTTTCGGCAGGAATTGCAGAATTTGCGATCGACCCCCCTGCCAATCTGTGCCGTAGTTGCACACCCGCGTGCCCGGACGCTCGCGGGTTACCAATGGGCATTCGCCATAACTGGCCTGAACATAATGACTTGCAGGATGCGTCCGCACCCCCGCCCGAGGTGGCTGGCAGATTGCTCTAGAGCTGGCCGTGAGCACTACTCCTTCGTTTTTCTTCAGAAAATGGCTTGCCTGCCTGGCGCTGGCGGTCGTGGTCGCGGCACCTGCCGCGGCCGCTCCACAACGGCACGGGCGGCTCGATGCGGCTTTGCAGCGGGCGTCACGGGCGGGAGGTACCGAACGCGTCATCGTGCGAACGCAGCCCGGGTCTCGACCCGGGATGCGGGCGGCGCTCGAGGCCAGGGGCTACCACGTTCGTGGCGAGCACTCGGCCCTCGACGCCATCGTGGCCGACGTGCCGGCGGGCGAACTGGAAGCCCTCTCGCTGATGCCCGGGGTCCAGGGGATCTCCTCCGACGCCATCGTGCGTCCTGCGGGCCTCGACCTCGCCGCGGCGACTTCAGCCGGCACGTCTCCCGAGAACTTCCTGCGATCGACGCTTGGACTCGACCGCTCCTCGCCGGTCGGGCTGGGCGTCGGCGTGGCCGTGATCGATTCCGGCGTGGCCCCGTCACGCGATCTGCTGCCTCAGATCACGGCGTTCTTCACGGTGAGCGAGTCGGGGCTGCGCCGTTCGGCGCCGTACGACGACTTCGGCCACGGCACTCACGTGGCCGGCCTGATCGCCGGCAGCGGGGCAGGCGCGGCCCGCGACTACCAGGGGGTCGCGCCAGGAGTCCGCCTTGCCGTGTTCAAGGTGCTCGACGGCTCGGGCCAGGGCCGGACGAGCGACGTCGTTCGCGCCATTGAGTTCATCGTGGCGAACCGGCGGATGCTCGGGGTGGACGTCATCAACCTGTCGCTCGGGCACCCGGTGTTCGAGCCGGCCGACACCGATCCCCTCGTGCAGGCGGTTCAGCAGGCGACGCGGGCAGGGCTCGTGGTGGTTGCGGCGGCAGGGAACTTCGGCACCAACCCGGTCACCGGCGAGCCCGGGTACGCCGGCATCACCTCGCCTGGCAACGCTCCGTCGGCGATCACCGTCGGCGCCGCCTCCACGAAGGGGACGATCGGGCGCCGTGACGACGGGGTGGCTCCCTTCAGCTCCAGGGGACCGACTTGGTACGACGCCTACGCCAAGCCCGACATCGTGGCGCCCGGCGAGAAGCTGACCTCGGTGGGTGTGCCGGGCACCCCCCTCTACGACAACTACCCGACGCTGCAGGTGGACGGCACCAAGGGAGGCACCTATCTGCGGCTCAGCGGGACGAGCATGGCCACCGCCGTCGCCACGGGCGTCGTCGCGCTGGCCATCGAAGCGAACCGGCGCCAAAACGGCGGTCCGCCGGTCGCCGCCTCACGCCGCCAGCTTTCGGCGAACGCGGTGAAGGGCATCCTTCAGTACAGCGCCTTCTCGCTGATCGACGAGAGCGGCGAGGCGTACGACCGGTTGACGCAGGGCGGCGGCGGCCTGAACGCGGCCGGCGCGATCGACCTGGCGAGCCGGCTCGATCTGCAGGCGCCGGTGGGAGAGGCCTGGATCGAGCCGGTGCCGGACCCGGTGACCGTCATCGCCGGGGAAGAGCTGGCCTGGTCGCAGAACATCGTGTGGGGCGTGTGGCTGGTGCCGGGTTCGGTCTTCGAGACCAACAACGAATGCTGGGGCACCAACATTGTCTGGGGCGTCTCGGATGGCCAGAACATCGTGTGGGGCGTGTCGGACACCCAGCTCGCCGGCGCCAACATCGTCTGGGGCGTCAACATCGTCTGGGGCGTGAACGTGGTCTGGGGCGTGAACATCGTGTGGGGCGTGAACATCGTGTGGGGCGTCAACCTCGTTGGGACCTCGACCGCCAGCGGCGTCTCGTGGGGGTTCCCGGGCGGGCCGGACACCACCGCCTGGAGCCGCCTCGACGCGAGCAACATCGTGTGGGGTGTGGCCGACAACATCGTCTGGGGTGTGGCCGAGAACATCGTGTGGGGCGTATGAGCGCCCCCGGACAGGCCGTTTCAGAGGTTGGAGGATGTTAATGGACAGGATGCCGCACCCGGCGGCGGTGGAAGTTCCGGCGGTTGCCCCCATCGCGGACGCCACGCGGACGGCGCCGGCGTGCTGGCGGTCGACGCTCCCCGAACTCGGCGACGGTCGCGTCACGCTGCGCCCCATGGTGGCGCGAGACGCGACCTCGCTGTTCGCGATGCTCACGACCGAGGAGGTCACGCGCTTCATCTCGCCGCCGCCGCCCGACCTCGGCGGCTTCGAGCGGTTCATCGAGTGGTCGAACGCCGAGTGGAAGGCGGGCCGATTCGCGGCGTTCGCGATCGTGCCGACGGGCTACGACGTTTCGGTCGGCCTGGTCCAGGTTCGCCAGCTCGATCCCGGTTTTTCCAATGCCGAGTGGGGCATCGCGCTCGGCTCGCCGTTCTGGGGGACGGGGGTCTTCCCCTCGGCGGCGCGGCTGTTCCTCGACTTCGTCTTCGGCGAGATCGGCGTCCACCGCCTCGAGGGCCGGGCGGCCGTGCAGAACGGGCGGGCGAACGGGGCGCTGCGGAAGATCGGCGCCGTACAGGAGGGGCTGCTCCGACGCGCCCTGTTCTGCAACGGCCGGCATTTCGACCAGCTGCTCTGGTCCATCCTCGCCGAAGACTGGCGCGAGGCGAGCGCGACCCTGAGGCCGATGGTGCACTGAGCCCGGAGCCCCGCGCGTCGGGATTGGGTCGCTCCTGATACACTCCCTGAGTGGACGTCGCGCTCTTTGATTTCGAGCTGCCGCCAGGCCAGATCGCGCAGCGGCCGGCGGAGCGGCGTGACGTATCGCGCCTTCTCGTTCTCGAGCGCGCAAGCGGCGCCATTCGCGCGCACGGCAGGGTCGCCGACCTGCCGGAGCTGCTTTCCCCGGGCGATCTCCTCGTCACCAACGACACCCGTGTCTTTCCAGCCAGGCTGCTCGGCCGCCGGGATCCCAGCGGCGGGGCGGTCGAGTGCCTGCTCCTGCGGCGTCTCGATCGCGAGCGCTGGGAGGCCCTGGTTCACCCGGGCCAGAAGCTGAAGCCGGGCAAGCTGATGGTGTTCGAGGGCCCGGGGATGGTGCTGCACGGGGAGATCCTCGAGCGCCACTTCCACGGCCGTAGAACCATCCGCCTGTGGGCCGAAGGCGGCCTCGACGCCGAGCCGGTGATCGACGCGATCGGCCACATCCCGCTGCCGCCGTACATCCACCGCTCGGACGAGCGCGAGGACCGCGAGCGATACCAGACCGTGTTCGCGCGGGCACGCGGGTCGGTTGCCGCGCCGACGGCCGGACTGCACTTCACTTCGGAGTTGCTGGACCGGCTCGAGGCGCGCGGCGTCGAGCGCGCCGAGGTGACGTTGCACGTCGGCTACGGAACCTTCAAGCCGGTCCACGCCGAGCATGTTGAAGAGCACCGGGTGGACGAGGAGGTCTACGACATCCCCGAGGAGGCCGCGGCCCGCATCGAGAGGGCCCGCCGCGAGGGGCGGCGGGTCATCGCGGTGGGGACGACCACCACTCGCGCGCTCGAGGCCGCGGCGATCGAGGGACGGGGCCGCGTGACCGCCGGGCGCGCCGCCACCGGCCTGTTCATCTACCCCGGGTTCGACTTCCAGGTCATCGGCGGCCTCTTCACCAACTTCCACCTGCCGCGGTCGTCGCTGTTGATGCTGGTCTCGGCGTTCGCGGGACGCGAACGGGTTCTGGCGGCCTACCAGGAAGCCGTCGCGAGAGGGTATCGTTTCTACAGCTATGGCGACGCGATGCTGATTCTCTGACAACCGACAGCCGGCACGAGCGGCGGGCAGTTGCAGGGTTCGACGATTTGGATCGGGATTGGGATTGGGATTCGAGACATGGCCTTCCCCTACGAGCCGTTCGACCTGTCCTCCGTCCGCACCTACCCGCTGAAGAGCCGCGCGAGCCGCGTGCGGGCTGCTGATTTCGCGCGGCCGTACAAGCCCGGGTCGGGCGTGGCGGGCTGGCTGGACGGCTTGCCTTCGATCCTGGCCGGGAAGGACTTCCGCGAGGTGGTCGCGGCGATCCTCGACGCGCGGCGGCGCGGCGCCGGCATCGTCTGGGGCTTCGGCGCCCACGTGATCAAGACCGGCCTGTCGCCCATCCTCATCGACCTGATGGAACGCGGCTTCG
>Ga0116148_1005900_pt1 | contig 10099 bp, 7 predicted proteins | sample AD_UKC055_MetaG_FD_89786 | JGI IMG/M metagenome (GOLD analysis project Ga0116148, IMG submission 89786) | Active sludge microbial communities of municipal wastewater-treating anaerobic digesters from USA - AD_UKC055_MetaG | ecosystem: Engineered > Bioreactor > Anaerobic > Digestate | place: USA... | reverse complement strand
TCATACGTTGCCAAATCGGCCTCGTCGGCCCCCAGCACCTGCACCTCGTTGTCCCAATGCTCGAGGTCGTTCGACTCCATGCGCCGGTGGTAACGATAGCTATGGGATTTGTTCTCGAACCTGACCCACTTGCGGGTATACAGCACGTACCGGCCCTGGGTCTCGTCCCAGAACACCATGCTCTGCGTATCGCAATCGCCGATATCTATGGCCCGCGTCAGCTCCCAATGAATACCGTCAGGACTGTGGTGAAATGTGAGCCGCCCCTGAGGGCCTTTCGTCTGCGTGCGGTAACGCGCCTCGGGCGGCGCTTGGGGGTCCACCCATGCGGCCACTCCGCGGCAGTTCGGGATGACGATGCTGTTGGCCGTGGTTCCGCCGAATTCGTGAAGCCCCAACTCAGGCTTGACGAAATGAATACCGTCCTCGGATTCAGCATACGCGACATACTCGCCTTTCGCCACGGGACCCGTCTCCGGCGTCTCCTCGCGCAAGGTGAGCAGGTGGTACCAGAGCCGGATCTTTCCGTCTTCCTTACGCACGGTGGCCGAATTCCACACATGGGCGCGTTCGGCGAGTTCCCACGGCGCATTGGCAATCAGCACCGGCTCCAACGGCTGATACGGCGGATTCATCACGCGCTCGACGTTCGTGCTCGACGCGATCACACGGTCGTCGAGGAAAAGCTGCTTCTCGGAACCGATCCTGAGCGGCTCCGCCGCCGCCCGCGCCTGCCAGGGAGCCGGCAAGAGACCTCCTGCCAGGAGAAACACAGCCGTCAACACGCCATATCTGTCACGCATCATGCGCCTCCCTTACCCCCGGTCAATGCCCGCGCCATCTTACACCGGTGGCGTCAGCGTATCCCAAGGGCCCCTACTCTTCTCCGGGACCCTTGTTGTAGGTATACGTGAGGGGTTTACCGAAGAAGTGGTGGTCAACGAAATCGAGCAGTACGCGAAAGTCTTCTGGAAGCTGGTCGTGCTTGCCTTCCCGAAAATGCATGGCGTTGTTCTCGGGCACGCCAAGGAAGTCGAAGACGGGTTGCGCCGCGCGCCAGGCTGCCGCCGTCCCGATAGGATTGGCCCACAAATCCCCCAAGGCGTCGGTAGACAGGACCGGCCTAGGCGCAACCAGCGCGCGCAAGAAATGCTGATCGAACGGCAACTCGTTTTCTTTCCCTGCAAACTGGCGAAAATCTTTCTGGAACCAACTGACAAATCTCGATGGCCGAGTGATGAGTTCCAGCGTTTCGCAGTCGGGTCCATAGCGCCGGTACGCCGCGGCGCCCCCGCATCCGGACCCGTTCGGAACCACCGCCGCGAACCGTTCGTCCAATGCTCCGGCCAACAAAGCCGTCTTCCCGGTCCGCGAATGCCCGGTAACTGCCACATGCTTCGCGTCGACCTCGGGAAGCGTCACGAGGTAATCCATCACACGCGATGCGCCCCACGCCCACGCGCCCAGGCTTCCCCAATCACAGTCGGGGAACATCGCCTGCGCAGGGCCGATTTTGTCGGCGCCGTGCGTATCGGGATCAAAATCTTTGTTCTCGTAGCATGCGAAGATGTACCCGCGCTCGTTGATCTCCTTGATGATCGGGCACCCCAGGCCAACGCGCAGAATCGCCGGATACGGGCCAGCGCCGCCTGCCGGCAGATAGATCTCCACCTGCACGGGAAAAGGATTCTCGGAACCGACGGCCAAACGCACCGATCGGAACGCGGTGATGCCGCCGTTCTGCGTTTCTTGCGCAACGGTCTCGGCCAGTTTGACCGGCACAGAGGAAGACGGCACGCTGCCGTACTCGTGGCGCAACAGGAGACCGCGCATCTCTGACCGGCGCGCCTCCCAGTTCTCCTTTGTCTCGACGCGCTGTCCGTTCTCCAGAACCAGTGGGTCAGGGAACGGCCCCGTCGAGACGGCCTCGGGTTCCGGCGCAGTCAACACGATAAGCGACGCAAAGCAAAGGACTGAAAGCAGCATGGCACGATACCCCTCTATTTGATAAAACACACTCAAGCATCCCACAATTGCATTGCAGATACAATTCGCCAAAGGCTCGGTTACCATGTTCCGTGAAGGACAACGCGAGGCGCGCGCTGACCGTCCGTTCGACGGGAACCGGCAGCCGGCGTTGGTTTGGCCTGGATCCCCGTTTCTAAGGAGTGTCGAATGATTAGCCGCACACTTTTCCTCCGTCTCCTGGCCATCACACTGGTTGCCGGGTCGCCAGAATCGCAGCGTGAGGCCGTGGAAGCGCCTTCCCCCGTGGTGGTTCGCGTTCAGGAATTTGGCGCCGTTGGAGATGGAACCGCGCTCGACACGGCGGCCATCCAGAAGGCCATCGATGCGTGCACCGCGGCCGGCGGAGGAACCGTGTACTTTTCGCCGGGCGTGTATCTCTCAGGAAGCGTGTTCCTGAAAGACAATGTCCGCCTTCTGCTGGAAGCGAATGCCGTGCTTCGAGGAAGCGCGCGCCCGGAAGACTATCCTCCGGCTGTTCGACAAGACCCCGATGCCCCATCCTTTGGAATCCCTGAAGTCGTCGGGGGAGGGTTTCTTATTTATGGCGAGGGCGTCCAAAACGTCTCGATTGAAGGCCGGGGAACCATTGATGGCCAAGGCTCGAAGTTCTGGTTCGAAGAGATGCTTTCTGCGATGGTCAGAAAGCCCATGCCGAACCGTCCGCGGGCGCTAATAGCAATTGTGAAAGGCGATTCCCTTCGGGTCCGTGATGTTACCCTGGCCAATTCGTCCTGTTATACCCTTTGGACGATCGGCTGCAACAACGTCACTATCGACGGCATTACCATTCGCAATCCTCACGACGGTCCGAACACCGACGGGATCGACATCGACTGTTGCAGCGATGTGCGCATCGCCAATTGTTCGATCGATGGCGGCGACGACGCCATCGCCATCAAGAGCGACGCGGGACTGCTCGGGGAAGACAAGCCCTGCGAGAATATCACGGTGACCAATTGTGTTCTGTGCTCCGTGCCGGCCTGTGGCGTGCGAATCGGTTATGAGGGCGACTCCATCATTCGAAACTGTTCATTCAGCAACCTGACAATCTTCGATACGGACATCGGACTCGACATCGTCAGCATCTTGCCGGGGCGGCCCAACATTGTCAGGGGGACCCGGTGTGAGAACATCACCTTCAACAACGTTGTCATGCGAAACGTCAATCAGGCGCTCTACTTCTGGATGGGCAACGAGACGGGCGAGCAATCCCAGGTGCACCTCAAGAATATCCTCGTGTCCAACGTCATTGCCCAATCACGGTACGGCAGCTATGTTGGCGGATTCGACAAGAAACACTGTGAAAACGTGACTCTCTCCAACATCCAGTTTCTTCTGACCGGCGATATGCCGGAAGGCGCCGCGCCTGCCGCCAGCGGGGTCTGGGGCGCCCCTGCAAACCCGTATGCGCTCTATTGTGCGCGCGTGGACGGATTGCGGATTCAGGATGTCGATATCGATTTGCGCGCGGCGCGCGGCGCATGGCGATATGGCCTGTTCTGCGACGAGGTCTACGGCGCTGCGCTGAGCAACATTCGCACTCGCGGCCTTGTCTCGCTCCCTGCGCAGGCCGCGATCGGTCTGAAGGGAACTTCCGCCAGCGTCCGCGACTGTGACGCCGAGCCCGGCATTCCGGCTTTTCTGCACGCGGTGCAAAGCTCGCGCATGTTCGTTTCCGGTTGCGACCTGAGCCAGGCTCAAAAGACCGTGATACGGGACGAAGACAGCACGCTCGTCGCATCCGACGCGGAAACGGCCGCCACTCCTTGACCCGTTCATGCCGCTATCTCGCGGCTTCTGCGATATTCTCAAGGGCATCTCCGCTGTGGCACGGTCTCCCGGCCGCGCCGCTCTTGCGACCGCCAGGTCTCCAGCTCCCTCGCCATTCAGTCCGTGGTATTCGACCGGACCGCGGTGACGGAGATGGGGCCGCGCCGGCGGAGTGGGGGAGATGTCGTTCCCGGTGGTGGCTGGCCGCGTTGCAGCGTTCTTGAAATTGCGCGCCCTGAGATTCTACTCTTTCCCATCGCGTATACTTACTCAAATCCGCCATCTCGGCACAAGGAGAGACCCGAATCATGAAAACCCGTCATCTTCCGATGATTGCATTGCTGGCCGTAGCGCTCCTGGGCGGTTGCGCCACGTTCCAGGGAGCTCGCGATGAAGCCAGCCCGGCTCAGACCACGCCGGGCGACCCGCACATGGGCGACTGGGAGGGCAAATGGGGCAGCGCGAAGATATATGCCCAGGTCATCCCGCTGGCGGGCAAAACCTACCGTATGAACCTGCTGCCGGCGTTTGATACGCGCGAACCGGCGCTGGCCGTGCTTGACGGCAAAGCGGTCCAAGGCGGCGTGGACTTCTCCGGGGCGGGCGCCAGCGGCGACATGAAAGACGCCAAGGTTGCCGTCTCCATCCGGGGCAAAACCATGACCGGGCGCGTGGAAGGCGCGGTATCCGGCGGCCTCGAGCTCCATCACGTCGTACGTCTCTCTCCTACGCTCGGCGCACGGCCGCCGAAGGAAGCCATCGTGTTGTTTGACGGCAGCAACCTTGACCTCTGGGTGGCGCGGGGCGTCGACCCGTGGGGTATCAACCTCAAGAAAACGCTCGGCGGCGAAAACCGCGTCGCCTATCTGCGCACATGGGTGTGGGCGCCCGCGCCAGGCAAAGCACAGTTCGCCTACGGCATCGAAGACGGCGGAAAAGTCTGGCTCAACAATGCCGAGATACATTCAATAATCGAAGATCGCAAGGTTACGCCCTGCCAAAACAAGGTTACGGTCGACCTCCTCGAAGGCTGGAACCTCTTCCTGGCAAAAGTGGTCCAGAACGACAAAGAATGGGCCTTTACGGCCCGATTGCGCGGTCTTGATGCATCCCCCGTCGCTGGCTTCTTCGTGGGCGCTCCCGGGCAGGACCTCTTTCCGCTCGAGTCGTTTGACGGCAATATCGCGTTGTGGGAAGTCTCGGGCCCGTACACCGCGGAAGGAAAGACCGGCGCCGACTTGATGGATGTGGCTTTCGCCCCGGAACAGGGCGATGCGGAATGGAAGCCCGTGCCGTTGCCCGAGCAGACCGAGCCCGGCCCCGCAACCTGGCTGATCCTCGGCAACGGCGCCATGGAAGTCCGCGGCGGCAGCATCCAGACCAAGCAGAACTTCATCGACCAGAAAGTGCACGTCGAGTTTCGGACGCCTTTCCTGCCCGACCAGGACGGGCAGAAACGCGGCAACAGCGGCGTTTTTCTCCAGAACCGCTATGAAGTCCAGGTTCTGGACAGCTACGGACTTGCCGGCGAAAACAACGATTGCGGCGGAATCTACAAACTTGCCGCCCCGCGGGTAAACGTGTGTGCGCCTCCGCTGCAATGGCAGACATTCGACATCGAATTCCGCGCCGCACGGTTCGACAGCGACTGGAACAAGTTGGAAGACGCGCGCATCACCGTCTTGCATAACGGCGTGCCGGTGCACGAGAATCAGCCTATCCCCGACAAGACCACGGGCTCGCAGGTGACGGCCACCTCGGAACCCGATGCATTGTCGCTCCAGGACCACGGAAACCCCGTCTGGTTCCGCAACATCTGGCTCGTCGAACTTCCCCCGGAAGACAAATAGCCAGACTCGAAACCATCGCGCGATTCAGGTAACGCCGGCGGGGACCAGCACGCACGGACGCGCCGCCGCGCCGAACTACCGCGTGGTGAAACGATACACGGTCTTCTGATAGTACTTCTTGCCGGGTTCTAGAATGCACGAGGGGAAACCCGGCTGATTGACCGAGTCGGGGTAGTGCTGTGTCTCGAGACAGAACCCGTAACGCTGCTTGTAGACCTTTCCCTCTTTCCCCGTGATGGTTCCATCGAGGAAATTGCCCGAATAGAACTGCACGCCGGGCTGGGTCGTGTAGACTTCCATAACGCGGCCGGACCCGGGCGCGAGCACCCGCGCGGCCAGGGCGAGCGAGCCGTCCTGACTGTTCAAAACGTAATTGTGGTCGTACCCATTTCCGCGCTTGATCTGTTCGTGGTCCGCGTTGATGCGTTCGCCGATGGCCACCGGCATCGTGAAATCGAGCGGCGTGTTTGCCACGGGCGCCAGTTCGCCGGTGGGTATCAGCGTCTCGTCCACCGGCGTGTAGCGGCTCGCGTTGATCATCATCACGTGGTCCAGGATATCACCTTCGCCCTGGCCGTCCAGGTTGAAATACCCGTGATAGGTCAAGTTGACCGGCGTGGCCTTGTCGGTCACGGCCTCGTAGACGATCTCGAGTTCGTTGGCATTGGTCAGCCAGTAGTGGACCGTCGTCTCGAGGGTGCCCGGATACCCCTCTTCGCCGTCAACACTGACATACGTGAGTTTGAGCCCGACCGCGCCCTCGCGATAAGCAGGCTTCGCGTCCCACAGCACTTTGTTGAAGCCCTTGATGCCGCCGTGGAGATGGTTGGACTCGTTGTTCACGGCCAGCACATATTCTTTGCCGTCAAGGGTAAAGCGTCCCTTCGCGATACGATTGCCAAAACGTCCCACAAGACACCCCAAATAGGGTTTGTTCTCGAAATAGCCCTCGAGGCTGGGATATCCCAGGGTGACGTCGGCCAGTGCTCCTGCGGCATCAGGCACCAGGAGTGACGTCACGGTGCCGCCGTAATTGGTGATCTGCGCCACCATCCCGTTAGCGTTCGTGATCGTATACAGGTCCGCGTTGCCCCCTTCCGGCGCCGTTCCGTACGTCGCCTTCGCAATACTCAGCCTGCCCGAACCCTCTTCGCCGTTTCCCTGTGTCGCGCATCCCGGAAACACGCCTAGAACGGCCGCCAGGCAAACCGCTACTCGCCAATTACGTGTAAACATGTCGCAACTCCTCCGCTGAACTGACTCATGACGCCCGCCCATCAGGATGATGCACGCCGCGCCGATTTTCAACCATGAACTCGCCCGGCGTCAGCGACCCAGCCGGGTGGGGCAAGCCAGTGTTGTATCCCCGCGGATCCGAACAAGCTGGACGCGTAATAGACCGCTCTCGCGAAACCGGCCAAGCCCGATTTGTCCGGTCCGTCCGATCGGCCGAGTTGAGGAAAAGTGTGGTGAACCGGAAACCTCTCGTTTCCCTTGGAAAGCCGGGTCGGGACGCACTGCCCCCCCGGGTCTTGCACAGAATGGACAGTGCAAATGGCATCATGACGACGGAGATTGAATTCAGTTCAAACCAACGTCCCTCCCGGTTGCGGTGGAGTCATCTCAAACACACCGTAGCGCAGGCGTCTCGCCTGCATCTTTGCATGCCCCTTTTCCTCCTTTTTGCGCAATGCACGGGGAGAAGTGGTAAGCTCGCAGGGAAGTCTCTGAATGCGAAAGGCGCTCCGCACTGTCAATGTCGGTGCCGCCAAAGGCGCCCGACAAGATGGAGACCTGACGGTCGCAAAGGTGGCGCGGCCAGGATACCGTGCCACAGCTTGTGAGTTCGGTGGGTTTTGCCCGTTAGAGGCGAACGAGGGGGTTTTGCCATGAACAAAGGCGTACTCATCGCGATCAGGAACTGCGTCCTAGGCCCTCTCTTATACTTCATCGTTCTCTGGATTCTCGAGTGGCTTTTCGACGGCGTTCCGACCCTCATAGTGGCGTTCAGCGTCATGTCCGTGATGATCGTGGATGCGGCGCAGGAAGCGTTCAGCGCGGGAGAGAGGGCGGGGGGCGGCGCGGCGCCCAACCAGGCGCATACGCAGGCGTGACGCCTAGGAGGCCGAAAAACCTCGCTGTGGCGTGGTCGCCGATCGCGCCATTCCTACGGCCGAGATCTCCCAATTGGACCCTTCTTCTCTGAACTCGCGCATACGTGTTTCAGGCGGAACGGATTCCTGTCAATCCTGGAAATCCTGTCGCAGAATTCGGGGTGGATGCCTGCATCACAGCGGGGCTGGGGTTTTCACATATTCTGCCTTGAATCCGCGGTAACGTGCCTCTACGATGGTTGAGGTTTTTCCTTGAGACGAGTTCCACTATTGCGGCCGGGGGGTATCGTTGCCCGGCGGACATACAGGGCCGAAACGGAGGATACTTCTTATGCAGCAGAACAAGAAAACAACGGTATCGCGGCGGGCGTTTGTCGCGGTAACCGGCGCGGCTATCGCGGCGCCGTACATTATCCCGGCATCGGCCCTGGGCAAGGAGGGGAGCGCGGCCCCCAGCGAGCGCATTGTCATCGGCGTCATCGGCACGGGCGGACAGGCACGCGGCCTCACCGGTAATGCCATCAAACAGCCGGACACCCAGATCGTGGCCCTGTGCGACGTCAACGCGAACACGGTCGCGGAGGCGAAGAAACAGGTCGACGAGTTCTACGGCAACCAGGACTGCCAGACCTACCGGGACTTCCGCGAACTGAACGCGCGCGACGACATCGACGCGGTCATCATCGGTACGCCCGACCACTGGCACGCCCTGACATCGATCGACGCTGCAAAACACGCCAAGGACATCTACTGCGAAAAACCCATGACGTGGTCGCTGGGCGAAGGACAAGCCGTGGTGAAGGCTGTGCGCGAGAACAAACGCGTGTTCCAGGTCGGAAGCATGCAGCGCTCGGACCCACGGTTCAAGCGGGCCTGCGAGCTGGTCCGCAACGGTTACCTTGGCAAGATCAAGCACATCAACGTGAGCCTGCCCGACTATGACAAATGCATGTGGGTCGACGAATTCCCCAAGGCGCCGGATTACCTCGATTGGGAATTCTACGTGGGCCCCGCCACCTGGACCCCGTTCCATCCGAAACGGTACGACTGGGATTGGCGCTGGTGGATGGCCTTCGGCGGCGGTCAGATGATGGACTGGATCGGCCATCACGGCGACATCGCCCATATGGCAATGGACTGGGACAACACCGGCCCGCTCGAGGTCAAGGGGGTGCGCTGGGAAATGCTCAACGAGCGCAACAACCTTTACGACGCCCCGGCGCGATACCTTTTTGAGTGCGAATACAAGGGCGGAGTCACTATGACTGTCGCCAACACGAGCGACATGCCTCCCGAATTCAAGCAAGCCGCGGGCGACAGGCTCGGCACGCAATTCATCGCACGAGACGGTGAATGGATCTACGTGGACCGCGGCGAATTCAGGGCCAGCAACGAGGAACTGCTGAAGCTCACGGTTAAAGACAGCGATTTCCGGTTCCGCTCGGAAGGAAACCACATGCGCGATTTCCTGAACTGTGTGAAGTCGCGCCAGGATCCTGCCGCGCCGGTCAATGCCGGCCATCGCTCGGCGTCCATAGGCCATCTCGGGAAAATCGCCTGCGAACTCGGCGCAACACTTCATTGGGACCCCAAGACCGAGACCTTCGCCAAGGAACCGTCTCTCAACGGCCTCCTGACACGCAAATACCGCGGCGACTGGAAGCTCGGCTGACAATGAGGCAATAGGGCGGCGGGAAAAGGTTCGGGGACGTGAACGTCACTCGTCAGGAGGAGTTTCACGTCCCCGGGGGGGGTCTGTCAGCGTCTATCGCGTCAGCTCGTGCGCGTGAAACGCCGCACGACGAGACCCGCTATGCCAAGGCCGATCAATGACAGCGTAGCCGGCTCGGGAGCAATGGGGTCTTCCTGTACAAGCACGGCCCATTCCTCAAACCCGTCGCTGTTGTAGAAATTGCCGAAGTTGCCTTCGCCATATTCCGCGGGATTCAGCCCCTGGCGCCCGAAATATGAATACAGTGTAACGATGGCGTCATCGCCAGCGCCGCCAAAATTGGAAACGGGCACGTACAGGAACATGTCGCCGGAGCCGCTGCCCGTGTTCAGTGAATAATCCAGGGCCACCCAATTCCTGAGGTTGCTCTCCATGTCATAGACTAACGTGCCGACACCCTGCAAGATGCCGTCAGCGTCAAACGACGTGGAACTGGGATTGGGCGTGTCGCCGACGAAAATCTGAACCTCGTCGAGCGACAGGTACTGGTCCAGTGCCGCATTGTTGTTCTCGTTGATGTCCAGCAAGAATTGGTAATAATCGACAGTTTCGATGCTCACAATGGGCACGATCCCCAAAGTAATAGAGTGATTGAAGTTGTCGGG
>Ga0116148_1005898_pt1 | contig 10100 bp, 10 predicted proteins | sample AD_UKC055_MetaG_FD_89786 | JGI IMG/M metagenome (GOLD analysis project Ga0116148, IMG submission 89786) | Active sludge microbial communities of municipal wastewater-treating anaerobic digesters from USA - AD_UKC055_MetaG | ecosystem: Engineered > Bioreactor > Anaerobic > Digestate | place: USA... | reverse complement strand
GTTGTTATGCTTATTGCAGCAACGGTTATTTCCTGTGATAAGTCATCGAGAAACGATAACGGGATGGATCTCGTTTTGAACGCCAAAGATCAACCGATCACAGTAAAAGTGGAAAGTGCGCCAGTATCCGATGGTGATCTAAGTAATCCCCAGGATGGAACAATACCCTATATTATACCAGGGGAGAACAGAGGTGGTAACAGAACCTGTGCAGAAGTTGCAGATGCATGGGAGCTTGATCATAATCCATTCCTCTGTGGTAATAAAATTGACTACGATGGGGAAAATTTTATCGGTAATTTCCCATCATGGCTGAATGTAACTGTTACTGATGGAACATTCGTATCCTTCAGAATGGAAGATTGTGCAATGATTGATGGTAAGTATTACAGGGTAGGGGCTGTAATAGTAAAAGGATCATCAAATGCTAATGTCTATTATTATCCGGAAGGGACATTATTTGACAGCGGCCTTGCTTCTCCCGTAAATGCAAGTGGTGCGGCAGCCGGACTCAGCAATCTTACTTTCTGTCTTATTGAATGTAAAGAACAGCCTAATCTGGTAATTGCTCTTAAGACTTGGTTTGATAATGGCCGTTGGGCATGTACAAGCGGAGGTCCGGAAAACATTTCTTTTGTAGGTTACTATGACTTTATTCCATATCATCAGGGTTATAAGATTTACTATACTGCCGAAACAAGTCCTCTGAGTGCAGACCTGTCGAAACCGGTTGGAAATCTTATGATAGCAGATAGTGATCAGGATGGATTTCTTGATGTAACTATTGACAATAGTTTAATGCCTGATAAGAAGTTCACTAAAGCATCTCTGTTTGTTGGTACTCTGGAGGATTATAAGAAATCCTGGCATGGTGTGTTTGAATATCAAACAGGTGATATTGCTCCGACTCCCTTAGTAAAATTTGATCTGGATATTCCTACGAATGCATTTTAAGAAATCATAAGATATTTTGAATTATTTAAAGAAGGTGTCCCAATCGGGCACCTTCTCTTTTTAACTACGTATTATAATACGTCTTAAAATACGTTTTTTAATACGTAGTTCATCTTTATGGAATTTTGAGAAGACTGGCAACGTGTAGTCACTCACCACTCATTTTAAAGTTGGCAGTCCTCCTTCGCCAAGGCTATGGAGGACGAAGTTGGCAGTCCTCCTCCGCTACCTCCTCCGCTACCTCCTCCGCTACCTCCTTCGCTACCTCCTCCGCTACCTCCTCCGCTACCTCCTCCGCCAAGGCTACGGAGGACGAAGAAGGCTACGGAGGGCAAAGTCCTCCTCCGCCAAGGCTACGGAGGATGAAGTTGGCAATCCCGCAATTGCGGGACTGAAACATTGAAACACTGAAACACTGAAACCTGGAACCATCCTTCTTCGCCAGCCGGCGGATTCGGATTGCGAAGCCTGTGCTCTGCGCCCTCGACCTGCGCTTTGAGCCCTCCGGCCTGCTTTGGCTGGCAAAACTCATTTCATAAAAATCATCCGGGTTTGTGCAAAAATATAAATAAATATCCCAAATTGGGAAATCCGAAAAATTATTTTTAAATTTGCGAGATGAGGATTATCGCATTCAGAACTTTGAAAGAATTTTTTGAAAGACCGGAATTTGCTGATTCTGAGGTTTCATTACGAGCATGGTATCATGATGCAAAAACAGCCGAATGGGAAAATTCTCATGATTTGAAACAACAATACAAGAATGCCAGCATTATTGGAGAAAGCAGAGTTGTCTTCAATATTAAAGGTAATAAATATAGATTAGTTGTTGCGATTGATTATGAGTTTCAGGTAATTTTTATAAGGTTCATCGGAACTCATAAGCAATATGATAAAATAGAAGTTAAAAAGATTTAATGATGGAAATCAGACCTATTAAAAACGAGACAGATTATTATGACTCACTTCGAAGGATTGAGGAGTTGTGGGGGGCAAAAAAAGATACTCAACAGGGTGATGAACTGGATTTGCTTGTAACGTTGGTCGAATCTTATGAGATGAAACATTATCCGATAAGTCCACCTGATCCTGTAGATGCGATTAAATTCCGTATGGAACAGATGGGAATGACCAGGGCGGATATGGTAAAATACTTAGGCAGTCAGAGTCGGGTAAGTGAGGTCTTAAATGGGAAAAGAAAATTAACCCTTGGTATGGTAAAAGCTTTATACAAAGGTTTAAAGATACCCGCTGAGATTTTGCTGGCCTGACTCCTCATCACTAACGACTCACCACTTATGTTCTCATTCAGATTTTGTAACTTTAAATCAAAATTGAAGCTATGTCAACGAAGGAAATAAAGGATAAAATATATAAAGTCCTTGATAATATGTCAGATGATATATTGGAGGATGTTTTAAAATACCTTAAGTCATTGACTAACAAACCAGGAAGCAATATTATTCTATCACAAAATCTTGGTCGGATCCTGGAGGAAGATAGAAACCTGCTGGAAAGATTAGCACAATGATTACTGTTGATACAGCTATTAAAATTCAAAACATCCTGATAGAGAAATTCGGTGGTACTTCCGGTGTCAGAGACCGGAATTTGTTGGAATCGGCACTTTTTCGCCCTTATCATACTTTTAATAAAAAGGAATTATATAAATCTTCAATAGAGAAAGCAGCTGCTCTTATTGAAAGCATTATTACCAATCATCCGTTTCTGGATGGCAATAAAAGGTTTGGTTATGTAGCAATGAGGTTGTTATTGTTGGATTCTGACCTTGATATCATAGCTACGGAAGATGAAAAATATAAGTTTGTAATCTCAATTGCTACTGGAAATCTCAAGTTCCCGGAGATATGCGACTGGATTTACAAACATCAATTAACGTAAAGTATTCTTAACTCACTACTCGCCCCTCATCTTCAAGTTGGCAGTTAGTAGTCCTCCTTCGCCAAGGCTACGGAGGACGAAGTTGGCAGTCCTCCTTCGCCACCTCCTCCACCTGGGCTACGGAGGTCAAAGCCCTCCTCAGCCGGTTGGCGGATTCGGCTTGCAAAGCCTGTGTTCTGCGTCCTTAATATTTTAAATAATACGGTATATATAATATTACAGAAAAGAGATATGGCAATTTTCATTCCACTGAATGTTATAAGATTGCTGAAAGAGATAATCCCAAGAGGAAATCATAAAATTATGTGGTTATAATCGAAAGATATTATAATAATTTGTGGTTATGATCGAAAAGTATTATATTTGTAAGAGGATTTGAATATGGTTTTAAGGCACCTTAAAGATATAATTCTTAATCATCTGTTTAAAAATAAGACAGTTGTAATTTATGGAGCGCGGCAGGTGGGAAAAACCACTCTTGTTAATGATCTGATAAAACAACTGGACGCCCCGGCATTAGTTATGAACGGAGATGATGCTGATATTCGCGATTTGTTTCTGTCTTTGAATGCATCAAAACTAAAACCAGTTCTTGGCAATTATAAGATTGTTGTAATAGATGAGGCTCAGAGAATTATGAATGCCGGACTCGGCATCAAGATAATTCATGATAATTATAAGGACATTCAACTGATAATAACCGGTTCATCCTCACTTGAACTTACTGAAAAGATAAAAGAACCTCTTACAGGCAGGAAATTTGAATTCTTTCTGCATCCTCTTTCCTTCAGGGAAATGGCAGAACATCACGGATTCCTTACCGAAAAGAGATTACTGGATCACAGGCTGATTTTTGGTTATTATCCTGATGTGGCCTTAAATATTGGCAGTGAGAAGAGAATATTGAAAACACTTGCTTCTGATTTTCTTTATAAGGATATCCTGTCAATCGGAAAAATAAAGAAACCGGTATTGCTTGATAAAATTTTAAAGGCACTTGCCTTACAGATTGGTAATGAAGTGTCATATAATGAATTGGCACAGTTACTTGATTCTGATAAGGAAACAATTGAAAAATATATAGACCTTCTGGAAAAGGTTTATGTCATTTTCAGATTACCAGGATTAAACAGAAATATCAGAAATGAAATAAAAAAAGGGCGGAAAATATATTTTTATGATAATGGTATCAGGAATGCTGTTTTGGGAAATTTCCTCCCTCCGGATTCCCGAAGCGATACCGGAGCCCTTTGGGAAAATTTCATGATAAGCGAGAGATTAAAGATAATTTCAAATAATGATGAAGTTCCGATGACATATTTCTGGAGGACAACACAGCAACAGGAAATAGATTACATCGAAGAAATTCAGAACAAGTTCTACGCTTATGAGTTTAAATGGCGGTCAGCAAAAAAACCATTCCTTTCAAAAACATTTTCAAATGCTTACCCTGTTTCTGAATTTAAAGTAATAACCAGAGATAATTTTTCTGACTTTTTAAATATAGGAATTTGATATCCTTGATAACTCACTACTCATAACTCACTACTTATTAACAAGTTGGCAGTTGGCAGAAAGCAGTCCACCTTCGTCACCTCCTCCGCCTGGGCTACGGAGGTCAAAGCCCTCCTTCGCTACCTCCTCCGCTACCTCCTCCGCCAAGGCTACGGAGGACGAAGTCCTCCTTCGCCAAGGCTACGGAGGACGAAGTTGGCAAAAAGCAGTTGGTTAGAAAAAAGTTGGCAGTTGGTAAAGAGAGAAGTGGGCGATGTACAATGATTATTTGGCAATTGATTCAAAACAAGCTGACGGAATACTTATAATCCTCTAAGGATACTTTAAAACGGTTGACTTTAATTTGTGGTACATCCTGAGCTGATTTGCGGTTATTTTAATATCTTTGTAAGACAGATTTGTAATCATGACAGCATTTGAACTTAAAACATTACTTATTCATCGAATCGCGGAGATCAATGATGTATCCTTTCTCAGGGCATTAAAAACGATTCTTGACACGAAAGCAGAATCTGGCGTGATTCAATTGACACATGATCAACTTACTGATATCATTGAATCGAAAAAGGAGTTCGAAGAAGGGAGGTTCGTTGAGAATAGTGTCCTTGATAAACAGGTTCGTCAATGGCTAAGCGCAAAATAGACTACTCACGACTCATTACTCACCACTCATCGCTCATTTTAGAGTTGGCAGTTGGCAGTTGGCAGTTGGCAAAGGCTCATCGCTCACGACTCATTACTCACCGCTCACCGCTCACCGCTCATCACTCACCACTTTCTTAATCTTCTTCCCCGTCGGACTTATTGTCAGCTCTTCCTTCAACTCATAAACCTGAGGGACTTTTACAAGTTCCAGATGTTTTGAGCAGTAGTCAATCAGGAAATCCCTCGTCACGGGAACCTGTGGATCTTTCCTTATGACGACAGTTGCTTTTAATTTTTCACCTTCAATTTCATCCTCAATTCCTTCAACGGTACAGTCAATTACATCCTGTATTGAAAGGATAACAGCTTCTATTTCCTTCGGACTGATACGTTTACCCCGGACTTTTATAATCTCTTTCGAGCGGGCTGTGAGATAAATATACCCTTCCTCGTCGACCGTACCAAGATCACCGGTATGAAGCCATCCGTTCCTTATTGTATTTTTTGTGCCTTCATCATCGGCAAAATAACCCATCATGATATTATCACCACGGGCTATCACTTCACCGGTTTCCCCGGGCTTAATAGCTTCTCCCTTTTCATTTACCACTCTCAGTTCCACGCCTGGTATTCCTTTACCCATCGATCCTTTTTTCGATTCATATAATTCAGGAGGAAGCCAGGACAGCCTTGCTGTGGCTTCTGTCTGACCGTACATGACAATAAACCTGATCTCCGGATGACTTTCCCTGAATTCATCAATGAAAATGGGAGCAAGCTTGCCTCCGGCCTGGGTAACGTATTTAAGATCCGGAAATTTTGTTTTTTTGAAAGAATCTGATTTTCGTAAAAGGATCTGAAAATGTGTCGGTACACCTGCAAACCCCGTGCATCTATAATCCAGCAGGTTTTTAATTACGCTTCCCAGGAAAATAAATGAATTATTGAATACAATTGATCCACCCACTCTCAGATGTGTATGAAGCAGGGAAAGGCCATAACAGTAATAAAAAGGCAGAACGACAAGCATCCTGTCATCATGCGTCAGTTTAAGATATTCAACAATTGAACCTGTATTTGAGATCAGGTTCTTATGTGAGACCATGACACCTTTAGGTTTTCCGGTGGATCCTGAAGTAAAGATTATCTCGGCACATCTTTCACGATCGAAATCCTGGCTGAATTCTTCTGTTTCAGAGTTATCTGCTGAAAGCTCAGGCAAGGTGTCGGGGAATACTGAACCGTTCTTATTCAGTTCCAGTCTTCTGTCAATATCATGTGTCAGAAAAATCAATTCCGGCTTTGTAAGGTTAGCTATATACCTGTAATTCTCTTTTTCGATATTGGGATCGAGGGGGATGCAGACATTACCCGACTTAATAACAGCCAGATATGCCTTCAGGAGGAACAGATTATTAACCGACAGAATAAATATGTTTTTATTTTGTCCGATTTTCTTTTCGATCCAGCCGGCAAGGTTCAGGCATGAGCGGTATAGTTCTTTATAAGTGATCTCCTCTTTTCCTGCAAGAAATAGTTTCCCGAGATTTGAGGTGTTTTCGAAGAAATAGTCAAAGGCGTTCATGGAATAATGTTGAAGAGTTTCAGATTTTCAAAGTTTCAGTGTTTCAAAGTTTCAGTGTTTCAAAGTTTCAGTGTTTCAAAGTTTCAGTGTTTCAAAGTTTCAAGGTTTCGTGGAATACTAACCTTGAAACCCTGAAACATAATACTATCCTTTTCCTTGCTCAAACAGTAATCAGCAGGTAAATATATATAAAATTCGTGATAGTTCCCAACCGGTTATGGATTAAGATATTAACCATCCAATGCACAGAGATCAGGGATAAGTAACGAAGCAGTGACCGATGACCTATGAGCTGCAAAATTTTGTAATGAGTCAGATACAAAAAAGTGCATATAATGGAATACTTCTTATATTGTTCTCTTTTCCGAAGTTTTTGGTAGAAACTCTGTATGCATAGGGTGGAGAATATCGCCTGATAAACTCATTCAGACTTTTTGAACGAACGTTATCGGAAGATTTTACTTCAACAGGAATCGCAACCCCGCCTGTCTGTATCACAAAATCGACCTCAGCCTTACCACCTGACTCCCAGTAATATGGTGTATATCCCCTGGAGACAAGTGCTGTGGCAACATAATTCTCTGCCAGAGCCCCTCTGAATCCGGGGCCTATATAGCCTTCAGACGTGAGACTTTTTTCAGTCAGTCCGGTCATTTCAATTAGTAATCCTGTATCGGAATGATATAGTTTAAATGCTGCCGGATCATAATATGCCATCAGGGGAATGCGACCTTCAGAAATCCTGTGACAGGCCAGGATAATCCCTGAAGCTTTTAACCACTCGATTGCTGAACCATACTCAGCAACTCTTGCCCCGCTTTTTATGACTTTATATTGAAACTTATGGTTTTCCTTTGCTAATTGCAATGGAATGGATTTATATGCAGCAATTATACGAACAGTCTCCGATTTTCCCGCATGTTTTGCCATATCAGCAATTTGAGAATTATTGATATTACTTTTTACTATGCTGGTTATCAAATGATCCCTTGTTTCAATATATCGGCTTAATGCATATGGCATACCTCCCGTAAACAAATAAGTTCGGAAATATCCGATTAATGTGTCGTGTATTGAGCATTGACTTAATGATAAAAATGAATTACGGATAATATCTGATGCTGGTTGTTGCCCAATGGCCCATAAATATTCCTCGAAGTCCAGAGGATACATATTAATCATTTCAACTTTTCCCACAGGGAATGAACTGTCGTTCAGGTTTAAGGTTACACCAAGCAAGCTACCTGCAGCTATTATATGATATTCCGGAGCCTCTTCTGCAAAATATTTCAAAGAAGTAAGTGCCCTGCTGCACGCCTGAATTTCATCAAAAAAAATAAGACTTTTCTCCCCGGCTATTGTTTCTCCGGTAATAACTGATAATTCACTCAATATCCGTCCTGGAGAAAGATCCTGCTCAAAAACCTTATGAAGCTCAATATTACTTTCAAAATTCAAATAAGCAAGAGAATAATAATTTTTCCGGCCGAATGACAGTACTGAATATGTTTTTCCGACTTGTCTGGCACCTTGTATAATAAGAGGCAGTCTGTTTTTTCGCTTATGCCAGTCCTCAAGTACTCTTTCTATTTTACGTTCCATTTAATGTTATTTAAATGCACTAATATGTTCTTAAAAGTGTAAAGATATAACATTTATTATAATTTTAGCATATTTTATTCATTTAATTCATGTTTCCATGGTGCAAACCTTTGAGTTCCTGAGGAGTTGTTAAATTCCCTGCATCGCCCACCGAAGCTTTCCTTGTCCTCCGTAGCCTTGGCGGAGGAGGACTTTGACCTCCGTAGCTTTCTTTGACCTCCGTAGCTTTAGCGGAGGAGGTAGCGAAGGAGGTAACCCCTGCATCGCCCACCGAAGCTATAGCGTAGGTGGGAAACCCTACAAATTGTCGTTAGAAAAAATGTATCGAAATACAAAAAGACATTGGTAAAAATGTAGCTAAATACAAAATGTCGTTGAAATAAATGTAAAAATATACAAAAAGACGTTAAAGTATATGTATATTTGTACAAAAAACTATGTATCGAACGAAAATTGAAGATTTGAAAACCTGGAAGAATTCAGTTTCCCGCAAACCTCTGATCATACGGGGTGCAAGGCAGGTTGGAAAAACGTGGCTCATGAAGGAGTTCGGAAGAATACATTATGAACAAACAGTTTATATCAATTTTGAGAAGGATAAAAGGTTTCAGAGCCTTTTTACTGACGATTTTGATATAAAAAGGATTATTACTGCACTGAAGGCAATATCAGGATTAACTATTGTACCGGAAAAAACACTTATAATATTTGATGAGATTCAGGCTCTGCCGGAAGCAATAACTGCACTAAAATATTTCCAGGAAGATGCACCTTCCTATCACATTATTGCTGCCGGTTCTCTTCTTGGAATGGCACTTCATTCCAATATCTCATTTCCGGCAGGTAAAGTGAATTTTATGGATTTATCTCCATTGACATTTACAGAGTTTCTTACCGCAACCGGTGAGAAATCCATGTCAGAAATTCTTTTAAGCCAGGACTGGAAACTGATCACATCGTTTAAATCAGCTTTTATTAACCTCCTCCGGCAATATTATTATGTGGGGGGGATGCCGGAACCTGTTCAGAAATTTGCTGAGAATAATAATTTCACTGACGTTCGGAATATTCAGAAGGAGATATTGAATACTTATGAGCTGGATTTTTCAAAGCATGCGCCTTCTGATATTATTCCGCGCGTCCGTATGTTATGGAATTCAATCCCTTCACAACTTGCCAAAGAAAACCGGAAATTCATTTATGGCCTGGTAAAAAAAGGATCGCGTGCAAAAGATTATGAATCTGCCTTGTCGTGGTTGACTGATTGTGGTCAGGTGCATAAAGTTTACAGAGCAAATAAACCATCAGTTCCGCTGAAGGCTTATGAGGAGAGAGAGGCTTTCAAATTATTCCTTGTCGATGTGGGTCTTTTATCAGCTATGGGTGAAATTGATCCGGGAACCCTCATTGAAGGGAACAGGATATTCACTGAATTTAAGGGTGCTTTAACAGAACAGTATGTTCATCAGCAGCTAAATAGTTCTGATAATTACGTTATTTACTATTGGACAGCCGAAGGAGCAACCTCTGAAATAGATTTTCTCCTGCAATATGACGGACTTGTTGTTCCTGTTGAGGTAAAAGCAGAAGAGAATCTGCAGGCAAAAAGTCTGAAATCTTTCTGTCAGAAATTTAATCCTGAGCTTGCTGTAAGAACCTCTATGTCGGATTTCAGAAAAGAAAGCCGGCTTATCAACATTCCACTCTATGCTATAGGATTGCTGAAAGAGATAACCGTCCGGGAAAAGTTATAATATGTTTGGGTGTAATAGCATAATTATTAAAGGTCAGCGTTATTCAGGTATTGACAGATAACATAAAACGTCATGAAAAAAAATCTGAAAGCAAGAGAAATAATTTTCACGATAATCGATAATCAGATTAAGAATAATGATCC
>Ga0116148_1005897_pt1 | contig 10104 bp, 9 predicted proteins | sample AD_UKC055_MetaG_FD_89786 | JGI IMG/M metagenome (GOLD analysis project Ga0116148, IMG submission 89786) | Active sludge microbial communities of municipal wastewater-treating anaerobic digesters from USA - AD_UKC055_MetaG | ecosystem: Engineered > Bioreactor > Anaerobic > Digestate | place: USA... | reverse complement strand
TCAAAAGTCGGTTACTTTTTAAAAAAAACTTTCCGAGTTTTGAAAGTGCCTCGATAATTTGATAAATGCGAACCTGATGAGACAATTGCAAAAATCAGCGACTTTTGCAAGAATCTCTGATATCTCATAGTTTTCAGGTTTGTCTGTACAGGAAGGATTATGGATACACGCAAAAAAATACTTATTGTCGATGACGAACAGATCAATGTCGAGTTCTTTGATCTGATGCTGTCCAAGCTCGGCTTTATCGTAGAAAAAGCCGGAAACGGCCGCGAGGGGCTGGAAAAGGTAAAGGAATTTACACCTGATCTGATTATGCTGGACAATATCATGCCCAAGATGTCCGGCTGGGAAGTAACCAGGATACTGAAGAATGATCCGGAGTATGCGGAATGGCATGATATTCCGATTATCATGTTTTCGGCGATGGACGATGTCAAGGACAAAATAGAAGGTTTCGAGCTGGGTGTAGACGACTATATCACTAAACCGTTCAATTTTTCGGAAGTGCTGGCGCGCATTCGATCCGTACTCCGGAATCATGAACTGATAGACCAGCTGAAAAAACGCGAAAAACGGATTGCCTTGCAGGAGCAATTGAACGAACAGTTGCTAGCGTTTGTAGAATTCGTATCGCTTAAATTCATGTCCCTGTGCAATTCATCCTCGATTCCCGATGATCCTGCTTTTAAGGCAGATTTGGACTCGTGCCAGGTGGAGAATGCGCGGTTGCAGCAGAAAATCACTGAATTGCAGGCAGAAGCGAAAAAACTGAAAAGCCGCGAGATTGCGGTAACTTCTTTGGAAAGCGAACTGCGAAAGGCATACAGCGAGTAGGATATGATAACGGAAAACAAACGGCACGCGCTTGATTTGTTTGCGCAGGGACGAAAGTTTTATAAGCTTATGGAGTTCGAGGCTGCCCTGGATTTGTTTCATAAGGCGCTGGAAGCGGATCCTGCCGATTCTCCTTCAAAGGTATATGCTGAACGCTGCCAATATTATCTGGACAATCCGCCTCCCGAGGATTGGGACGGCGTATTTACAATGGTGACTAAATGAGGCTCTTGCAAAACTTGCAGAGTTTTTGAAGTCCCGGATGCTGAACAAGGGTTTGAACAATGGCACGATATGTCGAAAAAGAAAAAGAGCGGGATGTCACTGTGTTGGGACAGAAAACACGTTTCAACGGGACAATCCGGTTTACCGATGAATTGCACATTGCCGGTACATTTGACGGTACGATAGATGCCCAGGGCGCCTTGGTAATTAAGAAAACGGCAGTTTGTAAGGCCGATTATATAAAAGCCGCTTCCATCATAGTTGAAGGTACTGCCGAAGCTGATATGTCTGCTGGAGACCGCATCGATATACGTTCCGGCAGTAGCGTGCGGGGAAATCTTCTGACTTCCCGGCTGCGCATTGCCGACGGCGTTTCGTTTGAAGGCTCCGTCGAGATGATCCGTTCCGACACCGAATTCAATTTGTTCGAAAACAATGCCGAAACCTTGAAACGGCAATTAGCCGGCGACCATCACCTGCCGGTCGAATCCTGAATGTGCACGGTTTTTTTTCTGGAACAGCGGGAATGCCGGCACGCGTAGCTCCTGAACGTGCGCTCGTTCCTGCGCTTGCGCACAGAGGATGTACCATGGTGACGGCTGAATCTTTGACGGCAGGATTGATTGCTGCACGGATAGCAGCAGTGCCCGGAGCGTCGAAGATATTGTGGGGCGGGATTATTTCGTATCAAAATGAAGCGAAAGAACGGTTGCTTGGCGTTGACAGCCAAATCTTGTCGAAATTCGGCTCTGTATCCCGCGAAACGGTCGAAGCAATGGCGCGTGGCGCGCTTGTGGTGTCCGGATGCGATGTGTCCGTGGCGGTGAGTGGTATTGCGGGACCTTCCGGCGGTACCCCGGAAAATCCTGTAGGTACTGTATGGGTTTCAGTCGGAAAACGAACAGAACAGGACGGTATATCGATTGCGGAATCAGTCAGGCTTTCGCTTTCGGGAAACCGAAACAGTATACGAAGCAGCACAGTCACTCAGGCTCTTCTACTGGTTCTTGACTGTCTTGACAGGCACTGGGGTGAAGCCGTATACTGACTCTACCCTTTCTTTTCTCTACTTAAAGAAAAAATCATTCCTGACAGCACTAATGTTACGTAAACAGTATTCCTGTATTCAATATTTGGAGATTCCTCATGGCACCAATCAGAAGACGCCGCGCTTCCGACAATCCGGAAAGCGAGACGAACGAATTGACAGAGCAGGGGCAGCTTTCGCTTGATCCCTCCGATTCCGGCTTTGTTTCGGAAGACGGCAGCTCACCAGCATCATCCGGGTCTGCGTCCCCGGATCAAAACAGCGCACCGGATGCCGCTGTTTCCGACCACAGCCAGACAGACAGCGACCGCACTGGTACTTCCGCTTCAGAGAATACACTTGCGCATGCGGATTCCGATGGAGAGCCGGAAACTCAGGTACCCGAAAAAAGGGTGATAGTCCGGCAGCGATCACGGCGCAAGCCGGTACCCTTCGATTCCCGGCAGGGTGGCCCGTCGAGCGCCGCTCCGGGAAGTGATATGCAATTTGTCCGGGATCCGGGAGAAAACCGCGACGGAGGTCAGCGGGAAAACGGCGGGCGCGACAGCAACCAGCGCGACGGAGGTCAGCGGGAAAACGGCGGGCGCGACAGCAACCAGCGCGACAGCACCGGGCGCGACAACAACTTGCGGGAGTACCGGGAGCACCGCCGGTTCCGCGACAACCGCCAGGCTATGCGCGATCAGCGCGATCAAGGCCAGGATAATTCACGAAACTATCAGCAAAATGCAAACCAGAACGAAGCGGACGCTTCTCACGATACCGAAAACAAACCGAAACTGACCATTAACGAACTGACCCGCATGGGAATGCACGCACTTCGCGACCTTGCGACGCAATACGGCGTACCACATGAAGACATGGTCGCCATGAAAAAACAGGAAATAATCTTCCAGATTCTGAAAGCCCATACAGAACACAACGGGATTATTTTTGCAGCCGGTTCCCTGGAAATACTTCCAGACGGATACGGTTTTCTCCGTTCCCCCCAGAACAGCTATCTTCCCGGTCCCGACGATATCTATATTTCGCCAAGCCAGATCCGCCTGTTCAACTTGAAAACCGGAGACACGGTGTACGGCCAGATCCGTTCACCAAAAGAAGGCGAACGATTTTTTGCCCTGCTTCGCGTAGAAACCGTCAACTTTGACGAAGTGTCCGCGGCACAGAGCCGCATTCCGTTCGACAACCTGACGCCGCTGTATCCGGATGAAAAACTGAATCTGGAAACGACGACCGAAGAAATATCGACGCGCATCATGAACCTGTTTTGCCCGATCGGGAAAGGCCAGCGCGCCTTGATCGTTGCGCCGCCAAAAACCGGAAAAACTATCCTGATGCAGAGAATCGCGAACGCGATTACCACCAATCATCCCGAAGTGTACCTGATCGTTCTGCTGATCGACGAACGCCCCGAAGAAGTGACCGATATGGAACGGACGGTAAAGGCCGAAGTCATATCATCGACCTTCGACGAACAGGCAACCCGCCATGTGCAGGTCGCAGAAATGGTGCTCGAAAAAGCCCGGCGCCTGGTAGAACACAAGCGGGATGTGGTTATTCTGCTCGATTCGATTACCCGTCTTGCGCGCGCCTATAACCAGACCGTGCCGACCTCCGGCAAGGTGTTGTCCGGAGGTGTGGACTCCAATGCGCTTCATAAACCGAAACGATTCTTCGGAGCAGCCCGCAACGTCGAGGAAGGCGGCAGCCTGACAATCATTGCGACCGCTCTTATAGAGACGGGAAGCCGCATGGACGAAGTCATATTCGAAGAGTTCAAGGGTACCGGTAACATGGAAATCAACCTTGACCGCAAGCTTTCCGACCGGCGCCTGTTCCCTGCGGTGAGCATCAAGAAATCCGGTACCCGGAAGGAAGAACTGCTTTTAACCGAAGAAGAAATGCAGAAAATATGGGTGCTCCGCAAGGTAATCAATCCGATGGACGATGCAGAGATTATGGAGCTCCTTATTGACAGAATGAAGAAAAGCAAGAATAATGAGGCCTTCCTGCGTTCAATGAATACCGGTTCTGCCGGGATGGACTGAGCTGCGGGAATGCAATGGCGGCCGGCCTGTGGTCGGTTGCCCGCCGATTCTAAAGAAACCGGCGCGGATTTTTCCGCGTTGCTGCGCATAAAACCCGATCCGTGCGGTTGGGCGGCGAAAAGCCCGTTTTTATGCGAGCCTGCGGCCAGAAATGGTGCGGGCGCGTTTACTAGAGTCACCACTTGTTGGAGGATACTATGAGAGAAGGAATTCACCCCGCGTATGACGTAACAAAGATTACCTGCGCGTGCGGAAATGTGATCGAGACCCGCTCGACTGCAAAAAACATCAATGTTGAAATTTGTTCTGCGTGCCATCCGTTCTTTACCGGCAAGCAGAAGCTTGTAGACACCGCCGGACGAATCGACCGCTTCAAGAAGCGCTATAATATCAAGGAAAGCTGATTTTTCCTGGATGCGGCATACGGTTTGTATGCATTCATCCCTGTTTCCGCGATGAAAAAATAAGCCGTCCGGTGCCTGTGCATCGGGCGGCTTTTTTTTATCGGCGACGGAGTAAGGCAGGCAGGCTTAGCTATGCCCTTGGGTGAATTTCCAGAGGCGGTGAATATTCCGGTTCCTGAAGTCTTCCGGAATGGACTGTTCGGACAGATCTTCGACTTGTGCGCCATCGCGGGCAAAAGCGCCTCCGATAAGGTCAGGATCGAACTTGAGCGAACGGGAATTGGTGGAAAAATACAGAACGCCGCCCGGAGAGAGCAGGGCAAGGCACGACCGGCACAGTTCGGGCCAGTCACGGTTAATGTCCAGGGATTCGACCGCTCGCTTGGAATTTGAGAACGTCGGCGGATCGCAGATAATGATGTCCCAGCGGAGCCCTTCGCGTTTTGCAGAAGCAAGAAACGCCTTGACGTCTGCATGTACAAGCTCGCCAGAAAAGCCGTTGATCGCCAGATTGTCCGCTGCCCAGGCAAGATAGGTTTTGGAAAGATCCACCGAAGTGACAGAAGCGGCTCCGCCTGCGGCGGCATGGACCGAGAAGGCGCCCGTATAGCAGAATAGATTCAGCACGCGTGTGCCGGCCGCTTCCGAGCGCACCATGAGCCGGGCAGGGCGGTGGTCAAGGAATAGCCCGGTGTCAAGATAGTCGTCGAGATTCACCAAAAACGTTGATCCGCCCTCGTCTATGTGAATTCGTCTTCCCGAACTTGCGACTTTCTCGTATTGTGCGTCTTCCCCCCTCTGTCTACGTCTGATTTTTGTATGGACGTTTTCGAGCGGAATGGAAAGTACATCGGCCGCAGCTTCGCGCATTGCGGCCATCCAGAGTTCTTCAGCTTCTTCGCTTTTTTCATAGGGACGTTCATAGAGTGCGATGTGCAGGTGGCGGGCGCCGGTTTCTTTTTCGGTATACAGGTCAACGGCCAGGGGGACTTCCGGAATATCCCGGTCGTACAGGCGGTAGCAGGAAACCGATGTGCGTCGGGCCCATTTACCCAGGTGTTTGTGCCATTTTTCGAGGCGGTTGGCGAACATGACGGCCTGGGCTGCGGTTTTTTCCGGCGTGTCGGGGGTAGGGGTTTCAGGCTTCGGCATGTTTTCGTACGTTCATCATGACGCTGAGCATTGCATAACCGGAGGTAAGGTCTTCTTTCTGGACGATTATCGAATCGGGAACCTTGAGTTTGATGTTGGTAAAATTCCAGATTGCGGTAATACCGGCTTCGACCAGCTGATCGGTTACGGCTTGGGCATTCGCAGACGGAACAGTCAGAATTGCTATTTTTGCGCCGAGATTTCGTATTTGTTCGGGGAGGGTTTTGAGGGAGAAAACGGGTACGCCGTGAATGGATTTGCCGATTTTAGCGGTATCCTGGTCGAAGGCGGCGCAAATGTTCAGGCCGTGGTAGTGGAATTCCTGGTAGCCGGCAAGGGCTGTGCCGAGGTTTCCGGCGCCGATGAGAACGGCTTGTTGCATTTCGTCCCAGCCGAGAAAGTGTTCGATGGCCGCCATAAGGGCGACGATGGGATATCCTTTTTTCGGCTTGCCGACGATGCCGGTGATTGCCAGATCCTTTCGCACCTGAATTGGTTCAAGGTGGAGTTCCTGGGCGATTACCGTGCCGGAGATATATTCCTGTCCGTCGTCCCGCGCCTGCCTGATAATATGGAGATACGAAGGAAGCCGGCGGATTGACGGGGCTGCTGAAATTTTCTGTTTGGCCATTGCTGATCCTTATCGATAAAGCTTGTCCCGAACGGCGTCGAGGTGTATCTTTTCCGCTCGATTCGATGTATTTTTAACGATATAATGCTTCCCGAGTAAAGTCAAGCAACAGGGCGGGGCGGACCGGCTTTTCGCTACCGGAGACGCTCGGAATCCTATGGAAACAAAAGCCTGTTTCAGGTATACTCGCTGGCAACGTGACGGTACTGTCCAAGTAAGGAGTTTTGCACAATATGTATGAACCGGTAGATCCTAAGGTGAATTTCCCCGAGCAGGAAGAAAAAGTGCTCTCTTTTTGGGAAAAAAACGACATATTCAAGAAATCCATTTCCAACCGCGAGGGAGCTCCCGACTATGTTTTTTACGACGGGCCGCCCTTTGCGACCGGGCTTCCCCATTTCGGCCATTTTGTACCGAGCACGATTAAAGACATAATTCCCCGATATCAGACGATGAAGGGCAACAAGGTGGAGCGCCGCTTTGGCTGGGACTGCCACGGCTTGCCGGTTGAAAACCTGATCGAAAAGGAGCTTGGCCTTAATTCCAAAACCGACATTGAAAAATTCGGCATCGCACAGTTCAACGAGGCCTGCCGCTCGAGCGTGCTCCGCTATGTGAACGAATGGCGCCAGACTATCACGCGGCTTGGCCGCTGGGTCGATTTTGACAACGACTACAAGACCATGGAACCTGAGTACATGGAATCGATCTGGTGGGTGATGAAGAGCCTGTGGGAAAAAGGGCTTTTGTATGAAGGCCACTATATTCTTCCGTATTGTCCGCGCTGTTCGACCGTTTTGTCCAATCACGAGCTTGCGCAGGGCGGCTACAAGGATGTGCACGATCCGGCCATCACCATCAAATTCCGCGTAACGGGCGAAATCAGCGCGGGGAGCGCAACAGAACCGGCGGACAGCCACACAGCACGCGCGGGGAGCAAAACTGCCGCCGCAGACGGTAAAACTGCCCGTGCGGGAAGTTCAACCTCCGCAGGAAGCTCAACCTCCGGCAAACCCGCCTTCTTCCTGGCATGGACGACCACTCCCTGGACGCTGCCGAGCAATCTCGGCCTTGCGCTTGGACCCGATGTGGACTACGTGATGGTCGAGGACGGCGATGAATGTTACATTCTGGCCGAAGCCCGCCTCGGCGCATACTACAAAGACACTGAAGCCTGCAAGATACTCTGGAAAAAGAAGGGCGCCGAACTTGCCGGCGTTTCCTACGAGCCCCTGTTCCCGTATTTCGCACATCTGGCGACGCTGGAAGACGGCCGACCCGGCGCGTTCCGCACCCTCCTGGGCGACTTTGTCACCACAAGCGACGGTACCGGCATCGTGCATACCGCTCCCGGCTTTGGCGAAGACGACAATAAAGTATTCAAGGGAACGGGCGTTCCCACCGTCTGCCCCATCGACGCCGAGTGCCGCTTTACCGCAGAAGTAAGCGACTACAAGGGCTTATTCGTCAAGGACGCCGACAAGGCCATCATGGAGCGCCTGAAAGCGGAAGGAAAGCTCGTCAAGCGCGAACAGATCCTTCACGCCTATCCCCACTGCTGGAGATGCTCGAGCCCGCTCATCTACCGCGCCGTCGGCAGCTGGTTCGTCAACGTCGAACACATCAAGGAAAGCCTGCTCAAGGCGAACTACCAGATCACCTGGCAGCCTGCCCATATAAAAGAAGGCCGCTTCGGCAAATGGCTCGAAGGCGCCCGCGACTGGGCGATCAGCCGAAACCGCTACTGGGGCAACCCGCTTCCCATCTGGAAATGCCCGGACTGTGGCAAAACAATCTGCGTCGGCAGCCGCGCCGAACTGGAAACGCTTTCGGGCACGTATCCTAAAGACCTCCACAAGCACTTTGTCGACGACATCCTCATACCCTGCGAATGCGGCTCAAAAATGAAGCGCATTCCTGAAGTGCTCGACTGCTGGTTTGAATCCGGCGCCATGCCCTACGCCCAGCAGCACTATCCCTTCGAAAACAAGGAATACTTCGAAAACCACTTCCCCGCAAACTTCATCTCCGAAGGCCTCGACCAGACCCGTGGCTGGTTTTACACCCTCACCGTCCTTGCCGCCGCCCTCTTCGACCGGCCCGCGTTTGAAAACTGCATCGTCAACGGTCTTGTGCTTGCAGCCGACGGCAAAAAAATGTCCAAATCCCTGCGCAACTACACCGACCCGAACAAAGTAGTCAGCGAGTTCGGAGCCGACGCCCTCCGCCTGTTTTTAATGCACTCTGCAGTTGTAAAAGCCGACGACCTCAAGTATTCCGACGAAGGCGTACGCGACGTGCTCAAAGGCATCCTGATACCCTTGTGGAACAGCTACAGCTTTTTTGTGACCTATGCAAATATAGATGAAGTTGAACGTCCCACAGGGGACAAAGCTCTTGCCTCGGGGGGTAGTTCCAATCCACTCGATCGCTGGATTCTCTCTATCACTGAAAAAATGGTACTGGAAGTTGGCGAGGCTCTCGACTCGTACGACCTGTCGCGCGCAATCGACCCGATCGTAAGCTTCGTCGACCAGCTGAACAACTGGTACATCCGCCGCTCGCGGCGCCGGTTCTGGAAGAGCGAAAACGACAGCGACAAATCGTGCGCCTACGATACACTGTACCGCGCCCTCAAGAAATTCGCCCTCGTCGCGGCGCCGGTAGTTCCATTCATTACAGAATCACTGTGGCAGAATCTCAGAAACCCTGCAGATCCTGAATCGGTGCATCTGGCCGACTATCCCGTCTATGACCCGAGCCTGCGCGACGAAGCGCTCGAGTTCAAGATGACAACCGTCCAGAAGGCGATCTCGATGGGCCGGAGCCTGCGCTACCAGTTCAACCTGAAAACCCGCCAGCCGCTCAAGGCTGTCGAACTGGTTACCCGCAATCCCGAAGAAAAAACCGTACTTTTGGAAATGGAAGAAAGCATCCGCGACGAGCTGAACGTCAAGGAAGTGGTATTCCACGACAAGGAAGAAGACCTTGTCGAATACTCCGCCAAGGCAAACTTCCGCGTACTCGGCAAAGAGCTCGGCGGTGCCATGAAGCTTGCGGCCGTTGAAATCGAAAAGCTTGCTTCGGCTGAAATTCAGTCTATCCTGGAAGGTTCAATCCTCAGCATCGACGTGGAAGGAAAAACCGTCGAGCTGACAACCGAAAAAATTATTGTTAACCGTATAGAAAAAGCGAACCTGAAAGTCGTCAACGAAGGCACGCTCACGGTGGGGCTGGACACCGAGGTTACCGAAGAACTGCTCCTGGAAGGCTGCATTCGCGACCTGGTTCGCGGCGTACAGAATCTGCGCAAGGAACGAGGTCTTGAGGTAACCGACCGAATCAAGCTTGCGGTAGGCGTAAAGCCGGAAACCGATCCGGAAAACACCCTGCAAAAGGCGTTCGAGCGCTTTACTCCCTACCTGATGAGCGAAACGCTCGCTGTCGAAGCTGTCTGGACGCCGTCGTTCGCCGGTAGCACTCCGGCAGAAATCGACGCCGGAGACTTCATCTGGGAGGCGGACCTTGTCCGCGAATAAAAGTCGGGCGGCCCAACGGGCGGCCCCGCGGACGGTTCAACGGGCGGCCCCGCGGACGCGCGGCTTTCTGGCGAGCGGTTCTCTGGCGAGCGGTTCTCTGGCGCGCGCAGATGTGGCTGCCCGACAGCCAGCCAGCGCTCCCGCACTATTACATTTCGCCCGCGCGCCGGTTCTGTTCGGGCCTGTTCTGTTCGTGGCGGTTCTGTGTGCTGCCGTC
>Ga0116148_1005894_pt1 | contig 10106 bp, 6 predicted proteins | sample AD_UKC055_MetaG_FD_89786 | JGI IMG/M metagenome (GOLD analysis project Ga0116148, IMG submission 89786) | Active sludge microbial communities of municipal wastewater-treating anaerobic digesters from USA - AD_UKC055_MetaG | ecosystem: Engineered > Bioreactor > Anaerobic > Digestate | place: USA... | reverse complement strand
GTCTTCTGCCCCGGTCGCGGAGGAAAAACCTTCGCCAGTGTATGTCGCCTGCAGATTGGAACCTGAATGAAAAAGAACTCCGGTATTTCCTTTGCGTTTGGCCTCCTTCTTTCCGTTTCAACCCCTCTTTTCTCGACCAATATTATTGATCTGCATCATAATGATGCCGCAGGAAGACCAGCCTCGCCCTATTCGATCAACAAGGTTGTGACTGTCACCGGCGTGGTCACCGTACCCTCCGGACTTTTCTCCGCCACCACCTTTGATGTCGTCATTCAGGACACCACTGCTGGCCTGCACCTTTTTTCGACCAGGGGGGATATTGCCTATGTGCAGCTGGGCGACCTGGTGAGTGTGACCGGTCCCATCAGTCATCTCTACGGATTGACCTATATCAAGGAACCCACCGAAATCACCCTGCTGGCCCGCAGCCAGCCGCTGCCGGAGCCCTTGCGTCTGACCTGCGCCGAGGTCGCCGGTTCTTTTCTGGCGGACAACTCGGAGCCTAACGAAAGCCGTCTTATCCGCATCGACCAGGTCGCTGTCACCGGCTTTGGAGGGGATCTCTATACCATCAGCGACGCCACAGGTTCCGCCCAGCTCTATCTCGATCCGGATGCCGGCCTGCCTTCGCTTCCCGACGGCTATTTTGATCTCATCGGCATCCTCAAACAGGTTGATACCAGCACCCGGCCGCCGGTCGGCAGAGCGGGCTACCGGATCCTGCCCCGCTTCAGCAGTGATATCATCTCTCGCGGCGCGCCTCTGCTGGTGCGTCCGCTGCAGGAGGCCGAGATCAATCCCCGCTCCGTCGTCCTTGCCTGGCAGACTGACCGTCCAGCTACCTCGCTGGTGCGATTTGGCGCCGGCTCCGCCCGTGAGCGGGCTGCTGGAGATTCAGCCCTCGTCACTGACCACAGGGTCCTTCTCGAAGGCCTCGAACCATCGACCCTCTACCGGGCCTGTGCCTGGTCGAGTGACTCTTCGGGAACCATGGTCTCCGACTCGCTGCTCTTTATAAGTGCATCCGGCCGCTCCGCAGGCACCATCGAGGTCTATTTCAACCAGTCAGTCGACGCATCAAAGGCCTGGCGCGAGACAGCAAGCGGCAGAAACGACCTCGCCGGAGTCATCGTCGGACGTATTAACCAGGCCCGCTATTCCATCGACGCGCATTATTACTCTTTCACTCACTCCGACATCGCCCTCGCCCTGGTTAACGCCAAACGCCGGGGCGTGAGCGTCCGCTTCATCTGCGATAATGCCGCCAACACCGCCAACAATGACCGCATCACCTGGCTCAAAGAGGCCGGCATACCGGTCATCGATGATCTTTACGGGGTCAATGACAGCACAGCGGCCAGCCACAACAAATTTGTTATCATTGACCATCGTGACAAGAGCTCAGGTGGTGATGACTATCTCTGGACCGGCTCCAGCAATGCTTCGCTCGCCGGGGCGACCCGCAACGGCGAGAATATGTTGCTGATCCAGGACGAGAGCCTGTGCGCGGCCTATACCATCGAATTCAATGAGATGTGGGGCAGTCAGACAGAACTCCCCAATCCTCTGCTCTCACGCTTCGGAGCGAGGAAAACCGACAACACGCCGCACCGTTTCAATATCGGCGGCCGCTGGATCGAGCAGTATATGAGCCCCTCCGACAATACGGAAAGCCACATCATCAGCGCCATCCAGAGCGCCGACCACAGCCTCTACTTCTGTATCCTCGCCTTCACCCAGACCACCATACTCAACGCCATGCGCAGCCAGTTTTCGCTCATCCCCGGTCTGGTCATTCGCGGCGTCTTCGACCGTAGCAGCGTTTCGAGTGACTACAGCGTCTATGACTCCATGATTGGCAGCGGCTCCACCGCCTGGTCTCCGCCCGCGGATGTCCACCTCGACATCCTCAGCGCCGATCTCCATCACAAATACCTCATTGTCGATGCCAATCAGGCCGATTCCGACCCGACGGTGGTCACCGGCTCTCATAACTGGAGCAACGCAGCCAATACCCGGAATGATGAAAATACCCTGATCATCCATGATCGCAATATCGCCAACCTTTACAGCCAGGAATTCAGCGCGCGTTACCGCGAATCCGGAGGCAGCGGGGAGATCACCAGCAACGTCGCCGATTTGGCTGCGGGGGATGGACTGCCGCTCCATTTCACCCTCGGGCAGAATTATCCCAACCCCTTCAACGGCAGAACGGTCATCCCCTGCACAATCCCGGCAGGAGAGGAGGGGCGGGCCACACTGCTTATCCACAATTCTGCAGGAGCGGAGGTCAGCCGTCTGCCCATCACAGATGCGCGCTGCGGGCGCCATGATGTGGTGTGGGAGGCGAGAGATCAATCCGGCAGGGCGTTGCCATCAGGGCTCTACTTCGCCCGACTGCAAGGGGAGCCCTCCCGGGCAATCAAATTGCTGCTCTTGAGGTAAACACGGGAGTCTACTGATTGGCTGCGGAAGCAGCGATAGAGATCCGGATGTGTGCAAAACTGCAGCCAACGTAAAAAAGTGCATTAAGTTAAACCGGTAAATGAGGATTATATCGTATGTTAATGAAAGCGCTGGTCAAGAAGCAGCCGGGGGAGGGGATCTGGCTGGAACAGGTCCCCGTGCCGGCATACGGTAACAATGATCTGCTCGTCAAGGTGACCCATACCGCGATCTGCGGCACTGATCTGCATATTTACAAATGGGATGAATGGTCGCAGCGGACGATCAGGACGCCCATGACCATCGGGCATGAATTTGTCGGTGTCGTCGCCGCCAAGGGGCAGAACGTGGTCGGTTATGAAATCGGCGACCGTGTTTCCGGTGAAGGTCATATCGTCTGCGGTCTCTGCCGCAGCTGCCGCGCCGGCCGCCGCCATCTCTGCACCAATACCATCGGTATTGGCGTCAATCGGGACGGCTGTTTTGCCGAGTACCTCTGTCTGCCCGCCGGTAATGCCTGGCATGTTGCCGAGTCCATCCCCTCGGAAATTGCCGCTTTTTTTGATCCCTACGGCAACGCGACCCACTGCGCCCTCAGCTTCGACATGGTCGGTGAGGATGTCCTCATCACTGGCGCCGGGCCCATCGGCTGCATCGCGTCCGCCATCTGCAAGCACGTCGGCGCCCGCAACGTGGTCATCACCGATGTCAACGAATTCAGGCTCGACCTGGCGCGAAAAATGGGTGCCACCCTGGCGGTCAATGTCGCCAGAGAAAAGATCGGCGACGCGGTGAGGGAACTGGGCATGGTTGGTTTTGACATCGGTCTCGAGATGTCAGGAAATGCCACCGCCTTTGAAAGCATGCTCGAAAACATGTATCATGGCGGCCGCATCGCCCTGCTCGGTCTGCTGCCCAAGAGCACCCAGATCAACTGGGACCAGGTGATTTTCAAGGGGCTCCATCTCAAGGGGATTTACGGGCGTGAGATTTTTGAAACCTGGTACAAAATGCAGACCATGCTCCAGAGCGGACTCAACATTGCCCCCGTTCTGACCCACCGGCTCAAGTTCGGCGATTTCCAGCAGGGCTTTGACGCCATGCTCTCCGGCAACTGCGGTAAAGTGGTCCTGGAAATGGAATAGAGGCGATTACTGGAGGAGATTATGTACGGTGCCATGAAACAGGAACTGGATGGGCTCCTCGGTGAAATCCGCCAGGCCGGCCTGTATAAAGAGGAACGCGTCATCACCACACCCCAGGGCGCCCGCATCGCTGTCAAGGGCGGCCGTGAAGTGCTCAATTTTTGCGCCAATAATTATCTCGGCCTCGCGAACCACCCCCGCGTCGTCGAAGCGGCCCACAAAAGCCTCGACCGTTGGGGGTATGGCATCTCCTCGGTCCGCTTCATCTGCGGCACGCTGGCGATTCACAAGGAGCTGGAAGAAAAGATCGCCGCTTTCCTCGGCATGGACGACGCTATCCTCTACGCCGCCTGTTTCGATGCCAATGGCGGGGTGTTCGAGCCGTTTATGGGGCCTGAAAACGCCATCATCACTGACAGCCTCAATCACGCCTCGATCATCGACGGCATCCGCCTGGCCAAAGCCCAGCGCCTGATCTACCAGCACGCCGATATGGCCGACCTCGAGGCCAAACTCAAGGAGAGCCAGAGCGCGAAATTCCGCCTCATCGCCACCGACGGTGTTTTTTCCATGGACGGCGATATCGCCAAACTGGCCGAAATCTGCGATCTGGCGGAAAAATACCACGCTCTCGTGCTGGTTGATGACAGCCATGCAACCGGCTTCATGGGCCGGAGCGGGCGCGGCACCATCGAGCACTGCGGTGTGCAGGGGCGCGTCGACCTGATCACGACCACCTTCGGCAAGGCTCTGGGCGGCGCTATGGGGGGGTGCGTCGCCGGCCACAGCGAGATGATCGCTTTCCTGCGGCAGAAGAGCAGACCTTATCTCTTCTCCAACTCGATCGCGCCGGCCATCGCCGGCGCCACCATCGCCGTGCTCGACATGCTTTCGGAGACCACCGCTCTGCGCGACAAGCTGGAGAAAAATACCGCCTGGTTCCGCGCCAAGATGACTGCTGCGGGATTCGATATCCGTCCGGGTGTGCATCCCATCGTTCCGATCATGCTCTACGAAGAACGGGTCGCCCACGAGATGGCCGATCGGCTGCTCAACGAGGGCATCTATGTGATCGGCTTCAGCTTTCCGGTGGTTCCCAGGGGAGCGGCGCGCATTCGCGTGCAGATCTCGGCTGCGCACGAAGAGGCTGACCTGGAACGAGCCGTCGCAGCCTTCACCGCCATTGGCCGCCAGATGGGCGTAATCTCATGACGGGCAAGCCATGAACGAAATCGCTGTCAAACGCCGCAAAAGCCGCCAGGTGCAGATCGGCTCCCTTGCCATGGGAGGAGAGGCTCCTGTCGTCATCCAGTCCATGATCAACAGCAAGACCACCGATGTGGAGGGCTCACTGCTGCAGATCGGAAGGCTGGCGGAAGCCGGCTGCCAGCTTGTCAGGCTGGCCATCCCTGGCGCCGGCGCATTGCCGGGATTCGCAGAGATTAAGAAACGCGCACCGCTGCCCCTGGTCGCGGATATTCATTTCGATTACCGCCTTGCACTCGGGGCCATGGATGCCGGCGCGGACAAGATCCGCATCAACCCCGGCAACATCGGCACGCGCGACAAAGTCCGGCAGGTGGTCGAAAAGGCGATCGCATGCCGGGTGCCGATCCGCATCGGTGTCAACTCGGGCTCGGTCGAAAAGGAGATCTTGCAGCAGGAGGGAGGACCAACTGTCCGCGCCCTCGTGCGCAGCGCCCTGCGCCACGTTGAGCTCTGCCGCGAATTCGGTGCTGAGGATCTGGTCCTCTCGCTGAAATCATCGGACGTGCTCAGGACCATCGCCGCCTACCAGCTCATCGCGTCGGAATGCGATCTGCCCCTCCATATCGGCGTCACCGAAGCGGGGACAGTCAAATCCGGAACCATCAAATCGGCGGTTGCGCTGGGCATCCTGCTGCACCAGGGCATCGGCGATACCCTGCGCGTCTCCCTGACCGGTGACGTCGTCGAGGAGGTCATTGCAGCCCGGCATATACTCAAAAGCCTCAATCTGATCGAGCAGGGCATCACCCTGATCTCCTGTCCAACCTGCGGCCGGACGCAGGTCGATCTGGTCACAATCGCCGAAAAGGTGGAGGCGGGCCTCGCCCACATCAGCAAACCCCTGACGGTGGCGGTGATGGGCTGCGTTGTCAACGGCCCCGGCGAGGCCAGGGAGGCCGATATCGGCGTCGCCTGTGGCCGCGGCAGCGCTGTTCTCATCAAACGAGGGCAGATTATCCGGAAAATATCCGAGGACGAAATCGTTCAAACACTGATCGATGAAGTGAACAATTGGCCCGCGGAATGATGCGTTATACTCAAAAGTTGCATTAATTACTATCCTGGGGTAGCGATTATGAAGAGCAAATCCGGACGTGTCATGGTACTGGGGGGGAGCGGCGTGATGGGTTTTCAGGTTGCGCGCCGTCTTGCGCGGGATCTGGAGCCTAAAACTATTATCATTGTCTGCCTGCACCAGTCCAGCATGCGCCGATCATTGGAGCGTTTGCGCAAGGAATTCCCCAAGGTCACTTTCGACGGCGCCTGGGGCAATGTTTTTTTACGCAGCTCATGGCATGGAAAATCACCAAAGGAATTGCGAACAGCCCATGAAAATATCTCGCAGATGATCGCGGATCTTTGCGAAACTCCTGCAGAAACAGGGAAAAAATATTTTCTCAGTGAACTGATCCACAAGTACAAGCCGGACATCATCGTCGACGCCGTGCCGACGGCTCCCCTGATCGCAGCCCTGCGGGAGCGTTGGGATCCAGAGGCAATCGCCCGGAATTTGCGGTCACAGCGCCGCAAACACCGCCTGCCTGACGAGATCAGTCTGCCGACGCAAACCATCGCACAGATCGAACATATGCTGGTCTATCAGCCGCTGCCCCTTTTGATTCAGCATGTCCGCATCCTTTACGAAGCGATGTGCGAGGTCGGCACCAGCCTCTATCTGAAGATCGGCATTACGGGCATGGGAGGAATGGGCTTTAAAAATCCCTATATGGGGCAGCATGACCGGGAACTGGATCTCAAAATGGAACGGGCAGTCCTCGCCTTTGGTCAGACCGGTTTGCTTTTCAGCATGGCGCGAACCCCTGGAGCGCCGGTAATCAAGGAGGTCAAGATCGGCGCCCTGGTCGGCAGCCGCCTGATAGACTATCGCACCGTCGAGTTCAACGGCAGCCCGGTCGGCCTCTTCCATGCGAAAAAGATAACGCTGGCGGACAAGTTGCCGCTCTTCACCGATGTGGGCTATGCCCGCCGTGGTGACCTTTCCATGGTGGGCATTCAGACCGCTTCCGCCGGCTTTTTGACCCAGGGGGAATTTGAAGCGGTTACGACCCTCTTTCAGATGGAATATTTGACACCGGAAGAGGTCGCCCACACTGTAATAATGGAAATTCAGGGCTTTACCACCGGATATGAAGTCATCGCTGCTCTGGATTCAGCTGTCATGGATCCCAGTTATCGGGCCGGGGTAATGCGCCAACCCATTATTGCAGAGATGCAGCGGCTGAGCGATGAAAAACAAACCCCCAGTGTAGCGCTTGGACAACTCGGACCACCGGAGCTCTCCAAACTCTTGTATGAAGCCTGGCTTTTGCGTACCAAATTTCGCAGTATAAAAAGGATGCTCTCTGCGGATCCCGCCTTGATCAGCCAAGAATTGGAGCACGTCCTGCTTCATCATCCCATACGCCATACCATCGTCTCTATCGGCATCCCCATTCTGCTCGCAGACGGCAAAACCCTGCTGCGCGGCCCCCGCATCAAGATACCCGCGGGGCGTGATGAGGATGAGTTGACCGTAACTCAGGAGACGATAGATGGCTGGGCAAAAAAGGGGTGGGTGGATCTGCGTCCAGCGAACATGGCCAAATGGCAGGAACGAATTGAGGCGATGGTCGATTCCTGCAAGAACTTTTTCAATGTGGATGCCAGCGATATCAGCCGCGGACCCTGCCCGGCGGAAGCACTCCGCATTGGCGAGATGGTGGGGTGGGTCTTTAACAATGATCCCGCCATTCAGGGATTCAGGGTCAAGTCATTCTGACGCAACATGGGCGGCAAAGGGCATGGATAACGAAACTGCGGAGAATCCTTACCGCCGCAGATTTCAGGATGGCACCAGCGTGTCGGTTGAACGGGAACGTATTCTCATCACACTTCCCGTCTATAACGAAGCGCCACACCTCGGGCAGCTCATCAACGATTTGCGAACAGTAACAGACCTGGATATTCTGGTCATCGACGACGGATCGGACGACAATACGCCCGCTGTGCTGCAAAGAGCGGGCGCACCCTGCCTTCGCCACGAACGCAATCTCGGCAAAGGTGAGGCACTGCGCTCAGCACTCAAGGCCGCCCGGGCTCAGGGTTATCACTGGATGATCACCATGGATGGCGACGGCCAGCACGACCCCGCTGCTCTGTCTGAGTTTGTCCGCACTATCCGTTCGCAGCAGAGCGATTTTTGCATCGGCTGGCGGCAGGGGAGAAGCGGCACCATGCCTCCTCTGCGGCAGCTCAGCAACGGCCTGAGTTCGATCCTGCTCTCCCTCTTTGCCGGCACCCGTTTTCACGACGCCCAGTGCGGATTCCGGGCCTATCGCACAGCCCTTCCCGGCCTCGATGAGTGCCGTGAAAGCGGATTTCAATATGAGAGCGAGCTGCTGCTGCGCCTCGCAGATCATCACTGCCGCTTCGCCGAGATCGCTATCTCTACCTGCTACACGGGATCATCGAGCAGAATACGCCATATCAGAGATACCCTTGCTTTCATGCGTTTGCTCTGGCGAAGGCTGTGGTGGTAGCGTTTTCCTGAAATAATTGCTTGTAATTATCACCTCAATGTCGTATATTTTTATCCATGTTCGGGGCGTAGCGCAGTTTGGCTAGCGCGCCTGGTTCGGGACCAGGAGGTCGGTGGTTCAAATCCACTCGCCCCGACGCTCAAGCCCATCCGGCCTTCCGCCGGATGGGCTTTTTAGTTGCTGTGAATTTCATATGGAAATTGTTGATTTTATATGGAATATTCCATATATTTGATGATTAGACTCTTTACCACCCATGAAGCAGGAATTCGCACATGAGCTCCGATTATACCTTCACCGAAATTGAAAAAAAATGGCAAGACCGCTGGCGGGAGAGCGGACTTTACAAGACCGATCTGAATGAAACCGCACACAAACTCTATTGCCTGGTCATGTTTCTTTACCCCTCAGGCGACCGTCTCCACATCGGCCACTGGTACAACTACGCCCCGACCGATACCTGGGCCCGTTTCAAGCGCATGCAGGGTTTCAACGTTTTCGAGCCCATGGGGTATGACGCCTTTGGCCTGCCCGCCGAAAACTACGCCATCAAGAAAGGCGTTCATCCCGCTGTCAGCACGGCTGAAAATATCGCTAATATCCGCAAACAGCTCGAGGCCATGGGGGCGATGTACGACTGGGAGCACGAGGTCAATACCAGCCATCCAGACTATTATCGCTGGACCCAGTGGCTCTTTCTCAAGATGTACGAACACGGCCTCGCCTACCGCAAGAAGCAGGCGGCCAACTGGTGCCCGAGCTGCAAGACCGTTCTGGCCAATGAACAGGTGGTCGACGGCCAGTGCGAGCGCTGCGAGAGCGAGGTGCTGAGCAAGGATCTCGAACAGTGGTTTTTCAAGACTACTGCCTATAGCGAACGGCTGCTTGAAGGGCATCAGGTCATCGACTGGCCGGAAAAAACCCTGCTCATGCAGAAAAACTGGATCGGCAAGAGCGTCGGTGCAACCATCGATTTCCGCTGCGCAGAGGGAGAGGAGAAAATCCAGGTCTTCACCACCAGACCGGATACACTCTGGGGCGTCACGTACATGGTACTGGCGCCGGAACACCCCCTGGTCGAGCGCCTGACCATTCCGGAACACAAAAGCGCGGTCGCCAGCTATGTGCTGCAGGCGCGCAAGCAGCGCGAAATCGACCGCCTCTCCACCGAAAAAGAAAAGAACGGGGTTTTCATCGGCAGCTACTGCATAAATCCGGTCAACCAGGAGCGGGTGCCGATCTGGATCGCCGATTACGTGCTGGTCACCTACGGCACCGGTGCGGTGATGGCGGTGCCGGCTCATGACACCCGCGATTTTGCCTTTGCGCAAAAGTACGGTTTACCGATTCGTGAGGTCATTTCGTCGACGGGACAGGCCTCACCACAGGGGCTGACAGAGGCCTATGTGCAACCGGGCCAGATGATCAATTCGGGCCCTTTCAACGGCACCGACAGTTCGGAGGGCATCAGCAAGGTCATCGCCTATCTTGAGGAGAACGGCTGGGGCGGCCGCAAGGTGAATTACAAGCTGCGGGACTGGCTCATATCCCGCCAGCGCTACTGGGGGGCGCCGATTCCGATCATCTACTGCGATGAGTGCGGAGAGGTGCCGGTTCCGGAAAGCGACCTGCCGGTTCTTTTGCCCGAAGATGTTGTTTTTACAGGAAAAGGCGAATCGCCGCTGTCCACTTCGCCCACTTTTGT
>Ga0116148_1005889_pt1 | contig 10113 bp, 7 predicted proteins | sample AD_UKC055_MetaG_FD_89786 | JGI IMG/M metagenome (GOLD analysis project Ga0116148, IMG submission 89786) | Active sludge microbial communities of municipal wastewater-treating anaerobic digesters from USA - AD_UKC055_MetaG | ecosystem: Engineered > Bioreactor > Anaerobic > Digestate | place: USA... | reverse complement strand
CGTCGATGGTGGCGGTGGAGAGAGCCTCCCGGACAACGACCGGCTCGGCATGGGGGAGGATGGTGCCGTTGACCATCCCGTCAACGTAGCGCTTCAGCCTGGCGACGCCGAGGGAGGGGATGCCGCGCAGGTCGGCCAGCACCAGGTTGTCGGCGCAGATGAAGGCCTTCTCCGCGCTGATCCCGAAGGATTGAAAGACCTCCTGCACGAACCGGAGCAGCTTTTGATCGTTGACGATGATGGACATGGGCACCTCCTGTTTTATTTAAGCATTTCGCGCAGCACCGCCGGCAGGATGCCGCCGTGGCGGTAGTAGCTCACCTCCACCGGGGTGTCGATGCGGCAGAGGGTGTTGAAGACGATCTCGCTGCCGTCGGCGGCGCGGGCGACCACCTGCACCTCCTGGCGCGGTTTGAGATTGTCGTCGAGGCGGATGGTGAACTCTTCGTGGCCGGTCAGCCCGAGGTTTTTGGCCGAGTCGCCCTCCCTGAACTGCAGGGGCAGCACGCCCATGCCGACCAGATTGCTGCGGTGGATGCGCTCAAAACTCTCGGCGATGACCGCGCGCACTCCCAGCAGCAGGGTGCCCTTGGCCGCCCAGTCGCGTGAGGAGCCGGTGCCGTACTCCTTGCCGGCCAGCACCACCAGGGCTGTTCCCTCCTCCTTGTAGCGCATGGCGGCGTCGTAGATCCACATCTTTTCGCCGTCGGGCAGGTGGAGGGTGACGCCGCCCTCGGTGCCGGGGGCGAGCAGATTTTTGAGGCGGATGTTGCCGAAGGTGCCGCGCACCATCACCCGGTCGTTGCCGCGGCGGGCGCCGTAGGAATTGAAATCCTTGGGCCCCACGCCGAGCGAGATCAGGTACTTGCCGGCCGGGCTCTCGGCCGGGATCGATCCGGCGGGGGAGATATGGTCGGTGGTCACCGAGTCGCCGAGCAGGGCCAGCACCCGCGCCTTTTCGATCGAACCGATCGCCCCGGGCTGGGCCGGCAGGCCGACGAAGAAGGGCGGCTCCTGGATGTAGGTCGAATCGGCCTGCCATTCATAGATCGCCCCGCCCTTGACCGGGATCTCGTTCCACTCCGGGCTGAAGGCATTGACATCGGCGTACATGGTCCGGAAATTCTCCGGGTCGTCGGCGAAGCGCAGGGTTGCCTGCAGCTCCTCCGGGGAGGGCCAGATATCCCGTAAATAGACGGGTTTGCCGTCTTTGCCGGTGCCGAGCGGCTCGGTTGCGAGATCCAGATTCATCGTGCCGGCCAGGGCGTAGGCGACCACCAGGGGCGGCGAGGCGAGATAGTTGGCCTTGACCAGGGCGTTGACCCGGCCCTCGAAATTGCGGTTGCCGCTGAGCACCGCCGCCGCCACCAGCTCGCCGCTTTTAACCGCGGCGCCGACCGCTTCGGGCAAGGGACCGCTGTTGCCGATGCAGGTGGTGCAGCCGTAGCCGACCACGGAGAAACCGAGCTGCTCCAGATACGGAAGCAGGCCGCTCTTCTCGAGATAGGCGGTGACCACGCGCGAGCCGGGGGCGAGGCTGGTCTTGACCCACGGCTTCTGTTTCAGCCCCTTCTCGACCGCCTTTTTGGCGAGCAGGCCGGCGCCGATCATCACCGCGGCGTTGGAGGTGTTGGTGCAGCTGGTGATCGAGGCGATGACGACGCTGCCGTGCTCCAGGGTCTGCTTGCGTCCCTCCAGCTCGACCTCCACCTTTTTATCCAGCTTTTCCGCGGGCAGAGTGAAACCGCGCTGCTCGGCCGGGGCGCTGAGGGCCGCCTTGAAGGCGCTGGCTACGTTAGGCAGGGGGATGCGGTCCTGCGGCCGCTTCGGGCCGGCCAGGCTGGGCTCGACGGTGCCGAGGTCGAGTTCGAGGGTGTCGGTGAAAACCGGATCGGGGGTCGCATCGGTGCGGAAAAGCCCCTGCTCCTTGCTGTAGCGCTCGACCAGATCGACCAGCTCGCGGGAACGGCCGGTGCGGGTGAGGTAGGCGAGGGCCTCGGCGTCCATGGGGAAAAAGCCCATGGTGGCGCCGTACTCGGGGGCCATGTTGGCGACCAGGGCGCGGTCGGGCAGGGCGATCTGCGAGAGGCCGCTGCCATAGAACTCGACGAACTTGCCGACCACCCCCTTTTTGCGCAGTATCTGGGTGACAGTCAGGGCGATGTCGGTCGGGGTGGCCCCGGGCTGGAGGCGGCCGCTGAGGCGGAAGCCGATCACCTCGGGCATGAGCATGTAGAGGGGCTGGCCGAGCATCACCGCTTCGGCCTCGATTCCGCCGACGCCCCAGCCGACGATGCCGAGGCCGTTGATCATGGTGGTGTGCGAGTCGGTGCCGACCAGGCTGTCGGGATAGGCGACCCGGCCCTGCGGCGTGTCGGCCGTGAAAACGCCGCGGGCAAAATATTCGAGGTTGACCTGGTGGATGATGCCGACGCCCGGGGGGATGACCTTGAAGGTCTCGAAGGCTTTCTGGCCCCATTTGAGGAACTCGTAGCGTTCGCGGTTGCGCTGGAACTCGATCTCCATATTGCGGGCGAGGGCGCCGGGGCCGCCGAAGGTGTCGACCTGGACCGAGTGATCGATGACCAGTTCGGCCGGGATGAGGGGTTCGATCTTTTTGGGGTCGCCGCCCATGCGCTGCATGGCCGAGCGCATCGCCGCCAGGTCGACGACAGCGGGAACGCCGGTGAAATCCTGCATGATCACCCGCGCCGGTTTGAAGGGGATCTCCACTTCGGCGGGTTTGGCCGCGTTCCAGCCGGCGAGATGGGTCACATCCGCTTCGGTCACATCGAAGCCGTTGCAGTTGCGCAGCAGGGATTCGAGCAGCACCTTGATGCTGAAGGGGAGGCGGGAGACGGGGGCGTGTTTGTCAAGGGCGCTGAGGGCGTAGATGGTGACCGGGCCGGCGGCGGTGTCCAGTTTCTTCGCCGCGCTGAAGGGATCATGTGTTACGGGTGACATGTGCTTTCCTTTCAGATTATTATTTTTCACACAGAGGCACAGAGGCACAGAGAGAGAAGGCTGCTATTCAAGCTTGCCATTGATAATTCGGTAAATGCCATCTTTCATCAACTCTTCACCAAAATTGAGCAGATAGCCCAATTTGAGGCCAGACAACCGAAGATAGGTTAATACTTGTTTCTTATGAACATTATTTACATTTTCTATGGATTTGATCTCCAGAATTACTTTTTGTTCAACGATAATATCCGCCCTGAAGCTTTCATCAAATTTCACATCGTGGTATGAAAAAGGGATTGGAACTTGCCGCAATGCCTTTACGCCCGCTCGCACCAGTTCATGGCAGAGGACAGCTTCGTAGACGCTTTCCAGTAATCCTGGTCCGAGATCCCGGTGAATGGCTATGGCTTTTTCGATGACCAGTGTTCCAATCTCGTTTTCAGTCATCTTGTTTTTCTCTTTGTGCCTTTGTGCCTCCGTGAGAGACAGCTTTATTCCATGATAATCATCACCACCAGGCGTTTGGGGCCGTGGGCGCCGAGGATGAGAATCTTTTCAATATCCGCCGTGCGGCTCGGGCCGGTGATCATCACCATATTCCTCGACTCGCCGGCGTCGGGGCGGTCCACCAGCGCCTGCAGGTGCGGCAGCAGCCGTCCGGCGGGGAGGAGGGTGTAGATGGTCTCGGGCAGGACGTGGGCCCAGCCCGAGCGGGCGGCGTCATAGCGCAGCACCAGGGTGCCGGTATCGGCAATGCCGAAATCGGCGGTCACCAGCGCGGCCGGCACCGCCGGCAGCCGCTTGCGGCGCTCCTCCGGCGTGAGGGCGGCGGCGTCGAAATGGGCCGTCCCCTTGAGTTTTTCCGCCACCTCGCGGCTGAGGGGATCGCCGTCCAGGGCCAGTTTGGCGGCCGGGGCGATCCTGAGCAGTTCGGTCAGCTTGTCCGCCGCCGCGCTCGCGGTGGTGAGGAGGTAGCACTCGCCCGAGACGGTCTCCACCTCTTTCTTGAACTGGTTGGCGAGTCCGCGCCGGTCCGGCGGCACCGTGGCCGCCATCGCCGCCGCGATGCGGGCTGCGGTATCGGCCGGGGCATCAGGCAGATGGGAGGGGTTTTCGAGGGCGGCGCGCACCCGGGCCAGGATCGCTTCTCGTGCCTGGGTCATGACTGGGCCTCCTTTTCAGCGGATGAATTTTTTTGCGGCCGCTCCTTGAGCCAGCTCTTGTAGCGGTTGCGGAATCCCCGGCCGTCAAAGCGGCCGAGGGCGCGCTCTTTGCCGTATCCCGGCGCCGCGAAGGCGCGCTCGCCGGGCAAAAGCTGCTGCAGCTTGCCGGGAAACCAGGTGGCGATTCTGTAGATCAGGGGGTGGCTGGTGAGCCAGCCGAAGCCGCGGAAGGCGAACCGCTCCATCCAGCCGGAGTTTTTGGTCTCGACCACCCGGTTGCGCAGCTTGAGGAGGTGGTGGGGGATGTTGATGCGCACCGGACAGATCTCGAAGCAGGCGCCGCAGAGGCTGGAGACGTAGGGGGCGTAACGCCCCTCGGCCTCGCCGAGGTACTGGGGGATCAGGGTGATGCCGATCGGCCCCATGTAAACCCAGCCGTAGGCGTGGCCGCCCACCTGCTGGTAGATCGGGCAGACGTTGAGGCAGGCCCCGCAGCGGATGCAGCTGAGGGTCTCGCGCAGCTGGCCGTCGGCGAGAATTCTGGAGCGGCCGTTGTCGAGCAGGAGCAGATGCACCTCCTCGGGCCCCTCTCCGGTCGTCTCCCGGCGCGGCCCGCCGATGATGTGGAGGTAGCTGGTCGCCTTTTGCCCCGTGGCGCTGACCGGCAGCAGCTTGAGGAAGGGGGGGAGGCTGGCGAGATCGGGGATGAGCTTTTCGATGCCCATCACAGCCAGATGGATGCGCGGGAGGCCGACGGTGAGAAAACCGTTGGCCTCATTTTCGACCACGCAAAAAGTCCCCTCGCGGGCCATGGCGAAATTGACCCCCGAGATGCCCATGTCGGCGGTGAGGAATTTTTCGCGCAGGCGGGCGCGCGCGATCTGGAGCAGCGCGTCGGGATCTTCGGTGTAGGGCACGCCGAGCTTTTCGTGAAAGATCTTGCCCACATCGACGCGGGTGAGGTGAAGGGCCGGAGCGGTCAGATGCGAGGGGATCTGGTCGAGGAGCTGGACGATATACTCGCCGAGGTCGGTCTCGAGCGACTCGATGCCGTTTTCCTCGAGAAAGTGGTTGAGATGGAGCTCTTCGGTGGTCAGGGATTTGGATTTGACCACGCTGCGGACATTTTTCTCGCGCATCAGATCGAGGATGATGGTGCGCGCCTCGTCCGCGTCGCGCGCCCAATGGACCACAATGCCGTTTTTGCCGCAGCTCTCTTCGAAGAGTTCGAGATAGCGGTCGAGGTGGTCGAGGGTCTCCTTTTTGGTCTGGTGGGCCTGGTGGCGGAGCTCCTCCCACCAGGGGATCTGCTCCACCTTGTCAGCGCGCTTCTTGAGGGCGGTCTGGGTCGCCTTGTCAACCGCCTCGCGCAGGCGGCTGTCCTGCAGGGCCTCGTGGAGATAGGTCTTGGTGTTGATGGGGGAGGTGTGCATCGCTCACTCCTGGCTTGATATCTCTTCCACACGGTGGCACGGAGTCACGGAGAGAATAATCGTGACTTTATTAATTTCACCTTCCCATTAATTTTGCTCTTTTGTGCCCCGGTGTCACCATGAAAGTTACGCTCAGTTCGTTCTTTCAATTTTTTCAAATAGAGCTGTTTTTGTCCTCTTTGTGCCTCTGTGAGAAATATCTTTATGCCAGGCCAAGGCTGCGGGCCAGAAGATCAGCGATGTGCAGGCCGCGGGCGTGCATATTGTGCTTGCGCAGATACCCGTCGATATTCATCAGGCAGCTCGAATCCGCCCCGACCACATAGTCGGCGCCGCTCGCCTCGACGTAGCGGCATTTGCGCGCCACCATCGCCAGCGAGACCTCGGCCATCTTGTAGGAGAAAGTGCCGCCAAAGCCGCAGCAGGTGTCGGGCTTTTCCATCTCGACGAAATCGATGTCGCTGATGGCGCGGATCAGCCGCCGCGGCTGCTCCCGGACCCCGAGTTCGCGCAGGAGGTGGCAGGAGTCGTGATAGGTGACCCGGTGGGGGAAGGAGCCGTCCACTGTGGCCACCTTGGCGACATCGACGAGGAATTCGGTGAACTCGAAGATGCGGCGGCCGAGGCTCTCAAGGGCCGGCTTGAGCGCCGGATCGATCTCCAGCTCCTTGTAAAAGACCCGCACCATGGCCGTGCAGGAGCCGGAGGGGGCGACCACATATTCGTGCCCTTCAAAGAGGCGGATGAGGCGCTCCGCGACCGGCACGATCTCCTTGCGGTAGCCCGAGTTGAAGGCCGGCTGGCCGCAGCAGGTCTGATCTTCGACATAGTCGATGCCGATGCCGAAATGGTCGAGCACCTTGACCATGGAGAGGGCCGATTCGGCGAACATGTGTTCGGAAAGACATGGTATGAAGAGGGCGACGTTCATTTCACTCCTCGTTGGGAAAAAAGTGCCGCCGGCCCGGGCCGGCGGCGGATCCGGACGCAGCGGGCCGGGGCTCGCCGGGATGGCTTGCCCCCGCCCGTTCTCCCGCCCGCATTTGCTGCGTGAGCGGGGGAGGACTCAGCGGGCCAGGGCCTGCCAGCGTTTCTTCAGGTAGGGGTCCTTGACCGTTTCGAGCAGATAGTCGCAGAAATCGCGGCCGGTGGCGCCGTCCTCGCGGCCGGTGATCACCACCTCTTTCTCGAACTGGCTGCAGACGTCGAGGGCCATCTCGAGCTGTTCGGCCTTGTCGCTGACGCCGATGTGGCGCAGCATCATGGCGGCGGCGCGGATCAGGCTGGAGGGGTCGGCGTACTGGCCGCGGCCCTCATCGATCATGCGCGGGGCCGAGCCGTGGATGGCCTCGAACATGGCGTAGCGCGTGCCGATATTGGCGCTGCCGGCGGTGCCGACGCCGCCCTGGAACTCGGCCGCCTCATCGGTGATGATGTCGCCGTAGAGGTTGGGCAGCACCACGACGCGGAACTGGGTGCGGCGCTTGGGATCGATGAGCTTGGCGGTCATGATGTCGATGTACCAGGCGTCCCATTTGACCGCGGGGTACTCTTTCGCGATGCGCTCGGCGGTCTCGAGGAAGAGGCCGTCGGTGGTCTTGATCACATTGGCCTTGGTCACCACCGTCACCTTGTTGATGTTGTTTCTGGCGGCATAGTCGAAGGCCATGCGGATGATGCGCTCCGAGCCCTGCAGGGTGGTGGCGGTGAAATCGATGGCGAGGTCGGGAGTGACCTGGATGCCCTTGCTGCCGAGGATATAGGCGCCCTCGGTGTTCTCGCGGTAAAAGATCCAGTCGATATTGTCCTTCGGCACCTTGACCGGCCGCACATTGGCGAAGAGATCCAGCTCGCGGCGCATGGCCACATTGGCGCTTTCGATATTGGGATAGGGCCCGCCTTTCTCCGGCGTCGTGGTCGGCGCCTTGAGAATGACGTGGCAGGCCTTGAGTTCGGCCAGCACGTCATCGGGGATGGCTTTGAGGTGTTTGACCCGGTTCTCGATGGTCAGCCCTTCGATAACGCGAAAGTCCACTTTGCCCTTGTCGATCTCCTCCTTGAGGAGGTATTCCAGCACGCGCTGGGTTTCGCGGGAGATGATCGGGCCGATGCCGTCTCCCCAGCAAAAACCGATGATGATCGGCTTGAGGGTGGCGAAATCAACCGCTTCTTCCCCCTGCTTCATGCGCTCCACGCGGGCGAGCTGATCGGTGACAATTTTTGCAAAGTGCTCTCTGGCGCGTTCGATGACCTCGTTCTGCATAAGTACTCCTCTTTGTGATGCGGTTCATGGTTATCCGCCGTTGGTGCGAGCCGTGCGACGGGGTGTCAGGTTATGCTCTGCAGCGGCTCAGGCCGGCGCAGACGCTGGTGATAGTCGGCGATACGCTGATTGCGGCGCTGCAGCCGGGCCGCAATGGTTTCGAGATGGCCGCGGATGTAGCGGGCGTAGCGCGGGCCTGCGCCCGCGGCCTCTTCCTCGAGTCCGGCGCGGACGATCTCGACAAAGTCGCTGCAGCACTGCTGTGAGATCGGGCTGGGAAAGGCGGCCCACTGTTCGAGAGCCGCCTCCAGATCGCGGGTGAACTCCTGGTCGGGGCCGCCGGCGCACCCCTTGAAGGGGCGGGGATTGGCCCGGCGCTGGAAGCCCTTGAGGGCGAGGATGAGCGGCTGATAGTCGTATTCGTAGTGGAGCCGGGCGAACTGGTACTCGACCACGGGAATGGTGCTCTCCTCGCCGGGCCGCTGGTGGTGGCGGTTGAGGCGGGAGAGGTGGAGGCCGGTGCCGGGGTGGAGGATCTCCCCCTGGAAGATGCGCATCTCGCGCAGCCGGCCCTCGCCGTCTTCGCGCAGGTCGCCGCCGAGCAGGAGCAGACAGATAAAGTATTCGGGATTCTCGAGCCGTTTAAAGGGGATGGTTTCATCCGCCTGGATGCTGAGGTGGAGGCTGTGGGGCTTGATGTCGATGTAGCGGGCCGCCAGGTCGATGAGCTGGCTGAGGACCCAGGGATCCCGGGTGGCGGGTTTGGAGACATCGCCGAAGAGGCGGTAGCGGCCGAAAGCGAGTTCGAGAAAGCCGCGGGCGCGCTGGCGCTGGGCGGCGGCGAAGCCGTGGTCGTCGACGTGGGCGCCGAGTTTCCAGCCGCGGCGGGCGAGGTCGAAATCGTGGAAATAGAAAAAACCGTCAAAGAGGGGATCCTCGTCCTCCCGGGCGCCGACAGCGCGCACGCCGAGCTGGGAGAATTCGAGTTCCGCGCCGAGGGGGGTGTCGCCCTCCTGGCGGTGGTCGTCGATCCAGGCGGCCGCGGCGCGGGCGCGCTCCTCCTGCCAGAGCTCCTCGGCGATAAAGAGGGCGGCCACGGCGTAATCCGGATAGGTGAAATCGGGGCGGTAGGTGTCGACCCCCTGCCGGGCCATCGCCTCTTTCAGGGCGGGGAGCTGACCGACCAGGAGCCTGAGGGCCATCAGGACCGAGAGGCTGCGTTCGTAAAAGGCTTCACCGGTGCGGGTGAGGCCGCGGAAATCGCGCCTGCATCTGGTCTCGATCTGGTTGAAAATCATGAATTTGACCGCCAGGGGCAGGTAGGCCCCGGCGTAGCGGCGGGCCTTGCGGTCGCTTTCGAGCCACTCCAGCCCGGGGAGGTCGGCCTTTTCGATCTCGTGCTTGATCAGCCAGGGGGCGATCTGCTCATCGTGAAGGGACTGGTTCAAAAGCCCCTGAATCTCTTCGGAGAGGAGTTCACCGGTGACGGCCAGGACAAGCTGCTCGTGGCCGCTGAGGGGGCAGCGGTCGGCTTTGGTCTCGAGATAGCTCCGCACGCTCTGTTCGACAAAGGCCTCGATGCGGTCGCGTTCGGCAAAGCCGCGTTCCAGCCAGGGGCGGATGGCCTCGGGGTCGGCGATGTAGACCCAGGCCGGCAGCTTGCGGCCGGCGGCCTCGACCTCCACGATGCGGCGCTCGTAGAGCGAGCCGGCCGATTCGTACTCATCGAGCCGGGCGAGCAGGGCGGGGGTGACACCGGCGAGAAGCCGTCCCTCGATATGGCCGCCGCGCCAGGGGACGGCGAAGGCGAAGGCGTTTTTGGGCTGAACGCGCCGGTAGTTGGCGAGTTTGGCCGGAATGCCCGCGAGGGTTGTGCCGGTCAGCAGTCTGAAGTGGTGGTCGTCGTTGAGGGAACCGTAGACGAACAAGGCATCGATCTCCCCTTGAGGCCGGGGGGAGGCCTCAAGGGGAGACGCTTTTACCGATGTTTTGGGTGCCGGATCCGTCCGGGCATTCACGACCATGATGAAGGCCGCGCGGCGTTCGGCGCCGCGCGCTCATGCGGGTGATGGAATGGCCTGACCAGCGTGCGGTCAGGGAGTCTGATTAAAATGGAGCTGGAACTGCTGGTGCATCTCCTCCTGGGAGATCGCCGTCACGCGGCCGGCGGCGTACTGCGCCTCGATCCACTCAAAGATCTTGGCCACGCGCGGGTCGCGTTTGTCGACCGGCGCCTGGCCCTGCCGCTGCAGCTGCTGACTGACCCAGTAGCCGACCCCGGCGATGCCGG
>Ga0116148_1005886_pt1 | contig 10113 bp, 8 predicted proteins | sample AD_UKC055_MetaG_FD_89786 | JGI IMG/M metagenome (GOLD analysis project Ga0116148, IMG submission 89786) | Active sludge microbial communities of municipal wastewater-treating anaerobic digesters from USA - AD_UKC055_MetaG | ecosystem: Engineered > Bioreactor > Anaerobic > Digestate | place: USA... | reverse complement strand
TTTTGTGCTCTGAGCCAGCACCCGGAATCGAACCGGGGACAGGTCGATTACGAATCGACTCCTCTACCAACTGAGGTATGCTGGCCTGAATCGTTCATAAAATTTATAAATGACGGGAAACCTGTCAAGTGTTTATGATTTACCGGGATATTTTTTTTCCGATACTCGTTCCCCGCAGGGGAAGCCCGTCAGCCGCGCAGGTACTTCTGTTCGCCCATGCCGAAAAATCCATCGACAGGCACCTTCGCGCCGTTTCGCGGTCTGATCACCCCCCGGAAAGAGCCAAACGGTCCGTGGTAATCGGTCTCCGCGATCAGCAGGTTCATTTTAATGACGTTGGGCATCACCGGCGTGAACACGAGGTCCACCATCCCGTACCCGTCCCTGATGAGCCACTCGCCATCGGGCCCGTCCGGCCGATCGAACCTGATCGGCGGCAGGAGGTGGAGCTCTCCGTCAGACCAGAGGCAGTTCTCGTTGTACCGCTCCGGGTCTCTTGCCTGGTTGTCCGTCAGGTTGAAGCCTGCTAGCCCGCGCTTCCGGCCGGTGATGACGCCGGTGACCCAGTCGTATTTAAGTATGTAAGGGTAGTAGCCTTTATGCGCGTCGATAATGGCAAAGCTATCGTCATCGCGGAATTCGATCGTCCTGTCCCCGACACAGAGTGAGCCCTGCATCGGCATCAGGCACTTGTGCGAATACATGCCGCGGTTTTCGCCCAGGGGCAGGCTCACGACCAGGGGCCGGACGCCCCGCGCGCCGTGGAGCGCCTCAAAATGGCCGTACAGGTCCGGAAGGCCCCTGCGCGACCGGAACGCCACATCGATATAGAGCATGCCGTGCTTCAACCGGTTGTGATAATCGATCCGGTATCCGCCGCTCTCATAGCAGGCGCGGCTGTCGGCCAGGGACGCCGGCATCGTCGTTTTCCAGGCGGGCACGATCTTCTCATACTTGAAAGCCGTGCGCTTTATCCGGTCAAAAAAAATGAACTGGGTGAGAAGCCCGGCCTTCTGGTTGTAGAGAACGACCAGTATAAAGCAGTCGCTGTTGCCGAGCTGGTACGCCTGCCACTCCTTGAGCCGCATGAACTTCGCGAAGCGCGGCACAGGGACACCGAAGACGCGGACCGCGTCGAGCGGATTCACCGTTTCGAAATCCGTGCTGAATGTCCCGAAATTGATCCTGCCGTTTTCGACGAGGCTGCGGGGAGCGCGGGTTATGGGCCTCGAATAGGCAGGTTTTGACGCGGTTGATTTTTTCATGGGGGCTCTCCATGACAAGAGATAGGTCCGCAAGCGCTTGCGGACCTATCAGATGAAATACCGGTTCAATATAGAGCGGCCACACGTTCCGCGTCGAGCAGTTTTTTCCGACAGGGACGGAATCAACGCCCGGCAAGCTCCTTCGGCTCCCTTATCATGATCTTCTCGTCCCTGCTGAAGAGCTTCCACCCGCGCACCCGTTTTCCCATGAAGTCCATGGTCATGGCCCCGGTCGGGCAGTTGTTGACGCACCCGAGACAGGCGATGCACCGGTCCGTATTCACCGTGCCTGCCGCCAGGTTGACGGCCTTTACCGGGCAGGCCTTTTCGCAGGCCCCGCACCCGATGCACTCTTTCTGGTTGATATGATGGTTGCCGGTCAGCAACTTGCAGAGTTTTATGGAAGGCCCGCCGCTGAAGAGGTCCTGCATGTTCCGCTTCCGCACTACATCTGACGCTTCGCCTCGCTCCGCCCGATCGAGGACGCCCGCGGCAAAAACGCGCACCCGCTCGAACGTTGCCTCGTCCGGGAGGTGTCGGTATTTCAGAATACGCTCGCGGTTGCCCATCGACCAGGTGACCGCGTAGGTAGACATGTTATTCAGGGTGATCATGCCCGCGGGCACGCCGCCGCGTTCGGACATTATCTCGAGCAGGGTGCAGGCAGTGTTGTACTGGTTGCCACCCTCGCCCCCGCACGTGACGAAGGCGGCGACCGGTGTCCCGTCCATGACGGGGATACTGCGAAGCCACGTCCGGAAGTTCTCCGGCACCTCGTAATAGTAGACCGGACTCCCCGCCATGAGTATGTCGAAGGCCCCGGGCTTTACCTGCCCGACATCGCGATAGTCGCCGGCGGTAACCGTGAGGCCCTTCTTCTCCCACACGTTCGCGACCAGCCTGCCGTGGCGCTCCGTATTGCCGGTCTGGCTGTACCAGACCACGAGGCCGCGCAGCGGCCTGCCCGCCCGCATCTTCTTTCGCGCGTCCGCCGCAAGGGCCGGGATTGCGCACGCGGCCGTTGCCGCCAGCGCGGCGGCCGTCTCTTTCACAAAGTCGCGCCGTGTCTGCATATCATGCCTCCTCCCACGTGGCCGTATATTCGCACAGGCTGTCCGGTACGGGCAGGCCCGGGTCCCTGACCGCCCAGGCGCCGGCGAGGCCCGCACCGCAGGCAGCTGCTTCGAAGTGGCACATGGCGATGCCCATGTCCACCCGCTGGAGGTCGGACATGCCGGTGATGCTCCACCGCTCGCGGTAGTTTTTTGTCCGCTGCATGTACAAGTGGAAATGCCTGCCGCCCTCCTCACGCACGACCCTCCATGGCTGCTTGTTGGACGCCGAGGGCGCGAGCCGCACCATATCGAGCACTGCCGCGTATGGTCCGGCAGCGTCCCGCGCGAGCGGCCGGTCGAAGCCGGTGTCGAAGAAGAGCTCGTCCCACGGCTTTCTGTTGTCAGAGCCGGCTCCGAAGCGCATCACCCTGTCAAGGACGCGGCGCCTCTCGGTTGCATATCCCACGGCAACAACGGCCGGGATAACTTCACCCTGCTCCAGCGACATCCTTTGCGAGAACCCGCTCCTGGTGAAGGTGCCGCCCAGCCAGCAGGTGCCAAGCCCCTCGGCCGTGGCGGCCAGCACGATACGCTCCATCCTGAACCCGAAATCCTCCAGGCTCATGCCGCCCTCCCGCATCGCGCCGGCAATAAATGCGGGCGCGCCTTTTATGATTCCGTAGGTGCCTACCCGCGCAGGGGCATCGCCGCCATCCATCGCGGGGACCAGATCGAACCGGATACCGGCGCCAAAGGGCGCAGGTATGTCGTCAGCCATGTGACGCTCCAGCTCCGCCAGCGCGGCGCCGTCGATCGGTTCGTTCCGATAGGTGCGGAGTGAGCAGCGCTCACGTATTATTTCCTCAACGGGCCTGCCGAATTTCATGACGCGCGCGCCTCCAGCAAGAGAGATTCCACTCCGTCGCGAAAAGCGATCGCGCCGCCGCGGGTCAGCACGAGCACGTTGGATATCGCGGCCTTCACCGTCTCGATCGGATATTCGCCCGGGTTCCTCAGTATTTCAATTATTCTCGTCTGTTCCTGGTACATTTCAACTCCCTGCCGCAGGCGCATAAAAGCCGCCGCGACTTACTTTTTTACATTTTTATAATTATCGAACTATAATTCGAAAAAAAAATCACTTCTTCCTCGCAGAGAGGATCGAACCGACCTGCTCTATCGTGTCCTCATTGATCCTCGCCACCAGAAACTTCCCCTTGCGCTCCGTGGTGATGAGGTCGGCGTCCGCGAGCTCTTTCAGGTGATGGGAAATCGTGGGCGCGCCTATGTTGAACGATTCCATGATATCCGAAACAAAGCACTCCCCGCATTCGTGTTTGAAGCTGGTTTCGAAGCTCGCCTCGCATTTTTTCAATATCTCGAGGTACAGCTCCAGCCGGTTCGGGTTGGAGAGGGCCTTCATTACCCGCGCTATCTTCTTCGGGTCCAGTTGTTTTTTTCGGTCAGTCATAATTTCTCACTTCGATAATTATCAAAGTATAGTATTATTGGCAAATCGTCAAGGGGGTAGTGAAAAAAAATTTACTTTTTTTCACTACCTGCCCCATGTGGGGGGGCGCTTGTTAAGCAGTGATGAAGAAAGTAAGAATCAATAAGAGTGAGATTGAATCGACATAATTAACCATAAATGAACATGAATTGTTATAGAGGGGATAAATGAATAACCGGGTAAATACCGCTCTTTCTAAAAAATCTTGAGCAACTCCAGTAGTTTAATCCCGACCAGTATGTTTATCAACTAATATGTGCTGATCACATTATTCTTTCCATACTTTTCTTATATTAGATTATTCTGGTCAGAAAAGGTGAATGCCGCGAGTAACTCTGTCAATGAAAGCGGGGCTTGCAACCCCGCTTTCATCAGTCACCCTATTAATCTTTTAACGCGTTTTTGCAACCCGGAAACCGACAGGGACATCACAGGCGTTCGCGCCCCAGTAGGCGATCATGGACGACCTCATGACGGTCTGCACTTCAGTATAATTGCCGCCCGCAAGCCATCGACTGTTCGGATCGGTGCCGATGGTGAAGGTCCATTCTGATAGATTCCCGTTCATGTCGTAGAGTCCCAGCCGGTTCGGGGCCAATGTTGCAACTTGATGGAACGTCCCTCCGGCATTAGCAACATACCACGCAACAGCCTGGGTAGCGACAGCATCATTATAGTCTTTTGTCGCGCCGCTTGCGTACAGCGTGGGCGTCCAGTAAAAGCCGGTAGTTAGAGCAGCATTCCCCCCATTGAGACCTTGGGCGATATAATCTGATGCCAGGTCCTCAACTTTCGGCGGGACCTTCCCCAGATACCGAGATGCGAAAACCCATTCACTGCTCGACGGCAGGCGGTATCCTGTTCTGGACGCATCCTCCACGGTTTCTGTATCAACCCACGTTGTGTCGGGAATCGTATACACGACATTATCGGTGTTTCCATCCATCATCTCAGTGAGCCAATTGCAGAACATGACCGCCCCGTACCAAGTTATCAGACCTGCGGGGGAATTTTCAAACCCGGTATCCACTGTAAAACTGCCTCCGGGAGTCCCGGAAAAATGTATCTTGATCACGCCAACGTCAAGATTTATGAGCTCCTGGCCCCCATACTTCACAGTCCAGTCCGCGATACCATTATGATCCCCGACTGTATCGCTGAATTTCCCGTTATCGTACGCCCACTGGTAAACCTCGGCAACCAGCGCGTTGGTGACCTCGGTCTGCCCGATTGAAAACTTTCTTGTCAGGATAGTTGTATCAATGTCACTCACATACGGCAACGTGATACTATCCTGATCGTTTGCATATACCATCTTAAATGTGTTTAAGGCGGTATTTTCGGTTTTAACGCTTCCGGGACCGCTGATGCCGAGAATCAGCATCGACATGAGGCTGGAATCATCACCTTTCTTTTTTTCGCACCCGGTAATGGCCGCAATGCACATAACCAGCATCATTGCGGTAACCATACCCAAGCCCAGTCCTATCCTCAAATGATAGTGTTTCATAAATCCCCCAAGACGTGTTAAGAATCATTATTAAACGTTTCAAGTTGGCTCAATATCTGTTATGCGTCAAGAATAAAAATAGCGAACTCTTGAAACGGACACCATTCATGAATTATAACCGGGAAAGGCGGATAAAGCGGGTAAGATCTGGTGAATACAAAAGTTCATTTATAAACCATCCCCGAGCGGGAAGAATACCCTGAATGCCAATCAATGCCTTTTAGCGATCTCACTCGTTGACAGGACCGTGCGTGTGCAATACTATCGCTAAAGGTTACTTGTTATGAATGATCTTCGCGCCGTCGAATCCGTTAAATCGGGTGGTCGAGGCGGTGTTGTAGGCGCCGATGTTCTCGGTATAGAGCCGGTCCCCAATTTCGAGATTGCGGGGGAGCTGGGCGGACAGGGTTATTTTGTCAAAGCTGTCACAGGTCGGGCCGACCACGGCGCAGACCTCGCGCCCTGCTTGATATGGAAGTCTGGTATTAAATGGCCGAGTACCATGCCGCGGAAGGTGTGGTACTCGACGTCCTTGTTATGACGGAATCTCGCACTTCCGGCGGGACGAATCACTCCTCCCAGATCACCTTCTGCCCGCTCTCGACCCAGGCGTCGCACTTCTGCTTGTACAGCGCCTCGATCTGCGCGCGGCGAATCTTCAGGGTCGGGGTGAGCATGCCGGCGTCCACGGTCCATTCGTCCCTGGCAACGACAATGAAATCGAGCCGCTCGAACTCGGCGACCCTGTCGTTGACTTCCTTGAGCAGCGCCTGGAGCGCCGCAGTCACCTCGGCGCGCACGGCCGGGTCGCCCTGCCGGCCGCGCAGGCCCTCGGCCAGCATCACCACCGCCACGGGCTGCGGGTAGCCCAGGCCCAGCACGACCGACAGCTCGACATAGGGACTGGCGTTGAGCAGGTTCTCAAGCGGCACCGGGTGCACGTACTTGCCCTTTGAGGTCTTGAACATCTCCTTGATGCGGCCGGTGATCTTGAGGCGCCCCATCTCGTCGATGGAGCCCTTGTCGCCGGTATGCAGCCATCCGTCAGGGGAGATGGTTTCGGCCGTGACCTCGGGCATCTTGTGGTACCCCTTCATGGTGCCGCCACCGCGCACCAGTATCTCGTCATTCTCGCCGATCTTGCACTCCACGCCCGGCCACGTGTTTCCCACGTAGCCGACCCGGGTCCTGCCCGGCATGCAACAGTGCGAGTAGGAGAAGTTCTCGGTCATGCCATACCCCTCCAGGAGCTCAAGCCCCAGGTCCAGGTACCACTGTAAAAGGTCCGGAGGCAGGGGCGCGGACCCGCTCACGGCATAGCGCACCTTGTCGAGCCCGAGGCCCTTGAGTATTTTCTTTTTCACGAGGCCGTTCAGTAGGGGTATCTTCATGAGCTTATTGAACTTCTCCGGCGGCAGCTTGTGGTACACGCCGGCCTGGAACTTGAGCCACAGCCGCGGAACGGACACGAAGAGCGTGGGCCGGGCCCGGTTCAGGTCCTGGAGGAAGGTGTCCAGCGCCTCGGCGAAGTACACCCTGCACCCTACAGCCAGCGCCAGGTTCAGGCCCACCATGGTCTCAAAAGAATGTGCCAGGGGAAGGTAGGAGAGGTATCGGTCCTCGGCTTTCAGGTCGTAGACCTCCAGCTCGCCGGTTGCCGCGGCGGCCATGTTTTTAAAGGTGTTCTCCACACCCTTGGGGCGGCCGGTGCTGCCCGAGGTGTAGAAAATGATCGAGATATCGTCCGGGTCGCGCACGGGCCTCCCCTCGATGGGAGGGGTTTCCGCCACGATCGCGGACCAGGTCGGGTATTCGTTGGGCGGGCTCAGCGGATAGGAGACCAGCGGCATTCCCTGCGGTACGCCCTGCCTGAGCCGGTCCCAGATGTCGAGCTTGCCCGCGAACAGGAGCCGGGATTCGCTGTGAGTGAGGATGTAGTTCACCGTGTCCGGATCCAGGGTCGGGTAGATGGGACAGGAAACATGCCCCGCCATCCAGATGGCAAAGCTGCTCATGATATACTCCGCGCAGTTCTTCGAGAGTATGGCGATGGAGCTGCCCGGCGGGAAATTTTTCGCCTTGAGGTAGGCAGCCATACGGCGCGACTCATCCACCGTCTCTTTCCACGTGTATTCCCTGACTTTCCCCTCGCCCAGCGGCTGGATCATGTAGACGGCGTCCGGCCGCTCCTTCTCATGCTGGTAGAGCCGCTCAAGCGGCAGGTATTTCATATCAATGGCCATACGTCTCCCCCCGCGTTTGGATTATATTGCGCATGAAACCAGAATCAGTTATAAAATGAGATTAGTCGATAAGTGATGAATGTCAAGCAGAATCCCCCGGAATCGAACACCCGGGAATGCGATGTGGAGCGCAAGCCATCGGATTAAAGAACTCCATGCTGGCCCAAATCTATCCATCCGGTTCATATATGTACAATTCCGTGTTAGTCGCGGCATCAACTCCGGCAACTGCCGGTAAGCCATGCGCCTGCGGACCTCGGGTCAGGTTATTTATTATGTATATGTATGATCTTCGCGCCGTCGAACCCGTTGAAGTGCGTGGTCGAGGCTGTGCTGTAGGCGCCGATGTTCTCGGTGTAAAGTCGGTCACCAATTTCTAGATTTCGGGGAAGCTGGGCGGACAGCGTGATCTTGTCGAAGCTGTCGCAGGTGGGGCCCACCACCGCGCAGACCTCGCGTTTGCCCTGCTTGAAGGAGTGAAAATTAGGGATCCAGTGGTCGAACACCACGCCGGAGAAGGTATGGTACACGCCGTCGTTGATGTGGTAGAATATTTTTCCGTCGCGGCGCGCCTTGCCGATGATCTCGGTCACGAGCATAGCGGCAGTCGCCACCATGAAGCGGCCCGGCTCGGCCAGTATCTCGATATCGTCGGGGAAAAGCCGCTTGAAATCCGTATTGAGCACATCCGCCAGCTTTTCGAAGCGCGGCACTTGCGCGTCGTAGGGGACGGGGAACCCGCCGCCTATGTCGATGAGCTTGACGGTATGCCCCTTGGCCCGCGCCTCGTGAAGCAGCTCCGAGGTGAGCTCCAGCGCCCTCGTGTAATTGTCGAAATTGGTGCACTGGCTCCCCACGTGGAAGCTCAGGCCCTCGATGTCCAGCCCCAGCTCCGCGGCATGGTGCAGCAGCTCGTAGGCCTCGGCCGGTTCGGCCCCGAACTTTGAGCTCATCTCCACCTGGGAGCCGGTGTCCGGCACCTTGAGCCGCAGCACGAGCCCGGCCGTGGAGCAGTGGTCCTTGATTTTTTTCAGCTCGTCGAGGTTGTCATAGGTCACCAGGGGCTTGTACTTCTTGATCTTCCTGAGGGTCTCGCGGTCCTTTATGGTGTTCGAGAAGATGATCTTGTCCCAGATGTAAAAATGCTTTTCGTCTTCCTCGAAATGCTTGATATACTCGTGCACCTGCATGAACTCGTTGTACGAAGCCACGTCGAAGCTTGAGCCCTCGTTAAAAAGCGTCTTGATGATTTCCGGGTTCGAGTTCGCCTTCACCGCGTAATAGCACTGCACCCGGGGGAGATGCTTCTTGAACAGGCGGTAGTTCTCCCGTATCCGTTCATGGTCCAGGATGAAGAGCGGCGTCCCGTATTTCTCCGCAAGCTTGAAGATCGTCTGCCTCATGGAACGCTCCCTACGCCTGCAGCTTTTTCATGAAAGACTTCAGCTCCTCGACCTCGCGGTTGTTCTCCAGGTAGGACTCGATCAGCTTTTTATGCAGCTCGTCGCCGCGCTCGTAGAGCCTCTTCTTCCGCTTGGGCTGGGTCGTTTTCAGGGTGTACGCCACCAGCAGGGGAAACGCCACGGTCACGTCAATGTACGCGGTCACCGTCTGGTCCAGCATGGTCGGATCGATCTTGCCCCAGCTCGCCGCCTCGCTGGGGGGCGCGCCGGAGAGGCCGCCGGTATCAGGCCGCGCGTCGGTCACGTTGATGTCGTAGTCCTGGCCGACTTCCGGGATCATCAGCACCTCCTGGATCTGCGGCTCGGTCTGGAGCATGAAGTTCTTGGGGCTCCCGCCGCCGATCAGTATGACCGCGGTCTTGCCCTTCTCGTACCGCTTGGCGTTCAGGATGATCGCGGTCGAGTCGTTCACGTCGATGCTCGGGTTGATCTTCAGCCTGAACCTGTCCTGGAGCCCGGCCGCCTCGGCGAGGAGCTCGAGCCCGGCCACGTTCATGCCGATGGTCGAGTCGCCCGGCGAGGAGGTGAATACGGGGACCCCGTTGCGGTACGCGGCCGCGAGGATGCTCACCTCGCCCAGCCCGTTTTTCTTCTCGTACTCGTCCAGGACTTTTCCCATGTGGTGATAGAACTCCCTGGTCCCCATCTCCTTCTGGAACTCCGGGCGGAGCATGATTTTTCTCAGGATGCGGTCGGTCTCCATGAGCACGTCTTCGTAATCGAAGAGGATGTCGTAAATGCGCGTAACGCCCTTGTCGCGGAGGTCCACATCGTCCACGCTGTGGCTGCCCCGGTACATCGGCAGGTTGAAGGCATAGTGCATGTCGTGGTACATATTTGCGCCGGTCGCGACAAGCCAGTCCACGAAGCCGTGGTTCATGAGCGGCACGACCGTTGAGGGCCCGAGTCCCGCCGGGGTCAGGGCGCCGGCCAGGCTCAGGCCGATGGTAACGTCCTCCGCGGAGTACTTCTCGCGCATGAGCTGGCACGCGGCACGGAGGCGTCCGCCGTTGTACGCGTCCATGTTGTCTATCAATGCTACGATGTCAGTGTCCTTCGTGGACGGC
>Ga0116148_1005880_pt1 | contig 10122 bp, 6 predicted proteins | sample AD_UKC055_MetaG_FD_89786 | JGI IMG/M metagenome (GOLD analysis project Ga0116148, IMG submission 89786) | Active sludge microbial communities of municipal wastewater-treating anaerobic digesters from USA - AD_UKC055_MetaG | ecosystem: Engineered > Bioreactor > Anaerobic > Digestate | place: USA... | reverse complement strand
ATCACGGGGAAGCTCAGGCTCGACCGAGGCGCCGTCGATCTCGTGCCCTTGGTCGAGGCGGCACTCGAGTCGGTGCGGCCTGCCGCCGACGCCAAGAACCTGCGGATGGCGCTGCACGCGGAGGGCGTGATCGAGCCGCTGCTGGCCGACGGCGACCGGCTGCTGCAGGTCGTGTGGAACCTGCTGGCCAACGCCGTGAAGTTCACGCCCGAGGGTGGCCGCGTGGACGTCTCGGTGACGGGACGACCCGGCAGCGTGGAAGTCGCCGTGCAGGACGATGGGGCCGGCATTGATCCCAGCTTCCTGCCTTACGTGTTCGACCGGTTCCGGCAGGCCGATGCCTCCACCACCCGCACGCATGGAGGGCTGGGCCTCGGCCTCTCGATCGTCAGGCACCTGGTGGAACTGCACGGGGGAACCGTCGAGGCGGCGAGCGACGGGGAGGGCCGTGGCGCCCGCTTCACCGTGCGGCTGCCGGCTCGCCCCGCGCCCGGGGGGGCGCGTCCCACGGCCCCCGCGGCGCCGCCGGAGGCGGCGGTCGGCGCGCCGGGAGGGCAGCGGGCCCTGGAGAACATCCGGGTGCTGGTGGTGGACGACGAGGCCGATGCGCGCGGGCTGATGCTGGCGGCCCTCCAGGCCGAGGGGGCCTCGGTCGTGACGTCGGCCTCGGCGCGGCAGGCCCTGGACGTCTTCCCCGACTTCCGCCCCGACGTCCTGCTGGCCGACATCGGGATGGCCGGCGAGGATGGCTATTCCCTGATTCGGAAGGTGAGGGCGCTGCCCGATCCGGCGATCGCGCGAGTGCAGGCGGTGGCGGTGACGGCCTACGCCCGCGGTGAGGATCGCCAGGCGGCAATCGGTGCCGGGTTCGACCGCCACCTGGCGAAACCGTTCGATCCGTCCGCCCTCGTCGCGCTCGTCGCGGCGCTGTGCAGGGGCGGAAGGTAGGACGCGGTCAGATCAGGATCTCGACCTTCGCTTTCGCCTTCAGCTGCTCGACGAAGGCCGCGGTCTTCTCCTGCAGCTGCTGCTGCTTGAGGAACTCGGTCACCTCGCCCTTCACCTCGTCGAGGGGAACCGTCCTCGCCGCGCGGTGCTCGCCGACCTTGAGGACGTGGTAGCCGAAGGTGGTCTCGACGACCTGGCTCACCTGGCCGGGCTTGAGGCTGAAGGCGGCCTCCTCGAACGCCGGGACGGTCTGGCCGCGCACGACGAAGCCGAGGTCGCCGCCGTTGACGGCGCTCCCCTGGTCCTGGGAGTGCTGCTTGGCCAGCGCGGCGAAGTCTTCGCCCTTGAACGCCGCGGCGCGAACGCGGTCGGCCTCGGCGCGGGCGGCGCGCCGCGCGGCCGCCTCGGCCTTCTCGGGCACGCGAATCAGGATGTGCGACGTGCGGACCGCCTCGGGCTGCTGGAAGCGCTCGGGGTTCTTCTTGTAGAACTCGTCGAGCTGCTGGTCGCCCACCGCGACAGTCGGGGTCACCACCGTCTCGACCAGCTTCATCGCCGCCAGCTGTTCGCGGAACTCCGCGGCCAGCTTCTCCGGCGTCGTCCCGCGCTCGGCGAGGGCCGCCTTGAAGGCCGCCTCGTCGGGGAACTGTTTCCGGATCTCGGCCAGGCGCGAGGTGATCTCGGTCTCGGGGATCGGGGTCTTCCGCACCTCCGACTCCTGCACCAGCAGGCGGAAGCCGACGAGCTGATCGAGGACCTGGCGGTAGATGAGGTCGCGGCGATCGGGCGGCACGGGCCCGCCGGCCTGTGCCTCGAGGTTCCGCACGGCCTGCTGGAACTCCGCCTTGGTCACCGCCCGGCCGTTCACTCGCGCGAGGACGTCAGGCAACTCGGCGGGAACCGGCTTGGGCGGCGCGGGTGCGGCGGTCTGCGCGGCCGTTGGCGCCGGGGAGGCGGCCTTCGCCGTCTCCGGAGTGTCTTTCTTGCACCCTCCGCCGAGCACGAGGCTGGCGAGAAGGACGAAGCCGACGATCGGGATGTGGACCATGGTCTTCACGGCTGTTCTCGCCCGCCCGGCGTGACCTTCCTGTTGACACGTGCGATGATGAGGCTCACTCTGACTGCTTCCGCTCAGGCTGCGAGGGAGCGAATCAACGGGCGGGTTCGATCGGCTCTTGGCGCGGAGAGAGCTGGCAGGGGAATGAACACTCGCGTTCAGGGTAGCAGAGGGCCGCGCGGGTGGGAAGGGAAAAACCCGGCCCTAGGCGAGCGGGTGCGTGCCGGCGACGCGACGCCGGACGAAGCGGTGCGCCTGCTCGGCGAGCTCGTCGGGCAGGCAGGGCTTGGTAATCACCGCCTCGAAACCAGCTGCCTCGAGCAGGTTCCCGGTCGGCGGCGCCTGGGCCGTGAGGGCGACCACCGGCACGTCGCGGGTAGCGCGGTCTTGCTTGAGCCGCCGCGTGGCTTCGCAGCCGTCGATCCCGGGCAGCCCCAGGTCCATCAGCACCAGATCCGGGCGTTCCTCGCGAGCCAGCGCGAGGGCCTCGAACCCGTCGCGGGCCTTGACGACCCGGAAGCCCGCGAGGCTCAGATACATCGCGTACATTTCTCGGCAGTCGAGGTAGTCATCCACGAGCAGGACGATGGGGCGCCGCTCCTCGTGCCGACGCGTGTCACCCGCGTGCCCGGTTGTAGTTCGATGCTGCACAAGCGTTGCCGAATCCGTCACGTGGCGCGTCAGCAGACGAGCTGCATTCTCCTTCGGTCGCTCTCAATGCAAGACCGCTGCCGCCCCACAAGTTGCCGCCGCGTGGCCTCGTGCCTCGCGCCAATGGAGGTGCTCGTACATGGTTTCGGGTGCAGACGGGGATTTCCACAGTGCCAGCCCGTCCTTGACCGGGACCGCCAGGGAAGCGGCGGGCCGGGGCGCCATGTCCTCGACGCTCCTCGAGCGGTGGTTCGGCCTCTCCGCACGCGGGACCAGTGCCCGGACCGAGGTGCTCGCCGGCGTGACCACCTTCGCCACGATGGCTTACATCCTGGTGGTTCAGCCCGCGATCCTGTCGACCGACCTGGCAGGCCGGCCTCTGGGCCTCGACTTCGGCGCGGTGTTCGTAGCGACCTGCCTCGGCTCGGCCTTCGCGTCCATCCTGATGGGTCTCTACGCGGGCTACCCGATCGCGCTGGCGCCCGGCATGGGTGAGAACGTCTTCTTCGTCACGGTGGTCATGGGGCTGGCCGCGCTTGGCGTCGCCCAGCCGTGGCAGGTGGCGCTCGGGATGGTCTTCGTGTCGGGCGTGGCCTTCATCCTGCTGACGCTGGTGGGCGTGCGCGAAGCGCTCATCGACGCCATCAGCCCCAGCATGCGGAGCGCGATCGCGGTCGCGATCGGGCTGTTCATCGCCTTCTTGGGGCTCAGGCAAGGCGGCCTCGTGGTGGGGCGGCCGACGACGCTGGTCGGCCTCAACCCGGAGCTGCGCTCGGCGGAGGTCGGCGTGTTCGCGGCCGGCCTGCTGCTCTCGTCGGTCCTGCTGGCTCGCCGGGTGCGCGGCGCCCTGCTCTTGGGAATGGCCGGGTCGGCGCTGGTCGCGGCGCTGCTGGGGAAGGTGGCGTTCAAGGGGATCGTCGCGCTCCCGCAGGTGGCGCACTCGGCGGTGCTGGCCATGGATCCGATCGGCGCGCTCGAGCCGCGGCTCCTGCCCTTCGTGATCGTGTTCCTGTTCATGGGGCTGTTCGACACGGTTGGAACACTGGTCGGTGTCTCCGAGCAGGCGGGGCTGCTCCAAGGGGGGCGGCTGCCGCGGGCGAACCGGGCGCTGCTCACCGACGCCGCGGGGATCACGGTTGGCGCAGCGCTCGGCACGAGCACGATCACCTGCTACATCGAGAGCGCGGCCGGCGTGTCGGCGGGCGGGCGGACCGGGCTGACGGCGGTGGTCGCGGGGGCCCTCTTCCTGGCGGCGGTCTTCTTCGGCCCGCTGGTGGCGGCGCTCGGGTCGTACGGGCCAATCACTGCTCCCGCCCTGGTGCTCGTGGGGTCGATGATGATGGCGAACGCGGCGCGCATCGCGTGGGACGATCTCACCGAGGCGCTGCCGGTGTTCCTGACGGTGGTCGGCATCCCGCTCACCTCGTCGATCGCCGACGGGCTTGCGCTCGGCTTCGTGGCGTACCCGGTCGTGAAGCTGATGGCGGGGCGGGGGCGCGAGGTTGGGTGGCTCTCGTACCTCATGGCCGCGCTGCTGCTCGCGTACTTCGTCTTCGTGCGCCACCAGCTCGGTTGAAATTCGTGCTCACCGGCTCGGTTGAAAAACGGGAATCGGCTCAGCGAAGTTTGCTACGATGGTAGGTCGCTGGCCAGGGGCCTGAGGTTTATGGAGACGACCGTTCGGCGGATCGCCGGGGAACTCGGGATAGGGGACGACCAGGTGGAGACGGTGCTGCGGCTGCTCGCCGACGGCGCCACGCCGCCTTTCCTCGCGCGATACCGCCGGGAGGTCACGGGCGGGCTCGACTCCGCGCGGCTGCGCGCGATCGAGGAGCGGGTGCACCAGGTGCGCGAGCTCGACGAGCGCCGCGCCTTCGTCTTGAAGAGCCTCAGCGAGCAGGGCCGGCTCACGCCGGAACTGCAGACGGCGATCGCCACCGCCGAGAGCCGCGCGCGCCTCGAGGACCTCTACCTCCCGTTCAGGCAGAAGCGCAAGAGCCGCGCGTCGCAGGCACGCGAGGCCGGGCTCGAGCCGCTCGCCGACTCGCTGCTCGACAACCACGACCTCGTGCCGCAGCAGGAGGCGGAGCGCTACGTGGACGCGGCGCGCGGGGTGCCCGACCGCTCGGCGGCGCTCGACGGGGCCCGCTGGATCCTGCTCGCGCGCTTTTCCGAGGACGCACCGCTGCTCGAGGCGATCCGCCGCTACGTCCTCGACCACGCGGTGCTGCAGTCGCGGGTGATCGAGGGCCGCCAGGAGAAGGGCTCGCGGTTCGCGGAGTTCTTCGCCCTGTCCGAGCCCGTCCGCTCGATCTCCGCCGCGCGGGTGCTGGGCGTGCTGCGCGGCCGCAAGGAGGGGGTGCTGCGGGTCTCGCTCGCGCTGCCCGGTCCAGACCCCGCTCCCGCGGCGGCGCCACCGGCCCCTTCCGTCGAGCCTTCCGAGGCGGGGGCGCCCGCCGCTGCGCCCGAAGCGCCGCGCGAGCCGCCGAGCGTCCCCGAGCAGCTGATCGCCGAGCGCTTCGGCATTGTCCACGAGGGGCGGGCCGCTGACGCGTGGCTGTGGGAGACGGTGCGCCGGGCGTGGAAGATGAAGATCTTCCCGTACGTGCAGGTGGAGGTCGAAGGGCACCTGCGCGAGCGCGCCGAGCGCGAGTCCATCCACTCGTACGCGCGCTCCCTTCGCGATCTGCTGATGGCCGCGCCCGCCGGCCCGCGCCCCGTTCTCGGCCTCGACCCCGGCCTGCGGACCGGCGTGAAGGCGGCCGCGGTTGACGCCGCCGGCACGGTGCTCGAGACAGCGACCGTGTTCCCCCATCAGCCTCGCAACGAGTGGGACCAGGCGTGCGAGACGCTGGCCGGCCTGATCGAGCGACACGGCGCCGAGTTGGTGGCGATCGGCAACGGCACCGGGTCGCGCGAGACCGATCGGCTGCTCTCGGACATCGCGAAGCGGCGCCCGGAGCTCAAGTTCAGCAAGGTGATCGTGTCAGAGGCGGGCGTCTCGGCGTACGGCTCGTCACGCCTCGCGGCGCGCGAGCTGCCCGAGCTGGACGCCCCGCTGCGCGCGGCAGTCACGGTCGCGCGCCGGGTGCAGGACCCGCTGCACGAGCTGGCGAAGGTCGAGCCGCGCACGATCGGGGTCGGGCAGTACCAGCACGACGTAAACCAGGCCCACCTGTCGAGGGCGCTGGGAGCCGTGGTGGAGGACTGCACCGCCGAGGTCGGCGTGGACGTCAACGCCGCGTCCTCCGCCCTGCTCGGGCGCGTCCCTGGCTTGAGCCACCGGCTCGCCGACAACATCGTGGCCGTGCGGAGCACGGTCGGCTCCTTCGCATCCCGTGAAGACCTCCGCCGAGTGCCAGGGATGACCGAGCGCGCCTGGGAGCAGTCGGCCGGCTTCCTGCGCATCGTCGGCGGCCCGCAGCCGCTCGACGCGACGCGCATCCACCCCGAGTCCTACGCGGTCGTCGAGGCGATTGCCGCGAGCGCCGGCCGCCCCGTGGCCGACCTGGTCGGCCAACCCGAGGCGCTCGACGGGCTGTCGCCCGAGCAGTTCGTCGACGAGCAGCACGGGCTGCCCACGCTCACCGACGTCTTCGCCGAACTGCGGGCGCCGGGGCACGACCCCCGGCCCGCGTTCCGCCTCGCGACGTTCCAGGAAGGGCTCGACGACCTGTCCGACCTGAAGCCGGGGATGGTGCTCGAGGGAGTGGTGACCAACGTCGCGACCTTCGGGGCCTTCGTGGACATCGGGGTGCACCAGGACGGCCTGGTCCACGTGTCGCGCCTCGCGGATCGCTTCGTCAAGGATCCGCACGAGGTCGTGAAGACCGGCGAGGTGGTTCGCGTGAAAGTGCTCGAGGTCGACCTCGAGCGGAAGCGGATCGCGCTGACCATGCGCTTCGAGAAGAAGCCGGCCACGCGCCACGTCCCGCAGCGGCCCGCCCGCGATGCGGCCCCCGCGGGAGGGTCGCGGGGGACGCGCCGCAAGCCCCCGGTGCAGGTGCCGTCTCCCTCGACGCGTCAGCCGGCCGCCGAGACGGCGATGGCCGCCGCCTTCTCGCGCCTGCTGAAGCGGTCCTGAGGCCGGGGGCCGCCTTCGATGCTGCTCGCCCTGCGCCTCGGCGTCGTGGCGGCCGCCGTGGTCGCGGCACTGCTCCCGCTGCCGCCCGCGCTGGTGGAGCGTGCGTACTCCACCGGCCTCTATCCCGCCTGGCAGCACGCGGCGACCTCCGTGTCCGACCTCGTGCCCTTTGCGCTGCTCGACGTCGTGATTGTGCTCGTCGCGGTTCGGGCGCTCGTCCTGCTGGTGCGGGTACTGCGGCCCGGGTCGCGCCCCTGGCTGCGCACGGCCGTCGGCAGCCTCGTCCGCCTGGCGGCGCTGGCCGCAGTCTTGTACCTGGCGTTCCTCGTCTCGTGGGGGTTGAATTACCGGCGGGCCCCGCTGGTTTCGCGCCTCGATCACGACGCTGCCCGGGTCACCCCGGAGGCGGCCTCGGCGCTCGCGCGGCGCATCGTCGCGGGCGCCAACCGCCTGCACGGCGCGGCGCATGCCGAGCAGGCGGCGTCCTGGGCGGCCGTCGAGGCCAGCCTCGCGCCGCCGTTCGCGGCGGTGCAGGCACAGGTGCTCGGTGGAACGCCCGCCCGCCCGGCCCGGGCGAAGCGGTCGGCCCTGACGTACTACTTCGAGCGGGCCGGGGTGGACGGCATGACCGACCCCTTCTTCCTCGAGGTGCTCGTCAACCGCCAGCTCCTTCCCTTCGAGCGGCCGGCAGTGCTGGCGCACGAGTGGGCGCACCTGGCGGGCTTCGCCGACGAGGCCGAGGCGAACTTCGTCGGCTGGCTGGTGTGCCTGCAGGCGCAGCCGCCCGCGCAGTACAGCGCGCACCTCGCGATCCTCTGGGACCTGCTCAACGCCCTGCCGCCCGACGAGCGCAAGCGCGCGGCGATCGGGCTGGCACCCGGGCCCCGCGCGGATCTCGAGGCCGTGGCCGCCCGCGTCGCCAGGGCCGCCCCCGCGCTGCGGCAGGTCAGCTGGCGGGTGTACGATCGATACCTGAAGGCGAACCGCGTCGAGGCCGGGGTCGGCAGCTACGGCGCGGCGCTGCAGTTGCTGTTGGGAACCCGGATGGCGCCGGGGTGGAAGCCCGCGCCGCGGCCGCAGGCTCGCGGCGGGGCGGAGGACGCGACGACATGAGTCTTGAGGCGGTGATCTTCGACATGGACGGTGTGCTGCTCGACTCGGAGCCGGTGCACTTCGAAGCGACCTGCGCGCTGCTCGCCGGGTACGGCATCACCTACACGGCCGCCCCGAACGAGAACTTCTTTGGCTGCACGGACCGCGACGTCTTCCGCGTGCTGAAGGCCCGCTACGGCCTCGAGCCGGACGAGGACACGCTCACCCGCGAGTGGATCGGCCACGTGCTGCCGCGCCTGGCCGAACGCATCCACCCCCTGCCAGGCGTCCCCGAGGTGTTGTTCGAGCTGCGACGGCGCGGCGTGCGCCTGGCCCTGGCCTCCTCGTCGGCCGCCCCGGTCATCGCGGCCAGCCTCGAGGCGCTCGGCCTGGCCGGCGTCTTCGAGACCCGCGTGTCGGGCGACGACGTCTCGCAGGGGAAACCCTCGCCCGAGATCTTCCTCCAGGCTCTCGGGCGCCTCGACCTGCCGGCCTCGGCCTGCCTGGTGGTCGAGGACTCGTACAACGGCCTGCTGGCCGCACACGCCGCCGGCATTCCCTGCGCGGTCGTGCCCTGCTCCTCCACCGCCCACCAGGATTTCACCGGCGCCGACGTCCAGCTCTCGACCCTGCAGGACCTGGTCGAGTGGGTCGAGGCGAGGCGAGGCCCCGGCACCGGCGCGCCGGCACGCCGGTAAACCATTCGAGCCCCCCGGTCGTATTGCGCTGAAATTGTCTTCGAAGTCCCCGACAGGAGAGATTCGCTCATGGCTCGATGGCTACCTTCCGGGCCGGCGCGCCGCGCCGCCCTCGCGCTGCTGGTCGCCGCGATCGTCACCGTCCCGCTCGTCGCGCAGATCGTGCAGGAACCGGTCGACTACGATGCCGTCTACCGCATCAAGGAAGAAGGGCTCCAGCGATCCAAGGCCATGGAGCTGATGAGCTATGCCACCGACGTGTACGGGCCGAGGCTGACCGCTTCGCCCTACCGCGCCGCCTTCACCGAGTGGTTCAAGAAGACCGTGGGGGAGTGGGGGCTCGTCAACGTTCGCACCGAGCCGATCCCGTTCGGCCGCGGGTGGACGAACGAGCGCTTCAGCGCTCACGTCGTGTCGGGCCAGCCCTACCCGCTCATCGGGTACCCCAAGGCCTGGACGCCAGGGACCGAGGGGCCGGTGCGCGGCGAGGCAGTGATCGCGATCATCGAGGACGAATCGGGGTTCGCGAAGTTCAAGGGGCAGCTGAAAGGGAAGTTCGTCCTGTCGATGCCGGCGCGCGAGTTCACCACGCCCTTCGAGCCCCTCGCTCGCCGGCACAACGCCGCCGACCTCGAGGCGCTCGAGCAGCTGGGCGACGGCGGCCCGCGGCGGCGTCCGCCCATGGGCGATCGCGCCTTCCGCCAGAAGCTGATGGCCTTCTACCTGTCGGAAGGGGTCGCGGCGGTGCTCGACTCGGGCCGCGGCGAGACGGGAACCACGATGGTGGGAAGCGGCGGGTCGCACGACCCGAAGCAGCCTCCCGCGCCGTGCCAGGTGTCGCTCGCCGGCGAGCACTACAACCGGATCTTCCGAACGCTCGAGAAGAAGGTGCCGGTGACCATCGAGATGGACGTGCGGAACCGCTTCCACGAAAAGGCGGAGGCCTACAACATCCTGGCCGAGATCCCGGGGACCGACAAGGCCGACGAAGTCGTGCTCATCGGCGGGCACTGGGACTCGTGGCACGCCGGCACCGGCGCCGCGGACAACGCGGCCGGCTTCGTCCCGATGATGGAGGCGATGCGGATCCTCAAGGCGAGCGGCGTCACGCTGCGGCGCACCGTTCGCCTCGCGCTGTGGGATGGGGAGGAGCAGGGGCTGATCGGCTCGCGCGAGTACGTCAAGAAGTACCTGGCCGACCGCCAGACGATGCAGCTCGAGCCGGGACACTCGAAGCTCTCGGCCTACTTCAATATCGACAACGGCACCGGCGCCATCCGCGGCGTGTACTTGCAGGGCAACGAGGCAGTCGCGCCGATCTTCCGGGCCTGGATGGAGCCCTTCCGCAGCCTCGGGATGACCACGCTGTCGATCCGCAACACGGGCGGGACCGATCACCTGTCGTTCGACGCGGTGGGCGTGCCCGGCTTCCAGTTCATCCAGGACCCGGTCCAGTACGGCCGGACGTACCACACGAACATGGACACCTACGAGCGGATCGAGGCGAGCGACCTGATGCGGAACTCGGTGATCGTCGCCGCCTTCGCGTACCACGCTGCCAACCGCGAGCAGCTGCTGCCACGAAAGCCGCT
>Ga0116148_1005877_pt1 | contig 10126 bp, 9 predicted proteins | sample AD_UKC055_MetaG_FD_89786 | JGI IMG/M metagenome (GOLD analysis project Ga0116148, IMG submission 89786) | Active sludge microbial communities of municipal wastewater-treating anaerobic digesters from USA - AD_UKC055_MetaG | ecosystem: Engineered > Bioreactor > Anaerobic > Digestate | place: USA... | reverse complement strand
GTGCAGACCCACGAGACAAGGGACTTCAGAAGAAGTCGAGCCCGAAGTCGAGGTCAAGCTGGAGATCGACGTCGAGGTCGATTCTGTGGACCGGGGAACCATGAACCGCGCATACACAGTCTCGCCTAGACTGCTGTACCTGACTTCATACTCCCGATACCATGGCGAGGATCCCAACATAACCTCCGCTGCCGCCAGAGGCGACTCCGCGTCATAGAAGTAGAAAGCCTCTACCTCGCCGCGCGAAGGCGCCTCGGCGCCGGCGGGCGGGCCTGACCAGGCAGCTATGATGACGCAAAGTAAGCTCAGGATCAGGACTAGTCTGCGCGGCATGAGCGTAATCGGCATTGTTGCAGCGCCCCCCGATGAAGAGTGGCAGTCTGCATCTTGGCTTTTGACGAAAAGATCGGAATTCCTGCCAGGCTATCTTTGGACGCCCAGGAAGAACAGCGCTACGGTACCGGGCCCGGAGTGGGCGCCTATTACCGGGTCAACGTAGTTTATCTGGACGTCTTTCACTTTCAGTCTCTCCCGCACCAACCTCTCCACGTGCTGAGCGTCCTCAACGCAGTCGCCGTGGGATATGAACACCAACTGCTCCGTCGGGTTTGTGCAGGTCTTCTCCATCTCGTCTACTAGCGTCTCAAGCGACTTTCTCCTGCCCCGGACCTTGCCCACCGCAACAAGCTTACCTTCATCGTCAACATGCAGCACTGGTTTGACTCCCAACATCGTGCCCACCAAGGCGGTTGCGGCAGATATCCTGCCGCCTCTCTTCAGGTGAAACAAGTCGTCGACTGTGAACCAGTGGCAGAGATGAAGCCGGTTCTCGATCAGCCAGTCGCTCACCTCGTCCATGGACTTGCCGTCGCGCCGCTGCTCTGCCGCATAGTAGACCAGTAGCCCTTCCCCCATCGATGCGGAAAGCGAGTCAATAGTCGCTATTCTGCGCTCCGGGTAGGCGCCGCGCAAGCTCTCAGCTACCATTGCGCCTGCGTTATAGCTCCCACTGAGCGCAGACGAAAAGCCTATGTAGAGAACGTCGTTGCCCCTTCTCAGGATGCCTTCGAATATGTCGCGGCAAGTGGACATGTCGATAAGGGAGGTGTCTACCATCTCTCCTTTCCTCATCCTGTCGTAGAACTGCTTGTAGTCGGTCTTCTGCCCTTGTACATAGCAGGGGAATTCCTCCCCGCCCACCCGAAAGCTAAGGGACACGATGTGAATGCCGTATTCCTGAAGCAGCTCGTCCGTGAGATCCGCGGATGAATCTGTCACTATCTCATAGCCCATGTTGTTCACTCCCTAACGTAGTCTTGCTCCATTCGCCATTCCGATGCTTCTTCCTCTCTTGACACACCAAAGTGAATCGTATATATTACTATATAAGAACTATTCTTGATTGGGGGGGGGATGCACGTACATGAATGAGGATGAGTTCGAGCAACGCCTCGCACACTTCCAGGAAGTGTGCAAAAACGAAGGCCTGAAGCTGACTCACCAGCGCATAGCCGTTTTCGAGGAAGTGGCCAAGTCACGGGAACATCCGGATGCAGACACTGTCTTCCGGGAAGTGCGCGATAGAGTTCCCACCGTATCCTTGGATACCGTCTACCGGACTCTGTGGATGCTCAATGCCGTTGGCTTGATAACAACCGTGGGCCCACCCCGGGAGAAGGTTCGGTTTGATGCAGACACGTCGCCGCACCATCATTTCGTGTGCTCCCGATGTGGCGCGGTATACGATGTCCACTGCTCGAATCTTGGTCCGATCGATGCGCCCGACGAGATAACGGGGGTTGGGCAAGTAGAATCAGTTCGTCTGGAACTACGAGGCCTGTGCCGCCGCTGCGCGGGGCATGTCTAGCCCACGCAGTCGGAAAAGCCAACATGACGCACAGAGCATCGCCGCGGCGTGCTCACGAAAGGAGAATGCACATATGAGTGAAACCATGAATACCCCGTGCTGCCAGGAGATTGTACGTATTCCGCTTATCGGAGAGAAGGCTCCGAGTTTCGAGGCCACGACCACGCGAGGCAAGATCTCGTTCCCCGACGACTACAAGGGCAAGTGGGTCATCCTGTTCAGTCACCCGGCCGATTTCACCCCGGTATGCACCACCGAGTTCATGACCTTCGCATCGATGGAAGAGGAGTTCAAGGCGCTCAACTGCGAGCTGATCGGCCTGTCAATCGACAGCAACTTCAGCCACATCGCCTGGCTACGGACGATAAAGGAGAAGATCAAGTTCCGCGACATGGAGAATGTGGAGGTCAAGTTCCCCCTCATCGCCGATCTGAAGATGGAAGTTGCCAAGAAGTACGGCATGGTCCAGCCGGCGGCCAGCGACACACAGGCCGTGAGGGCCGTCTTCTTCATCGACCCTGAGGCAACCATCCGCGCTCTGGTGTATTACCCACTCTCGAACGGACGCAACTTCGACGAGATTAAGCGTCTGCTCATTGCCATGCAGACTTCCGACAAGTTCAAGGTAGCCACCCCTGCCGACTGGCGCCCGGGCGAGAAGGTCATCGTGCCGCCGCCGGGATCGTGCGGGCAGGCCGCCGAGAGAGTTGCGGGCTCAGGCCAGGACTACGAGTGCCAGGACTGGTTCCTCTGCTTCAAGAATCTGCCTAAGTAGAGCGGAACATGGCGTAGCAAAAGTAGAAGCACGACACAGTGTACGGCCCGCGGACCGCGGCAAGGCTCATGCCTTCCCGCGGTCATCTACATTCCCGTCCACATTCGCATCTGCCTAGCGCACCAGAGCGCTTGTGCGGTTAATGGAGCGGCGGCGGCCAAAACGCATCAGCCACCGCCGCTTTGCGATCTGCGATCCGCAGGCTACTTCACAACCAGCTCCAGCGGAACAGGTATGAAGGCGCCTACCTTGATTCCGTCAAGCACCTGCTTGGCCGTCTCCACTGCCATGCTTCCCATGACCCGAGGTTTCTGAGCGACAGTTGCAGCCATCTTGCCGTCCTTGACTGACTTCACTGCATCGTCGGTGGCGTCAAATCCGACTATCTTTATCGCAGACAGCCTGCCGGCGGCCTCTATAGCCCTTAGCGCTCCCAGCGCCATCTCGTCGTTGTGACAGAAGACCCCGTCGATCTCCGGCTGAGCCTGGAGGATGTTCTCCATGACTGTCATGCCTTTTGCCCTGTCAAATCCGGCTTCCTGCCTGGCGACGATCTTGATGTTCGGATACTTCTTCATCACTTCATTGAAGCCCTTGCCCCGATCGCGTGCCGCGGAAGTGCCTGGTATGCCTTCGAGCTCCACTACCTTCCCCTTGTTGCCAATGAGCTTGGCCAGGAATTCGCCGGCCATCTGGCCGCCCTGCACGTTGTCGGACGCGATGTGGCACACTACTTCGCCTCCGTCAGCGCCGCGGTCAACGGTGATCACAGGTATCTTCGCTCGATTTGCCGCCTTGATTGCAGGAACTATGGCTGTAGAGTCGCAAGGGTTGACCAGGATAATGCTGACGCCCTGCTCAATGAAGTTCTCCACTTGTGATAGCTGCCTGTTTGGGTCGTTCTGAGCGTCAGCTACGGTGATACTCAGGCCGGCCTTCTTGGCTTCTTCTAGAGCGCCATCCCTGAGATCGACAAAGAACGGGTTGTTGAGAGTAGATACCGCAAGACCGATTTTGGGAGCAGCCGCGCTTGCCGTCGAAGCGACCATGCTCCCAATCATCAACACGCACAGCAGCACTGAAAGCACCCTACTGGATCTCATTCAGATAACCTCCCTGATCGTAATGGACTAGTTGACCCGAAACTCGCGGCATGTGCCCGTATGGCAACATGCCCGCCGCGGCCCGCCTCAATCTGGGTCTCAACCTGCTTCTGGCCCGTCCAACCACCCCCTGTCTCACTACCCTCATCAGTCCGGAAGCCCCTCTTCGAATAGACCGTCAACCCCCGAGTACAAGATGACATTGGCGTAGGGCCGGAATTCAGCGGTTCTGACAACCGCCTTTGCGCGCCCCGTCAGCTGCTTCAGCTCGGAATGGGGCACAAACGCAACCCGGCCTTCGCCCAGAGCTTCCTTCACAACTCTGACCGCGTGCCCATTCTCCGTCCTCGCTTCCCCGGCCATAACCGCCTGCTCTACCTGCAGTTCGCGAAGAATAGCATGGAACACCTGATCAAAACATGGCACGCCGCGCACCAGCGATAGATCTATCCTTCGAACACCGGGCGGAATCGGCAGCCCAGCATCGCATATGACAATTGAGTCGGTGTGCCCAAGGCTCGCGATCGCCTCGCACAGCTCGGGGTTGATTATGCCGGATTTCTTCATTCGAATCTTCTCCTGTCATCGTGAATCGGCAGTACTGTGGAATGCCTTGTCCATGAGCACAGCAGCCAAAATCACAGCCCCCTTGGCTACATCTTGGTAGAACGGGGAGACATTGAGCAGGTTCAGTCCGTTCGCCAGGACCCCGATGATGAAGGCGCCCACAAGCGTCCCCCCTACGCCGCCTTCGCCGCCGGACAAGCTTGTGCCCCCAAGTATTACTGCAGCGATGGCGTCAAGCTCATAGCCTGTCCCCGCAGTGGGCTGGGCCGAAAGCAGTCTTGCCGACAGTATCACCGACGACAACCCCGCCAAAAGGCCGCACCACACGTACACCAGTGTCTTATTCCTCTCAACGTTCACTCCCGACAGCCTGCAGGCCTGTTCATTGCCTCCGACAGCGTAAACAAGCCGCCCGAACTTGGTCCGGCTGAGCACAAATCCGACTACCATGTAGACGACCGCCATGATCAGCACGGGCGCCGGAATCCGGGCCACAAACCCGCCGCCGATCGCGTCGAATACCGGGGAATCGACCAAAATGGGCCTGCCCTCGGTGTAGACTAGTGTGAACCCCCTGGCCAGAGCCAATGTGGCCAGTGTGACGATGAATGGCGGGAGTTTAGCATAGGACACAAAGAAGCCATTGACCATGCCGATCATGAGCCCCACTCCGAGTGCCACTGCAATCGCCAGCCAGGGGTTGCCTGTGGACCTTAAGGCCCCGGCTGCAAGGCACCCAGCCAAGGCCACGTTCCCTCCCACCGAGAGATCTATACCCCCGGTGAGTATGACCATGGTCATGCCTGCGGCCAGCGCCCCGTTGATCGCCACCTGCCTCATTATCGTCAGGAAGTTCGATATGGAGAAGAACCGCGGGTTCATGAATGAAAGGGCCACAATCATGGCCATAAGTATGAATGCCATCCCGAAGCGCCTAAGGATGTCGATAACAGGCTTACGCTCCAACAGCACTACCCCCAGTCGCCAACCTCATTACCGCTTCCTGCGTGCACTCATCGCCCGCAAGTTCGCCTACGACTCTGCCCGAGTGCATCACCAAGACTCTGTCGCTCATTCCCACAACTTCCGGTATCTCAGACGAGATCAGCAGGACCGCCTTGCCGCTTTGCGCCATGTCCCCGATGAGCCTGTAGATCTCCGCTTTCGCCCCGACATCTATACCGCGCGTGGGTTCGCACATGATCATCACGTCAGGGTCGACAGCCAGCCACTTCGCGAGCACTACCTTCTGCTGATTGCCCCCGGACAGGTTCCTCACACGCTGGTTCGGCGATGGTGTTTTGATGTCCAGCTCTTCGATTTTCGAAGTAACGATGTCATCCTCGGCCCGAGGCGACATTACGCCCAAATGCGACAAGCTGTCGAGAACAGTGAGGGTAATGTTCCTTGACACCGATAGCAGCTGAACAAGGCCTTCTTCTTTCCTGTTCTCAGTCACCATGCCTATACCGCGCCTTACCGCCTTATCGGGAGACGACACGGCAGAAGAAACGCCCCGGAGCAGGATTTCGCCGCCGTATATCCGCTCTATTCCGAAAAGCGCTCTGGCCAGCCGAATCTGGCCCGCGCCCATCAAGCCCGCGATCCCGAGTATTTCGCCTTCGTGGACTCGGAAGGATATGGGCTGACCGGCGGGATCCACAAGCAGGCCTCGAACTTCCATTGCCGGAGACCCAATCTCGGCCGTGCGCTTGTCGTACATGCTTGTCAGCTCACGGCCTACCATCTGCTTAATGACTTCATTGCTTGTAAGGGACGATGTCGGGGAACTGGCGACTACGCGCCCGTCTCTTAGGATGGTGATCCTGTGCGATATCTGAAAGACCTCTTCGAGCTTATGGGAAATATAGACCACAGCTATGCCCTTCGACACAAGGGTCTGTATGACATCGAACAGCCTCTCCACCTCGACGTTGGACAGTGCGGCAGTGGGTTCGTCCATCACCAGGATGCGGGTCTTTCTGGACAATGCTTTCGCAACCTCGACAATCTGCTGCTCCGCCACGGATAGCGAGCACACAGGCGCCGATGCGGCAATATCAACACCGAGGCCGTCCAGAATCCGCCCGGATTCAGACGCCATGGCCGTTTTGTCCACGAGGCTTCCGAGCCCGCGCACAGAAGGCATGTTCGACAGCATTATGTTCTCGGCAACGGTCATCTGAGGCACGAGGGTGAACTCCTGGTGAACCACGCTGATTCCGAGCTGGGCAGCCTGGCGCGGGGAGCTGATGTCGACCTGCCTACCGTCGATCTCGATTCGGCCCGAGTCCATCCTGTATACACCGGCCAGTATCTTAATGAGCGTGGACTTCCCGGCTCCGTTCTCGCCGACCAGCGCGTGCACTTCTCCCGGCCATAGCCTGAGGTCGACACCGTCCAGGGCCTTCACCCCCGGGAAGCTCTTGCATATGGCCTGCATTTCGAGAAGCGCACCGCCGACCTCGCTATCGCCGCCCATGGCCGCCCCCGCCTTCCCTTCCTAGCAGGAATTCCTCTACCCTGGCGCGCTCCGGCATGGAGGGCTGCGCTCCAAGGCTTGTCGTGGAGATGGCCGCAGTGGCCTGCGCGTAGGACATCAGCTTTGCGATCTCTATGGATCGCCCTGAGCTTTCGTCCAGCCCGGATGCAATGGCTCCAACGAACGCGTCGCCCGCCCCGGTAGTATCCACGGCTTCGACCTTGTAGGCTGGAAACGCAAGTCCCCCGTGGTGCAGCGGGCCGGCATACACGCAGCCCTTGTCCCCCAAAGTCACGACGACGTTGGCGCCCGTCGCGCCGGCAAGACTACGGGCAGCATCCATGGCAGCGTCCACGCCGGCTTCCGCGGCGTGGTATCTGTCGGGCCCATCGCCCGACCCCTCCCGATCCTGCTCCCCCCAAAGACCCAAGAAGCGCAACAGGGAAGACGCCTCCGTCTCATTTGGGATCAGCCAGTCCGCGAGCGCCAGGGTTTCGACGTTCACCGGGGCCATAGGAGCTGGGTTAAGCACCGCCACGACATCGTGCTTCTTCGCAAGCCCGAGGGCCTGGGCCACGACCGCCATCGGCATCTCTAGCTGCACGACGACTACGCTTGCCTTCTGAATCAGGCTTTCAGCAGCCAGCACGTGCAGAGGAGTCAGGGCGAAGTTGGCGCCCCTGTTTACGACAATGGTGTTAGCCCCGTGTCGATCCACGGTTATGTAGGCAGAGCCGGTCGGTTCCATTGCGTCAGCCTCCACGCGGGACGCATCTATGCCGGCCTCTTCCAGCCCATTCACAAGGGCACGGCCTGCTCCATCGGATCCCACGCGCCCGACCATGAAGACATGAGAACCCAGCCTCGCAGCTGCAACCGCCTGGTTTGCCCCCTTCCCGCCCGAAGCAGTGGAATACCCGGCGGCAAAAACCGTCTCGCCGCGCTGGGGCAGACTTGACACTTGCATGACGTAGTCCATGTTGAGGCTTCCAACGACGACTATACTCACACCGAAGCGCCTCTCCTTTCCACAGTGGAATCCCTGACGACCAACATAGGCTGCAGCAGCTCCTCCGTTCGAGGCCCGTCAGGTTCAGACATACGGCGGATTACCGTCTCCGCTGCAATCCAGCCCATTTCATACTTTGGCTGGGCGACAGTCGAAAGACGCGGGCGCATTACCGACGCGATGTTGATATCGTCGTAACCGATAACGGCCACGTCAGCGGGGACACGGAGTCCGCGCTCCTCAAGCGCCGCCATGGCGCCGACAGCCATCATGTCATTTGCGGCAAAGACCGCGGTAAACCCGGCGTTGCCTCCGCGGCGCGAACTCGCAAGAAGGGTCTGCATCGCCTCGTATCCACTTTCCATGCGAAAGTCGCCCTCGGCTACCAACCCCACATCGAAGAGAATGCCCCTGGAAGCGAGCGCATCGCAATATCCGCGCAGGCGTTCCTGGGAAGTCGCGAGCGGCGCGGGCCCGGATATGAAGGCTATGCGAGTGTGGCCCAGCCCGACGAGGTGGTTTGTGGCCAACATCGCCCCTGCGACGTTATCAGTCTTCACGATATCGTAGGAATCGCCCAGGTCTCTGTCGACCAACACAACCGCAATCCCGTCATCCGCCAGGGCATCTACCCTGGACTTCGATGCCACGCTGACAGCGAATATCACGCCATCCGCCTTTCTGGAACGGAGCATCTTCAGATAGTCAGATTCCTTGCGAGGATTGCTGTCGGTATTGCACAGAATGACGCAGTATCCGTTGTCGGAGGCATAGTCTTCCGCGCCCCTGGCGACCGCGGGGAAGAACGGGTTGCTGATATCAGGCAGCACCAAGGCGATCGTATAAGTCTTGCCGCAGGTAAGACTGCGCGCATTGACGTTAATGTGATAGTCGAGTTCCCTCGCTGCAGCCAGCACACGATCCTTGGCCTCCCGGCTCACATACCCGCTCCCATTTAACGCGCGCGACACCGTGGCGACTGATACGCCTGCTCTCTGCGCCACCTTGTATATCGTGCTTATGGCAATCCACCACTTTCCCAGAACCACAATGGGCTTCGCTCCCGAAAATCGTCGCAGAACCACGAAAAACGACACATCAGTGTTGCATGCTCACAAAAACAACAGGTAACGCGGTGTGTAATAGGTTCCACACCATAAACCGCGGCTATATCGACATTACGCGATAGACACATCGTGGTAGTGTGTATGCGGTTACACATGTGTGTTCTACATTCCCCCGTCCATTCCTTCCGCGGTTTCATCAGAATTGTCGAGCAGACACTCTCCAGTCTACGTATAATCGAGTTAGTCGCGCGACCAGAATCGACCGGGCCGAAGGCGGTGAAGCAAGGCCAGTGGACCATTCAATAGCGATCAAGTCAGCGCTCGAGTTCATCGAAAACCGTGTGGCGGAAGACATACGACCAGAGCAGGTAGCGCAGGTAATAGGCTTCTCGCTGCCACACTCCCGTGCTGTGTTCTGCCGGGTGACCGGCAAGACAATCTCGCAGTACATTACCAGCCGCAAGCTGAGCCACGCCGCCTTTGAGCTGATGAGCACAGGCAAGCCTGTGTCGGACATCGCCATGGATTACGGCTTCGCTTCACACGATTCATTCACTAGGGCATTTGGGCGAGCTTTTGGCGAACCGCCTTCGCGTTTTCGGCGGCAGAGGCGCTCGGTAGGAAGCACGCTGATCACCCAGGGCATCTACGGGCCCGCTGTTCAACTAATGCAAGAGAAGGTGATCCTGATGGATAGCGCGCACATGAGCGATCCGGATTCGTCTGTGCTGTACGGTGTGCCCAAAGTGAGCTACTTCAGCGCAGAATGCGAGTGCACACCGTTTCCCTCCTCATTGAAAGCATGCCTGGGCTTCATGGGCCAGCCGGTAGCCTACCACTACCTGATGGCGATCTCGGGGGCAGCCTTCAGGCTGCTTTGGAATACCGAATACTGGGACGGCGGCAATGTAGACATCCTGGGTATCAGGCCCGATGTGACGGAGCCGGTGCGCCGCGCTATGGACGCGGTGGGCAGAGACTACACGTTACTCGCAAAATCCGAACACACTGCTCTACTTGCGGGTCTCAAGGGCGAAAGCAAGACTGTCAAAACCGGTGGCAAACAGGCTTTTGTGGATCTGATCAGCCGTGAGATAGACGCCGGACGTTCGGTTATCGGCTTCGGCATCATCGGCCCGCCCGAAGCATGCGTCATCACAGGCTATCGCGATAGCGGCGAAACGTTGCTTGGGTGGAGCTTCTTTCAGGACATGCCGGAGTACGCAGCCGGCATTGCGAAAGAGCCTTGCGGTTAC
>Ga0116148_1005869_pt1 | contig 10132 bp, 7 predicted proteins | sample AD_UKC055_MetaG_FD_89786 | JGI IMG/M metagenome (GOLD analysis project Ga0116148, IMG submission 89786) | Active sludge microbial communities of municipal wastewater-treating anaerobic digesters from USA - AD_UKC055_MetaG | ecosystem: Engineered > Bioreactor > Anaerobic > Digestate | place: USA... | reverse complement strand
CGGGGAGGCGAGAACCTGCGGCTGCGGGTCACGGGCGAGCCCCAGATGAACACGGTGCTGCTCTACGTGCTGGAGGAGGATTGCGACCTGCGCATCTCCGCCGAGTCGATCCTCGGCGAGTGCAGCCACGAGGAGGATGACGGCTGGCGCGTCGATCCGGAGTGCGTGTTCGCCCGGCTGGGCGCGGAGGTCTCCGGGATCCCGGGGTTCTCCGTGGAGCGGAGAGCCGTCGTGGCCAACTTCCACTTCGCGAAGATGGCCATGGTCGAGGACATCCGGAAAAACGGCGAGCTCCTCGGGAGCAGCCCGCTCATCGCCGCGATCGCCGGACACGCCGGCTCGCGCGCCCAGATGGCGGCGGCGCAGGTCGAGGTTGAGCCCGCCGAGCTGGACCAGAGGCCCGCGAGTTCCGACTACCTGGTGCTGGACGCCGACTCCACGCAGCACCGGGCCATCGTGCTCGTCGGGATGGGACAGAACGGCGTGATCCAAGGCGCGCCCGGCACGGGGAAGAGCCAGACCATCAGCAATCTCATCGCCCAGAGCATCGCCGACGGGAGGCGTGTCCTCTTCGTCGCCGAGAAGCGGGCCGCCCTCGAGGCCGTCATCAAGCGGCTCAATCACCCGGATGTCGCCCTGGGCCACCTGGTGCTGGACCTGCACGGGGCCTCGGTCTCGCGCAAAGAGGTCATGGCCCGCATCGCCGGCGGTCTGGAGCAGATCCGGCAGGCCGCCCCGCCGCCGGGCGTGGAGGAGATCCACCGCGAGTTCGAGTCCCGCCGCGGGCAGCTGAACGAACACGCCCGCCGGATCAACTCGCCTCGGCAGCCGACGGGTCTCTCGGTCCATCAGATGATCGGCCGGCTCCTTCGCCTGCCCGCGGCCGCCCGGTCCGATCTCCGCATCGGCGGCGAGGCGCTCGCCGCGCTCGAGCCGGTCCGGCTCGCCGAGGTGCGCCGGCACCTGCGCGAGGGGGCGAGCCACCCGCGGCTTCTGCTCGGCAGCGATCCATCTCCGTGGAACAACGCCGCCCTCCCGGACGGCCCGACGGCGCAGGAGATGCTCGACCTCGCCGGACGCCTGGCCGATGCGTTGTGGCCGGCGCTGCAACGCGCGCTCGGTCCGGTCGTCGCGGCCGCGGGCGTGCCGGCTCCGCCGACGCTCGAACGGGCGGCTGCCCTTCTCTCCCTGCTTCGAGACACGCGGCGCCTGCGGGAGAACTACGGAACGGACATCTTCCAGGCGCAGCCGGCCACGCTTGCCGCCGGCCTCGCCTCGGCGGAGCGCGGGGGGTTGGCCCGTGTCTGGGCGTATCTGACGAACAGCCGCTACCGCGCCGCGCGCGCGAGATTGCTCGGGCTCCGCACGTCGCCCGCCCCGGCTCCCCTGCTGCTGCAGGAAGCCCGCCAGGCGGCCAGCCTGGTCAGCCTCTGGGCTCAGTTCGGGGGCGCCGTTCGGGAGGTCGATCCGGGCGAGGCGCTCGCGGCGCAGGAGGCGCTCTTCCAGGCCCTCCGTCAGCTCGGGCCGGTTCTGGACGGGCCGGCCCTGGCCGAGCAGCCCCTGGAGGATGTCGCGCGGCGGCTGGCCGATCTCGCGCGCGACACGAGGACGCCGTTGCTGCTCCCCGCCATCCACCTGGCTCGCCGGGAGCTGCAGGCGGCGGGGCTGGCCCGCCTGCTCGACGACCTCCGCTCCCATCCGATCCCGCCCGAGCAGTGGTCGGAGCGGTTGGAGTACATCTGGCTGCATTCCACGCTCGACCAGGCGATCTCGACCGAGCCGGCCCTGGCCGGCTTCAAGGGACGGACGCACGAACAGCTGATCGCGGAATTCGTGCGCCTCGACAAGGAGAGGGTCCGGCTGGCGGCGGACCGGGTCCGGAGGCTCCACGCGACTCGTGCCATCGAGGCGATGAACCAGCACTTCGACCAACAGGACCTGGTCAAGCGCGAGGCGGCCAAGCGGTCCCGGCACCTGCCGCTGCGGGATCTGCTGGCCCAGGCGCCCGACGTGTTGACCCGGATTGCGCCGTGCTGGGTCGCGAGCCCTCTCTCCGTCTCCCAGTTGCTGGACGGCGGCGCCCGGCACTTCGACCTGGTCGTCTTCGACGAGGCCTCGCAGGTCCTTCCGGAAGAGGCCATTCCGTCGCTTTATCGCGCCGGGCAGGTCGTCGTCGCCGGCGATCGGCATCAGCTTCCTCCGACCACCTTCTTCGCCACCGCCGTCGAGGGCGAGGATGAGGTGGCCGTCGAGGATGAGGCGGAGCGGCAGGCTCTGCAGACGGCGGCCGCCGCGATCGGCGGGTTCGAGAGCCTGCTGGCCACGCTGGAGGCGTTCCTGCCGAACTGGCTGCTGGCGTGGCACTACCGTTCGGAAGACGAGCGCCTGATCGCCTTCAGCAACCACCACATCTACGACGGACGGCTGGTGACTTTCCCGAGCGTGCGCTCCGGCACGGTCGTGAGCCACACGCTGGTGCCGCACGATCCGTCGACCGGGTCACAGGAAGAGAGCGCCTCGCGCGAGGTGGACGAGGTGGTCCGGCAGGTGCTGCGCCACGCCGAGTCGCGGCCGCGAGAGTCGCTCGGGGTGATCGCGATGGGCATCAAGCACGCCAACCGCGTGCAGGCCGCCCTCGACACCGCGCTGGAGACGAGGCCGGACCTGGCCGGCTTCTTCACGCTCGAAAAGGAGGACCGGTTCTTCATCAAGAACCTCGAAACCGTTCAGGGAGACGAGCGCGACGCCATCATCCTGACCGTCGGCTACGGCAAGAACGCGAGCGGCGACCTGCCGCACCGGTTCGGTCCCCTGACGCACGAGAGCGGACACCGAAGGCTGAATGTCGCGGTCACCCGGGCCCGGCGGCGCATGCATGTGGTCAGCTCGTTCTCCCATCAGGAGATCAACCTGGAGCGCTCGGGGAGCCGCGGGGTGCAGCTGCTCAAGGCCTACCTGGAGTACGCTGTCAACGGTGGATCCCGCCTGCCGGAGAGCGAGAAGGCCGGGGAGGTTCCTCTCAACGACTTCGAGGCGGACATCCGGGATGCGCTCGAGCAGAGAGGCATCCGCACCCGGCCGCAGTTCGGTTCCTCGCGCTATCGCATCGACCTGGTCGCCATGCATTCGGCACGGCCGGGCCGTCCGGTGCTCGCCATCGAGTGCGACGGCGCCACGTATCACTCCAGCCACACGGCGCGGGATCGGGACAGGCTCAGGCAGGCGAACCTGATGCGACTGGGCTGGCGCTTTCACAGGATCTGGAGCACGGACTGGTTCTACAACCGTGAGCAGGAGGCTGAGCACGCGGTCAACGCGTATCAGGACGCGGTGCGACACGCCGACCTCGAAGACGCCGGGGGAGCGGAAGCTCCGGCGGACACCGCGCGGTCAGGGGCCCCTCCGGCGCGGCCCTCCCCGCGGCGGGCCGAGCGCGGCCCCCAGCCGGCCCTCCGCGAGCGGGAAAGCATCGAGCAGTACACGGAGCGGGAGCTCCTGCAACTGGCCGACTGGGTCCTGAGCGACGGGCTGAACCGGACGGACGAGGAGATCGTGCGGGAGATGTTCGAAGCGCTGCCGTTCGCCCGAATGGGCGCGAGGATCCGCAGCCGGCTCGAGTCCATTGCGAGGAGGCTGCGACAACGCCGGTCACAGGCTCTGGACTGAGGAGACGGCCAGGCCCACCGGCCGCAGGCTCTGGACTGAGGAGACGGCCACCGTCCACCGGCCGCTCAAGGCCGCGAGACGTGACGGTTTCCGCGAAGATAGAACCGCAGCAGCCGGCGGGCCCAGGGCCCGGCGTAGTCCACCCCGATCCGGGGTCGGCGGACGATGACGCCGCGGGGTGCGCGCGCCGGCTCACCCGGACGGGACGCTCCGCGGCCTGGATCATCTTCCGCCTCGGCGATCCAGATGGTGTCGCCCAGCAGGTCCCCGCCGTCGTGACGCCGGTCGATCTCCAGCGCCTTGCAGAGGAGCCCGGGACCGTGGGTTCGGCCCTCGATGCCGTGGACCGGTTCGAGAGCGCGCAGCAGCACGGCAGTACCGGCGCCGCCTCCTTCGGTGACCACGTTCACGCAGTAGTACATGCCGTAGATCATGTACACATAGAGATGCCCGGCAGGGCCCCACATGGCCTGGTTGCGCGGGGTCCGGCCCCGGGCAGTGTGGGCGGCCAGGTCGCGCGGCCCCAGGTAGGCCTCGACCTCCACGATGCGGCCGATCCGAACGCCAGCCGGGCGGAGCATCATCGCCGGCGCCGGTCCGCCGGCAGCGGGTCCGTCGGCAGCGGGTCCGCCGGCCGGTCCGCCCGAGTCCGGTGCGCCCGTCCCCCGTCGCACGAGGTACTTCCCGAGAAGCTCCCGGGCCACCGTCACGGTGTCGCGGGCGTAGAACTCGCGGGGGAGCCGGACCAGTCGCGACGGGATCGGCGGAGACAGGCCCGCAGTCCAGGCGGCGCCCTGCGGCCGGCCCGGCGGGCGGGTCACGAGGGGTAGCCGCGCAGCAGACCGCCGATCCAGTCGTTGACCAGGAAGTTCATCCGGCCGATCAAGAGCGAGATCCGGCCCATCACGGTGTAGCCGAAGGCCGCGCCGAAGCCGAGCATGAGGTACCAGACCCCCAGGCGGCTCACCTTGCCGACCGCTCCCCGGTGTTCCAGCGAGAAGAAGAAGTAGACCAGCACCGCGAGCACGCCGACGAAGACCACCAGCGCATTGAGGAAGCCGCCCCAGTCGAACTGCCCGCCAGCGGTGGAAACGAGATCGATCATGGTGGCGCCGCTTTGCGGAAGGACCTCGCCGTGCAGCTTCTGCACCATGTTGACGCCGGTGTAGTAGCCGACATAGATGGCGAGGGAGAGCCGCGCCATCCAGGCGACCTTCGGGACGTAGCGGGTATACAGGTTCAGTCCGATGAGCGCGGCGAAGATCAGGTCGAGGTTCCCGACGAAGTCCTCCATGAGGGGGATCACCAGGTTGGGCTTGATCGTCTGGTCGGCCGTCTGGCCGACGTAGTAGCCCAGGGAGACCCCGGCGAAGAGCGCCTCCGCGAACCGGAAGAACGGATTGTCCCGGTAGAGAAAGCTGAAGATGCAGAGCGTCAGCAGGGCCGCGATCCAGGTCCCGATGATGTTTTCCATGGTTCCCCCGGTCAGACCCTGGCCGCGCGCCGGCGGGACAGGAAGTAGGCCACGTTGCCGACGACGATGAAGAGAATGATGATGCTGTGGTCGATCGTCTGGACGTCCATCCCCTTCATGGCGTTGAAGCGGGTCGGATCGTTGTAGGGCGCGCTCACCGACGGATGGCCGTCCAACAGGAGGCGCTCGTACTCCGAGGCCCCCTTGAGGCCGCCCAGCAGTCCGATCATCTGCCCGGTGTTCAGGTAGGCATAGTACTTGGGCGCGGAGACGGCGGTGCAGCCGACCGCCACCGGAACGCCGAACTGCGAGTTGATGAGGTTGGCCCACCACTCGCCGATGACGCCGGTGGCCAGGCTGACGACCAGGGAGATGTCCTTGTAGTTGTGGACCCGCTGCATCAGCGGAAGCTGGCTCAACGGATCGCCGTTGGCGTCGGTGGGAAAAACGCCGTGGATGTCCTCGCCCATCTGCTTCATCAGCGCCTGCGCGCCGTCCTTGTAGCCGAGGTTGACGAAGTCGATGCCGTAGCGCAGGTGGGGGAACTCCGGGGCGACCTCGTTGAGCGCCTGGACGGCCAGGGCGCGGCCCCCGATCGGGTAGAGGGCAATGACCACGACCTTGATCCCCCGGGTGAAGCAGTGGCGAAGGATGGCCGAGGCCATCGGCCCGTTCTCCGGGACGGTGGTGGGACCGAAGTCGAAGGAAAGCATGACGACGTCATCCGGCGTGAGGCTCTCGATCTTGTCGTAGAGCTGCTGGACCGGCGGCGTGGTGGAGACGCCGAAGCCGATCGGATAGATGATCGGCAGGATCGTGCCCAGGCCGATGAGCAGGAAGACCCAGCGGCGGTCGAAGTTCCGCAGGGACTGCACCAGCCCGTTTCTTTTTCCCGTGCTCTCCACGATCCCTCCTACTCGCTCTTTTCCAGCCCGAGATACGAACGTTCAATGCCCAGAATGACCCGCAGGGAGAGCGAGGCCGCGCCCAGGGCCGCCCCGATCAGGATGCCCCGCTGCGCCGCCGTGTTCGGCTTGTCCATGAGCCACTCCGTGAAGGAAGCCAGGGCGCCGGGGCGGACGGCCGAGCTGATCGCGTCTCCCACCGGAATGCGGCCGATCATGACCAGCACCGCGGCGACCAGCAGGATCGTGGCCTCCAGGTTGCGCACGCGGAAGGCGCGGAAGGCGGCCGAGGCGATGTAGAAGGCGAGCAGGCTGAACATGGTGGCTTGGAGGGGTTCGAAGAAGAAGCGGGTCACCCAGGCGAAGGGGGTGTAGCCGCCATCGGCCCGCAAGCCGATCCCCTGGAAGGGGCCGACCGAGAAGGCGCTGAGGATGCCGAAGATTCCCGGCACCAGCAGACCGACGAGGAGGCAGATGGCGTAGGGCCAGCCGGGGCCTCGCCGCTCGATCTTCTTCAGGTTGCCCTGGATGACATTGATCACGCCGAGCAGCAAAGCGAAGCCCGCCACGATCACCATCCACTTCTCGAGGCGATCGGTCGGAGCTTTCACGATGGTGGCCTCGGACGTGAAGAAGAAGGCCACGATCGGTATCATCCCGGCGATGAATGTCAGGATGAGGGGGAGCTGCAGCCGGAAGAACATCGGTCTCTCCTCGTCGCCAGGTCAATCGTATCAGTGACTCGTGGACGCCCGGTGGGCGTACCGCCGGATGATCATGGCATCGTCCGGGCGGGCCATCTACCGAGCCTGGAACCACGCCGCGAAAGCCGGCCAGTGGAAGGCTGTGGAACAGACCATGCCGATGATGATCAGGAGCGCGACCAGGGCCTTGGTGTAGTCCTGCCCCTTGATGCTCCCGAGCATGGCGGGATCTCGCGAAAGGTACGCGCCCGCGGCGTAGAGCTCCTCCCCGATCAGCGTGTAGTCGCAGGCGCAGACGAAGAAGGGCAGCTGGGCGATCTCGGCCGTGCCCGCGATCTGGATCGCGCCCGAGGCCTGCCCGGTCTCCGCCAGCAGAAGGGACTCGGCGAAGAACGAGCCGATGAGGAAGTTGGCCGCGGGCTTCTCTCGCACCATCACCCCGGAGACCGACGCCGTGTAGGCGAACTGGTCGTAGGTCACGTAATGCACCATCCCCTCGTTGTACAAGTCGGGGCGGCCTTCCTGCAGGTAGGCTTCCCGGACCGTCTCGCGGGCCGAGGCGAACGCCAGCGGGTCCTTGTTGGGCACGTCCAGCTCGGTGTTGTAGCGGGCCGTCAGGCGGGCCACGTGCTGCAGCACGGCCAGGGAGGCGATCGTCTGGTTGTCGTCGATCGACCCGATCCCGGGCACGTAGAGCACCTTCTTGCCCAGCTCGGTGGCGCGCCCCACCGCCTCGTCCACCGCATTGAGGCCGGCGATGCGGCGGATGAAGAGGTTGCGGTTCTGCCGGGCCGTGCGGATGAACCAGAGCACGAGGGCGCAGAAGACGATGAAAAGGACGAGAGCGTTCAGGCGGTCCCTGTCGAAGTAACCGGCGGCCTCGGCGGCCTGGGTTGGGTCCATGGGTTACCCTTCTGTTGACGGTCGCACGGCTGTTTCAGGCCGGCCGTTCGGTCTCGATGCGCGGGAAAAGAGGCCCGGCCGGCCGGATCCGGGTTCCGGGGGACAAAACCCCCCAGCGCAGCCACCGCGGATCGGTTCGTCCCGCCACGATGTCGCCTGCATCCTCGATGGCGCCGAGACGGTACAGCGCCTCTCCCATCTTGACCGGCATGACAGGGGAGAGCAGCGCGCACACCAGACGCACCGCCTCGGCCGACACCCAGAGAGTCGTCGCGATCCCGGCCGGTCCGGCGGTCTTCACCGCCTTCCAGGGGGAGCGGACCTCGAGGTAACGATTGACGGCCCGCGCCAGCTCCATCGTCTCCTCGATCGCCTGGTGGATCCGGTAGGCCCCGAACGCCTCGGCGAAACGCTGGCCGGCGGAACCGGCCCGTTGGATGAGTTCCTCCTCGGCCGGCTCCAGGGCGCCGGGGGAGGGGATCTCGTCCTGCCAGTAGTTGTGGATCATCCGCTCGACCCGGTTGAGGCAGTTGCCGAGGTCGTTGGCCAGGTCGGAGTTGATGCGGTTGATCAGAGCCTCTTCGGTGAACTCGGCGTCGAGACCGACGACCATGTCCCGCATCAGGAAGTAGCGGAAGGCGTCGATGCCGTAGAGGTCCGCGCAGTCGAGCGGCCGGACCGCGTTGCCCACGGACTTGCCCATCTTGCTTCCGCCGGCCGTCCACCAACCGTGCGCCAGGATCGTCTCCGGCAGGGGCAGTCCGGCGGCCTGCAGCATCGTCGGCCAGTAGACGGCGTGGGTGGTGAGGATGTCCTTGCCGATCAGGTGCACCGTGGCCGGCCACCAGAGACTGCCGTCTTCCCTGGGGTGGTCGAGGGTGGCGCTGTAATAGTTGATGAGCGCGTCGAACCACACGTAGGTGACGTAGTCCGGATCGAAGGGAATCGGAATGCCCCAGCTCAGACGCGCCTTGGGACGGCTGATGCAGAGATCTCCCAGCGGCTTCTTCAGGAAACCGAGAACCTCATTGGCCCGGTACTCGGGTTGGATGAACCCGGGATGCTCCTGGATGTGGCGGATCAGCCATTCCTGGTAGCGGCTCATCCGGAAGAAGTAGTTCTTCTCCGAGAGCGGGACGACGGCGCGTCCGCAGAGGGGACAGAGGCCGTCGGGCACGTCCTTTTCCGTCCAGTAACGTTCGTCCGGCACGCAGTAGAGGCCGGTGTAGGTGTCCTGGTAGATCTCTCCCCGCTCCCAGAGATCGGCCAGGATCCGGGTGACGACCGCCTGGTGGCGCGGCTCGGTCGTGCGGATGAAGTCGTTGTAGGAGATGTTCAGCCCGGCCCAGACCTGGCGGAATCGCTCGACCACCTGGTCGACGTGCGCCTGCGGCTCCAGCCCCCGTTTGGCCGCCGACTCGACGATCTTCTGCCCGTGCTCGTCCGTGCCCGTCAGGAACCAGGTCGGTATGCCCTGCAGGCGCCGGGAGCGGGCCAGCACGTCGCCCAGCACCGTGGTGTACGTGCTCCCGATGTGCGGCTCGTCGTTGACGTAATAGAGGGGCGTGGTGACATAGAACCGGGCCCCGTCCTGATGGGCGCGCATCAGAGGCCGCGTTCCTTCACGGCCGCGTCGAGTTGAGGAGTGGGGTGTTCCCGGGCCAGCCGCACGGCCCATTCCAGAGCGCGGCCCTTCGGCAGATGCCGGATCACCCGGGCCAGCACCTCGGTGGGCGCGCCTTCCGGCTGTTTGGAGAGGACTTCGATCGCGGCGGCCTGGGTCGCGGCCTCTTCGTGAAAATAGGCGTCGAGCACAGGCAGCAAGGCCTCGGGCGCCGTGGCTCCATCCAGCGCCTGGATCACGGAACTCCGCACCAGGGGATGTTCCCGCTGATCATAGATATCGAGCAGGAGATTCACCCGGTAGGGCGTCAACGCGTACTTCAGTCCACGCAGGAGGACCGCGCCCGAGCTGATATCCAACATCTCGCCGTCGGGCCATTGCCCTTCTTCCAGCGCGGCCACCGCCAGGGTCTCCGCGCCGGCGAACCGGTATTGCATCCCCACGCTCGCCAGCCGGGCCCGGTCGGATGGGACGATCTCGGTTCCCGCATCCCAGCGCCCTTCACGCAGCGCCGACACGATGGCCGGGGGCACCGGATGGCAGTTCTGCCGCAGCAGTTCCTCCGCCGCGGTCAGCCGTGCGGCGGAGTCGCCCGAGTTCAGCCGGGCCGAAAGCGTCTCACAGGTAGCGGGCGGGGCTTGGGAGGCGCCCGTCGTGCCGCCCGGGCGCCCGGTTCCCTCCTGGGCCGACGCCGGGCCGGCGTGGAGCCATGCGGCGAGCGCGATGCCCCAGGCCACGGATAGGGCCACCCCTGCTTGTGCCATGCCACCTCCCGGATGATGCTTGCGTGAGCCCGACTGCCGGAGGAGCCCCAGCATAGGTCACACGGAAGGATCAGGGACGGCGCCCCATGCCG